>Ga0209580_10000116_pt1 | contig 59187 bp, 50 predicted proteins | sample Coa_R1_5_FD_187153 | JGI IMG/M metagenome (GOLD analysis project Ga0209580, IMG submission 187153) | Surface soil microbial communities from Centralia Pennsylvania, which are recovering from an underground coalmine fire - Coalmine... | ecosystem: Environmental > Terrestrial > Soil >... | reverse complement strand
ACAGCAGCCGCAGCCGACGTACACGCGGCCACAACCGCAGTATCAGCGGCCGCAACCTCAGCAGCCGCAGCCGACCTATCAGCGGCCCCAGGTCCAACAGCAGCCGCAGCCGCAGCCGACGTACACGCGGCCACAACCGCAGTATCAGCGGCCGCAACCTCAGCAGCCGCAGCCGACCTATCAGCGGCCCCAGGTCCAACAGCAGCCGCAGACGCAGCCGGCGTACACGCGGCCACAGCCGCAGTATCAGCGGCCGCAACCTCAGCAGCCGCAACCGACCTATCAGCGGCCCCAGGTCCAGCAGCAGCCGCAGACGCAGCCGACGTATACGCGGCCACAGCCGCAGTATCAGCGGCCGCAACCTCAGCAGCCGCAACCGACCTATCAGCGGCCCCAGGTCCAACAGCAGCCGCAGACGCAGCCGACGTATACGCGGCCACAGCCGCAGTATCAGCAGCCGCAGCCGACCTATCAGCGGCCCCAGGTCCAACAGCAGCCGCAGACGCAGCCGGCGTACACGCGGCCACAACCGCAGTATCAGCGGCCGCAATCCCAGCAGCCGCAACCGACCTATCAGCGGCCCCAGGTCCAGCAGCAGCAGGCACCGGCTCGCCAGGACAACGGCAGAGGAAATGGCGGCGGCGGGCGCGGTCAGCAACAGTGTGATCCGCGTTCGAATCAGCAGTGCAATAATGGCAATCACCCTTAGCGGTTCCGAGCACCTCAAGGGCCGCGGCCGTACGGCCGCGGCCCTTTTAGTTTGATGATCGCACGCCCAACATGGTTGCGGCATGCCAGCGGAAAATCTCCACAAAACCGCCGGCTAACTCACGGGCTCATTCTTGATCGAGGAGTTGTCGGAACAAAACTTGCTGCGCATGTGCGGTTCGGCCGAACGAGCGCTTGTTCGGTCCGTATCCTTACGGTTGACACACACGCCCGGGTTGCCTTACTTATTAGGATACCGTATGCGTCCGGGATTCGCGCTACCGTGATCCGCCGGCTGATCTTCGTACTCGATGACAGTCGCGGTTATGCGTTCTTGACCGCCGTGTTCTGTGTGTTTCTCCTTGGCATGGTGCTTCTCGCCTTCGAAAGTACGAACCACAGCGAGATCGCGTCCGCGATGTTGCACCGGGACAGCACGCTGGCCCTCGACCTGGCGGAGTCCGGGGCGCAGGAGGCAATGACGCGTCTCACGTCGTTTGGCGCCGTGGCAGGGGTGACGTCGTTTAACAACAGCCTCGCCGGCACGGGCAGTTTTGCGCGCGGCGGCACGGGCCATGTTACTTTCCAAAACACGCTGCAAAACAACCCTTCGATCTTTCCGATTCTGTCCACTGCGACCTTCGCCGGCGCGCAGCGGAGAGTCCGGTACCTCGTGAAGGTGTCGTATCAAGCGGGCTGGGGCAGCATCGTCTTCGGCCCGCAGATGGCCGCGTCGGGAGACGAATCGCCGACGGTCGGTGATCTGTATTCCCACTCGGGCATGTCGTTTGCGAGCTACGCGCAATCGCCGCTGTGCTCCGCGGCATCCACGGCCCAGAGTCTCCAGTTTCCGCAGGTCATGGCGGGAACGACAATCAGCGCCGGCGCGGGGGTCAGTGCAACGCCTCCGTGCGGAACCGCCCCCAACGTCACCGGCACGGCAACGACCGAATGCGCGACATTTCCCATCAGTGCAACGGAGCTGGCCCCCACGTCGTGTCCGGGCGGGCGCGCGACCGTGGGCGGGGTGTCGCTGCCGGTCAACTGGCATCCGATGACGCCGGTTGGAATGCCGGCCGCCGACTTCACTGCTATTGTGAATACCCCGCCGCTCTTGCTGGCATTATTCGGCATTTCGGTCACGCCGGCCACACAGAATGGGACCGCCGTCACGTACCAGCCCGCCGGAACGTACACGCCCAGCTACTGGAGCACCGTCCCGTGGACCAACGGACGCGTCGTGCTGGTCATCGCGACACAACCGTTTTGCGTCGCGCCGCTGCTGGGAGTTGCCCTACCCACACCGGCGATCCTCGGCACGTGCCTCCTTGGCTTCAACTACTACGGCAGTCAAACCGGCGGGACGGCCCACGCGACGCGCTTCATCGACTGGGGACTCGTGACCGACGACCTCACCCGAACGCCGCCCCAGACGTTCTTCGAACCCGCACCGTGCAGCCAGTGTCCGGGCAACCAAAACGGCATCCGGTACGTGCCCGCGTATCCGTCGCTGGATGTCTTGGGCCATGCCTGCCAAGCGAGTTTCACGCCGGGGACCAACGTCTTCGATCAGATCAACACGGCCGACGGCGTCTCCTGCGCTCCACCGACGCAGACGATCTCTGCCAACTCGGTGACGTTCGGCGGGACGGTGACGACGCCGGAGACCCTTTCGATCGACAACGCCGGGATGAGTGCGGTAACGGTCACGAGCGCGCTGCCGCCGTTCACCAACCTGTCCTCGATGACGTGCGCCAACACGGACTTCAACCCGTTTAACTGGGGCCTGATTCTCGCGACGGGTGACCTCAACCTGTCCAACATGGTATTCTCCGGCTTCATTTACACGACGGGGACCGTCTACATCAACGGAACGGTGCTGCTGCAGGGTGGCGTATTCGCGACAAGCGTGCAGCCCGCGACCGGCCCGTCGAACAAGGTCTCGGACGCGGGAACACTCAAGTTCTGCTCGCAAGGCAGTCCCATTCCGCTGCTGACGCCCCGGGTCTATTCGTTCACCAGGAATTCCTGGGAGGATGTCCCGCTCAACCAGCACTAGGGCAACGCCCTTGCCGTCAGCGCGGCGAAGGGCGTGCTACAGATCTGACTGATCTACGCACTGAGAGAACCGGTGACGTGTGTGACTGAAGCTGCCCTTTGCGAACGCGAGGATCTTGGTGCATCGCCGTCCGCCCCTGAGTGGACGTATGAGCCGCACTTTGCTTCGGGCACGTGCCCGAGTACCGGGATAACGGCCTGTTATTCGTCGGCCGTTGGGCCGGCCGATAAATCCGAGTAACCTGCGGAACCGCGATCACTTCGACCGCCTGACGCGCCTCAAACTGCCGTGATTCCGGATGCATGACCTGCGTCACTTGTAGGCGACATACCTCAACGCGCAAGACACTGATGCGCGGCACATTGCGGATCGGCTCGGACACAGTCGGGCATCGTTCACGCAGGACCGCTACATCCACGTGGATGCGCGCGGCGAAGAAACGGGCCGCCGCAGTTGCTAATGGCTGCTAACGAAACAGTCGAGTTTTGCACGGAGGGCCAGCACCGCGCCAGCCCTGGTCAAATCTGGTGGAGCTGGAGGGAATTGAACCCTCGACCTCCTCTACGCCAAAGATGAGGTGCCGTTGCAAGCGCTTATATTGCAGGGCCTAGCGAAGGGCCTGCAATGAGTTGCTAATGATTCCGGGGAGCCTCAGATCATCGAGGCTCCCCGTGGCTATCACGCTTCGCCGCCTTGGAAGCTACCGTCGCTTCCAGAGGAGGAGCGCCTACTACCCAATCAGGTCGGAAATGGTGGTGCCGGGAGCCCGTCTCATATCGTGCCGTACCATAGAGCCCAAGTGAGCTGGCTTCCCCCCGTTCGGCTCCGGAGATCAGCGAGCAATAAGGGCTCCAAAGGTCACGGACACGCAGACATCGGGTAGCCTATTCTTCCTGGTGGTTACCACGCGCTTGAGAAAACCATTGGTTCCTTGCATGCGTCTAGTGGTCGTTTCAGCGCGTCGTGAACACACTCAAATCATGGCAGGATGCCGCGCGTGAACCGGTATTTGCCGGGGGGCGCCGAGGTCGCGCCCGGGTTATGCCGAACGAGGTTGGCCGGGGTCTAGCCGCTTGATCTCGAGGTCCGAGATCGTGCTGAAGCCCGGCAGGCCGTCCTGCACCATCAGCCGACAGTGTGACTAAACTAGCCATGAATTGTCCCATTCGTTACCTGATTCATCGGAGGTCTCGTTAAGTCAGGTACGAGCCTCTATTTTCGCGTAAACAGGAGTGAGCCACTCGGTGAACGATTTGTCTTCTCCGCGCGCAACTGCGAAATAGAGTTTCTGAAGTTTCCGGGTCATTTCGCCGGGAGACGCCGAACCGACTGAAATTCGATCAATTGCAACCACCGGGGTCACCTCTGAGTTTGTGCCGCACAATAACACCTCATCCGCGAGATAGAGCTCCGTCCGGTCAATCTCCCGCTCGATGACCGAAAGGCCGAGCCGTTCCTTCAACAAACGAATCAGAGTTGTCCGAGTAATACTCTCCAATATCCCCGCCGTCACAGGAGGCGTGAAGATTTCGCCCCTGCGAAGCATGAACAGGCACGCGCCTGGACCCTCTGCGACGGTACCGGAGACGTTGAGAAAAATCGCGGAATCGTACCCGTTCGCGCGTGCTTCCATAAGGGCGAAACGACTATTCTGATAGTTGGCCGCGGCTTTGACCCGAGGAGGCATTACGGAGTCCGATATTCGTCGCCACGAACTAGTACAGACATTGATTCCGCGATCAAGGCTGCTTGATCGAGGCTTCGCGATAGCGGTGATGAAGAACCCTTCCTGCAGCGGCCTCGTTTGAGCCCCAAACTCTTCGCCCACGCCAAAGTAAGCGACCGGTATAAAATGAACGTCCTGCTCAAAGCTGTTGCGGCGAAGAAGTTCGATACAGACATCAGCGAGATCCGGCGTAACGCCCTGGCTCATACGCATAACCTTCATTGAATCCGCCAGTCGCTCGAGGTGTTCACGCAAGCGAAATATGTATAGTTGCCTTTGTTGACTGTTCCAGTACGCCCGAACGCCCTCAAAGACGCTGGCGCCTGTCATAATCGCCTGATACCGGACGTGAAGCACGCACTCGTTCCACGGTACGAATCGTCCGTCGATCCAAGCCCATTCGGGCTTCACAAGTTCCTTAGTCACTTTTGTCTCCCCCGGGTACACCAGTTCTGGGTGCTCCGTGATCTTCACCGTTAGGCCGACACTGTAGCTAGCCCAACCGCTCGAGAACATATCGCTGAAACTGGCTTACTCGCCATTCGCTCTGAACGAGTACGCCCCCGCGGCGATACATTCGCGACTGGTTTCCCAATTGCGTTAGTTCGCTTGCCCGTAGATCTTGGAGATTCGTAATGTCCCAAAACTCCACTGCATCGCTACACTCAAACCCCTCGCGGGCCATAACCTCGGGAGCAAATAACCAATAAGCACGAACCTTCGTCTTGTTTACCGCTATTGGCCAAACGGCAAAGCAGTACGCATAGTCGGGCATGTGTCCCAAAAAAAGTTGCGGATAGACATAAATGAAATAGCTCGTTTTAGTATCTCTCTCGGAAAGGCCATGGAAAGTCGGTCGACGTGACTTGCCATCGATATTCATGGCTTGAAATCCGGGAGCGAATTCCAAGCCGCCAGCATGTTTCAAGACTTTGGATTCCGGCATGGCCGCATGCAACCACAACCGTGGTCCAAAAACGGACAAACACTTGCTGAATTCTGGGTGGATGTGTGGACAGTGAAAGCACTCATACGCGTTATCCATGACTATCTTCCAGTTAGCATTGACCTCATAAGTGAGCAACTTACCCAAACCAAGTTCACCCACGCGGTATCGCTCGTAATAGACATAACTCGCCGGTAGGCCAAAGCACTCTGCCATTGGCTGCGCGTTCGCGTTCGCATTAATCCAGATAAAACCCGCCCAGGTCTCTACGCGCAAGGGGAAGAGAGAAAATCGTGTCTTGTCCAAGCCGGAATCTTCCGGGACATTGGGCGCGACGATCAGGTTGCCTTCTCTCGAATCATACGTCCAACTATGGTAGGGGCAACGGATCATGCCGTTCTTCAGGTTACCTGTCTCCGCCGTGCAAAGCCGCGAGCCTCTGTGACGGCAGATGTTATAGAAAGCGCTAATATTTCCGCTTCGATTTCTGATGACTACGATGCTTTCGTCACCGACTTCAAGGGTCAAGAAATCGCCGATGTGCGGCAGTTGATCTAGGCGTCCAGCGCACAGCCAAGTGTCAAGCCAAATTCTCTCCAGTTCAAGCTGAAATATTGTCGGGTCGACGTAGTAGTGCCTGGGCAACGTCGACTCTATCGCGGCCTCTCTCGGCCATCCCCCTTCAATCGTGCGCATTGATTGTCACCTCGCCCGAAGACGACACATCGACCGACTCGGACCCTTTCCCTCTCCGCGGTTTTCTTCAGGCTCACGCCGCCCCACGCAACAATTCATTGAACGGTGACGCCCGAAATCGCATCCTATTCAATTGAAGACTTTGCTCTGCGATCGAGAAGCGCTTCAACCAATGGGCTGGCAACACTTCGGGTTCTCACGTTGAGACAATAAGGTTTCCCGCTGTGCATCGCCCGCCTCAAAGCGGGCATTAACTCCTCATGTTCTTGTACAATCTCACCGGCGCCACCGAGCCCCTCGAACAACTTGTGGAAAGGAATATCGCGAAACCGGGTCTTGAACTCAGTACCGAACAGCCGAACCTGCTGCTGAGAAATCGACCCCAATCCATTATTGTTGTCGATAACAACCGTTATCGGGAGCTGTTCTTGGAACGCCACCTCGATGCTTAGGCCACCGTTCAGAAACGCACCGTCTCCGCTAAGTAATACAACGTGCGCCTGTGGGTGTCTCAGCTTTGCTGTGGTCGCGAACGCGACGCCGGGACCCAATAGACTGTACGGCCCCGGTTGCAGAATGCCGCGCAGCGGTCTCCTGGCGAGATTCAGAGCGATTTCCGACCAGAAGTGCGTATCGCCGCCATCGATGATAAACCAATCGGTGTGGCCAAGCCCTTCCAGTAGCGACCACGAAAGCCGCAGCGGATGGATACCGTGCCCTTGATGGAGCCGCTCGTCGTTGGCTACGTATTCGCGCGTTTCACGAAACCACAAATCGCGCCGCGCGATGTTTTCCTCAAGCCAACGGCGGTCTTGTTTACCTCTCGTTGATTCAAGTGCGTTGGCCAACTCCGCCAGTACGAGCTTTGGGTCTCCCAACACCTGAAGCTCAGCGGCATGGTTCTCGATGCATTCTGTCGATGACCCGTTCACGGTGACAACAGTCAAATCGGTCCTAAAAAATGGCGGATTCCCGAAGTTGAGCATATTGTCAAGTCGGCATCCCACGACAACCGCGAGATCACATTCCTGCAAGGCAAACTGCGCTGGCGTGTATAGGTGAATATCTGCAAGACCCAGGAATGCGGGATCGTCGTTGCTCAAGACCTTAGGGTGGTATGGCGCGTTGAGTACAGGGATACCATTACGATTGGCCAACTCGCTTAGTTCGCTTCGCGCGCTGGCCCAACTCACCCCGCGCCCGACGATGAAGAGCGGACGTTTAGCGGCGACCAGCAAATTAGTGAGCGCCCTGAGCCCTTCAGCGTTTGGCGAACATCGCTGCGAAGGCTTGGGAGAGTGATCGAACGGCCGCTCTTGCCAAACCTCGTTGTCATCGTATGTCGAATAGAGCAAATCGACGGGAACACTTACATGCACCGGCCCCGGCTCGCCGGTTATCGACGCATAGTACGCCTTGTCTATGAACTCTGGGATGCGCCGGCCATCCGTCACCAACGACGATGCCTTAGTAATCGGTGCGGCAATGCTAACATCATCAACTTCCTTAAACCCGTTCGCGCCACGCCGTCTCAGGGTACTCGATCCGGTAATGAAAAGTACTGGCGAGCGATTGCCAAAGGCCTCAAGCATTGCCGGTACAGCGTTCGCGAATCCCTCCGGGCCAACCAAGCAGACCGCCGGTTCATTGGAGATCCGTGTCCACGCATCGGCCATGTGCCCTGCAACTTGCTCGTGCGGGGTATTGATCACGGAAATCTCCGACTCATGCAATCCTTCGAGCACAGGGTTGATGAAGCCACCGCACAATGTAAAGACCTTTGCGATCTTCTTTCGGGCAAGCGCCTGCGCCAAAAAAACGCCGCCGCGCTTCCGTGAATTTCCTGTGGCCATTCGTGCCCCCTCCAATACTCCGCTCCGGCACTACGGCGCATATCAAGCAGACGTTCTTGTCCGCGGCGAGACGCGCCTATGGCCGTCCTGCTGCTTCCGTAGTTCCCACGAAGTCGCACGGCGATGTATCCCGAAAGAGCGCCAGCCGGCTTCGTCGGGCTTATCGTGTCTTCAACGACCCGTTACAGCCTACATCGTTGCGCGCCTCGGCTTTCGAAGAACAACCGTTATCGCTGAGTGGACCGTCACCAAGGGTTAAACGGCGCGCTGCAGGAACGACGTGTTGATTGCCTTCATGTACACGTCGGAGCTCGGCGCAGACTTGATACTCTTTTGGGTCACCAAGAAATCTGCGGTGCTCTTCAAGACGCCCGCAAATTTGCCGGCGTGAGTAGGTGTGCCGAGCCACTCCGACGTCAATTGCCCCTTAAGTGTGACGAAATCGTATGCTTCCATGTCCCTTTTGGCCACATCTGGCGTCACACCCGCTTCCTTAGCCACGATCTCGGCGGCCTTGTTAGGATCGCTCTTCCACAAGTCGACTGCCCGCCCGTATTCGCGGACAATCGCTGTCACGGCATCGGGATACTCGCGCAGGAACGCCGTCCGCACGATGATGAGATCGGCGATCACGTAGCCCTTCGCGTCAAGTTCCTTGTAGGTTACGTACGGCTCGCCTCCCATAGCCAGCATCTTGCTCTTAAAAGGATCCCAATAATACGACGCATCTATGTCTCCGCGGGACCACGCGGCAACCGCTTGTTCGGGACCCAGGTCGAGAACGGTGACTTGTTTCTCAGTGAGATTATGAACCTTAAGAAAACCCAGCAGACGAAAATGAGACGTTGAGCCAAAGACAGTAGCCACTTTCTTCCCGATGAAATCATCAGGCTTTGTAATGTTCTTGGATTTCCGTACAACCATGTCCTCGCCACCGCCGATATTGTCAACCAGCGCCACAATCTGATACGGGATGCCTTTCGCAATTCCGGCGGCCACCGGTGCTGATCCAATGCTGAAGGAGACATCAACGCTGCGGGCAGCCATGCGGGTGTTTACCTCGGCGCCACTGGCCGCTTCGGTCCATTCAAATTTCGCGCCCGTTGCCTTTTCCCACCAACCCTGATTCTTAGCGATCATGGTGGGTTTTGTTTCAACGAAGAATGCTGCGCGAATCGTCGATGGAGCCTTAGCGGCAGCGATGGCCGCTCTCGAAGTCCCGGAAGCGTAGCCAGCAAGCATTCCGGCCGTCGAAAACGCCGTTAACTGGAAGAACTTGCGCCGAGTCACCAAAAACCGTAACTCGTTTCCGTATCTGTGCGCCACCCCGACTCCCCCTTTTGCTTGATGTACGTCAACTCCAAACCGAGCATGATGCCAACCGCTTACGTCCGACCGGCCCAGTGCACTACACGCCGCTCGATGCCTACGATCAATCGATCGAGAAGCAAACCAAGGATGCCTAGAATGATAATCCCGACCACGACGTAGTCTGGTCGAAGCAACTCGCCGGCGTTTAGAATCATCCAGCCTAAGCCGGCGCTGCCTCCGATCATCTCCGCCGCAATGACGGTCGCATACACGACTCCGATAGCCAAACGAGCGCCAGTGAAGATCTCGGGCAGCGTGGAAGGCAAAACCACGTATCGAAAAACCTGCCATCCGTTCGCGCCTAGTGAGCGAGCAGCCTGAAGGCGCTGGATAGACGTGCTCCGGACTCCATCCATCGCCGCTACCGAAGCAACCGGCAAGGCAGTGAGAAATAGCAGGGTGATTTGGGCGCGATCGCCGATGCCAAACCAGACGATCAGCAGCACCAGGTATGCGAGTTGCGGCAACTGCCGGAAGAATTCGATCAAAGGGTCGAAGAAGTCTTTTATCCGGCGATCGTAGCCCATTGCTAATCCGAGCATCGTCCCGACGAACGACCCGGTGAGAAAACCAAGCGACACGCGCTGCAAGCTCAAACGCGCATGGCCGGCCAGGGTCCACCCATGGTAACCGTTATCGACAAGATCCCAGAAGCCGGACCATGCCGCGGCCGGTGTGGGGAGAACCACTTCCGAAACCATTCCCGACGTCGAAACGAACTGCCAACCAGCGAACATCAGTCCAAACACCGCCAGCGTTATCCATCGCTCCACCGTAAAGCGTCCGAGCACCAGTCGGAACGTATGCAGAACAGGCGCTGTGCGTTGCGGCGCCTTCTCTATGACCTCGGCAGAATACGTTTTGATCGGAGAAGGGTTAGCCAAGGAGGCTTACTCCACTCCGCGCCAGTGAATCACGTGCTTGTCGAGAGCTCGAATGACTCTCGTCAGGCACACGCCCAAGAGACCGAGGACGATAATCGTCATGATGATCACGTCATTTCTCAGGAATTTGCTGGCGGAGAACACCATCCAACCGAGGCCGTCGGAGGCCGCCAACAATTCCGCGGCGACTACCGTTGAAAACGTGACTGCCATGGCGATACTCATCCCGCTGAAAATCATAGGTAGCGCAGAGGGGAGAATCACGTATCGGAATATTTGCCATTCGTTGGCGCCAAGCGCCTGCGCCGCCTGAATTTTCTGTATAGGGGTCGCGCGGACGCCTGCCATAGTATCGATAACCAAAATCGGAAATGCGGTCAGATAAAGTAAGGCAATCTTTGAGCTGTTGCCGGTTCCGAGCCATACAATGAGCAGAATATAATATGACAACGGTGGCAGAGGCCGTGTAAGTTGGACCACGTAGTCGAAGGCCGCCCGGATCCATCGGTTATAGCCCATTGCGAGCCCCAACGGGATGCCGAGTATGCTTGCTAATACAAACGCGGCAGCAACACGGTACAGCGTCGCCAGAATGTCTTGAAGTAGCGTGGTGCCACGGTAACCATGCACGAGAATATCGACGAAGGTGCGCGCGACCGCAGTGGGACCTGGCACCAAATCCGGTGAAACTACGCGTAGGGCGTTCAGAACCTGCCAGACTGCCAGAGCGAGCGCTATCGATACAACGCTGAGCCAACGGATAGACATTGCGACTCGCAACAACGACCTCGTCGCGCCTCCTGCCGACACCGCGGGAGCGGCGCCAACGAATGACACGAGCTGTGGTTTGCCCGTCACCGTGCGCAGGGACCGGACTTGACGCCACATCGTTTCAACGCGAAGGGCACGCGATGCTGATCTGGGCGATGTCGCGCGACGGCACTCCTTGGGCGAACGAGCGCGCGCTGCACATTTGGGGGCGTTGGCGCCGCGGGGGTCGGTAAGCCCATGGCGTTCCTGTTCATCGTCGCCCCGCCGCGATCAGAGTTGAGAGCCGCTCTCCGGCTGCCAACACGTGGGCTTCGATCAAGTTCTTTGCCTGGCGTGCCTCACGGGCTTTCAAAGCCTGCAGGACCTCGAGATGCTCGGAGTGCGATGCCAGCACATGAGCACCGGGCCGCATTCGGGAAAAATTGCGTATCCGGTGCACATGATTATGCAATCCGCCAAGTACCCTCACCAGATAGCCGTTTCCGCACTGACGCATTATGGTTTCATGAAAAACGGCATCTGCCTCAAAATGCCCGGCGAATTCATTACGACTGATCTCTGGCTCGATCGAACGAAAACGCTGCTCTAGGTCCGCGAGGACGTTTTCGGGAATCCGAGGTGTCGCAAGGAACGCCGCGATTGCTTCGAGCCCGGCTCGCGTTTGGTGTATTTCGCGAACATACTCTTCAGTAATGAGCGCTACGCGCAATAGGCCATTCGGTAGCGCTTCCAGCAAACCGTCCCCCACGAGCCGCGGCAGCGCCTCCCGGACAGGAGTCCGGCTTACGTTCAAGAACGCCGCGAGCTGCTCGATGATAATCCGTTCGCCCGGCGGAATCTCGAGGGACACGATGGCTCTGATGATTTGATCATATGCCTGCCCCGCCAACGGAAGAACGCGAACCACGCCTAGTGTCTTTGGGCCGCCACTTCGGGATTCGAGTGCAGCGACGGAGTCCGTTCGCTTGCCGTTACGCACTCGCATGTCATTCACTGTGAAGAAGGAATCAAAGACGCCCGTGTGATCTTTCGCCGGTCCGAGTCATCAAGGGCCTTTCCAACTTCTGAGAGCGGATACTCTGCATCGAGAAGCGCCTCGAAGGGGTAGCGGGCGCGCGTCGCCTCGAGAAACTCGAGGGCCCGGCGAAGGTACCACGGGTGGTATCGGATAGTCCCGAAGACATGCAAGCCGCGTCGAGTGAGTGTTGCCGGGTCGAACGGTGTTGTGTGGCCGGGTGCGACGCTCCCGAGCTCCACGACGCGGCCACCGGGGCGCGCAAGCAGCATCGATTCCGGAAACGCGGCCGCGACCCCCGTCACTTCGACCACGACGTCGGCGCCGAGTCCACGCGTCAGCGACTGTACCCGAGCCGCCCGTTTTTCGGGCAGATCGTCCTCGCGCATGTCGATAACGGCGTGCGCACCGAAACGGTGGGCTAACTCGAGGCGCCGTGGCACACTATCAATCACGATCGAGCGCGCGCCACGGGCATGGGCGACGGCCAGAGCACATAGGCCCAGCCCGCCCGCGCCTTGAACTACTACCTGCTCGCCTGCAGTCAACCGAGCCTGATCGAGCGCAAATAGCAACTCTGATAGTGCGCAGTTCGCGCTGGCGGCCGCCGCGTCCGGCACAGCGTCGGGTACTTTGTAAAAGTACTGATCGGCATGAATATAGTAATGTGTGCCAAACGCACCGTGGAAATGTGGCGCCACGTCGGCCGGTTGAGACCAGTATCGGTAGCCGTTCTCGCAGAGGTTGAACGAGCCCACCATGCACGCCGCACATTTCCGGCAGGTGGGAAAGTAGACGCAGACCACGCGGTCGCCCGGACGGAGAGGCTGATCAGCATAATCGGTTTCCACGCCGGCGCCGAGGCTGAGCACGCGGCCCAACATCTCGTGGCCGAGCACCATACCCATCTTGACCAACGGATGGTAGCCCCGCCACATATGCAGTTCGGACCCGCAAACGTTGGCTCGGACGATCTCAAGCAGAACTTCGCCCGGCTTAGGCGGGGCTACCTCATATTCGCGTAGTTCAACTTGTTTGGGACCGGCCAGAACCGCGACTGTGCCTCGCATGACCCCTCCCTGGCAAACGATCCTTCGAAATTGAGGCCCTTTTTGGAACCTGGCTCCATCATTGCAGGCGCTGCGAGCCGGTCGTCAAACCTTTCTGCGTCGCCTACTGAAGGTGCATCACTACCATCTTAAGCTCCGTCATCTCCTCGACCGCGTACTTTGGGCCTTCCTTTCCAAAGCCGCTGTCCTTGAGACCGCCGTAGGGCATCAAGTCGGCGCGCCATTGCGGGCCCCAGTTGATATGAACGTTCCCCACCTCTAGTTCGCGGGCGAACCGCATAGCACGATTGATGTCCTGTGTGAACACACCCGCCGACAAACCGTAGTTCGTTGCGTTGGCGAGTTCGATCGCTTCGTCGATCGTCTCCACGGACATTAGTGCCACTGCAGGACCGAAAAGTTCGCTGCGCGACACTCGCATATCGGGCTTAACGTCGGCCAGTACGGTCGGCGCAAAGATCGCACCATGCCTCTCTCCCCCGAGCACAAGGCGCGCACCACCTTCAATCGCTTCCTTAACGCAATCCTCGACGCGTTTCGCATCGGATTCGCGGACGAGCGGACCCATCGTGACACCCTTGTCCAATGGGTTGCCTGTCGTAATCGCGGCAACCTTAGGCTTGAGCGCATCAATGAAGTCGCGGTAGATCGGCTTGAATGCCAGAATGCGCTGGGTGCTGATACAGGCCTGCCCCGCGTTCACGTACCCGGTCGCTACGACGGCCGCCGCGACCTGCTCAAGGTCAGCGTCCGGCATGACGATCACCGGCGAATTATTGCCGAGCTCCATTGTGACTTTCTTGAGGCCTGCGACTTGACAAATGCGCGCCCCGACATCTCGGCTACCTGTAAAGGTGATCTTCCTAACCCGCGGATCTGCACACAGCGCTTCGCCTACTTGGGCGCCTCTACCCGTGACGCACTGAATACCTTCGCTCGGCACGCCGGCCTCAAGGAGTACCTCGATCAGCTTTAGCGTAGAAAGCGGTGTATCCGTCGCTGGCTTCAGAATGATAGCGTTTCCAGCCGCGAGCGCCGGCCCGACCTTATGGGTTGCCAGGACAAGTGGCCAATTGAATGGGGTGATTCCGACGACAACGCCACATGGAACCCGAATCGTAAACCCAAACTGTGTCGTGACACTAGGCGCACCGTCAAGCGGCACAACCTCGCTGGCGAGCCGCTTGGCTTCTTCCGCTGATAAGGTCAGGATTTCTGCCGCTCTTGCAACCTCTTGCTGAGACTCTCGCAGAATCTTGCCTTCTTCGAGCGTGATGGTTCGAGCGAATTCTTCGGTACGCTGCGTCAGCAGATCTGCCGTTTTGTGCAGGATTTGCGAGCGCTGGTACCCCGTTAATTGCCGCATTCCGCGGGCACCACGAACTGCGGTGGCGATCGCACGCTCGAGATCGTCCGGACCAGCCTGGGGAACAGTATCAACGATAGAGGCATCGTACGGATGAATGACCGGAATTCGTCTGTCGCGGTCAATCCACTCCCCGCCAACGTACATCTTCATTTAAGCCAAGCACCCCGTTTGGTACATACGGTATACTACATGTACTATTGGCTACTATGCTTCCGATCCCAAATCCTTCCCGGGCGACCCCACTCAAAAATTGGAGAGACGGCAACCCCGCTGTTCCGATGGCCGCCACGCAAAACGTTTCTGCATGCAAAAATCTGTATTCGACAAGTCTGTGATGGAGGGGCGTTTCAGCTTATCTGATCTCAGCTGAACGAGATCGAAACGACGCGGCTGGTCGAGAGCGTTACCAGGTCTCTTACGCGGTGGCGTTGCGCGCGACGTCGGCGCGAGAACCAGAGGACAATGTCGCACTCGACCAAATTAGACTGAGCACCTTTTCCCGAACGGCGACGAATTCGGAACTCGATTTGATGGAGCGAATATCATCCCGGCCGGTTTGACGCGAAAACCCCACTTCCAACAAATCTAGTACGCGCCCCGGACGCGACGACATCACGACCACGTGGGTGCCGAGATAAACGGCCTCCTCCACACTGTGGGTGATGAAAAGGGCCGTCATACCACTCCGGGCCCAGATATTATGAAGTTCTTCCTGCATCCTTTCACGAGTGAGGGCATCCAGCGCGCCGAATGGCTCGTCGAGTAAGAGCACACGAGGATTATTGATAAGTACGCGCGCAATTGCCAATCGCTGTTGCATCCCGCCCGAGAGTTGGTAGGTGTAATGCTTTCGGAAATCCCATAGGCCTACGAGTCGAAGATAACGTTCAACCCGGTCGCTGCGCTCGCGGCCCTTGATATGGCGGACCATTAGGCCGAATTCGGCGTTCTGGTAGACGTTCATCCATGGGAAGAGTGCCGGTTGTTGAAATACCACGCCTCGATCTGGACCTGGACCCGTGACAGGACGGCCTGAGAGTCGAACTTCTCCTGATGACGGAGAGACGAATCCGCCGACGATCTGCAATAAGGTAGTCTTGCCACACCCCGAGGGCCCAACAATGCAGACAAAGCTGCCTTCGTCAAAAGCCAGGTTGAGCGCCTCGAGCGCCCGGACGGGGCCATCGCGTGAACCGTATACTTTTGATACGTTTCGAAACTCCAAAAACTTTTCGGTCGACACGTCGGCCTCCTAAACTTTGCCACAATGTATACGGTAGTACTGGCTCAACACCTATTAGCCAAAGTCCCTGAATTTGCCGCCCTGGCGTGGGACAAAAACTGGCCCGACGACGGCTTGCCTCCCGAGGGGGTATTGGACTCTATACGACGATATACAATCGGACCTCTTGCGATGGCGCGGTACACTCAAGCGGGCCCGCGGAGCTAGTTTCAGATCCATACTCGGCTCGCCAGCGGTTGTGCATTCGCAGGGAAATTCTCACCATATGGTGGGGGGAATCCACAAGCCTCGCAACACAAAGCGAAATTGTCGGCAGAACCCTTCAGAGGATCAACGGAATTGCCTAAGACCGTGGGTCGAAGGCATCTCGTAAACCGTCCCCAACGAGGTTGAAAGCAAGAACGGCGAGGCTGATCGCGACTCCGGGAAAGGCCGCCACCCAAGGCGCGTTCAACACGAAGCGTCTTCCATCAGCCACCATCGTGGCCCCATGATGCCATCGGCGGTTGGACGCCGATCCCGAGGAAGCTCGAACGCGGCCTCAGAGTTGATCGCGCTGGCCATCGCCAGGGAACGCAGGACCACAAGCGGTGAACTCGCGCTCGGTCTGCCGGAGTCGTCTCGAATGCCACGGCGCCAATTGGAACTAACTCACACTCACGCCCTATGAGTCCGGCACGAACCGCTGCGACGTGTGTCTCCGGCGACACATTGCCTTCTCCAGCCGCCTGGCTAAGCTCTCCCATGGGAACTCATTTCCCGGTCGTTGATGATCCAACTATCTGTCAGGTTAGCACCCCTGCTTGCGGAGCCAGGCCTGCCAACAACTGATGAGGGTCATACCGTTGACCCTCTTTCATCACCAAGCGTACCGCGGCAAGCGCTTCAATGTCGTCGAGTGGGTTCTCCGCTACCGCAATTAAGTCAGCTGACTTGCCTCTCTCAAGTGTGCCAGTCTCTTCCCCGAGACCGCACACGTGGGCGGCCGTCTTCGTGGCGGCCACGATCCCCTCCATCGGCGAGAGTCCCGCACGGCGTACAGCAGCACCGACTTCGAACCACATGAGGCCGTGCATCGCATCCGTTCCCAATGAGTACGTGACCCCGTGTTGCTTCGCCCGCCGAATGTTCTGCCCGGCGGCCTCCTGGACCTCAGCCCGGTACTCCATGAGGTAGGGGTAGGCAGACCAGTCTGTGCCCGGATACAAGTGGATGGTGTTGGTTGCGACGAGCGCGGTCCCGTGCTTCGCCATCAGCGCAGCTTCGTCGTCGCTCAGGAAATGCCCGTGGTCGATGACGTCCACACCGGCCTCGATGCAGTACCGCGCCCCTATTCCGCCTTGGGCGTGGACCACGACTTTGCGGCCGAAGGAGTGAGCCACTTGGACCGCCGCGTGGATCTCATCGTACGAATAATAGTGTTGCAGGGGCACGGGCCTCGTTTTGTAAGTGCCGCCCCCCGTAACAAAGAGTTTGATTAGGTCCGCGCCCGCCTTGATGTTCTCCCGCACCATTTTGCGGACTCCCTCAGGTCCATCAGCGGGGGCAAACCCACCGAATACGCCATAGCCACCTGTTGCGACGAGAGGCCGGGTGGCGATCAGCACACGCGGTCCGATCATGGTGCCATCGGCGATAGCCCGCTTGTAGGCCACGTCGATGAAGTTGATCTCCCCAACGATACGCGCAGTGGTCACTCCGCCTGCGAGCGCGATGCGCGCGTGGCGAGTTGCTTGGATGGCGATGGCCGCATCCGGCTGACGAAGCTGCTCGTCCTCGTTCCCCATCGCGTCCATTCCGAAGTGCTCATGCATGTCGATGAGCCCCGGCAGAACCGTCCAGCCGCCGGCGTCCACGATCTCGGTCCCTGCGGGTACGTCTATTTGCGAACGTCGGCCCACTTGCACAATGCGGCCTTGGTTCACTAGCACCGCGCCATCCGAAATTGGCGGTGCCCCCGTACCGTCGATGAGTCGGCCCGCCGTGACAAGTGTAGCCATGTCGCAATCCTCCTCGAAATTCGTTTGTCTACGTACGAAGCGCCGGGTCGAGCCGATCTCGTAGCCAGTCGGCAAGGAATCCCATTGCAATTACTGTGACCATCAGGGCGACACCTGGAAACGTAATGATCCACCAAGCCACGTTGATATATTCGCGTCCCTCTCCAATAATGAGTCCCCAGGTCGGTGTGGGCGGCTGTACGCCCAAGCCGAGAAAACTCAGCACCGACTCCGTGATAATCACCTGCGCTACTTGGAGGGCCGCGACCACGACGACGACGGCGATGAGATTGGGCGCAATGTGCCGGCCTAGGATACGCATTTCCCGGCATCCGATTGCCCGGGCGGCCGTGATGAACTCGCGCTCCCGAAGGCTCAACGCTTGGGCGCGTGCGAGACGACAGTAGATCACCCAGCTCGACAACGCCAGGACGGCGATGACGTTGATGATGCTCGGCCGGAGCACGGCAAGTACCAATATCGCCAGCAAAATAAACGGGAATGCCAGTTGAACGTCCACGATCCGCATAATGATCTGATCGGCCAGTCCACCGTAGTAACCTGACAGCAAGCCGATCGCGACCCCTACGGTTCCCGACACAGCTACCGCGATGGCGGCAACCAGCAGCGAGATTCGCGCGCCGAAGATCATCCGACTCAGGAGGTCGCGACCCAGTTGGTCGGTGCCCAGCCACCGTCCCGGCACGGCGCTTGAGTACCAAAACGGCGGCTTGAGGCGCACATTCAGATCGGACTCAACCGGGTTGTGCGGAGCCAGCAGTGGCGCCATCAGGGCGATTAGCACGAATCCAGCGACCACCGCTGCGGCGATCGCCCCCGTCGCCTGTCGGCGTAGGCGTGATGCTAAACTGACCCGCCGCAATTGCGCGTGAAGCCGCGAGCGCGAAACAAGGATAGCATTCCGCGCGGGATGCCGCTCATGTCAGCCGGACTCTGGGATCCAGAAGCACGTACGAAACATCGATGAACAAGTTCACAACTACTACGGTGCAGGCGATGAAGATGGTGGCGGCCTGTACGACGGGAAAGTCCCGTTGGCTCACCGCGTCCACCATCAAGCGACCCACTCCCGGCCAGCCAAACACCGTTTCCGTGACGATGGCGCCTCCTAGCAAGTACCCCACGTCCAATCCGAGCAGGGTCACCACCGGGATCGCGGCATTGCGCAAGGCGTGAATTACAAGGACTTGAATGGGTCTGACGCCTTTCGCCCGAGCTGTCCGGACATAGTCCTGTCTCAAGATCTCCAGCATTTCCGAACGGATGAACCGGACGGAACGCGACGCAGGCTGCGCGGCGAGGGCAATGGCGGGTAGAACAAGATGGACCAGAGCACCGTAGCCGGATGTGGGGAACCACCGAAGGTCGACGGCGAACACGAGGATGAGCATGATAGCGAACCAGTAATTCGGCATGGATTGTCCGGCAAGCGTCAGCACGGACGCCACGTGGTCGAACGATGAACCTCGAAACACCGCGGATGCGACTCCCACCGGTAGCGCTATTAGCATGACGATTGCAAACGTTGCGAGCGCGAGCTCGCCCGTAGCCGGGAGACGCTCCAGTACCAACGCAGTTGCCGGCTCTTGGTATCGGAACGACTTCCCGAGGTCGCCGTGGATCAGACGATCCAGAAATCTAACGTACTGCACCGGGGCCGGCTGGTCCAGGCCGAGGATGCGCCGCAGGTTGGTGTAGTCGTCTCGTGTGGCATCCGGAGGTAGCAGAAGGGCCGCCGGATCTCCTGACAGCCGTAGGCTGAAAAAAACAACCGCGGCGACGCCAAGAACCACCACTCCAGCTAGCAGTATGCGTCTCGCTACGTACAGCCCCACGCCGTCAGTCCGCCCAACTGCCTCATCACTTCATTTGGCGTCGGTCTTGCTGTTGCGCCAACCGCGACATTCTCAGCGAAAGCGAGTGTGCGGAAACAATCCCTCCATTAGCTGTCCCTCTCACTGTTTGACAAATCCCGTGTCCCAGAGGAGCACCTGGCCGCCTGGCTTAGCCGACCAATCGATCCGTCGGTTTACCCCGTAGATCTCATTCTGCTGGTAGAGACCCACGAAGGCACCGTCCGCCACCATGATCTTTTGAATTCGGGCCAGAATGGGTCGCCTCTGCTGAGGGTCCAACATGGAACCTTCTTCGTCGATGAGCTTGATCACCGCCGGGTTGTGGTAGAAGCTGAACGGAAAGTCGGGATGGGCGTTGCCCCACAACATGATGTGCGCGTCGAACCCGTTCCAGTTCCAAAGGAAGATTGGCGCCACTTTCCGCTCGTTCCTGAAGGTAATATAAGAAGCTGCTTCCAACGTCCGAAGGTGGGCAGTGATGCCAACGCGCGCCAGGTCCGCCGCGATCGCTTCTCCCACCTCGACCGGCTTGAGCGGGTTGCCGCCTGTCGGCACATCCAGATCGACTGTGAATCCCTTGCCGTAACCTGCCTCAGTCAGCAGTTGCTTCGCCTTCGCAGGGTCGTACGCGTACGGCCTGATCGACGGATCATAGCCGAACGCGAGAGGCGGCACGATGGTGGCGATGCGAGTCGCCTGCCCATACAGAATGTTCTTGATGATGCTGTCGGTATTGATAGCGTAGTTCAGTGCCTGTCGCACCCGCTGATCTTTGAGTGGTTCATTGCCCTGGCCGGGGCTCTGAGTCCAGATAATCAAGTAAATGCTCCGTGGGATCGCAGCCGAACTGGCCCTCAGGTTCCGGTCCGCCTCCACGGCCGGGATCTGATCAGGGGTGAGCTGCATGGCGATGTCAATCTCACCGGCCCTCAACGCGGCAACGCGGGTTGCAATCTCAGGGATGAGCCGAATCTCTAGGGTCTTAAACTTGGGCCGGCCTTTCCAATAATCCAGGTTCGCATCAAGCAGCACGTGACTACCTTTGACCCATTCCACAAACTTAAAGGGGCCCGTCCCGATGGGATGCTGAGCCGTTCCTTCCTCGCCAACAGACTTGTAGTAACCAGGGGGGACGAAGTAGAGCCAGACGAGCGTATTTTCAAGGAAAGCCGGATCGGGCTGAGGCGTGGCAATCCTCACCGTGTACTCGTCGACCACCGTTGCGCTCTTAATAGGCTTCGCAATGTGGGGGGCTCGCGGGAACTTCCCCGGCTGCAGATACCGATCAACATTGACCTTCACGGCCGCCGCGTTGAACGGTTCGCCGTTCTGAAACTTGACACCCCGGCGTAGTTTGAACTCCCATTCCGTAGGACTGACCAGGCGCCAGGATTCCGCCAAGTTCGGACCAAGCCCACCATCGGCCCGACGCACGAAGAGGGTATCGTAGAGATTGGCGTACAGCACGTTGACATCGTTAACGAATGTGTTCGGGAGTGGATCGAGATAAATTATCTCAGACGTGCTTCCAATAACGACTTTGCCACTGGGCGTCGTTGGCACCGCACTCCAGGAGGCGGCACACAGCATCAGCCCCACGATCGCGGCAGTTGCGCATACGACTAGTTTCTTGCCGAGCATATCGGGCTCGCCCCCCCTTTAGGCTTCTACGTGCCAGTGGGCCACTTCTCCACCCTTGATCACTCCGCGAATTTCGCGAAGCGCGCGAATGTCCTTCATCGGGTTCGCGGCCAACATCACAAGGTCAGCCAATTTGCCCGGCGCAATAAGACCACGGTCAGGCACACCACAGATCTCCGCGTTGATGCTGGTCAGAGCACTCAACACATCTTGTTCGGACATGCCTAGCCGTACGAACGCTTCGGCCTCGCGTGCCAGTGCATGATCAACCGGGTAGGCATCGGCACCGATACCCATTCGAAGACCCGCCTGATACGGCCGCTGCACCGATTGCCGGGCAACCTCTTCAGCTTCCGGAAATTGCCGGAGGGTAAACGGACTGAGAGTCCACAGCAAATTGTTGACGAGTGCCGTATTGTGCTCTCGCATCAACGTGACGTCTTCCTCGGTTAGAAATCGACCATGTTCAACGGTGTCCACGCCCGCTTTGACGGAGCGCTGCACGCTTGCTCCTCCGTACGCATGGACGGCGACACGCTTTCCCACCCCGTGAGCCTCTTCCACCGCGGCCGAGATCTCTTCCTGAGTGTAGAAGCATGCGTGCGGATTGGTAGATCCACTCGCCACTAACGAATAACTTGATCCAATCAACGCCCGCCTTGATACTGCGCCGCACCGCGGCGCGCACACCGTCGGTTCCATCGGCGATGCTGGCATACGCTCCGGTGCCATGGCCAGGGCGATAGGCTGGACCACAGGTTAGGATGCGCGGTCCGGTGATCTGCCCCTGCTCGATGGCGCGGTGGCACGCGACATCGATGTAGCTCTTGTCACCAACGTCCCGGATCGTTGTCACACCGTCAGTAAGGACAGTGGCCGCCGTCTGCGCTGCCCTAAAAGCGAGATCGATGTCCGTGAGAGGCGGCAGCGTGACCGCGGTTTCGCCGAGCTCGTAAACGTACGCGAGATGTGCGTGCGCATCGATGAGACCTGGAATCATGTACAATCCGTCGCACGATCGCCCAACCGAGCCCGACGGGATGGGGGTCGAGGCTCGGTCCCCGACCGCGGCAATGCGTTCCCCGTCGGCGACCACTACACCGTCGGGAATGATGTGGCCTGTGCCATCGATTATCGTGGCTCCGACAAATACATTCATTGGTGCGCTCCCCCAAGGCAGATCGGGCTTGCCGCACCTTCGCTGCGGGTGGTTCCGACCCTGCTCAAGCGGATCTGTGCAAGGTTTAGCTGCTGACCCGGGCGTATTGGATAGCTGGGAGAGCTTGGGGTCGTGAAGGGCGACGGTTGGTCGACCACCTAAGGAGGTCGGAATGGCGATTCTGATCACCGCGCGCAAGGTTATTGACGGAACTGGCCGGCCGGCCTTTGACGACGGCGCCGTGTTAGTCGAAGACGACCGTATCATCCGAGTCGGACGCTACGCCGAAATCGACGCCCCTACCGCCGTCCAAGCGGTCGACCTTGGAGACTGCACGGTGCTTCCTGGCCTCATTGATGCACACTCGCACCTTGGCAAGAGCGGCCTGTGGGGCAGCGAGGTCGAGCAGATGGCACAACCGGACGCCGTCCAGGCTCTTTGGGCGTCGCATAATGCCCGGACGTGTTTGGCCTCCGGTGTTACGACAATGCGGACGATGGGAGAGCTCCACCTGATCGATGTGTCGTACCGGCGCGCCATCGAAGAGGGGACGATGCTGGGGCCACGCGTCCTAATCAGCACGCAACCGCTCATCTGTTCCGGGGACCTTGGCGCCTATAGTCCAGTCCTCGCCCCCGTCGACGGAACGGCCGAGATTTCAAAAGCGGCTCGCGCCAACATTCGCGCTGGCGCGGATCTAATTAAGATGTTCGCGACGGGCGGGGGCGTCTACTGGGGGACGCCGGATCCCACGCAGGCAACGTTCAGCCGGGAAGAGATGCAAGCGGCGGTGGAGATCGCTCACAGCTTCGGCCGCAAGGTTGCCGTGCACGCGGTGGGCGGTGTCGGGATCCAACGTGCCGTTGAAGCCGGCGTCGACACGATCGAACACGGCACCCTGCTGACGGACGAGCAAGCCGCGCTTATGGCTCAACATGGAACCACACTCGTGTCCACAGTGTGTGTCCACACCTATCCGACGAACTTTCCCGACCGCATCGACCGGGCAGCATACCCAGCGCTGAGGGCCTACTCGGCCAGGGTGGAAAAGATTGCAGGACAGCACATCCGCAAGGCTAAGGAACGGGGAGTGCAGTTCACGTTTGGGTCCGACGCCATGCATGGTCTCTTCTGGTACGAAGTCTACTGCGGCGTACGTTACGCTGAGCTGACGCCGATGGAGTCACTTGTGGCTGCCACAAGGACGGCGAGCGAGGCGTGTGGCGTGGCCGCACAGACCGGCACCCTTGAACCAGGCAAGTGGGCCGACATCATCGCCGTGGGCGCGGACCCGCTGGCGGACATCGAAGCGCTGTCTGATGTTCGGTTCGTCATGAAGGGTGGCGTCCAGTACACTCCGGGCACCCTCCTCGCAGGACTGAAACACTGACTTGATCGGATCGGGTGCCGATAACGAATTCTCTTCTGAGAGAGAGCGGCCCGGGCTCAAGCTCAAAGACGGGGCGCTCAAAGTTACCGGCGGCACGACCTACGCTGGCGATCTCAAGCTACCAGACGTGCTCCATGCGCGTCTGGTACTGAGTCCCTATCCGCACGCTCGGATTATCAATATCGACACCCGTCGCGCCCAATCGCTACGCGGCGTGGTGACGGTATTGACTGGGCATGACCTTCAGGGCGCAGCCCACGCGCCGTCCAGCCGGAGTCATGCCTTACTCGCCATTGACCGTGTCGTATTTCTCGGGCAACCGGTTGCCGTGGTGCTCGCCCAGGATACTGCCGTGGCTGAAGACGCCGCAACCCTCGTGAACGTCAGCTACGAACCGCTTCCTGCGGCCGTGGACCCGTTCCGGGCCATGGACCCTGCCGCTCCGCTTGTCTGGCCCACACGAGTTGTTTTTGAGTCGGCCGAAGCAGCCGTCCATGGCGCGGAAGTGCACGGCGCGTCGTCCGATGAATTGAAGGACCGGCCCGGTAACGTAAGCGCAGTTGTTCACTTCCGGCGAGGTAACGTGGCAGCCGGGTTCCGAGAGGCCGATGTCGTCTTGGAACGCACGTATCGGAGTAGCGCAGTCCATCAAGGTTACATCGAACCTCATGCCACCGCAGCGTCGTTCGATCCGGTGACGGGTGAGGTGACCATCTGGACCGGTACTCAGGGGACGTTCTGGGTTCGAACGGACGTAGCCCAGGTACTCAGGATACCAGAAGCACGCATCAGAGTCGTGCCGATGGCTGTGGGTGGAGGGTTCGGCGGCAAGATCGTCCTGTTAGAGCCACTGGTGGCGGCCATCGCCATGCAAGTGCGCCGTTCAGTCCTCTTGGTGCTCAGCAGGCGCGAGGAATTTCTCGTTGCGACTCCGGCGCCCCAAGGTGTCTTTGAGTTGAAGATGGGGGCGACGAAGGACGGTCGCATGACGGCACTCCAGGCCCGTGTAGTGTTCGACTCAGGTGCGTTTCCCGGAAGCCCGATGACGCTGGCGTGTCTCGTGACCGGGTGGGCCTACAAGTGGCCACACCTCGATATCGAGGGTATCGAGGTGCTAACACACAAGGCCGCGGCGGGCGCGTACCGCGCGCCAGGCGCTCCGCCAGCGGTATTCGCGGCCGAGTCTCACGTAGATGAGCTTGCGCGGGCTCTGGGCCTCGATCCCATCGAGTTTCGTCTACGAAATCTCATTGGCGGAGGCGACTCTCGACCTGATGGAGAGGTCTGGCCGCCACTGGGCTTGCGCACGTGCCTCGAGCGCCTGCAGCGTCATCCGGTATGGCAAAGTCGCCAGAGACAGCCCTACGAGGGATACGGCATCGCATTGTCGCCCTGGCGCGGCGCCATAGAGCCAGCCGCCGCTCTTTGCCGACTCGAAGGGGACGGCACGATTGTCGTTACGGTCGGAGCGGTGGATATCAGCGGATCCCACACCAGCCTGGCTGTAATCGCGGCGGAGGCTTTTGGCGTGTCTGCGGACGCGGTTCGAGTGATCTGCGCTGACACTGATATAGCCCCGTTTGCCGGCGTCAGCGGCGGCAGCAAGACGACGTACACGGTGGGTCTCGCGGTCCAACAAGCCGCGGCGGAGGCGCGTCAGCAACTCCTCGCGATCGCCGCTCAGATGATGGAAAGTCACGTTCGGGACCTCGAGATCGTCGGAAATGACATTCGAGTCAGGGGAGTGCCCGAGCGACAAACGCCGATCTCAGCGATCGTCACGATGGTGACCCAACCGGGCAGCCGATATGCGCCGATTCTCGGACGGGGTCTCACCGTACCGACGGACCGCGCGTCGGGGTCGAGCGTCCACCTAGCGCATGTAGCAGTGGATGCAGAAACAGGACATGTGAGAATACTCGACTATGTCGCCGTCCAGGATGTGGGGTTCGCCATCAATCCCCCCGCTGTCAAAGGACAGATTCACGGAGGGGTCGCTCAGGGCATCGGGTGGGGCCTCCTCGAGAGTATCGCCTACGACGAGCACGGCCACGTCCTGACCCAGTCCCTCGCCGATTACGCCATGCCGTCGTCGCTCCAGGTACCTTCGGTACAGGTCGAACTCGTGGAGGTGCCACTGCAGCACACCCCGTTCGGCGCACGCGGGGTGGGCGAACCTCCCGTCGTGCCGGTCGCGGCGGCAATCGCCAACGCGATTTGCGACGCGACTGGGGTGCGATGTTCACAGATCCCCGTTACGCCGTCCATGCTGTGGCGCGCCATGGAACATCAGAAGGACGAGGCGCAGTGAAGTCCACGGGACGCTATCGGGTTGGCATCGACATCGGCGGCACGTTCACAGATTTCTTCCTAGTCGACACCAAGGTCGGAACGTCGCGCATTCACAAGTGCCTGACCACTCCGCACGATCCAGCGGAGGGCGCGCTCGCGGGACTCTTCGAGTTGCTCCGCGCGGCCAACGTCGAGATCGGCGAGGTGGGCGTCCTTGTGCATGGCACGACGCTCGTCTCGAATGCGATCATTGAGCGCCAAGGTGCAAGGTTGGTCTTCTTTACGACCCGGGGGTTCCGCGATGTTCTGGAGATGGGGACGGAGCAGCGGTACGACATCTACGATCTGTTTGTGCGCTTTCCTGAGCCCCTCGTCCCCCGGGATCTGATTTGCGAGATCGATGAACGGGTCAGCCGCGACGGAGACGTGCTCGTGCCCCTTGATCCCAATCAGGTGCGCCGCGAGATGCAGCGTGTCGCCGCGCGCGATGTGACCGTTGCGGCGGTCTGTTTCTTGCATGCGTACAAGAACCCCACAAATGAACTACAGGTTCGAGACGTACTTCGTAAGGAGTTTCCGCAGCTCATGGTGACGCTCTCATCTGAGGTTGTCCCGGAGGTGGGCGAATATCCGCGAGCGTCCACCACCGTGGCCAACGCATACGTGCAGCCGCTCATGGCCCGGTACCTCGACCGGCTGGAGCGCCGGCTTCGAGACGAGGGGTTTCATGGCGTTTTCTACATGATGCAATCCTCCGGCGGATCGGCGTCGGTGGCCATGGCGCAAGCGTTACCAGTGCGCTTGATGGAATCGGGACCCGCCGCCGGTGCTTTGGCGGCGGCATTTTTTGCGCAGCGCGCAGGCCATGGGGATGTGATCGCCTTCGACATGGGCGGGACGACCGCGAAGGCCAGTCTCATCCAGGGCGGACAGCCAGATGTATCACCGGAAGTCGAGGCTGCTCGTGTGCAGCGTTTCAAGCGGGGTAGCGGACTCCCGATAAGAGCGCCGGTGGTGGAGTTGATCGAAATCGGCGCGGGCGGCGGCTCAATCGCGTCCATTGATTCGATGGGGCTTCTCAAAGTTGGACCGCGCAGTGCGGGCGCTGATCCTGGACCCGCGTGCTACGGCACCGGTGGCACCGATCCTACCGTAACCGACGCGGATCTGCTCCTCGGATATCTTGATCCCGAGTACTTCCTCGGCGGACGAATCAAACTCGACGCCGGAGCGGCGACAGCGGCAGTCAACAAGATCGCAGAGCGCCTTGGATTGTCCACGCGCGCGGCTGCCTGGGGCATTCACAACATCGTCAACGAGAACATGGCGGGCGCGGCTCGAGCTCACATTATCGAAAAGGGTCGGGATCCGCGACGTTACGCCATGGTTGCCTTCGGCGGGGCCGGTCCGGTGCACGCCGCTCGGGTGGCGCGAACCCTCGGTGTGTCGGAGGTCATTATCCCGCCGGCCGCGGGCGCTGGCTCGGCTCTCGGGTTGCTAGTGGCTCCGACCACGTTCGAGTTTGCCACCTCGCTGCCCGGTGTGCTCTCCGAGCTCGACTGGGGTAAGGTGAACGGCTTGCTGAATGACATGGCGACCCAGGGGCGTCGGCTGTTGAGCGACGCAGGCGTGCCGGGCGGCCAGGTCAGCGTAACGCGCCAGGCGGACATGCGCCTGCTCGGACAAATCCACGACATCACGATTCCGTTGCCAGACGAGCCGCTTGCGGCAGAGGCGATCCCCCGCATGGAGACAAGCTTCACCCGCGAGTACGCCCGTCTGTATACACATGTCTACGAAGGAACCGTAATCCAAGCCATCAACTGGCGTGTCCGCTGCGCCGGTCCCCGGCCGGAACTGAAGCTGACGTTCTCCGACAACCCGGACGTCGCCAGCCCCATCGGAAGCCGGGCACGGAAGGGCGAGCGCGCCGCGTACTTCCCGGAGCTCGGCGGTGCGATCAACGTTCCGGTCTACGACCGGTACGCACTCCGGATTGGCGACGAGCTCGTTGGGCCGTGCATCGTCGAAGAGCGCGAGTCGACCACGGTAGTTGGTCCAGGGGACCAGCTTGCGGTCGATCAGCAGTTGGACCTTCACATACGGGTGCACACCCAGACCTCGCTCGAGCCGATCGTGCGAGCAGCAACGCCGCTTGCAGAAGCCATCGCACGGATTGAGAGCGATCCGATCGGGCTCGAAATCATGTGGAATCGACTCATTGGGATCGCGGAAGAGTGTTGGCTCACCGTGTGGCGCACCGCCTTCTCTCTGATCATCGGGCACGCCCAGGACTTTGGCTGCGAGCTCCTGGACCCACGCGGCAACTCGCTAGGTCATGCTCCACGCTCTATGCCGGTCTTCAATCTTACGCTGCCAGTGGCCGTGGAGGAGATCCTGAAGCGGTTCCCTGCGGACACAATGCAGCCGGAGGACATCCTATGTACCAACGATCCTTGGGTCTGCGCAGGACACCTCTACGACATCGCGATCGTCACACCCGTCTTCCGTGGCGGGCGTGTCGTAGCCCTTGTAGGAACCATTGCCCACCTTGCCGACATCGGCGGGACGCAAGACTCGCTACATGCCCGGGAGATATACGAAGAAGGTCTGATGATCCCGCCTATGAAGCTGTGCCGCGCCGGGGAAATGAACCAAGACCTTCTGGATCTCATAGCAGCGAACGTCCGCAAGAGCGAGCAGGTCTTGGGCGACATCCACGCCGTGGTCTCGGCCAATGCCTCAACCGCTGCACGACTTCGGCAGTTCATGGACGAATACGGGCTTGAAGACCTAGCAGCCCTCGCGACCGTAATTCAGAATCGGGCGGAGCAAGCGACGCGTGATGCTATACGCCGCCTGCCCAACGCTGTCTACGAGGGCGCGGTTCAAAGCGACGGCATGGGCGAACCGGTGCCCATACCGGTCCGGATCACCGTGCGGGGCGACGAGCTGAATGTCGATTGGGGGCCTGTCCCTCCGCAATTCGCCCGGGGCGGTTCCAATTGCACGTTCAGTTACACCCGTGGTCACACGGCCTATCCACTTAAGTGCCTGTTAACACCAGAAATCCCGAGCAACGCTGGGTGTTTCCGGCCGTTCCATGTTTCTGCACCAGCAGGCAGTATCCTCAACTGCTCCAAGCCCGCTGCCGTTAACACTCGAACACGCACCGGCTGGTACTTGGCACCGGCGATTTTCGCTGCCCTTGCCCCGGCGGCACCGCGGCAAGTACAGGCCTTTACTGGCCTTCCCGGCCTCATGTATGTGTACGGGCAAGATGCGCGTGGACGCTTCTTCCATGATCATCTCTTGCAGGCCGGCGGGCAAGGCGCCTCCGCGTTCGGCGACGGCAAGTCGAGTCTACTGTGGCCCACAAGCGCTGCGAATACGTCCGTCGAACTCTTTGAGACGCGCGTTCCCATGTTGATTGTTGCAAAAGAATACGTCGCCGACAGCGGAGGAGTTGGCCGCTATCGCGGAGGGTTGGGGCAGGTCCTCCGCATCCGCAAATTGTATAGCGACGACCGTCCCGTCTACGTCAGCGTGCTGCCGGACTGCGTGCTGAGCCGAAACCCCGGACTCTTTGGCGGCGAGGCTGGCGCCCCAGGTGCCGGTCGCGTTCGTGCGTTCAAGGACGGCGAAGAATGCGTCGATGACTGCGGAATTGGTCGGTTGGTTATCGTAAACAGGACCGACCAAGTCGTCGAATTGCAGCTCGCGGGCGGAGCCGGCTACGGCCAGGCCGCCGAACGGTCACCGGAGCAGGTGCGACGAGACCTCGAGCTAGGGTACATCACTGCGGCTGCTGCCCGTCAACAATATGGCAACCACGGGTGAGGTTGACCTTGTCCGCGGTGTGGGCCGACGCGCCACTGCACGGACTTTGCAAAATGACTTTCGCACTGATCATGCGTCGTAGAGCGTAGCACCGAATTACCAATGATTAAGAATAGATGCTAACTCCAGGCACGACGAGATTCTAGACTCCGACACAAATCTAAACCGTCGTCTCACCTCCACCGACCTTGCTTCCGATGGAATCCTGTCTTTGATTCTGAGTACGAAGGCCGGCGGGGTACCTTGGGAGATCGCTGTCACTCACAAGTCGCCGTGCGCTAAGTCGCCGGCAAGCCCGTCGCCTACATCCCCACAGTATTGGGCGAGAAATCGCGTTCGATGTCGTCTGGGCCGAGGCCGCGCGATGACGCTGGAGCAGGCGGCCCAGTACGCGCTGGCAGAGGGGACCGACTGACAGCCGCAACGGGCGGCGTCTTAGGCTCGTGCTCCAGGGAATACCGTCACAATGAGTGGATGAGACCGGGAGCGAGAAGCCAAACAAGCCAGTGCAGGATGCGCCTGCGATCCAGTTTCAGTGGATCTCCAAGTACAGCACATGGCGTCTGCGCCATATCCGCCTCGGCACAGGATCCAAAACCGGTCACGTCTCGCGAAGCGTACTAAAACGTTGAGTATGGGGGACTCCAATCACAAGGGTCCAAAGGACTTGATTTCGACAGCCCGCCGCGGCACGAACCCAATCTACGGCGCGAGACGTACGCCGCTGGGCGAAGATGGGACTGCGGCGAGAAGCGATTCCGATTTACGGACGGCGCGGCACAACGAAAAGTTCGCTTGTGGCCGGCAAAGAAACAATTCTGGGCTCACTGCGGCTAGTTCCGTTTTCAGATATGACGGCATCCAGAAGTCTCAGTCTGTCACCAACCTGCACGTCCACCCCAGGCGAGCGCAGCCTCAGAAGAATCGGTTGTCCCTCCTCCAACAACCCCGAAACCGTGACAATCGCATCATAACTCAGAGACCCATGGCGATCTCTAATGACAACCTCCAAATCAGAGAAGGGACTGTCGTCAGGAGAGGGACTGTCGGCTCGCGCCCGGGACAACTGCTTTTGTGTGCCTGGCACCCAATAATCACTGCAAAGTTGTCGAACTTCGCAATAATTGCACGCCTCAATCGCCGGGCGCGCCTCGGGCGGGACGGCCCTTATCGAGTTGATTGCGGATTTTGTCCGTGCAACTATATCACGCTCAACTTGGTTAATTTCTGCATCTGCAGGGGCAGGCACGGTAACATCGGACGCAGGATACGATATCGTCAATTTCGTGATCGGCCGGTTTTTGGGATTGCGTTGAACATCATGGCGCCATAGAACGCCATAGACGAGTAGCTGCAGTCTATGATGCTCATCGAATTTGCCGGTCTTGAAATCAACTATCTCGCATCCCGTTTGAGAGATATGCATAAGGTCCACAACGCCTCGCCATCCTAGTTCGATCCATTCCAACTCGATCTCCGCATAAGTTCCGACGCCGAGCGCTTTTCTGTCACTCGGTCCCCCGTCCGTTCGTGAATCTTGTGAGCCCGGGAGTTCAATCCTAGTCAGGAAGAGCTGCAACTTCTCTCTGACCTCACCGAGCTTGGATTGAACGGTTCTAGACAAGAAATCAAAAATTCGCTCCGCACGAGGATTAACACTAATTGGACCGAGGATGTCCGAAGCGCTACTTTGGACTATTTTCGAAAGACCTCCCATGCCTCTCAGCACATCAGGTGCCCGCGAGTCTCTGACGGATGAACAACCGGCGTATGCGATTGCTTCGATAACCCTTTTCAGCGCAAGGTGTGCGATGCTGCCGATGATTGCATTAATATTCGGCCTATCAGGATAGCCTGCGTGATCCCACACATGTGGATACCTTGCTGACACCAACGCCCAGCGCCTCGGGCAAGTCTCTATGTCCAGCAATCGAGAGCAAGTCATCCAAACTGGAGTTGCAGGCCATTCCGTAGGCTCTGCAACCAACCAAAGTGCTGGGATCCCGCCCATCTGCCGCTTAGCCTATAGAACTCATCAAATCATTCGTTGCCCTAGGTAAGTTCTTTCTGACAATAAGTTCGTCCACTAGAAGTAATGGCACTGATACAGAGTATTCTCGTACCTCCCGAAGCTTGTCAGTGGGTGGATCATCAGGAGTAAGCGGACTATGGAGACTGACAATGAAATCGGAACCTCCGCGGCGAGAGGCTAAAATTGGTGCATGTATCTGACCCAAGCCAGGGATCGTAACTGCGACATTTCGCTCGAATTTCACAGAATCCGAACCTTGTCTTTCAAGGTCTTGAAAGAGTATCTCAGTTGAACGCTCAAGCCGGTCCGCACTGTATTGTAGATGCGTTCCAGTCAGCAGGAGGTGCAGCAAGCTAGAACCAAGATGGCGATCCAACAAGGCATGTTCAAACTTGTTCTTGTAGCTTCTCAAGCAACGATAGCATGATTGATCGCATTGCTCCGGGCATGATTCAAGCACACGCAGGGCCTCATCAAAAAGACGTAACCCCAACTGTCCTGCGCGACGAGAAAAGCCAGCACCGCCGGGAAGTGTATCGTAAAGGTATATCTCCGCTTCCTCGCCTGTCCGACCTTGTGGTGTTAGAGCTGGTCTGTACTCAGCCTGAAGTTCACCTGATTCTAAGCCGAGCATACTGGAGGCAGCTTTAGTTATCGCTTCGGCTAGCGTTCTCAGGGCAACGTCTGTCGCCAACAATCCTGGTAGCAACGTGGCGGGCTGAGTGACACGCAACGAAATTAGGAGGATATCCGAGATGAAGTCCGTGCCGAGGACGATTCCCTTGGTTGCCCCCCCACCGGGACAATTGGGAATTCGGTCCGGGAATGGTCTCATATGCGCAGAAAAGACAGTACTGATCGGTGACGCGGTTGGCTCGATTAAGCCACACTTAGTGCAATAGTTGTAGCCCTCGCTGTTCGGCCCACTGTTCGTCACCAAGAGATGCTCCCGAGCGTAGTGAACGCGAAGCCTCTCGTTGAGTCTGGTCCAAAGATTGGACGATGCTGGAGTGGGCGCGATCAGTTTCGCGCGCGTCGCGTAACTTCTCGACGGTTGATCGTCAGGCGACGTACCCTCCTCGAGACCAACAGGATGCGCAAAACCGGGAGGCCGCATCCAGAACTTCGCCGCACCGAATGAACCAGCGTGTCCGCAGGCGGGGCAATCGCGCGTGTCGCCGCGCTCACCCTCGTTAAGCGAAAATGTACACGCATAGTGGCAAACGTTGCACTCGTAGTACAGACGCTTGGCTTGCCATGCTTGAAAACGTTCGGCGCTTACGGGTGAGTACAGTGCACCCGACTTGTAGAGTTTACCGGCGATCCAGACTTCTTTGCCCGGCGCGTACTGTGATAACGCAACAGGGAGTCCCTGCGATGGGGTGAACCGAAACAGCGCACGGTAATGTGTTGATCTCTCGCGATCGAAAACGTGGAACGTTGCGACATCGGTTGGAAAAGCGTAACGTGGTAATACTCCTTTGTAAAGCAGCCTGTCTAGTAGGTTTGGACCCCTGGGATCTGGACCCGACTCTTCTCCCGTCTCGGGCTCAGCCTCGATTTCGTCTCGTGTTCCTTCGCCTTTCTGATCACCTTCTGTTCTTTGTTGCTCACGATCACCCTGTCCCGCGAGTTCGTAGTCGATCGCTAAGTCAACATTACGCATTGTCTCAGAAACAAGTGCCTTGAGAAGTGAACTCCTCGCTTCGCTGCCCATTTCATCCGGCAGCCAACTGGCAACTTCCGCGCGCAGTTTGTTTTCATTGGCCCTGAGCCACTGATCGAAATCATTACGATTTAAAACCGACGTTGAGAGCTTGAATTCACTGACGCTCCCCAGCACAGCGAACAGCGACGGTTGCTGCTGCGGCTGGATCCTCGGGAGTCGCTCTTGATGATAACGCTGCAGCAAGTATGCCGTGACGTGCCGCCGAGCGATATCGTAATTATCTAGAATCAATGTGGGATCGTCCACGGGACCACGAATCATTTGCTCGGGATGACTAAAGTAGTGTTCATCGTGGCTGTCTGCACTCCCAAACGCCGTGACCGTGGCGACAGCACTGCCTCGTCGACCCGCTCGGCCAGATCGTTGTTGGTAATTGGCGCGTGACGGTGGCATATTGCGTAGCGATACGCCAGACAGAGTGCCAATGTCTATCCCGACCTCCATCGTGGTAGTGCAAGACAATACATCAATTGCAGGGCGGGCGCGGTCCTCGCTGACAGTCCCAAGATCCACATCCTGGAAGAGCAGTTCGTTCTCTTCAGCCTTGGAGAACACGTCCTCGGGTTGAGCAGCGTTAAGTTGCGCCGTATGCTCTGCAGCGATTAGCGACATCGGCGGGATCGGAGGTGATTTCATAGCATCAACGGTGCTGGCACGATAATAAGCTTTCCTCGCGGCAAACACTGGATCGTCGTCCGGTTCAATCAACGAGAGAGACGTGTGTCCACAGTTCAAACATTTAGTAGAACCCGGGAACGGCCGTTGTGTCTCCCTACATGCCTGACAGTATGTCCAAGTACCGCCGCTAAGCAGGGAAAGTTCAGTGGCCATCAATCGGTACTTCCGGGAGGCTACTTCTTCAGCAAACCACGATAATAGCGAAGGAAGCCAGTCGCGATCGAATCTCTTCCAGTTTCCCGCCTCAAGGAACCGCTGTATCTGCAGAAACCGGCCCGAGTGACATTGAACGACGTAGTGCAGCCAAGATGCCGGCATTCTAGACATCCAAAATCCAGGGCGCCGCCAACAGCGTAGCCACGCGTTGACGAGGGCGTGTTTCTGATCCCGGGTTGTCGCAACACCGGATATGTCAGCCAGCGATTCAATGTCAGACAAATGCTGTGTGTTTGAAGAGATAGAAGCCAGTGCCAGGGATTCCAGACCGTAGTAACGGTCGTTTATACAGGAAACGATACCGCTTAATAGCGACTCGGGAGGAGTCGAGGCGCGGAGCTTTGAAAAGACCTGCAGAACCTCCGTCTCTCGTGTCAAGGATCCTTTGTCTACCGTTGCTGACACGAAATCCGCATGGAAGCTTTCGCCAGCTTTCAATTCAGGACGCAGCCGCACTCCCAATTCCTTTGACGCCAAAAGCACTGCGAAGTAAAGGTCTTCTAGCGACAATAGAGCCGTGAGCTGAGGGAACTGTTCAAGCCGACGATAACCCACCAAGATCAATGGTCGCAACGCGTCTTGGGTAGAGTACTTCTGTAGATTGGGGGCCAGGCGAGCGGCGACTTGTCGGGAATCGGAGAAAACAAGCACCTTTCTACCTCGTAACGGAGCTAAATTTGTTGCTGGCTTAGCCTCCGGAGCCTGAACTTGAATCTGTTTTGCGATTAGGGCCTGGAAAGGCTGATCGCCTTTCGTTAGGTGATCTTGAACTGAAGATCGACCAAAGGCACCACTTTCTCCACAGACTGCGCAGGGTACAAACTCCCCCGGCCGTGAAGCGGTAGGCGCCCTCTCTGCATCCTTCGGGACTCTCGGGATGCGATCCATGCGAAGGTATACTGTCCTCGTCCGAGGACCAAGCTTCGGCGGATTCAACCGACCGGTACTAAGATCAAAATCAGCCTTCTCAACATCGCCGACCACCGGTTCTTCTAGTAAGAGATCGAGCGGTTCGAGTTCATCAACTTGGCCGGAGGCCGCTCTGAAAGCCCTGCCGCTCTCAGACCACAGGAAATCCGGGTTCTCTGGATCATCTGTGTATGCACGTGCGTAGGAAGTCCCACAGTGACGGCACGTGTACAACTCCATGACCCGAGATCCACAGTCGCATAAGTCTCGAGGTTGACTGTAGAGTCTGCCAGCTGGGCCTCCACGTTCGTTCGGTTCAACTGCCGTGCAAGACGGATCCATGCACACCCACAGACCGGGCACGCCACGATAGAAGGCGTGGACCCGACATGGCAATAGACCAGGTTCGCTTGGATCGCGTCGGGCAAGACTGCCGAGCGCGACAAGTACGGTCAACGCATGCTGGGCATCTCGTTGATCCGTATCGACAAACAGCTCCGTTGCAAGGGTGTCGAGATCGCATGCTTCTTGCATGGTGCGATTGATCAATTGAGCCATTGGCGGAAAATCCACGAGCGCCTGATATAATGCTTGCGACAAACTAGATGATGTATCCGCGTGGCGGTAAGTAAGGAATGGCCTGACAACTCGTAAACGGCCATCCTCCGATGTTTCTTTGTAGAAATCTTCTAAGTTCACATGATTTAGTGCTTCGGCATCCCGCCGTGTAGCTTTCCCTGCGCCCTGCCGCAACAGCAAGTTGCCCTGGATGGTCGTGAAACTTCGCGCGTCCTTACCGGTCAGTTGAGTAGCGAACTCGGCGGCACGGTTTGGATCCTGAAAACTTGCACTCGTGCAAATTACCTGCAAGCGATCCTGGGGAATTCCGAGACGGGTACGTAGTCGTCGGAGTAACAGTGCCACTTCTGTACCACCAGCACCACGGTAGAGGTGCGCTTCATCCACTACCAGCAAGAGGGACTGATTGGACCTCTCCAACCAGTCTCGGGTACGGTCGAAAATCACTCGCTCCAAAGGTCGCATTAACATGTATTCAAGCATCGAATAGTTGGTTATGAGGATGTCCGGTGGGTTTTCTAGAACCTCATGTCGCGTCAATAATTCGGAATCATCCGGAAGCATCACGCATCTTCTAAAGGCGCCGGTCTTGCTATCTACCCATCGCGAGCCTGACTTACCGTACCATGCTAGTAAGTCCGGTTTGGCAGGCCACTTACCGCGTTTTTGGAGTTCCACGACGAGCTTCTGGGCTGCTGGAGATCCCGGTAGCGATTGATCCTTTGCCCTTTCGAGCAGTTCGACATAATACCGACCAATGGGCGCCAGGCGTTGTTGGTCTTTGTCAACGCTACGAACACCAGGATATAGCGTTCTGCTAGTGTACCGAGCAAAACGAACCGGCCGACCGCCCCATCGTTTGAATTGCTGTACCAACCGAGAGTCGCCAAACAGCAATCGTAACCGTCCAAGTTGATCATTGACCAGTGCGTTCATTGGATAAAGCAAGACTGCTCGCAGCGCAGCTTCTCGTCGAAAACTGTCGGGGCTCGACTGAGCCTCAGTAGCAAGCTTTGCAAGTATCGGCAAGAGAAAGCACTCAGTTTTTCCAGATCCGGTGCCGGTCATTACGATCAAGCTTTGTTTCTTTTCGATCGCGTGGACCAGTGCCTCGGCCTGATGTTGCCAAGGAGGATCATGAATCAATCGCTGCATGCCATTTGAGTCCGTAGAGAGAGCGCTCAACGCACTTAACACGGACGTCTCTAACCCGAGGTCGCGAAAAGCAGCGCCTAACTGATACCGAGGAGTGCTTTCTAAGTGTGGTTTTTGAGCGATTACTCCCGGTGTCCGCAACAATCGCTGACGTTGAGCCACTAGAATAGGATGACTAATATGATAGGTGGCCTCGATATAGTCTTGGAGTGCGCCTTGCAACTGCTCGATTGTCTGCTCGATCGTTAAGTCTCGCGTGGTTGCCGACATTGTCGCCCCCAAGTCGCCACTCTAAGACGCAGCAGTTTTCCACCATGCGTGTATTGCTGATGCGCCGCCGGAACGACCCGAAAGCAGCCGGTAGCGATAACTAATCGTGGGTCGATAACAAGTGTTCATTTGGATCGCTCCGCACATCTGGCTGTCTCGAATGTTATCGCCGTTCGGTCAACCAGAGCCGCTGTTTGGCAAAAGTGCGTTCTTCATCAAGTTCCGTATTTGGGAAACGGTATGCAAAAAGACAACCCTTACGGGGCACTGGTTCTCCCACGGTGTCCCAACGACGACGAGCCCATCCTGGAACGGGCGAAAAGAACTCAGCGATCGTCGTCTCGGATGTAGCGGGGACAATGCGAAAGACCTGCGGCTGCAAACGAACGGCATCGATGGCAGCCTGCAGGTGCCACGCAGCATCGCAGCCTCGCCACTGTGTTTGGCGAAACGGAAGATCGACAAACCGCTGTGGGACACCGCCCTTAATGTCTACGTAGCACCACAAATCTGCACCATAAGCTTGTTTCCGCCTTGCAACGAATTGGCCAGTTTGCGAGGAAGGCGCTGCCCAGCGTCCGCGATAGTACGTCACTGGTGCGGATGGATTCAGCAAACTCAGGCCCGGGACTTCGCCCGAATGCCCTGCCGTTTTCAGCATTGCATTGGCACTTTGAACTAGCTGCTCGGCCGTCTCCGCGGCAGGCGCCTTAAGCCAGATAGCACTCGGTAGCTCAGTCACCCCAAGCTGCGACAAAAGCCCAGTCAAATCCTCATCGCGTCCTGCTTTGATGCGACGCACGTGATTAACGTACTCGACTCGAGCCACCAACTCATCTGAAAGGAACGAGACGTCATCTGGCGCCACGCCTACTATAATCGCCCCACCGCTCTGCCTGCGGATGAACTTCGGAGGGGCTGCATAGAGCAACAACACCCCTTCTCCGCCCTCGGGTTTAGTGGCGCGGGCTTCGATAAGATCGCCATGCGCAACTAGAGCGTCAAGTGTGTCTTCGACTAATGACCGCACCTCAGTGAGATTATCAGCTAAGTAGTGTAGTGGTTCAATGACGGAGCGAATCAAACTAGCACCTGAGCAGGGGCATATGAATCCCGCCGCCCGCCTCAAAGCGCATGCAACCGCCTCGATTGTTGTTAGGTCGGACGCCATCGGGTCAAGGCGAAGCGAGGCCACCGATGTCGAATGGACATCGGACACTTCCAAAAGTCGCATGCTCACGCCCATCGCCAGCCACCGTAGACTCTGTGTGTTTCGGACGAAGGCAAGCTTTCCTGGATCCTATCGAAGCTCAGCGTCAGAAATCGGGCAGCTCGGGCTACTGCCGGCGTAGCAAGTAAACATGCAACGCCCGCCTGCAAGTCATCGGCAGCCCACGCACTTAGCGTTTCCGGCGCGCTTGCCGTGCGTAGCGCGAATTCAGATAACCACGTTTCGGCATCTCGCTTCGGATCGTCGGGGCCGCGCGACGAATTGTCCACTGTCATGGCTTGCAGACCGCGAGCACAAGGCATGCTTCCAATCCGATAATACTGTCTTACCAACTCGGCGAATAGCCCTATCCGGTGCTGAGTATCGGCAGAGGCAAGATCGCCATACCGGCGCGCTAGCGCGAATGAAAATGATTTGTCGTGCTGTCCATCACCGATGGCCTGGACAAGCGGTGCGATCGCTGCTGGAATCCTTGTAATCGGTCCACCGTCCAACATTGACTGCTTGCCGGCTAGCGAGGAGCCCTCGGGAGCCTGGTCACTCACGTGCATGTCATCGAAAAATACCTCCGCGCGGCGCCACCGATCTCCACACAGATCCTCGAAAATCTTCCGCAAAATAGTCTTTAGTACCCGAGTTTGAAAGCTGAGTGCAGCTATATTTCCAACGGTCCGCGCGTCGGCCCATGTCTTGTAAAGATCGAGAGACCTCACAATAGCAATAGGCTTCGCGGGTGGAGAGCTCCGCTGTCCTTCTAGTTGCGGTTGGAGCCTCAGATCGGCTGGTGTGTGTATCCGAGGTGGCAAGATGACTGCACTCGAGTAACCACCGACCTTCGCGAAGAATAGCCCTCCGTTTTCTGGCGCTTTGAATTCGCGCGCTGCGACGATCCCGTTCAAACTATTGAAGCGATCAGGCGACTGGAATAGAAAATTGTACACCTGAGTCGGCATCTCTAGCCCTGTATCATCAAAAAGCGTCAAGAAATAGCCCCTTGCGGAGTGACGTACCGCCCATCGCACCGGTGCAAATTCCCGCGCGCATCTGAAGGAGAATCTTCCAAGTTCGCCCGCGTTGAGATCGATCTCGCAAAGGCGAGCAAAGTCGTAGGCATTTTGTACGTCGCCACTATTTTGGAAGTGCCGGGAGAAATGAATTGTCCACGCGTCGCTGTCAACTGGGAGCCTCAGTTCAGGAAGGCGCTTGCGGACCAGCACATTTGCGTTGTCCGACAGGGTAGCGATCGGCAATATGATGCTTCCTTCCGGTCCCGTGAACTCGACCGAGACGTTGCCACTCCACAGTTGTTCCAACGTCGGACTTGCGGGGTTCATAAGCACCTGGAGCGCGCTATTGTAGTGTAGCCGCGGGTCCCAAGCTCTAGGTTCGCGAATGATTATTTGTAGCAGTCCTTCGTAGGATTGTAGACACGTTTGTGAGGAGGTTACTCTGACGCTGAGTGTGTGGATTCCGAGAGGCAGGTCAAGTAGTTGAATGAAGCTCGATGCCCCTGCATGGTCGGGCCGAAACGCTAACGTTTCAGAAATATCGTTGAATTGTAGTTCGATATTGTCCACTGGAAAGTCCGCTCTCACGCCAAGACAAGGACGAGCTGGATAGACCCACTCAGCTCGCCCTTCTCCGTCCCAGTCAGCCGCCATTATCCCGGCCGGCCAGATGGCGATATTCTCGCCGACGGTCAAGCCCAATCGGTGAAGTGCCTTGGTCAAATCCTCTGTTAAGGCCATCGGCAAATCCAGGTCTATCGCGATTACTCCGTCACATGTTATCTCCGTCGCAGTACCCACCCCACTGTTCCGGATCCCCACGTCGGTACTGAGCACGACGTAACGCTGTCCTGGCCTAACGAGCCCGCTACGAACTTCGTGTGCAAGATCGTCGGATCCAACCTTGAAAAGCCACGTTGGCCCCGGTCTCAGTAGGCAGGCGGTACTCAATATGAAATCAATCTCGGGGGAGGACTGCTCAAAGCGGAGGAGCACCGCGTCCGCCTCCGGCCAGTTGCCCATCAAGATCTTTTGAGAACCGTGCAACAGCCGACCGCGGGCCAACGGCGATCGGCTCGCGGCTCCCGTGACCCAACAGCGAGATGCCTCAAGGGTGGCGCGGAAGCGTGGATATCTCAGGAGAAGTGGAGAGAGGTCCTCGAGTTGCAATAAGACATCCCACAAAGATGGACCTCTCGGCCGAAGTACGACTTGAGGCTCAATGGCCAGCGCCGCAACCTGTTCGCGCCATTCTGCAATGCGTGCAGGTGTTGTGACGCCATCGCGCCCAGGCAGCTTCGCGCCTATTAGAGCCGCCGAGCGTAGGCCGGTCACATGCAACTTATTCGCTTGCGCTCTCGCGTCGCGAAGCCAAAGACGTGAGCGACGCACGCCGTCAAGGTCAGCCGTAATTCGATTCAGTGTCGACGAGAGTATTAGTGTGCTTCCCAGAACCTTATCCGGCAGTAGGAGAGCGGCCGCAATTTGACCAACGAACGTTGGCTCCTCGACAAAGTTCCTGAATCTGGAAATAGCGCCACTACTTCTCGCTCGGATGTATTCGCCGAAGAGTCGCGGCGATTCGAAAAGCTCAGGACGAAAGTTGTATCGGAGAACATATAAGATTCTCGCCAATTCCATTTGAAGATCTCTTGGTAGGATTGCATGAGTGATAGGCCAACAAATTATGGAGAAGTGCCCAGCCCAAGGACCGGAGGGTTGGGCTCCTCTGTACCGTCGGTGAAACTCCGAAAAACAGCGCCGAATCCAGTAGCGGTCCCCGTGTTCTAACCAGCCGGGGGTGAGCTTTTCGAACGTTTGCCAATACTCCTCACCAGAATAGAGATAGCCGAATTCGGCTGCGTAGACGACCCAAACGAGCGATTCTTCCGCGGAGGGCGAACGTCTTGCGATGTCTGTCTTGACGTGAGCCTTGAGTTGTTCAATATCGTTAGCATTGAGACCATGCTCCAAGCCAAATATCGGCCATTCCTTGGGTCGTGAGTCCCTCAGAGCCGAGAAATGCGCCTCCAGGCGAGTTTGCCAGGTGCGAAGTGCCGTCACGTTCCTAGTAACTCAGCATGGCCCCGTGAGAGGCTAGGTCAAGACGGTAGGTCGTAGTTTCATGCAGAATTACCAAGAAGATGGTGGCCCGCCGTTCATAAGCGCGTGCATTAGCGACGAGGGCGCGAATTGTTGGAACCTACCGTCGCGTTCCGATCGTGGGATTATCCACCGTTTCAGGCAATACTCCGCTATCTCTCCACTCGACAATGTGCGGTAACGTATCCTCGTGTTGTGTCCCAAGAGCACCTTGCACCAGTTGTCGGCGAGGGGCATGGCATATACTTCTCTTTCAACGCCATGTTTCAGCAAATCCGCACTCCAAAGACCTAAGTCATCAAGCGCGGCACGCACTACTCGCATGCGCCAGTTAGGGCCTTGTCCGAAGCGATGCGCCGATACATATGGATGACCCTTATCCCTAAGATAATCGCGCAAAAGGTCGAATATCTCACCGTCAAGATGAAAATGCCCAAAACCACGAGTAGAGCCGACACGCGTGCATTGCAAAGTCCCGGGTATCACGAGTCGGTTGTAGATTGACGAGCGCCCAAGAGCGGATGTCGTCGTTATTAGGACCAGTCGGGGACGCTTGGCAATGTTGGCAATGACAGACACCTGGCCATGATACTTGCGTTTATATAGTTCTCGAACCTCCGTGCTCCTCATGAGCGCGGCCACGAGTTTTCCACCAATCAACTGTGAGTACGGTGGCACGGCGCCCACCACGTAAGCATCCATCACGTAGATTAGGCGTTGTTCGCGATCCTTTGCACTCCAGCCAATCCATTCGTCTCTGGCTGACAGATTAAAAACCGGATCGCCCAAAGCGAATACCCCGATAAGTTTTCCGTTGTGTCGATCCCGTACGAGGAAACGCATCCGCCTGCCGAATCCACGCGAAACAGGAACAGACCATAGCAAGGTCGCAAACCGAAATACGTCTGCTTCCGGAGTGTTTGCCTTAACTTCTACCAACTGTGGGGCAACTGATCTGGGTTCGATTTCTTTGCCGCTGGCAAAGCTTTTCAGAGCCGTCGTCCCCACCCTCTCTAAGAAGGCACGGTCGGCTCTAATGCGTGCTTCACGACTGGATGCGTGTAGGTCTCGAATCCGTTGCTTGCTCAGAACGCCTGGTGCAAGGCGACCATCATCCTTACGGGAGAATCCTAACCGATGAAGATGCTCCTGGATTCGGCGCCGCAGTGCGCTTTCTGAGAGGCCGTCGGGGCTGTGTCCTTGTTTTGACAAGTACCACTGCTCCCGATGGGAGATATCAGCCATCGTTGAGAAGTCCCGAATGCATTCTATGGGCTTGACTTCATTCCCTATGCCCTCAACGCACCCATGGTATGGCGGACCCTTCGAAGTCTCGATTAAGCCGTCGACAGTCAGGCTACCGAAGGTTCGCACTGTTCTGGCGACTCGACAAGGGAGCGGCATTCGGGCCTATCGCCTCACGATCGAGGGTTGACACCTTGGCGTCGCCACCCGCCTGCCTGACGCGCATATGGCGCGTCGCTCTTGATAGTCTTTGCTCCGTCCTGGCCTTAACGGCAGAACGTCCGGCTCATAACCGGCGGAACCAGGTTCAATTCCTGGCGGGCCCACCAGAATAAAAGGCTGGCGAAGGCCTCCGAGAGTCTGCACCTCCGCTGCACCTCCCGGACGGCATCAAGCACCAGCGCCGGGGGGTTCGGTCGTGAACGTGACCTCGCAGGATCTGCTCAAGGGTATGTGGTTTTCGCTGGAATCGTGCGGCGAGAAATTGCAGGCGGCGCGCGGACTGTTTGAGCAGGGCCTCTATGGCTCGTCAACGGCATTGACGATCGCGGCTCGCGACGAGTTCGGCAAGGCGCGGTTGCTCCGCGATCTCTGGAGGGACGCGGCAGCCGGGACGGCCGTCCCGATGGAGAAGGCCCTCGCCATCTGCGGCGGGGCGAAGGGCGTGAAGGGAATCTCGCATATCCAGAAACAGCGCGCCGCGATGGCTACGATCACACTCCGTGACGAACCGGGGCTGGGCGCCGCGATCGAGCGGACGCACGAGACCATCAGGCGCATCAGCGCGCTCCGCGATGAGGGTGCGACAGTCGATGACCCGAAGTTTCTCGCCGCCTACGACGAGTATCATGCGGCGGAAGCCGTGATGCAGCAGATTCTCGAGGCAAAGCGGTGCAGGGTGCCCGGCGAGCGGGTCGATCTCCGAGAGCGCGGGCTGTACGTCGACGCGATCATTGAAGCCGCCGGCGTCCGCTGGTCGCGGCCGAACGAGGTCACCTACGCCGAGGCGCAAGACGCTCTGATGGACGCGATCAACGACTACTGGGGCTGGATGACCAATCTGCAGCCGCCGTTCAACGCCATTCCCGACGCCGGCGGCAGTCCCGAGTTCGCCGCCGCGCTCGCTGCATGGACCGACAAACCGGCCTTGCCGGAGATAAAGGCCGTGAGGTACCGTACCTCTCCCGCACCGGTGGCGGTGAAGGCATCGCCGGAGGGCACGTAGGGCGGCAACCTACTCCGGGGCGACAACAAGGAGATGTGTCGCGCGCGGGACGGGCCGGACGTCCGGCCCGGCTGCTCCGCAGCCTCAATGGGCGAGTTTGGATTCTCAGTGGGCCGGTCGGCGGCCAACCGGTGGCGGCTGAAACTCAGCCAAGTTGAGTGCCGTGAGGGCGTCCAATACAAGACCCACACTCTGAAGAAACTCTTCCTTCTTCAACTCGCCACGCAACGGCTTCGTGAACACGATGTGGTGGAGGGCTTGGTCCGGACCCAGGGGCAGGCCGTCGACAAGGAGACCTCCAGGTGCCCAACGGGCCTTCAACTCCTGGAGGAAAGCCGCCCGCACTTCCGGAGTAACGCTGTCGAGTTTTGCCCGCTCGGCCGGTCTCGGCGACCAAACGGACCAAAATCACGTCGGGATGGTCGATGCTTTCGGAAACGACGACGATGCGCTTGTCCCCGCGATACGTGGCCCGGATGACCCACGTGCCGTGTTCGTCTGGCAACGGCTCCATGTCCCATGCGTCTCGCAGCCAGCCTTCGATCAACGCGCGTTTCTGTTGGCGAAGTTCGCCCGGAACATCCATTTTGGCTCCTCCGCTCAACTCCGTTCAAGGCGAAAAGGTTCTCATCCCGAGCGCCGGCCTCCTCGCAACCCTGGGGCGATTCAGTGGCAGTGACCGTAAGACGCGATCGGTAGGTGAACGAGAAGCAAAGGCAAAGGGCATGAATCGTCAGACCGACTGACGGGAACACGGAGTCATGCCCTCGGCCGTCTCCGCCGGCAGCGCCCCGTCACTCTCTTTCGGGCGGACCTGAACTTGGGCTGTGCGATAGGGCATCGCGCAGTTGTGTCCGGTCTCCTGAGACCCAGGCGTCAAGTAATCGCCGACCCTTATCTGTGAGGCGGACGCTCCACCTTACGTCGAAAGGGCCTGAGCCACCGCCGAACGGTCCGAGATTGCGCCAGACGAGTTTGGTAGTGGCCAGCCCAGCACCGACTAGATGGGCGAAGCGGAGTACCGCGTCGGATGATATGGCTAGGTCTTGCGCTTCTGATGTCCCGAGGAATACGAGATAACTCAGGGTCTCTTTGTCGAAGGCCTGATTCATGGCCACGAGCATACCCTTCCAGGTCTCAATGGCTTCTCGTGGGATCTCGCCGCGTGTGAAGAGGGCATGGCAAGTCGGGCACAACGCGAGCAGGTTATCTAGCGTGTTTCCGCCGCCTTTGCGGACTTCCACCATGTGATGAATATCGAGCGTGATGATTGTTCGGCAAGAGGGGACTGCACATCTGTATCCGGCTTCGGCCAGCACGGCTCGTTGTACATTGGCAGGGACGTGAGCACGTCGCCTGCGTGGGCCCGTCAAACCTCTTCACCCCCTTCTCGCTACGCCTGCCCGGTAGGACTGGTAATGTCAAGCCCATGCTGTTCATCGAACCGGTCAAGCGCCTCCGGCGGGCACACTCGCCGGTACATACGAAAGTTGTGCGATGCCGCAGGTTGAATGAGCCCGCCGGCGACCCCGGCGGTCGGTTCATTCAACCGAAGGAGTGCGCCGAGCAACCGCTCGACGGCGATGTCTACCACACTCCACGACCAGTAGGCGAGAGAGTACGAGTGCAACTTCTGGGTCCAATGAAAGTCAACGCCGGATCTTCCGGAAGTGATGAGCAACCCAGCGCGCTGAAGCGGTTGAAGCGCGGAGGGAAGATCATCGGACCACTGAGTGCTGCCTCGAGGTAGAAAGTGTGCGATCTCGTTTCGCACGGACGTCACCGACTCTAAGTCTGCGTCGTCAGGCAAGCGGGCACCGCCGAGGCGTTGCGGAACCTCGCAAAACTTGTCCAGGATCGGTCTGCCGGCCAGTTCGCGGATATCTTCAGGAGACGTCAAGACTCTTGACGTGTAGTCGATGACCTCATTCAACCACGCCTCAAGCGCCGCTGTCAGTAGCAGGATGCTACCTACCGCGTGATTGGTGTGGTGACTGTGCGGCGTCCGATAGACCTCGCGACGCCTATCCTCCAGCGCGCTCGCCAGTAGTTGCACCCCGCACACGAGCAACCCGCCCGAGAACGACTGCCCCCCATGGGCACGGCTCTCGACGAACTCGTCCAGACGCTCACGCCGTGACGACATACGCTTATGGCCGTAAGATCCGCATCTGCTCCAACCGGATCCGCATCGCCGCAGGCGTGACCCCGAACTCCGCCGCGAGCCGCCTCGCTCGCTCCGCGCTGTCCTGTTCGGGCCGGGCGCGCAGGGACGCGAACCAGCGGCTGCTGACCTCACCGAACGGCATCAGCAACTCCGCGGCGAACGCCCGGGCCTCGCGCTCGTGCAGGACGCGCCGCCATTCCCGGAGGCCGACCACGCTCGTGCCTGGCGCGTCGCTGTTCACGAGCCGATGGCCGAGGAGGATGTGGCCAAGTTCCTCGGCCAAGATCCAGCGGCGCTCGCCGGCGGACCGGATCTGGTAGTCCCGGTTGAGGATGATCGACCGCCGGCCGGCGACGTCGCCGACCGTGGCTCGGACGCCCTCCTCGAGGACGCGCTCGACCACGGGCACGCCGGCGGCCTGAATGACGGCCTCGACGTCGACCGGCGGCCGCTGACGGGTGAGAACAAGCAGAGCGCGTGCCCGGTCACGAGCGAGGGCATATCGTGTCTCTCTGTCCCTGGACTCCCCCACACAATAAGCGTAGCAGGTGGGCGCGAAGGAGGCGTCAAGTCTGTCTCCAACCTCCGAGTCTCTGCTACGCTGGTGGGCGAAGCGCGATCGGATGGATGGATGGAGGGCGGTGAACGTGACACCGGATGACCTGCTACGGGGCATGTGGTATGCGCTCGAGTCGTGCGGCGAGGGGTTGCAGGCCGCGGCCGATCTGATTGAGCACGGCCACTATGGTCGATCAGCGGCAGTTGCCATGGCCGCTCGGGACGAGTTTGGTAAGGCCCGGCTGCTGCGCGATCTTTGGAGACGTGCCGACGCCGGCAGCACCGTGACATTCGATGAGGTGCGCGCCATCTGCGGAGAGAGAGTGAAGGGGGTGCCACCTGTCACTCACATCAAGAAACAGCAGGCCGCCCAGGCCAGCGTGACGCTGCGCGCCGGGCCCGGAGACCCGCTCAAGACCGTGATGGACCGGCTCGTGCGAGCACGCGGGGAGGTCGACGCGCTCAGCAAGCAGGGCACGCCGATCGAGGATCCTCGGCTCCGCACCGCCTATGCCGAGCGGGATACGGTGGAGGCGGAGTTCCAGAAGTTCGTCGAGGCGGAGAAACTATCCGTGCCGAGCGATCGGACCAAACTCCGAGAGCGCGGCCAGTACGTCGACGTGATGGTTGAAGCCGGCAAGGTGTGCTGGAAACGGCCGAACGAGATCACGTACGACGAGACCATGGTCGCGCTGATGCACGCCTCCAATGACTACCGGCTCATGTCTATCACTGTGCAACCGCCCTTCAATGCCAAGATCGGCGTCGTCGCCAGCCCGAGGTTCGCCGCGGCGCTCGCCGCATGGACCGACAAGCCGGCTTTGCCTGAAGCGCCGGACGTGCGGTACCTCATCGCGGCAGAAGCGGCGGCGCCGAAAACGTCGCCTGGAGGATCCTGACCCACCGCCTCCGCCGGTAGCGGCCCCCTCGAGCCGCCAGCGGTGCTAGGATGGCCGAGGGGTGATGCTGATGTGGAGAAGAAGGCCGCTCTTTGAACCGCCCCTTTTCACGGACGATGAACTTCGCAGGGGCAGAGATGAAGCACTCGCAGGGAGAGGGCACTACTCTCCGGGCGAGAAAGTCGAAGTGCTCCCTTCCGTTCGTGCAACTTGAAGAGATCCGTCGACTAAACGACAGCAGTTACAAACTGCTACTCGTGACTGTGTTGCTCTTCCTCGCCACGCTTGCAGTCCTTGCTGTGACCATTCTTTTGTTGCGACACGCAGCATAAACTGGCGTCCTGGCTACGGGACCGGCCGGACTTGCTATCACAGGGTTTGTGTTATGTCTCTGAGCGGACAAACCCATCGCTGCCCCAGGTGCGGCCAGCCGGCCATGCCGGGTACCTTGTGGATGTACGGCGGCGAATGTTCCGAGTGCGCCCAGGCAAGGGCTCGATATTATCCCGCTGGGGCTGCTGCGCCGCTGGCGGTACAAGTCACACACCCGGTGACAGGTCAGATTGTGCTTGCCTATCCCGAACCGACGATGCCCATGCGGGGCTTCGCGACGTCGCCAGCGTCCACACCAGTCCTCGAACCTCGTGCGGCCAGTGCCTTACCCCGATCAACTCTCGTCACGTACACGAACGCATCGGCTTCAACGCGGCTCGAGATCAACGTCCCACCTCGGCCGCAGGTGGAGATCCTACCGCGGCGCGAAGTGGATGAATGGCTTTACAGCGTGCTCAGGGCCGGGCCCGTCCGGGCGAACAAGATCCGACGTGAGGCCGCCGCGCGGGGTTACTCGTGGCCGAGAGTCAAACGCGCGAAGGATCGGCTCATGGTTGAGAGCGAGAAACTGGCATGGCGCAAGGGTTGGGTCTGGACCCTACCCTTTCCGGACTGATTCCGTATTTCTTAGCGTTCCCTTCGGTTGCAACAAGATGTTCCCTTCGGTAGTTTTTTGCGTCGTCACTATATCATGTCAAGAGAAGGGGGCCGCGAAGGGACTGAAGGGACCGGGTATCTTTTCGTCGCCTCACCCGCCGCGCGCGTACCGAGCCGCCGCGTCCGTGGACGGCGCTGGCGAATCACCCCAGCCCCATACCGCATGGGTATGGGGCGCAGCGATCCTGCGACGCGAAAACGTAGGTCAGGTAGTTGAGCGAGGATTACGGAGCAGTATGAGAAAACTTTTGCGCGATTGGCCGTCGGAATATCTGAGGATTTGCCTACGCTTGCACGCCGTCAAAATATACCTTAGCCGGATGTCGCGTATTTGTGGACTCCAGGCCCTATTGCAATCGGGAACCTTTACTTCTTGATGCGCCGAAACCGTACCCGTGTCGACCTGTTCACCGTCGCACCTTTTGTGTCATGAGAAACCGGGTCGCCGATCACATCTCCCACCACCAAACTATATACCCGTGGTCTTCGAAAAGCCAGCCCGTATACTCCACAGTTATCCCGTTGGGCAAATACTCCACCCGATCGGAGCCGCCGAATCCAATCACCTCACCGTCAAAGACAATACGTCGGCGCGCGCCCGCAACTGAGAGATGCACACGCAGATTATGGGTCAAGTCCTTCATGGTCTGGAGAATGAATGGCTCTCTGAGCGGCATCGTGCAGGCAATCTGCCTTGTCCAAATATCCGTCCTTCCCTCGATGATAGGTATGTCACGTTCCGCCACAAACCCAATGCCCTGCGCTGACTCGATACGCTGGGGCACAACCTCAACTGCAGTGCCTTCCGACGTCCCAGCGAAGAACTGGAATCGTAAGTCAGTCGGAACATCCGGGAAGATAGCCGGCTTCTCGTGGAAGGAGACCCTATACGCAGCGTATCTGCCTCCGCCTATTTGGGGCGCGATGACAGTGTAGCGTGTGGTCAAAGTTTGCCTAAGCACCTCACTGTTCAGTATCTCTTCCCGGATGCCGGCAGTACTCCGACCTGCCGCGGACAAGAAGTCGCGCAAGGTGAGAAACTCTAGGGTAATGTGGTCAACGAGGCTTTCACGATAAACGCCAGACATGGGCTCCGTGCCTGGCAAGCACTTTTCGAAAAGTTGGGTATCGACCCAGCGCTCCAAATCTCTCCAATCGTATCTCGGATTATTGACGGATTTATCAAGTATTGCTGAGGCGGCTGATGATCGGAGTCTTCTAAGCGATTCCAGATTGAGTTTCTCAAGGTATGAGTCGTCAATCAACGTCGATCTCGCCAATGTTTGGAAGAACTCGCTGATCTCACGCAACTGCCAGAATACCGTGACAACCGCCGCTACGATGAGCCCGAGGCCGATGTGTTCAAAAAGCAAATAACCCGCCCAGGTCTTCGGGATAAGGTAAATGAGCGCAAGACCCACGAGGAAAGCAAGACCTATCTGTGCCCAAACAAGTCTAAGAACCCCACGTATCGACGTGGTGATCTTTCTGGCCCCGCGGGGTGGCTGCATAACAGCCATCTTCACCGGTCCCCGGGCTGGCCGGCTGCCTTTGTTCGAATCGGTCTCAACTGGGCGGGGGCGACGCGGTACTCCTTCTCACGGATCACATCGGTAAGCCGACGATTGAACGCTGAGGCGTCGGCGGCGTGATGAGCCCTACGATGGCAGTTGGGGCACACTCCAGCGACGGAAGCAGGATCGTCAGCGCCACCGTCTGTGAGCCGGCGGATGTGGTGGGGCTCAAGGTAAGGACGTCCAGTCGCTGTCTTGAATGGTGCTCGGGCGCCGCATCCCTCGCATGTCCCATCTGCTCTTCGAAGGGCGTAAACTCGAACAGCCTCGCTGCGCTCCCATGCGCGTGACTTTCGTTCCTTTACGCTGACGGGACGTGTTCCAGCGTCGGCAGCCAGCCGCTTGAGTTCCGACAACTCCATGGACCAGAGCCGCTGCTCGTCGACGCTGGCTCTTGAGTCCTTCTCTGGCGCATCGGAAACTCGAGCAAAGAACGCGGCCGGGACGAGTTCAATACAATGGTCCTCCGCTCGTGGCCGTCGATGTCTGGACCCTTGTCGTCATGATGACCTATGCACGACATCTGACCGACATACCGAACCTGACCCTTCTTCAGTTGCTCGAATAGGTGCAGATCCTTCCCGTCTTTCACATGGTCGCGGATCGCGCGATTCCCGCGGACGAAGGTCATGTCGCCCTTCTGTCCCTCACCCGTGTACTGGAAGGCCCCGGCCTTAGTCCAGCCGTCCTTGTAGCCGTACGTCCCGCCTGATTCGCCAGTGAACAGCAAGAGGAACGGATAGCGGGCGGGGGTTGAGATGCCCCCCTGTCGCTGGCCACCGTAACGCTTATGAAGTTCACGCCGACTGTACGTACTACCGGGAATGAACATCGCGCCCCCGACAGCAAAGAAGGGCACTTCCGGAGATGGAGCGTCGTTTGACGCTACCGCTGATTCCCCTGCTGATGCCCGCGGACCCCGCGCAGAACGGTCTCACCGGTGCGACGTTGGCGCAGGGGACGCGCCGCTACGCGAGGACGATCTGACACCGACGTGGGCGATGTTCGAGATAATGACGGACGGCAGAACGCGTTTGCGGACTAGGTCAGCGACAGATTGGCGTAAGCGCATTGGTGGCTTGAGCCGTACCGGTGTCGGGGTGGCTGTAGGAGTGCCACGCCCATAGGCCAACTACCCGATTGTGCTCGTCCAGCACGGGCGCGCCGCTGTCTCCCGGCACGGCGGGGTTGGGCGATTGAACATCAAACAGTTCCGTCCCATCGCTGCGGGAGGCCCAACTCCGCACGACATCGCCGTTGACGGTCCACTTGTACGGGATGGGAGAGATCCCGCCGAAGCCGATGATCCGCACGTGGCCCTGGGCCGTCCCGCCGATCGCGAGGAAGGGGAAGGGTGGCAGCGGGTCGAGATGGGCCGCGGCGATGACGATGCGCTCCCCCGCCTTGGTCTTGTAGTAGAACACGCGGTGCCCTTCGGGCATCGTGGATGGTGCGAGCGTGATCTCCGCCACGTCCCGCGTGATCTGGACTCCGACTTTGTTCGGGTCTCCTCGAGTGGGATCGTAGGGCAGTTTGCTCGCGCACACGACGGTGGCATCGTAGAACTCCTTGTTGACGATCGCGTTGAGCCTGTACTTCTCTGGATCGTGGGCCACGCGATAGACTACGTGGGCGGCGGTGAGCGCGGTCCCGTCGCTCGCGATGAAGAAGCCGGTGCCGTAGCCGTGGCTGTGGTAGATCCCATCCGAGGCCGGCTGACGATCGAGCACGGAGAGTTGGAAGACGGCATCGGAAGGATCAGCAGCAGGTGGCGATTGTCCTTGGGCCCAACGAACCGGGCTGACGAGAAGCACGGTGATAACGAGCAGGATCCTTGCGTGGCGCATGGTCTCCTCCCCCGAAGAAGTGACCTCGCCCTTCGTCATGGTCTGGCGGCCCTGCGTACACGGGCCGAGTCGTAACGCGGCTTTCGGCTTCGCGGTTCGGACCACCCTTTCACGACAGCGCCTGCGAGACGGTCGAAACGGTGACGCCCGACTGCCTCGCGGCCGCCCGCCGGCTGAGCGTGCCGGCGGGATCAGCCGGTCGAGTAGGAGAGAATCTGGATAATACCGTCGGGTTCACGCAGGACGGCCTGGACTGATGAAATGTCATTGTCTTGGCTAGTCTGCATCATACGGTCGACAAGAGCCGGTTCTGATAGATCCTCGAGTACTCTCGATTCAACCAATCGCGCAGTTACGTCACGAATTTCCATTTGAGCCTCCGGTGGTTCAGAACATGACTCCAAGTACAATATTCGTTGCTGTCCAAGTAGCGCGATCAGGCGTGGGCGGATAAGACTTTTTATCCGCGCAGAGATAGTGGGATCGTCCAGAAGCACGATCGCCGGCCACGCGTCGTGCTCAAAGGCATAGATTGTCAGCGGATCCCGGCGAACAACCTGCGTCGCCCCTTGACGGCGTTGCTCCCGGAAACGCTGCTCTTGAACAACACGCCGTCGGAGGATCTTGAGGCTTCGCGCGACACATACGCCGCTCTTACTAGCCACTTCGCTCGCCCACCTGCCGAAGTCGTCCGGTCGCCAGGACACGCTGCTGCTCGCCGAGATCCTCCCCGTGCCCCGCGAGGCGATCGAGCGGTTCAAGGACGAGGCGTGGCCGGGATGGCGCACAGACGCCCGCTGACGCACACGAGGTTGGCGCACGCAAGGCGCAGCCGGCCGAGGACGAGGAGGTCTGTCGGTTACGCCGCGATCCTATCGGCGCTCCTTCGATGCCCGTCGCGAGGAGGACAGCGCCGGCCACCATGACAATCCCTATCCAGGTCGGGGGGCCGTCGAGATCCGCCCACACGATTCCGATGTCTCTCGATTGATCGGCTTGCACGTGGGTGCGAAGGCATTGCAGTTGCTGCTGAATGGGTTTGGGATTCTCCACACTTGCGCACCTCGCGAGCAGGGCAGAAGCGAGATCGTCCGGCAGATGAGATTCGACCCAAGTCGTCTCGTCATTATAGTCGCCCTGCGGCACTAACCACCACGGCAAGGCCGCAGAACGCCACGGATAGCGCCCCGCACCCCTCCAGGGGACCCGATACCCCCCTCGCAGCGCATGGGCGCGGCCGCGCGCGCTACGCCGGGGGCATCGCCGTGGCGCCTCGCCTCGCGTGACCTCATCGACTGCTGCCCGCCAGCGCGCCGACTGGTCCCCTTTGCCCGCCGTTAGGGAACCCCTTAGAGGATGCCCGCTGCGCCCCAGTGATAGCGCCTCCGGCACATTCGACCGGAACGCGCCACCTCCAACCCGGCCCGCCCACGCCCACCCCACGCCCCTGCCTGCCTGCCCGATAGCGGCCGGGCGCTACCGATAGCGCCCCCGCACCCCTCCAGGGGACCCGATACCCCCCTCGCAGCGCATGGGCGCGGCCGCGCGCGCTACGCCGGAGTCATATACCAATCTCACTCAGCAGGTATCGACCGATTTTTGAGCCCCTCGGATCTAGGCTCATTTAGTGGATCAATTTGATTACCTTGGGGAGATCCGATTGTCCCTGCGGTAGGAAAAGAGCCTTAGCCTTACGCCCGAACACCTAGGAGGCGTTCTTCTGGCAGGCGGGATGTATCTGTTGCTCGGACCCAGGTTCAACTCACCGGAGGACGGCGGGCCTCCCGCCTTGCATGGCTGCCTTCTTCGGTCAAAATCCTGACGGTAGAGAAAAAAAGTGACCGGTCAGCCTTCTCGGCGGTAAAGGCAGGCGATCAACTCCGCCCCTTTAACCGGCAAATCCAGATCGGCGTATTGGACAAGACCGGTCTCCACGCACTGGCTGCGGGCTGATATGTCCCTACACCTCTTGGGCTGGTGGTAACGATGTTAGGTTTCTGACACTTTGCTCTCGCGCTCCACGCCGTTCGGGGAGAGCCGGCGACGATCTGTACATCCTCGGTGAGCAAGTCGCAGCCGCTCGACGCGAGGAGGCTGTCCCAACGGAACAACGGCGACATCGCCCCGGTGGTGGATGGTTTGCCCACACGCCAGACAGGTTGGCCCGTCCCGTTCTAGTAAGAAAACCGCCACCGCCTCCAAGACTTCGTGCAAGGTTGCGCGGGGCCACCTCCGAGGGCGAGATCGGCGGATCGGTCCTTGCCTCTCCGGGCAGTCTTCTTGATGGGCTGCAGTCGCCACGTTTGTCGATGCACTATCGGATGCCACTGAGACGCCGCCTCCTGGTCGTTCTTGGTAGGTATCCCTTCTCGCGTTTCCAAGCCTCGAAAGTCTTCCTCGTCACGGTTCCCCGCCTAACCCTTTCGTACATCGCTTTATAATCACGTAACCTCTGGAGTCGGGGGGCGTTCTCGGCTCGGAGGCGACCCAGATAGACAAGGTTACGTCCGCTCTGCGCATGAACCGAGCAATACTTCTTAGCAAGTGGCCGTCGACCCGTCGCGATAAACCACCGCTTACACAGTAGGCAGCGTTTGATAGGCAGATCGAAGACCTTCGCATAACTTAGCTCAAGGCGAACAAGATCATCAGGTCGCCTAACACGCGCGTTGACGGCAATCCCCCGAAACCCCTTCCCAGCCGGTGCTATCGCGACCTGGGCTGGTTGACCGAAGAAGTGATGGCGCGCAAGCTGCGAGATGTACTTCCCGGGAGGAACGCTGTCCGGCGCTATCCGGTGCTGTACGACAGGATCACTGGGCTCGACTGACCACAGTCCTAAGCCAACCGGACCCCGGTACTGAACATGTCCCGGTACCCTATCACCGTCATCGTCTCGTTCCTCCGCCTGCAATACCTCAAGCGGTCCCAGGAAGCGGACAAGGAGTGGAGATGACGCTAGCCACTTCCTAAGCGCTGCAGGATCTGACGGATTTGCGCTCCTATTCAGGGCTTCACCGTTCGTGGAATGACATTAACGATATATTAGCATATTTCCATTTACCGCCGCAATCCTCTATCATTTGCGCTCGATAGCCATGCTGAAACGGGGAGAGGTGATCCATCGAGATGTGTAAGCATCCCGCACCCTACGAAACGATAGGAAGCACCACACCGCTCATCACAGCTGCTGGTACGGCCGCCCGCTCCCAGCGCGCTACTCCCAAATGCTCCATATTTTTGCAGCCATTTGGGACCCGAGGCCCCCTGAGCCCCTTACTTTTGCGGCGATTTGCTGCCTCCAATGCCCGCGAGCCCTATCTATCGGGCCATTCTGGGCGGAGGAGCCTGTGCTCCGCCTCCTTCCTCGATACTAAACAGTTCTCGGTTCACCGGGGCTGTCTCACGGGGCTGGCCACCTAATGCCGCTCCTTGAGCAGATCGCTGCGGCCAAGAAGCTCCCTTCCTCATTTCTTCGGGGCCTCGAGATTCGCAACATGGGCGCCAAAGGCATCCAGATCCCCTACCGTGGTCTTGACGGACACCTTCTTCGCTACCGTTACCGCAGGCGTCTAAGCGGGGACCGGGGGTTTGAATGGGGCCGTGGGTCCCGAGTGTATCTTTACGGGTTAGACCAGCTTCGGGGGCTCCCCGTGGGCAGCCCGATCCTCTTGGTGGAGGGCGAGAGCGACTGTTGGACGGCCTGGCACTGGGGACAGTACTTCGTGCTTGGGCTCCCTGGCAAAGAGATCTGGCGACCTGAATGGGCCTCGTTGTTCGGAGGAAAGCAAGTCTACGTCTGGCAGGAGCCTGATGCCGCGGACCTTCCGGTGCGCATCGGCAAGGATGTGCCTAACCTAAAAGTCATCCACGCACCGACCGGCGTTAAAGATCTTTCGGAAGCCCATGTGAACGGGTGCGAAATCCGCGATCTCCTACGCGACCGCATGAAAACCGCGGTGGCGGTGAAGGATCTTCCACCATCGAGAGCCGCCACACGGCCGCTGAAAACGCTACCACAGTGGCCGGAGGGACTCTTACCGGAAGGCCCAGTTCAGGACGAGGTCCTCGTCCTAGTGCAGCACAATGGAGGACTCGTCAAAGTGTTTTCCTGCCCATTGATCCGTAGGTTCCAGCACCGTCTATTCCAACGTGTGAAACTTCCCTCGAATCCCACGATCAATAGAAACATCCCGTGTCCGTTACACACGGACGTAGAAGGCCGCTCGGCCACACTCCAAGTAAACCGTCATGGTGCCATGGTCGTGAAGTGTTGGCATGTCGGGCGCATTGTAACAATCCCACAACTGTACGCCGCCCTCACCACGGGTAACGTGCGACGCTTAAAGGGGCTGGAGCACCGCCTGTGGGCTATCCGGCTCCTTCTCGACAGCGGAATTCTTGCACGACCCCAGGTAGATCTTCCGCCCTTACCTCCAGGGTTACAGTCCTGGGGAACGCTGAAGACTGTCTACGAGGGGGCAAAGATTCGCGCCGAGTGCGGCAGCATCACGCGCCAGGTCAATTTCGCATATACGGTCTCATTCGTAGTGCGGTGGTGCGGATTGCACGACGCGGACGAGATCCGGGCGGCCATCCAAACGCTCGTGGAACTTGAAATTCTATGCCGGGTCAAATTATTCACGGCTGCTAGCAGTACGCCGAAGCGAACAACGTGGCTTTACGCAGTCGGATCTCATGTCTTAGGCACCGTTCCTTTGATCACTTTGGCGCGGGCGGCGAGGTTCTCAAAGAATCCGCCTGCCGTGTTGGGCATCGCGACCCCACGCCTGGGATACGAGTACGGGATCTAGATTCAAGGGAGGAGACGAATGATGGAAACCCCAGACATCAAAGCACATGTAGCGGCCTGCTTGCTCGAAGGGACCAATGCCGAGTTTCTGACCGAAGACGAAGCAAAACAAGTGGTGAAAGCGATGATTCGCGGGCTCAAGCCTCAGAACAGGCATCAGTTCACCGACGCAGAGGCCTCCTCAGTGAGGGACTGGATCCACCACGTAAAAATTCGCGCGACGGTACTTGAAATGGTGTTAAATGATGCGGTCGACATAATCCCAAGCCCCGATGGCGATCCAAAGCAAGTTAGGTTCGCTGATAACATCTCAGGCCCAAAGTCACACCCAAAGATGATTGATACGTGAAACTGAACCCCGTTTTGAACGGGCGCGACAGACCAGACGCCTCATTTGAGGCTTGCGGATCTCGCGTTAGTGTACTGAATGGCCGGTATTTCTCGGATGCGCTAGTAGCCTGAATCAAGAGGGCCTGTGTCTCGTCGTCAAGCATGAATCGGTACTACTGTCCGAAGATCGATAGCGTGTCAATTGCTGAAACAAACTCTGAGCCTTTTCGAACTGCGTAGTCGGACCCGCGTACCCGCCGTCGGCGACCGTATCGCGGCCCTCCGAGGGTAGTCGGGGCTCCAGCAGGCAGCGCGTGCCTGAAGGAGTTGGAGTCTTTGGCTACCGGGTCGAGGTCCGCCCACTCATCTCCGTGCTCCCCTCCCCGCTCATCCTCTACGCCGCAGGAGCGCTCATTCGGCAAGGGAAGCCCTTCTCCCCAAAAAGCAACAAAGGGGGGATGGAAATTGAGTGGGAGTACCGTCATACGGCGTGGCAACAAATTCGCTGTCGCTTGTTATGGTGGCGTTGATCCTGAGACACACAAGCAGCGTTACCGGTGGTTTTCGGGGTTCGATACCCACCGCGAGGCCGAACAGTTTGCCCGGCAGCTAGCTCATCATCCGCTCTTTGGTGCCGGAGCCGGTCCGAATGCAACGGCGCATCTTCGCACTCGGGACTATCTACAATCGTGGACGAAGGAACGGGCCGCGAAAGGTCTGATTCGTCCGAAGACACAGGAACTTGAGGAATCGTTGATTCGCTGCCATATCGTGCCGCAGCTGGGCCACATAACCCTTGCTCGGCTGGGGGCTCCTGCGATAGACGGATTGTATTTGCACCTGCTGGAAAAAAATGTGAGCCGTTCTACCGTCAAGCGGGTTGCCCAACTTCTTCACACTGCGCTTCAACACGCAGTCAAGACAGGGCGTACCCTGAAGAACCCATGCGAGGGGACGACCCCTCCTGCCGCTGCTGAGTACGAGCCGACTCTACCAACGATCCCGCAACTTCAGGCATACCTGAATGATGCGAGAGTAACGGCTACGCCAGCCGAGTACGCCCTGTACGTCACAGCGGCTGGGACTGGTGCCCGGCTCGGGGAATTGCTTGGCCTGCCGGAAGACGCTTTTGACGGCCGCGCAGTTCATATTGAGCGGACATTACGCGCTGCCGGACGCCACCCCGCTTACGGGCAGCCGAAGACTAAACGAGGTCGAAGAACCGTCCTCCTACCTGATGAGGCCGTAACTGCTATTCGGGCAGCCCTCCTATGGAAGCGCGAACGGCGGCTCAAGCTCGGCGAGAAGTACCGTGACAGCGGCTTACTGTTCGTGGGACCAAACGGACGAGCGATCAACCCGAGCAACCTCCGCAACAGGGACCACTTTCCACGGCTTGAACGCCTGGAAGGAATGCCACGTTTCCGGCTCCATGACCTACGGCACCTTCAAGCCACCTATCTCAACGCCCAGCGCGTAGACCCACGTCATATCGCTGACCGTCTGGGTCATAGCCGGGCGTCATTTACACAGGACCGCTACGTCCACGCGGACCCACGAGGCCAAGAACGGGCCGCAGCGATTGCTAATGAATTGCTGATATGGAAGGACCGGTCAAGTCCCTCTCTATCGGAGCATGAAGTCCCTCCAGTCTGAGCTCTGCATACCGGCGCATCGGTTGGTGGTCGCGCATGAGCACAGCGGGTGCCAGGCGGCAGCG
>Ga0209580_10000114_pt1 | contig 61335 bp, 52 predicted proteins | sample Coa_R1_5_FD_187153 | JGI IMG/M metagenome (GOLD analysis project Ga0209580, IMG submission 187153) | Surface soil microbial communities from Centralia Pennsylvania, which are recovering from an underground coalmine fire - Coalmine... | ecosystem: Environmental > Terrestrial > Soil >... | reverse complement strand
CGGGAGGCTTGCCCGTACAGTGAAGCCGCGCCGAGGATCAAAAGCGCTAACAAACTAATGTGTTTTCTCATGGAAATAACTGACGCTCCTTTTTCTTCTTCTTCTTTCCGTACGATTACATTGCGGGCTTAGACAAACCCGTAGCTGAGAACCTTCAGGCTGGGGCCTGGGGCTTTTCCTGTAACTCCTTGGGGGTAATGTAAGATATTAACAGAATGCTTCAGCTTTGCTAATTAAAATTTACCCAAATAGCCTCGTCATATAAGTGGCACGGAATCATGGGCTTGTAGAGCAATCTGTTTCTTAAGGGAGGCGAATGGCAAATGGTTTTTCAGCTAGCTTCGCGACCTGCAACGCCCGCCGACAAGGATTTTCTTTTCCAGCTCTACGCCGGTACACGCATGGCGGAAATTGCAGGCTTCGGCTGGAATGAGGCGCAGAAACAAGCCTTTCTTACGCTCCAGTTCACTGCGCAGCAGCGCTGGTATGAGAACGCTTATCCGAGCGCTGAGCAACGCGTGCTATTGCTCGAGAGCAGGGCCATCGGCCGGACTATCGTGGATCGGCAGATGGAAGCCGCCATCCTCGTTGATATCTCTTTGCTTCCGGAGAATCGCGGCCAGGGCATTGGAACCACTGTTTTGCGCGAGCTGCTTGAACAATGCCGCCGTTATGGAGTTCCGTTCCGCCTGCAGGTCCTCCGCACCAATCCGGCCCAGCGGCTCTACGCCCGGCTGGGCTTCCGCAAGACCGGCGAAGACGCTTTGTATCTGCAGATGGAATGGCGGCCGGACTCTTCAACGACTATCACGCCGCCGGGTCGACCAGACTCAGTTTGAAGGAACAAAGCCCAGCGGCACCAACCTGCCTCGGGGATGGCCGATCCGTCGCGAGCGAAACGCGCTGGCCGGTGTGCACGTCGTGGAACCGATCAGCTCCGGCGCATCGCCGTCTTCCCGCCTGAAGATATAACTGCGAATTGCGAAACAGGTGTTGTCGCCGGATTCGAGTTTCCGAATCTGGTTGCGGTCCAGTTGCGCGGCATGCTGCGCCTGGGACAACATCATCCCCTGCGTCACCTGGTCGTTGGTTAAGGGTTGGATTTGATAGTCCTGGGGCGGACCCATGCTGATCAGGAGTAGTAAGCTGAGGAGCGACACGGCAGACCCTCCCTGGGCAATTATAGTTTAAAGGGCATCTGGACAAATATTTAGTGCAAGCCAGCCCCTGCTCGTTTGCATCTTAGCCGGAGCGGGCGTAAGCTTGATGCCGTCGGCTGACCGCAAACAAGGCAGTCTGCTGCAAGTTCTCCAGCATTAACGGCCCCCACATTACAGCTACGCCACAAGGCGCTCTGTAGCTTATCTGAAGAAGGAACCCATGAAGAACATCTATGTAGGCAACCTCGATTTCAAGATCACTGAAGATGAACTTCGGCAGGCTTTTGCAGCTTACGGGCAGGTCGATAAAGTCACTATTCTCAAAGACCGCGATACCGGCCAGCCGCGAGGCTTCGGATTCGTCGAGATGACGAACGACGAAGAAGCGGAAAAGGCCATCAACGGCATGAACGGTGCGCAGCTCGGCGCCCGCGCGCTCAACGTGAATGAAGCTCGTCCCAAGACCAGCAAGGCCGGGTTTGGCGGCGGGGGAGGCCGCGGAGGCGGCCGTGGCGGGCGCGGCGGAGGCTACGGCGGCGGTGGCGGCTATGGAAACCGCTACTAAGCTAGCGGTCTCCAACTCTGGGTACTAATTGCGACGAAGGCGCTTTTTCCAGCCTCACACGAACTCTACGTTCGGCGGGTTGGGAATGATTCCTGCGCGATGCCCCATGCCCAGCAAGCGAACCACGGCTTCCTTGCCGTCAGCTCCGTAGTCGAGCGTCCGCTGGTTCACATACATGCCGACGAAGCGGTCAGCCTTCTGCTGGTCCAGATCGCGGGCAAACTGCATGGCGTAAGCCAGGGCTTCTTCGCGATGATCGAGCCCGTACTGAATGCTGTCGTGCAGCGCCTGGCAGACAGTCGACATCAGCTCGCGGCCCAGGCTGCGCCGGATGGCGTTCCCTCCCAGCGGCAAAGGCAGGCCGGTCATGTCGTGCCACCACTTGCCCAGGTCCAGGATCTTGCAGAGCCCGGCGCTGTCGTAAGTCAGCTGGCCTTCGTGGATAATCAGGCCGGCCTCGTATTTTCCCGCCAGTACCTCAGGGATGATCTGGTCGAAAGGAACCACGGCGGTTTCGATCTTCGGCGAAAACAGCTTAAGCGCCAAATAGGCCGTGGTCAGCGTTCCCGGCACGGCCACTTTCACGTGCGCCAGCTCTTCCAGCCCCAGCGGCCGCTGGGCCACGATCATTGGGCCGTATTGCTCCCCCACGCTGCCGCCGCACGACATCAGCGCGTATTTGTCCTGAACGTACGGGTAGGCGTGGAAGGAAATTGCGGAAACATCGTAAACGCCTTCCATGGCTTTGCGGTTCAGAGTCTCAATGTCGGTCAAAGTGTGGCTGAATTTGAGGCCGGCGACTCGCACCTTGTTCGTGGCCAGACCGTAAAACATGAAGGCGTCGTCAGAGTCCGGGCTGTGGGCAACGGTGATTTCCCGGACCTGAGGAACAACGGACGATACTGACATGATTCGACTCCCATTGGCGCGCAAACGATTGCAAAGCGGAGCAGCCTGAAGATCAACGGGCTTGTCCTGAGGCCAGGTCGCTTAGGTCTTGTCCATCGGCTCGTGCTCCTGCTGAATGTCCGCAAGGGCGTTCTTTAAGGCATGGTCTGAACGACGGAGGTGCCAGCGCAACCGCAACCACATTGCCGCCAACGTCACCAGAGTTGCCCCAACGGATAGCAACAGGATGATGAACAGGATCTTCATCATTAAGGGCTAAGGATAACAGACCGGAGTAGAGCGATGGCCAGTAAATGTCCTAGATTCCCACCGGGAATGGCTTAGTGTGCGCTTCCTGCTTTAATGAACGGCGCTCCCATCGGCCCTGCAGCAACGACATGAGACCCGTGCACCAGTACCCGATAACGAACAGCAGCAGGAAGGGAATGGTCCAGTAATTGCCGCTGCTGTAGGCGTACCAGCACATGACCGCAAAGTAGCAGCCCACCACGAGTTCCAGCCAGGGAACGAGCCCGAGACGGCGGCGATATTTCTGGCCCAGGGCCCTGTCGGCCTTGGATTGCACGCGATATTTCGGCGTGCGTTTGAACGCCGACTTCACCCCGAACAACGCTTCCAGCACCGCGCGAGTATTAGTCAACGTTAAGCCGATGCCGAACGACATTAAGAACGGCAAGAAGAGAAAAGTGCGATACCAGCGCTGCGGAAACAGCTCCTTCTGCGACACCAGGTAGAAGCTGGAAATGGAGAACGTCGACGCCATGAACAGCGGCAGGTCGATCACCAGCATCTGGAACCACCCGCCGAACGAGCGGATGATCATCGCCGGAAGCAGCAGCGTGGAAAAGACAATCATCAGCGGGTAGCTGATGTTGGCCGTCAGGTGATACCAGGCTTCGATTTTCACCCGGATCGGGACATCGCTCCGGAAGATCATGGGCAATACTTTTTTGCCCGTCTGTATGAGCCCCTTGGCCCAGCGGGCCTGCTGGACTTTGAAGGCTGTCATCTCGATGGGCAGCTCCGCCGGGCACTCGATGTCCGGAACATACTTGAACTTCCATCCCTTGAGCTGCGCGCGATAAGAGAGGTCGGTGTCTTCGGTCAGCGTGTCGTGCTGCCAGCCGCCGGCGTCTTCGATCGCCTGGCGCCGCCAGATGCCGGCGGTGCCGTTGAAGTTGAAGAACACGCCGGTGCGGGCGCGGCTTCCATGCTCCAGCACGAAGTGGCCGTCCAGCAGAATAGCCTCGACTTCGGTCAGGAACGAGTAGTCGCGGTTCAGGTGCGTCCAGCGCGTCTGCACCATGCCGATTTTGGGATCGCTGAAGTAATGCACCACGCGCAGCAGCCAGTCCTCAGGGGGAATGAAGTCGGCATCGAAGATGGCAACCAACTCGCCCTGGGCAGTCAGCAAACCGTTGGCCAGCGCTCCGGCCTTAAAGCCTTCGCGGTTGTTGCGGTGAATGTAAGTGATCGGCTGCCCCAGCGCGGCATAGCGTTCGACCACGGCCGCGGCGACGCTCACCGTTTCATCGGTCGAGTCGTCCAGGACCTGGATATCCAGCTTCTCGCGCGGATATTCGAGCTTGCAGATGGCATCCACCAGCCGGTCAACCACGAACTGCTCGTTGTAGATGGGCAGTTGCACGGTGATGCGCGGCAGTTCGGCGAAGCTTGATGCCGGCTCCGTGGTGCGGTTCTTGCGGTTGCGGTAATACATGTACACCAGCGCGTAGCGGTGCAGGCCGTAAATAGCCAGAATGCCCATCACGATGAAATACGGCACCAGCAGCATCAGATCGAAGCCGTTGGGGGAATACAGGCCCTTAAAGGTCTTATCCAGGAACTGTGCCCGCAAATACTGCACTAGGCCCTTTTGATTAAGGAGGAGCAGCAGGCCGAAGATGGAGTAAGGGTTATACAGGGCGAGGGCTCCCAGGCAACTTCTTTAGGATTGTACATGAACGGTCAGGGGTTTGCCCTAACTCGAAATGTCTGCATTTCCACAGAGGCCCTTAGCTCGCGGGAATCAGTTCAGGAAGAGTTGCCGGTAGAGCGTATCCCGCTGCCTGGGAACGAAGCCGGCGTCACGGATCATGCGCCGGAGTTCCTCTTCGGTGGTGCAGTTGGTCACGCCGGCAGAGCGGACCACGTTTTCTTCCAGCATCACTGAGCCCACATCGTTGCCGCCAAAACGCAGCCCAAGCTGGCAGACCTTGAGTCCCTGGGTGACCCAGCTCGACTGCACGTTGAGGAAATTGGAAAGATAGAGGCGCGAGATGGCAAGCACCTTCAGGTACTCGACAGCCGTGGCTTCGTCCCAGTGGCGCCCGCCGAGCGCGGTGTTCTTGGGCTGGAAGCTCCAGGGGATGAAGGCAGTGAAGCCGCCGGTCTCTTCCTGCAGGTCGTAGATTCGCTGGAAGTGGTTGATGCGGTGCTCCACGGTCTCGCCCACGCCGAACATCATGGTGGCGGTAGTGCGCATGCCAAGCTTGTGCGCCGTGCGATGCACGTTGATCCAGTCTTCCGTCAGGCATTTAAGGCGGGCGATCTTGTAGCGGACCTCGTCGTCCAGAATCTCGGCGCCACCGCCGGGAATCGAGTCCAGGCCGGCATCGCGGAGGCGGCGGATGGTGTCTTCAATGGTCAGGCCGCTCACCTCGGCGAAGTGGATGATCTCGCTGGCGGAGAAACAGTGCAGGTGGATCTTGGGAAAGCGCTGCTTGATGCCGCGCAGCATCTCTTCATACCACTCGATCTTCAGATCGGGATGCAGCCCCCCCTGCATCAGCACGCCTGTGCCGCCGAGTTCCACGGTCTCGCGAATCTTCTGGTAGATGGTGTCGAAATCCAGAACATATCCCTTGGCCCGGCCGGGGCCCTTGACCGGCGCGTAAAAGGCGCAAAATGTGCAGTACTCGGTGCAAAAGTTGGTGTAATTAATGTTGCGGTCGATGATGTACGTGGCTACGCCTTCTGGGTGCAGCCGGCGGCGCACCGCATCAGCCTCCATGCCGATCCCGATCAGATCGTCAGAGCGAAACAGCTCCAGGGCCTGTTGTTTGGTCAGGGACATTAGAACCCTAGATTCTAACGAAAAAGACGGCCCTCAGGCGAGTTGGTTACTGCCGCGGGTGCCCGGTCTCGACCGGTCCTATTTTGTGTTAATCCCGACGGCTGGGCTTTAACAGCCAGGTGATACGCCCAACTTCGCGATTTTCAAACAGCTGGCGAATCAGCACCTTGTGAGTTTTGCGCTGGTGCTCTTCCGGAATATGCACCAGCATGTGGCTGGCAGCAGCAGTCCCTGCGGGCAACTGGATTCCACCCAACTGGTGGCGAGCACCCGGGGGCAGATGGATACGCGACCGTTGCGGATGGTCGGGATCGGTTTCAGCATCCTCAAATTTCTCTAGCCGAGAGGGTGGCGGCTTCAGGCCTTCTCCAATCCAGTACGGAACTTGCAAGGCCAGGCGGCTGCCCTCGGGCAGGTCAGCCTGCGTCTCCAGGACAAAGGGCCGCGGCTTGTCCCAGGCTCCGGCAATCAGGAAGCGCAGCGGGATGAAATCGCCCCACGGCGGCCTGCGCAACAGGGGGTGAGTGACTACGTTGAAGTTCCGCCAGGTGATGTTGTTGTTGGTGTAAATGTAATTCACAAAGTCGTTGAAAGTGGCAAAACTGCCGGGGTTCGGTCCCGGGGCCGCGCCATTGCCTACTGCGGAGACGAAGCAGTAGTGCCCCGGAACAGGAATCTTGTCGGCCGGCCAGGTAATGCCGGGATTGGAGACCATCACCATCTGCCCCGGGGGAACGTCAGGGTAATAGGCTGAGCCGATGAGGTTCCATAGATTCGGGCTCACCAGAGTCGCGGGCGGTGACCAATAGACCGAGGCAAAAACGTTTGCAGCGTCAGCGCCGCGGTTCCAAACCCGCAGATAGACGTAGTTGGCCTGCCCGGTCAGGACGTCAGGGTCGCTCTCGGTATCGCTGTTGATCGAGGCTGGCGTCGAATATGTCGCCTGGGGATTGGCCACGGGATTGTTCTTCACAATGATGTCTGGACTATCGGAGAGCGATCCTGTGTGCGAGGTGCCGTCGTCGGCAAGATTGTGGCGCGTATAGAGTGCAGGGATCTGTGCCACCGTTCCGAAGGGAAAAGGATCGTCGGTGGGTTCCGGAGGCTGGCCGAAACTGGTTGGTTCAGCCGGAAGGCTGCTGCCCGGCGGCAAATTGGCTGTTATCAGGTTGGAAAAGTTCGTCCACGGATTAGCGACGCCCAGCAGCCCGGCGGTCTCGGCCAGGCCGTTGGTCGCCGGCGCGCCGGCCACGATGATGTCCGGCCAGTGCAGGTTGAGCTGGTTGGCAAGGTAGTTCAGGAACAAGGTTCCGCATCCGGTCGAGACAGAATCCTGGTCGGTCTGTTCGGAGGTGTCCACCCAGTCAGGCCGCGCGCTGTTCAGCCACTGCTGCCCGGTCTGAAACAGCCAGGCGCGGTAGGGATAAAGAAGCCCGGCGCAGACTCGGGAGAGCGCTTCACCGTTGCTCCAGCCGGCGATCCATCCCTTGGCTTGCAGCGCCATGAAAATCTCTGCCAGTTCCGCCACCACAATCGTAGGCATCGACCGCGGGTCGGTATTGATATTGCAGTTGCAGTTGATGATGTTGAGGCCATTGTTATTGCCGCCACCACCGCCGGGAACCAGGTTAATGGTGATCGGCAACGACGCCGGCGCAGGCAGAATGTGCCCGAACAGCATGCTCAGCCGCACCAGGTCGTATTCGCAATAATCGACAACCGCTTGCGACAGCCCCGGTCCATCGGGCTGCGTTCCGCCGGTAAACGTGCTGTCATACCAGACCGAAAAATTGGTGGTGTTCTGATAGTTGATCAACATGGCGCTTTCTCATTGGGCGCAAGGGCAAAAAAAGAGGAGACGCACGAGAGATCGGCCCATCGCGTCCTAGCGGGAATCTCCCTATGTCCGAATGAACCCACAAAGACGTGGTGATCCGGACTCGCTGGTCGTTTCACGGGAGCTTGGCCCTAAGTGGTCCCCTTGGCGAGGATCAGGCAGCCTTTTGTTGATCGACCTTCCCTTTGGGAATCACCGGCTTGTGTTGTCGCTTGCGAATGATCGTCCAGATGAGGGCAGCGATTCCGCCGGCTGCCGCCAGGCCAATGAGCGACCACAAGACCGGGGAGTAATAGCGGTGAAAAAAGCCGAATATCTGCCGGCTGTAGAGCGATCCCAGGTAAGCCAGTGCGGTGTAACGGATGGCGCGCCCCAGCCCGACGGCCAAGAGAAATTTGTGACGGGCATAATTCAGCGCGCCGGCGGCAAGCAGGAAAGGCGAGTACGGAAAAGGCGGAGGGACCAACGCGGGCAAGAACAGGGTCCAGAAGGCGTGGCGGTCAAAGCTGGCATAGAGTTTCACGGCTCTCTGCGGTGAAAGTCTTTTTTCCAGGGCTTCCCTGCCGCCTTCTCGCCCCAGGGCGTAGCTCAGATAACCGCCGATCAGTGAGCCGATGATAGCCATGCCAGCGTAGTAGGGCCACCAGCGTCTCTGGTGCGCGAAAGAATCACCGTGAGCACATCCATGCTCCCGGGCAGAGGAATGGGAGAGTTGTCGGCCAGCCCGAGCAAGATCAGCCCCAGACCGCCCAGGCGCTCCAGCCAGGCCAGCATTGTGAGTAGCGGGAAGAGCACAGGTAGTTGGATGCGAGTTACGCAGTGGGAAACGGGCGGCAGCGGGAACCGAATTAAGTGCGGGCAGCCAGGCGCGGGCTGAGAAAGTGAAGCTCGGGCGCAGCGGGCAGAACCTCGCATTCTGCCGCGTAGCGATAGAACAGCCGCAGGCCCTCCAGGTTTTCCGAGTCGAGGAAGTAGTCCACGCTGTTAGTCAGGTAGTCGCCTACCACTTGCGGCGGCAGGCTCAGGCGGGTTGCCCAATCTTGGACGATCTCCGGGATGTGCTGCAGGCCGTGGTCGCGCGACTGCTGAAAAATCCTGGTGATGTTGATGTCGCCCGGAACGCCGGCCAGCGCCTGCTTGCGCACGGCCCAGAAGGCAAATACGAAGGGCCGTCCCGTCCAGCGGCGCCACTGTTCAGCGAGATCGTAGACAAAGTAACCCTCCGTCGCCGCCTGCAAGGCAACGTCGCCGATCAGCAGGGCGGCATCGTGCCAGCGCAGCATCTCTTTCATCTGCGGGGCCTGCCGGCTGAAGCCGGGATTGATGCCGACAAACTTGCGCAGAAAAACCTCCACCAGCGCCGCCGAGGTGCGCGAAGAATCGTCGGTGGCCACGCTGCGAATCTTCTCCGCGGAAACTTTGCTGATCAGGAGAATCGAACGCACCGCGTTTTTCGCGGCGATTGCTACATCCGGCACGATGGTGAGGTCGGGAATGGAAGCGTAGGCAGCGACGGGGATGATTCCGATATCGGCCGCTCCTTCTTTTAGCTGCTCGGCGCAGCGCGAGGGCACGGTGTAGCCGAGATCGAAGTGTCGAGCCAGGTCGGAGGCGGTATCGCCGTGCTCAAAATCCCACATCAACGGAGCGGTGTTCAAAAAACTGATGGCCGAGATGCGCAGTGGGGGCATGAAAGGCCCATTCTAGCAGCGCCGGGTCTGCACGGCACGTTGGCTCGACCTTAGGCTCAGAACCCGTGCTCATCCGTTCGACGGCTGCACCGGCATCGGGCGCTCGTGCAGAATCATCCAATTGATGCCGAACCGATCTTGCACCTGTCCGAAGCGGAAGGCAAAAAATGTCTCCTCGATCGGCATCAGGACACGGCCGCCGTCGGCAAGAGCAGAGAAAACACGCTCCGCCTCAATATCGCTGTCTGTTCGCAGCGTCAGGTAGGCGCTGCGCATCGGCTCGGCGTTCGGGATGTCGGCCGCCATCAACTCTTGGTCGCCAATGGAAATGCGCGCGTGCAGGACCGCATTCTTCCATTCCGGGTTGACCCGGCCCTGGTCGGGCGACTGTGCGTGCGTCATCATCATGCCGGGTTTCGCTCCCAGATGCCGCTCGTAGTACCGGAAGGCCTCCGCGCAGCTGCCACGGAAATTCACATAAGTATTCATTTTCATTACTTGATCTCCCTGTTGCCGGTTCAGGCCCGCGGCGTGTACGACAGCACCACGTTCCCGTTCTTGAAAGCCCGCGTGTGACCGAGCTTTAGGTTGAGTTTTGTGCTCATGCCTTCAAACATCGTCTTGCCATTGCCTAAGATCAGGGGCAGCATCGCCATCTGGAACTCATCGACCAGGCCCGCCTCGGCTAGCTGGGAGATGATGCTGCCGCTGCCCAGAATGACCATGTCTTCGCCGGGCTTCTGCTTCATCCTGCGGACCTCATCAACCATGTTGGTCTTGATCAGCCGGGTGTTGTTCCAGGAAGCCTTGTCCATGGTGCGCGAGAAGACGATCTTGGGCAGATTGTTCATGCGTTCGGCGACCACGGGGTTCTGTTGCATGGCCAGCGGCGTGGGCCAGTAACGGGTCATGAGGTCGTAGGTGATGCGGCCGAACACCAGCCGCCCTCCGCCCTGCGCGTTGCCCACGACGAAAGCATCCCACTCTGGATCCGGAGTACCACCATAAGCCCACCTCAAGTCACCGTTTACGCCGGTAAAGTAACCATCCATTGATATCGAATTGAAGACCGCCAGTTTCGGCATAATCATTTCTCCTGAGTAAGGATGGCTGCTTTTGAATCGTCGTAAAACATGGTCCAGATCTTTGTTTGATCGGAACCCAGATTTCGATTCCGCCCGTTCCGGGGTGGGGATGTCAAGGGAATTTTTAGGAATTTTTGGCGGTACTTTTGACATGAAAACGACGGCCGGAGCTCTGCATCGTGGTTCCGGTGAACGGCCCCTACCGACGAAGAATGGGGCTTCCATGGGCCGACGCTCGATTGCAGCGGGGCGGTTCACTCACCTTCAGTTCGGGATCATGTGTCGTGCCCGCGATGTATTTGGCAGGACACTCTGAATATCGCGAGGATTGACAGGCCTTTCCAAATCCGTGTACAGTCCGCCAGGTTTTCTGGATCAGGAAAGTGCAAGATGGTGACAGCAAGCACAGGCGCCCAAAACTCTCTCTATTGGCTGGCCCTCGCTCTTACGCCCGGACTTGGTCCGACGCGCGGACGCAAGCTGGCCGAGCATTTCGGCAAAATCGAAGACGTGTTCCAGGCTTCGCTGACGGAGCTGGAGGCGCTGAATCTGCAGGCCCAATCGGCGCAGCACCTGGCTCTGGGCAAGTCCCTGGAGCTGGCGCACGAGGAGTCGGGCAGGGCGCGGGCGGCGGGCGTCCACATTATTTCCCGCGACGATCCGGGCTGGCCGTCGCGCCTGGGCGAGATCTACGATCCGCCGCTGGTGCTCTACATTCGCGGAAATGTGGAAGCGCTGGCGCGGCCGGGGATCGCCATCGTCGGCACGCGTCATCCCACGCCCTACGGCATCGGCATGGCGGAGCGGCTGGCGGGCGATCTGGCGGCACGCGGTCTTGCCATCTTCAGCGGCATGGCGCGCGGAGTGGATACGGCCGGACATCGCGGAGCGCTGAAATCGAAAGGCTGCACTGTGGCCGTGTTCGGCACCGGCGTGGACGTGATCTATCCGCGCGAAAACAAGAAAATCGCCGACGGAATTCTGGAAAGCAGCGGCGCGCTGGCGAGCGAGTTTCCGCTGGGAACGTTCGCCGCGCCGCAGAATTTTCCCATCCGCAACCGCATCATCAGCGGACTCTCGCTGGGCGTGCTGGTGGTGGAAGCGGGAGAGTACAGCGGCACGCGCATCACCGCGCGTTGCGCTTTGGAACAGAGCCGCGAACTGTTCGCCGTGCCGGGCAACGTGACCTCGCGCAACTCCTGGGGACCGAACACCCTGATCAAGCAGGGAGCCAAGCTAACTGCAACATGGGAGGACGTTTGGGAGGAATTGCCGGCCGACGTCCAGCGCCAGCTTGAATCCGAGCGAGGCCCGGCGGCATCAGAGGGAGAGCCCGGGCCCTCATCGTCAAGCCTGTTTGATGACCAGCTCTCGCCGAAAGAGCGCAAGGTGCTGGCGCTGCTGCGCCAGGACGAAGCCACTCACATCGACCAGATCATGGAACGGGCCGAGCCGGATCTCTCGTCATCGGAGGTGTTTGCGGTGCTGTTTGAGCTGGAGCTGAGCGGGAAGATCAAGCAGATGCCGGGGAAGAATTTTGTAAGAAGCTTCTAGCCGCTAGCTGCTGGCTTCTAGCAAAACAGTGCGTTCGGGGAGGTCATAAAAGATTTTAAAGAGTTGAAGGTCTGGCATAAGGCTTACGCGTTATCGCTGGCCATTTATGAGGCTTCGCGAGGCTCTCCTCGCGAAGAGATTTATGGCTTGACTGGACAGCTTAGGCGCGCTGTTGTTTCCATCGGTGCTAATATCGCCGAAGGCTGCGGGCGGCGGTCTGACGGAGAGCTGGTCAGATTCCTGCAGATTGCTCGTGGTTCAGCGTCGGAAGTGGAACATCATCTGATGCTGGCAAAGGACCTCAAATTTTTGCCGTTGAAGGCCCATCAAGACCTCGAAAAAGATTTGCTGGAAGTGCAGCGCATGACTTCGTTCGTCAGTGCGGTCCAGGACAAACCCGCTCGAGAGCCGCGCGCTGCAGTTACGAAGGGTGGACCAGGAGCTAGCAGCTAGTGGCTAGCAGCTTTCACAATATGTTAGCTTCGGACAGGAATTAAGACACTTTGGCCAAATCATTAGTCATCGTCGAATCGCCTACCAAGGCCAAGACCATCAACAAGTACCTGGGAAAGGATTATGAGGTCGAGGCCTCGCTGGGGCACATCAAGGACCTGCCCAAGAGCAAACTGGGCGTGGACATCGACGGTGATTTTTCGACCGAATACGTCGTCATCCCGGGAAAAGAAAAAGTTGTCGAGAAGCTGAAGCGGCTGGCCAAGAACGCCGTTGCCATCTACCTGGCGCCCGACCCGGACCGCGAGGGCGAGGCCATCGCATACCATTTGGCTGAAGAGCTGAGCGACGGCCAGGGCAAGAAGAAGAAAAAGGGCGGTACGCCGGTCCACCGCGTCACCTTCAACGAAATCACCAAGAAAGCGGTGCAGGCGGCCTTCCAGCATCCGCGGGAGATCGACCGCAATTTAGTGGACGCGCAGCAGACGCGCCGCGTGCTCGACCGCATTGTGGGCTACCAGGTTTCTCCGCTGCTGTGGGACAAAGTGCGCCGCGGGCTCTCCGCGGGACGCGTGCAGACGGTGGCGCTGCGGCTGATCGTGGAGCGCGAGCGCGAGATCAAGGCCTTCGACAAGAAGGAATACTGGACCATCGACGCCCACCTGGCGGCCGCCAAGCCGCCGGCCTTCGATGCCCGCTTTGTAGGACGCGGCGAGGAAAAGACCGAGGTCCCCAACGAGGAAGAGTCCAAGAAGATTGTTTCCGCGCTGGAGCAGGCGCAGTGGTCGGTGCGCAATATCGAGAAGAAAGAACGGCGCCGCAGTCCCGCGCCGCCCTTCACCACCAGCAAGCTGCAGCAGGACGCCTCGCGCAAGCTGCGCTTCAGCGTGAAGCGCGCCATGATGATCGCGCAGCGCCTGTATGAAGGCATCGAGATCGGCGAAGAAGGCTCGGTCGGCCTGATTACCTATATGCGCACCGACTCGGTCCAGGTCTCGGCCGACGCCGTCACTGAAGTCCGCCAGATGATCGATTCAACTTTTGGAAAAGATTTTCTGCCCGAGCAGCCCAACACCTACAAATCGCGCAAAGCCGCGCAGGAGGCCCACGAAGCCATACGGCCGTCCTCGGTGGCGCGCCATCCCGACGAGATCAAAAAGTATCTCTGCGAAGATGAATACAAGGTTTACAAGCTGATCTGGCAGCGCTTTGTGGCTTCGCAGATGACGCCGGCGGTCTTCGACCAGACCGGCGTGGACATCGAGGCCAAGACGGCCAACGAGTCGTTCGCCTTCCGCGTGACCGGATCGGTGCTCAAGTTCGAAGGCTTCCTCAAAGTCTATGAAGAGTCGAAAGAGGGCAAGGACGAAGAGGACGAAGCGCTCAAGCACAAGCTGCCGGCGCTGGAGATCGGCCAGCGGCTGACACTGCGCGAGCTGAAGCCGGAGCAGCATTTCACCGAGCCGCCGCCGCGATTCAACGAAGCTTCGCTGGTGAAAGAGCTGGAAGAGCGCGGCATCGGACGGCCGTCGACTTACGCCACCATTCTTTCCACCATCCAGGAGCGCCAGTACGTGCAGAAGCTGGGCGGAAAGTTCGTGCCCACGGAGATCGGACTGGTGGTGACGGACCTGCTGGTGGAAAACTTCGCCGACATCTTCGACCCGCAATACACCGCGCGCCTGGAAGAGGAACTGGACGAGATCGAAGAAGGCAAAGAGACCTGGACCAACGCGCTCGGCGAGTTTTACAAGAAGTTCGAGAAGGACCTCCGCTATGCCCAGAAACACATGGAGAACATCAAGCGGATGGAGAAGCCCACGGAGGAGAAATGCGAGCGCTGCGGTTCGCCGCTGGTGCTCAAGTGGGGCAAACACGGGTCGTTTTACGCCTGCAGCGCTTATAAAAAGGATGATCCCGCGAGCTGCACCTTCACCAAGGAAAATCCCATCAATCTCCCCGACCTGGACACGGCGGAGATGCCGGAGACGGCGCAGGAAGAGTATTGCGAGAACTGCGGGCGGGTGATGGTGTTGAAGCGCGGGCGCTTCGGGCAGTTCATGGCCTGCACCGGTTATCCGGACTGCAAGACTACGCGGCGGCTGGACCAGGGCAAGCGCGTGCCCGACGTCCCGCTGGAAGAGATCTGCCCCAAGTGCGGGCGCAATATGATCCTGCGCCACGGGCGCTACGGGGAGTTCATCTCCTGCAGCGGCTATCCCGAGTGCAAGTACATCAAGCAGAACTACATCGGGGTGAAGTGCCCGCAATGCAAAGACGGCGAGCTGGTGGAAAAGAAGGCGCGGCGCCGCGGCAACACTTTCTACGGATGTTCCAACTATCCCAAGTGCGACTTCACTTCGGCGTACAAGCCGGTGGCGGAAGCCTGCCCCAAATGCGAGAGCCCGTACCTGCTGGAGAAGCACCTGAAGTCGGGGTCATTCCTGATTTGCCCCAATAATAAAGGTAGGGCCGCCGAGGAAGAGGAAGAGAAGCCAAAGCCCAAGCGGGGCAAAAAGGGCAAGGCGACAGCGGCGACTGAAGCGGCGCCGGAGACGGTGAAGTGCGACTACTCCAAAGCGATTCCGCCGCCGGCGGACGTGGCACAGCAGAACGGCGCGAGAGCACCTCTATGAAGGCGCCACGCATTTGGGCTCTTGAGTTAGTGCTGGATGGCGACTTCCGCGATTAGAAGGAAGAGCCAGCGCCTTTGTCAGAGCAGATCCCACACTGAGACATTGCCGCTGCTGTCGCCCACCGCAACGAGCTTGCCGTCACGCGAGACGGCAACCGCGTGGATAGCGGTCAGATCGGTGGCGAAGGCGCGCGGCTGGGGGCTTGCCGCTGAAGCCACGCCGACGATCCCATCGCTGTTGGCGAAGACAAAGCCGTCAGGCGCAGGAGCGAAGTCATAAATCATGTCTACGCCCAGATTGGGCAAGCTCACGGAGTGCTGATCGGCCGGCTTGGCGCCGGCAGCAGCGATGCGCGTGTTGAGCAGGCTGCCAGCAGCCATGGATTGCAGATCGCCGGCGATGGCCAGCTTGTCGTTGTCGGCGATGGCGGGAAATGTCGCCAGTAAGCGTTCGCCGTTCAGGGTTCGCACGGTCACACCGCTGCGGGCGATGCCCACGGTCACCCATTCGCCGGCGGGCGAGAGCAAGATGCGGGCGCCGGCGCCGGATTGGATGACGCGTTCGCCGGTGACGTCCCAGGCCGCGGCTTTGGCATCAGCTTCATTGCTTGGAGAACCCAGCGTGTAGTTGCCGGCGACGCCCAGCGCATCGTTGGGTCCGAATAGCAGCGATTCCGCTTTGCCGGTGTCGAGCTTGTGGACCAGTCGTGCCGAGGCAACGTCCCATACTTCGGGATGGCCGTAACGGCCGAGAGCCACCATGGTTCCGGACGCAGAGAGAGCCATAGGGCCGACGAGGTAATCGACGTGCCACGAAGCCACCTTGTTGCCGGTGGCCACGTTGAAGACGGTGACCGGCGAAGGCGGCGTGCCGCCGAGCGAGCTGCGCGGCTCCTGCGCGACCGCCAGGCGGCTGCCGTCGGCGGAGAAGACCAGGCGGGAGACCTCGTGCATTTCCAGGTCTTTGCGGCTGATCCGCATCTTCAGGCGGGCGACCTTCTGGCCGACCACGAGCGATAACCAGTCAGTAAACAGCTTGACGGGGGCCGCGCCAATTCCGGCGCCCCGGTGATACTTCACTCCCGGCGGCTCCTTGCCGTAAAAGCCGACGCGGCCGAAGAAGACCTTACGATCTGACATTCGCACCAGGGTGATGTCCCACGAAGGTGAGTAGGCCGGCGCGCCGGAGTCGTAGCGCCCTGCTTCGAGAAGCGTCTCCTCGATACACACCAGAGTGCGCGCTGCAGAAGCAGTAGGAGCCTCAAGACCGGGGACACGGATAGCGGGATTCTTCGCCCACGGCAGCTTGCTCTTGTCGCGGTGATACAGGATATAGACCGGCCCTTCCGGCCAGCCATCCGCCGAACCGGTGACCTGGTAGGGATCGTCGCAAATTTTTGCTGCCGGCGATACCGCAGGCGGCGCAGCGGATTTTTTGGGCTGGGCCAGGGAGATGGCGGCCATAAACAGGAGGAGGGCATAGACAAGAACCCGTGGCGTCATGGTGGGATTATGGTGCTTGCCGGGGAAAGGTGACAGCAAAAAATCCGTGGTGAACGATACTTAAGTTTTTGAGTTCGCTCTTTGCTCTTGGCATTTGGCTCCTGGTTGTTTGACCTCAGTTTCCTGTGCTCCAGCTTGTAGCCAGGCCGCACCAAAGTAATTTGCGGTTTTCGCAGCCTGGGATAGGCTGCCCTCATCCCCTTCTGCGAGGCTTCTATGAGACAGCGTTATCAGCATTCCGGCCGCGTTCCGCCCCTGGGTTTGGCTCTAGGGCTGGGCTTGGGGCTGGCGGCTTCCGTGCCGCTTGCCTACCTATACGATTACGGCATCATCAATGTGCCATCAGTAAAACTGCGATTCCTGTTCACCATGATCTTTGGAGCGCTGGCGGGAATGGCCGCGGGATGGGGGCTGATGCTGGGCAAGGTGCGCAATTCGCGCATTGCCGGAGTGGTGGGGATCATGACCTCCGCGGCGGCGCTTTATATCAGCTGGGCGACGTGGCTGATCATGGTTTTTGAGAAACCATATTCGTGGCTGCCCCGCGTGCTGCTGCGCCCGGCGGCGATATGGCACCTGGCCCGGGTGGTGAATGAGAACGGCACCTGGTCCACGAGCGGATCGCCGACCAAGGGCACGGAGCTGTGGATTATCTGGATGCTGGAAGCGCTCACCGTCCTGATTTGCGGGCTGGGTGGGGCTTATCTGGTCATGAAAGCATTGCCTTTCTGCGAGAACTGCGATCACTGGTGCCGGAAAGCGGGACAGGTGCTCATTGCGGCGAAGCTGGTACCGGCCGAACTGATGACGCGAGTGAATCAGGAAGGGCTGGGATTTTTGGCGGAGGCATCGCCGGCTGAACGCAAGCAGCCGCATTACACGCTGACGTGGCATAGCTGCACCAGCTGCGGCACGTTGAACACGCTGAGTGTGATTGTCCACCAGCCGAAGAACAACAAGGAACTGGCGAGCCATCTTCTGATCTCCGCGGCTGAAGTGGACGCGCTCAAGAATTTTCAAGGCAGAACGCGCAGCCTGGCAACGCCGGCTGCGGCGGGATCAGTGGCGCGGTAGACAAAGTTCACTGACAAATCCTGGTTGCCTCAGCGGCTGGAGCCGGCAGGCGGCCTGGACAACCACCTCCACTTGCTCTTTCATCTGCCTCCCAGCCGGACACTGGCCGATGCCATGCGTCTTGTCAAGACAAACTCATCGAAGTGGATGAACGACCACAAAAGCAGTTTCGCATGGCAAGAAGGCTATGGCGCCTTCGCCGTCAGCGCTTCCAACCAGTCCAAGGTGGTCAGCTACATCCACAATCAGGAAGCGCATCATCAAAAGATGTCTTTCGAAGATGAGTACCTGGGCTTCTTCGGAAACATGGCATCGAATTCGATCCACGCTTTGTCTTCGATTGAAGGGAATCTTCCGCCCCTGACCGGGGCTCAGTTTCCTTCCCTTCCTTACCCACCGCTTACGCGGTGGGCTACAACATACCGCCCCTGCCGGGGCTGGGACTCGTAGGTCGGGGCTGTGTCGAATCTGACGAAGCTTACCCACCGTTCACGCGGTGAAGGCAGGCCACGTTGGCGGTGGCTGGATTTCCCTTTGGCTCCGGCTTTCAGGTAGAATGGGCGGTCAAAAAAGCACGATCGTTCTAAAAGGAGCGCCTATGTCCAAGAAGGCCACAGCCCAAGACGCCCAGGTTCTGATACAACTCTACGATCTCCGCCGCGATCCGGTCATGCGCACGGCGCGCAAGTACATGACATCAGAATTCTGGCCGCAGAATTACGAAGAGTTCAAAGCGGTGCTGACCGGCTACGGCACGGAGCAGAATGCCTGGCTGCGCCAGGTGCTCACCTACTGGGACATGGCGGCGGCCATGGTGCTGCACGGCGCGGTGCACGAGGACCTTTTTATCGACGGCAACAGCGAGCCGTTTTTTCTGTATGCGAAATTTGGCAACTATCTGCCCCAGGCACGGAAGGATAATGTCAATACGGCGCTGGGCGCCAATCTCGACAAGCTGGCGAGCAGACCGAAAGCCAAGGCGCGCATCAAGGCCCTGCGGGAGCGCCTGGAAGCCCGCCGCGCGGCCGCGGTTGCGGCCAAGGCGGCGAAGCCATGAGCAAGAAGAAATCCGGCGGCAAGAAGGGCGGTCAGGGGCCCGACCACCACGACGCTGAGATCCTGCTCAGGCTCTACGAACTGCGGCGGGAGACGGAGCTGCGCAAAGCGCGTGACTGGGTGGCGTTCCAGTTCCGGCCGGCGTCGGTGGACGACGTGCTGGCGGTTTTACGCGATGCCGGCAAGACGGAGCAGAACCGCTGGCTGCGCCAGTTCATGAGCTACTACGAGATGGTGGCTTCGCTGGTCCACCGCGGCGTTCTCGACCGGGACCTGCTGGAGGATTCGGTCAACGAATACATAGGCTTCTACGTGTTGATGAAGCCGTTCCTGAAGCCGATACGCGAGGCGATGTGGCTGCCTAGTTTCATGAAGAACATCGAGCGGCTGGTGGAGGAGAGCCCGCGGGCGCGCGCGCATGCGGCGATGATCGAGAAGTGGTTGAGTCGGAGGCGGTAGGCGCGATCTGGGGCCTGTTGCACCCTCAAGAGCTCACAGCGGCTGAAGCCGGGCACTCTTATTACTGATGTTGCGGCCACGGCTGGAAGCCGTGCCCTGTTACCTGCAGTGGCTAAAGCCAGAGTGCTGGTGAAGCGGCTACCGCAGGCCTGAAGGCCTGCTCCACCCTAAGGTTTGAAATCTTGACTTTCCCATCACCCTATCACCGATTCCAGATCACGATTTCAGATCACGATTTCAGATCACGATTTCAGATCACGAGATATATTCGCGGATGTATTCGTCCTGCACCTGGCTCAGTTCGCGGGCGCTGCCGTCAAAGATCACTTTGCCGTCACGCAGGACCAGGAAGCTGGTGTGGACGTCGCGCATGGGGCGGCCGTTGACCGGCTGCATGCCGTTGGTCCGCGGATCGTAGTAGTGGCTGGCCAGCATGAAGCCGTCCTGGAGGCGGTGGCTGACGAGAAGCGCGCTGGTGTGGGCCACGTCGCGCTGCTTCATGATGAGCTCGATGATGGTGGTGGAGGTGATCGGGTCAAGGCCGCCGGTGGGCGAGTCGTAAAGCAGGACTTCAGGGTGGGTAATGATGGCGCGGGCGATGCCTACGCGGCGGCGCATGCCGCCGGAGAGTTCGGAGGGTAATTTGTCGATGGCGTGCTCCAACTCCACAAAGCGCAGGACCTCGCGCACGCGGGCCTCCACTTCCGGCTCGGGAAGATGTTCTTCCATCAGGCGGAAGGCCACGTTTTCGCGCACGGTGAGAGAGTCGAAGAGCGCGCTTTCCTGAAAGACGATCCCCACCTGGCTGCGCAGGTCAGCGAGCTCGCCTTCTTTCATCGCGGTGACGTCGCGCCCGAGCACGTAGATGTGGCCGGCGTCAGGCTTGATCAGCCCGAGCGCCAGCTTGAGGATGGTGCTCTTGCCCGATCCGGCAATACCGAGGATGACCTTGGTCTCGCCGCGCTTCAGTTCGAAGGAGATGCCGTTGAGGACGTTGAGATCTTCGAAGCCGATGGAAACGTCTTCGAAGATGATGGTCTTGTGGACGGTGTCAGGGAGCGGAGTGGCGGGCGCAGTCATGCGAACCTCAACCTTGTCCCTGAGCTCAGTATGGACGCGCGATTGGAGCAGGAGCCGCGCCGCCTGGCGTTGAGGAGCCGTCTAAGGGCGTCTGGGATGCCTGACCGCATTCTATGAAGGCCAATATAGCAGACCCTGGAGCCCGCCAGGCACCGGCAGAAAACCGGCGCACACAAGCCTGGCGTCTCATGGCAAAGTCAAAAGCCCTGCCTGAAGCGCTGACCTACGCTTCGCGGGCGGCAAGTCCCTTTTTCCGGATCTCGATGTTCAGCCGCTTGATCTTCTGGTTCAGAGTGGAGAGCGGAACGTGGAACCGTTCGGCGGCCTCAGTCTGGTTCCAGCTGCACTTCTCCAGCATGTCGACGATCAGGCGGCGCTCGCAATCTTCGATGATCTCAAACAGCGAAGCGTCAGAGCGGTGTTCCAGGATGCGCGAGGGCGCGCCCCGGCCGACGATGGTGTCGGGCAACAGCTCCGGTCCCACCACCACGCCGTTGGAGAGAACTACCGCGCGCTCCATGGCATTTTCCAGTTCGCGCACGTTGCCCGGCCAGGAGTAATCCATGAGCGGGCGCAGCGCTTCCGGCGAGATCTGGCGGACGGGCTTGGCGTTCTCCGCCGAGAATCGCGCCAGGAAGTGGGTGACGAGAAGAGGAATATCTTCGTTGCGGTTGCGCAGCGGCGGCAGGTCGACGGTGATGACGTTCAGGCGGTAGAAGAGGTCTTCACGGAATTTGCCTTCGCGAGTGAGGATCTTCAAGTCGATGTTGGTGGCGGCGATGACGCGGACGTCAACCTGGATTTCCTGAACGCCTCCCAGATGCATGAACTTCCTGTCCTGGAGCACGCGCAGGATTTTCGACTGCGTCTCCAGGCTCATGGTGCCGATTTCATCGAGGAAGATAGTGCCGCTGTCGGCGACCTCGAACAGGCCTTTCTTGGACGAGATAGCGCTGGTGAAGGCACCCTTGACGTGGCCGAACAGCGTGGACTCCAGCAGGTCCGTGGGCATGGAGCCGGTGTTGACGGGAACGAAGGGATGGTTCTTGCGCGGCGAGTTGGCGTGGATGGCTTTAGCGATCAGTTCCTTGCCGGTGCCGCTCTCGCCCTGGATCAGAACCGTGGAGCGGCTGGAAGCCACCTGTCCCACCAGGTCAAAGATGCGCAGCATGGACTCGCTCTTGCCGATGATGTTTTCGAAGCTGCCCCGCTGCCTCAACGCGCGCTTCAACTGCTGATTCTCCTCTTCAGCACGGCGGCGGGCGACGGCGATGCGAACGTCGGCCAGAAGTTTTTCGTTATCCCAGGGCTTCTGGATGAAGTTGGTGGCGCCGTTCTGCATGGCGCGGACCGCGTTGTCAACGGTGCCGTAAGCGGTAATCATGATCACCGCCAGATGCGGGTCGCGAGCGCGGATTTCGGCCAGGATCTCCAGGCCGTTGCGGTCAGGCAAGGCGAAGTCCAGCAGGACCAGGTCAAACGGGCGGTCGGCAAGCTTGGCCAGGCCGTCCTCGCCGGTCTCAGCGGATTCCACGGCGAATCCTTCAAACTCCAGCAGGGTCTCCAGCGACTCGCGGATCGCGGCTTCATCGTCAATGATGAGCACGGAACCCGTGCGAGCGTTGGTTACAGGTTGACGGCTTAATACGGCTGCTTCAGACATTGACGGCCTTCCTGATCAGGGGAAATTCAAGGCGAAAGGTGGTACCGCGGCCAGGCAGGCTTTCCACCCGAATCTTTCCGGCGTGCTCCTGGATGATCCCGTAGGTTACGGACAGTCCCAGGCCGGTGCCTCGCGACTGGCCTTCGCGGGGCGCGTTCTTGGTGGTGAAGAACGGATCGTAAATTTTGTTGATGTGCTCGGGCGCGATCCCGGCCCCGGTATCGCTGATGCTGACCTGTACGCCGGCGCCGTTGGAGGTGGCGATGCGCAGGGTTCCGGCGTGTCCCGCCATAGCGTCTTTGGCGTTCATGAACAGGTTGAGAAAGACCTGCTGCAGTTTGCCGCTGTTGCCATGGATCAATGGCAGGTCCTTATACAAGTCGCTTTCGACCTTGATGCGCGCGAGCTTGAACTGGTGTTCCAGCAGCGTGAGCGTTTCGCGAATGATTTTGTTGACGTCAACGTCGCTGAATTCGGTGGCGCTGGTGCGCGAGAAATTCAGAAGATTGTTGACAATCTCCGAGGCGCGGAAGGTCTGGCGCGTGATCTTGTCGAGCAGGTCGGCGATCTTGGCGTCGCCGTCCACATGCTTGCTCAGCAGCTGGGTGTAACTGGAGATGACGGCCAGGGGCGTGTTGACTTCGTGGGCGACGCCCGCGGCCAGCAGCCCGATGGACGACATCTTCTCCGCCTGCGAGAGCTGCGATTCCAACTCCACGCGGCCAGTGATGTCGTCCACGATGATCAGGCGGCCGATCACGCTGAACTTGCGCGTTACCAGCGGCGCGATGGCAACGTTGGCAATGCGGGATTCGCCGTCAGGAGTATTGAGGCGGAATTTATAGAGGTTGTGAATGCCGGGATTCTGGCGCACTCGCCAGAAATCTTCCATGAAGGCCGCGGGAAAGACCTCGTTGAGCTTGTGGCCGATTACCTCAGACCGCGGCAGGGCGTACATGACCTCCATCTGGGAATTCCAGGACTCGATGCGGTCTTCCAGGTCCACGGCCAGCACGCCGACGCTGATCGATTCGACGATGTTCTCTGCAAAGTCCTTCAGGCGCTCATATTGGCTCGCTTTCTGCTCCAGCGAGGCGTACAGGCGGGCGTTCTGAATGGCAATGGCGATGTAACCGGCCAGCGTCTCCAGCAACTCCACGTCTTCGCTCGATAGGAAGTCGCCGGCCACCGTCCGCCCCAGCCCCAGCACAGCGACCGTGCGGCTCTGCAAGGTGCAGGGAATGTAGTAATTCAGGTTCAGCTTGGCGATGGTCTCACGGGCGGCCGCGCTTTCCTGCAGCGCCTTGCGCGTGTTGTCGAAAAAGATGTGACCAGCATAGTGCTCGGGGCGCTCCACCACCAGGAAGCTCAGATCCAGTGGACCGGCGTAGGAAATGCCGAACGACTTCAACATGGTGAACTGTTTGGCTCTTTCATCGGTAGCGAGAAAGATGGCTATGCGGTCCACCAGCAGAGTGCGCGACAGGCGGTCGATGACCGAGGTGAGCATGGCGCCCAGGTCGACTTCAGAACTGAGTTCGCGGCCAAACTCGATCAAGGTACGGCGGTAGTCGTAGCGCGTGCGGTAGAAGAAGCGGTCCACGCGCTCCTGGAACCAGTTCTTCAGCGGCTCAAAGGCCAGCGCGGTGACGATGACCGCGGCGATCAGGCCGTAGGTTCCGAAATTCGGCAGCTTGCTGCGCACGGCATCGGCCATGGTGGCCACGATCACGAAGTAAGCGCCCACGATGGCTGCCGTAGCCAGCGTGTAGGAGACGCCCCGCTTGAAAATGATATCTACGTCCATCAGCCGGTAGCGGACGATGGCGTAGCCGAAAGTCAGCGGCAGAAACACCAGCGAGAGTACCGAAGCCTTCATCCAGCCGGTGGCAACAATCCCAATCAGGAAAGGCAGCACGTAGAAGAGGGTGAAGGGGGCGATAGCCAGGATCGTTCCCTGCGAGATCCACTTCATCTGCTGTTGTTCCAGCGGCGTGTTGGCTTTGCGATAGCTGTCCCACAGAATGGTGGCGGCTACGGCGAAGTACAGCGCCAGATACATCATGTCCAGCCGGTCCATGTTCCACCACGTACGCTGGCTGGCTTCGTACTGAATGCGGACGATCGCGCGAATGGCGAGCAGGATGGCTCCCGGCAGATAGACCAGCGCGGCCAGCCAGGGCTGCCGGGCCAGCGCCTTGCGCCGGTGCGGGAAAGTCAGAGAGAAGTGCAGAAACAGCGCCGGCTGCAATAATCCGGCCACGATGTTGGCCCACAGCACCGTCCAGTCAAACGTATTCAGTTTGCCGGTGTAGTGGAACGAATAAAGAATGAATGAAACCAGGCAAAAAACGTAAAAATGAGTGGACTTGGGAGCCGTCCAGCGGCGGAACAAGACGTACAGTCCGATTCCCAGATAGATAAGCGCGATCAGCCGCAGCCCCTGGTTCAGGCTGCTGTCTGCGTCCATAAGGATGACGGACGGAACCTCCAGTTGTATGCCGTTGCGCTCCAGCTGGTACTTGGCCCGCGAGAGAGCACCGGCGCGGAACAGTTCGCGCTGAATGTCGGCGTCGTGGCGAATCGGCTGATCGTTGATGGCCAGCAGGCGGTCGCCCAGCTTGATCCCCGCGTTGTCCCCCGGGCCGCCGGGAGTTATGCCGCGGGCTTCGATCCTTGTGCCGTTGGCGTTTTCCAGCCAGCGCACGCCATCAAATGGCCTGGGGAAGTGTCGTTCTTTCTGAAAGTTAATGGCGGCGAACACAACCGAGGCCGCAGTGAGAATGGCGAGCGCAATCGCCGAAAACCGAATTAGATAATCCTTACGCATCCGCTGTTCGACAGACTGCCGGTTCGCATCCCGGGCGGTAACGATTGTCTTGCGTTCGGATTTAAGCAACTCAATAGCCATGATTTGCACTCACGGATTTAATGTAAGTGTATTGTTTACCGAGGCTTACGCAATTATATGCCGTGCCGATTAGAAAAGATACAAAAAATGGAATTTCAGTCTTGAATTTTGTACAGAGAGGCTACAGCTTGAAATAGGCTCCAGTCGCAGCCAGAAAAGAGTCAGGGAGTGACAGGCGAGTGAAAAAGAACGGGAATCACCCGGGAGAAAAGCCCGTTCGTTGAGCCCGGCAGGACAGAGCGGACAGGGCTGCTCTCTGTTGCAATGACCGTGACGAAGGCTGCCTCCCTATTGTTGCTGGTTGCTGCACCGTGACTTGTGCCAGACTAACTCCAGTGGCCAACCAGAGTGGATCGTTGAATCCCCTGAAAGCCGCGCTGGCCGGCATTGACCGGGAAGCGTGGCTGCGCTTTTTTCTGGCCCTGGCTGGGCTGGCGTTGGCCTTCGCCGCTGCGATCTTTTCCGCCGCGGCCAGCGAGAGCGGCAATGTGCTGGCCACGGTGATCTTCGCCTCGGTAGCGCTTCTGCTCTCCGGTCTGGTAGGAATTCTGGCGATTCCTTACCTGTTTCGCCGCGTTGCCGCCGAGAGGGTCCGCGCCGCGCTGCATTTCGAGCTCACGCGCGAGGGAACGGCTTACCTGGTGGTGACTCTGGTGATCGTGATCGCGGCACTGAACACCGGCAATAACCTTCTGTTCATCGTGCTGGCCGCCATGCTCTCCGCCATCGCGGTCTCGGGCGCGGCTTCGGCGGCCGACCTGCGCGGCCTGGAACTGGACGTTGCGCTTCCCCAGAATGCTTTTGCCGGTCGACCGGTATCCGTGCGAGTGCGCCTGGAGAATCCGCGCCGCTGGATCCCGGCTTTCTCCATCAGCGTGAAGACTCCACAGCAAAAGAAAAAGAAGGCGGGATGGGAGTGGCAGAAGACGCGCTTCATCTTTCCCAAGCGGCGGCAGTGGTTCAAGGTCCCCGACTACACTCTGCGGCGCAAAATGTTGCCGCCGCCGCCACCGAAGATTCTGGCCGATCCGGTGTACTTTACGTTTATTCCGGTGGGCAGCAGCGCATCCGCCGAAGTGGAACTGTCCTTTCCGCGCCGCGGCCAGTACGCGCAGCAGGGATTCAGCCTGTCCACGCGCTTCCCATTCTCCTTCCTCACCAAGAGCCGGATGGTAGAGCTGGAGAGCGAGCTGCTGGTTTACCCGGCGATGATCGAGCAGGAAGATTTGCTGGACGTGCTGCCGCGCATCACCGGCGACTTCATCTCCTACATGCGGGGCCGCGGCACCGATCTCTACCGCATTCGCGAATACACCTCGGACGACATGGTTCGGCACATCGACTGGAAAGCCAGCGCCAAGACAGGGAGACTCAAGGTCCGCGAGTTCACGCGCGAAGACGAGCGCCGCCTGCGCCTGGTGTTCGATAATCCCGAGCCGGGCAAGGTCTCGGCTGAAGCCTATGAGCGCGGAGTCTCACTGGCAGCCACGCTGGCCTGCCACTTTGCCGGGGAGAACGTGGACCTGGCCTTCGATGGCGCCGATTACGACGAAGGCCCGCATCTTGACGACTTCCTGCGCTACCTGGCGCTGATCCAGCCGCGGCCCAGCGAGTGGGTGCTGGAGACCATGCCGGTGTCTTCGGACTTCAACGTGATTGTCACCTCCCGACGGCCCGGCAGCATTCCCAACTCGATCTGGGAATGCTCGTACGTGATCTACATGTAGCCGGCCGGCGCCCGGGACTTCACCCGGGTAACGCGGGCTGTCGCGTAACGTCTAACGGACGTACTGCGCTCACCTTCCAGGCGATATCATGAACACCATGTTTCAGGATTTCCGCTACGCTCTGCGACGTTTGCAAAAGACCCCCGGATTCAGCGCAGTCGCCATTATCACGCTGGCCCTGGGCATCGGCGCCAACACCGCCATCTTCACCGTGATCGATGCCGTGCTCCTGCGCCCCCTGCCCTATCGCGATCCCGGACGCCTGGTGTTGCTGGCCGAGCGCTGGCCAACGTTCCCCAACCTCTCGGTCTCCTATGAGAATTACATGGACTGGCGCAACCAGAACCACTCGTTTTCTTCGGTCGGGGCGGTGCGCAGCACGGGCATGACGCTGACCGGCTCCGGCGATCCGGAACGGCTGGTAGTGCAGAACGCCACGGCGAGCCTTTTTGATCTGCTGGGCGTGAGCGCAGTTCGCGGCCGCACCTTTGTCCCCGAGGAAGACAAAGCGGGCGCTCCCGATGTGGCCATGATCAGCTACGGACTCTGGCAACGGCGCTTCGGCGGCGCCGAGAACATCATCGGCAAATCGATCACACTCGATAACAAGCCCTACAGCGTCGTGGGCATACTTCCTCCCGGGTTCGAGGTTCTGCAGCAGAATCCGGACGCGCTTCTGCCGTTCGAGCCCTGGGCCAGGACGCTGCCCGACGACCGCTCGTGGCACCCCGGCATTCTTCCCATCGCCCGCCTCAAGCCCGGCGTGAGACTTGAAGAAGCCCGCGCCGATATGACCACCATCGCCAAGCGGCTGGAACAGCAGTATCCGGTGTATGACACCAACGTGGAAGCGCTGGTGAATCCCATGCAGGAGAAGCTGGTGGAGAACATCCGACCGGCCCTGCTGGTGATTCTGGGCGCGGTGGGCTTTGTGCTGCTCATTGCATGCACCAACGTGGCCAATCTGCTGCTGGCCCGGACCACCGCCCGTCAGCGCGAGATCGCCGTTCGTTCCGCTCTGGGCGCGAGCCGCTGGCGCGTGATCCGTCTTGCGCTGACCGAGAGCCTGGTGCTTTCGATTGTGGGAGCTGGCGTGGGGCTATTGCTGGCGACGGCTGCCGTACCGGCGCTGCTGCAGCTGGGAGGAACATCGCTTCCCAAGACGGCCGACATTCATGTGGACGGCGTGGTGCTGGCCTTCACCACGTTGCTGGCGGTGCTGGCCGGTGTGATCTTCGGACTGGCGCCGGCCCTGCATATGTCAGGGCTGGACGTGCGCACAGCGCTTAGCCAGGCCGAGCGTGGCGCCATGGGCAGCGGGATTCGCCGCCTGCGTGCAGTGCTGGTGGTCAGCGAAGTCATGCTGGCTACGCTGCTGCTGATGGGCGCCGGCCTGCTCGTCCGCAGCTTTGATCGACTGATCAGCGTGGCCCCGGGATTTGCTGTGGACCACATTCTGATCGCCGATCTGCCGGTTTCCCCTGTTGCCCACGCCAACGCCGCCGAGCGCATGGGGTACTTCGATCGCATACTGGAGCGGGCGCGCGCCCTGCCCGGAGTAAAGTATGTGGGAGCGGCGCCGTTTCTACCGGTAAGCGGCGCAGCCGCCGTGATTCATTTCAACATCCAGGGCCGTCCGCCCAAGAGCCCGCACGATTACGTGATGGCCAACTATCGCCCGGTCAGCCCTGCCTATCTGCAGACGCTTGGCCTGCCGCTACTCTCCGGCCGCTTGCTCAATGAGGACGACCGCGATGGCGCGCCTGCCGTAGTGGTGATCAATTCCACCATGGCTAAGACTTTCTTTCCTAACGAATCGCCGCTGGGCAAGCACCTTCAACTTGGTGCTCTGCCGGAGAACAGCGTTCCCTGGATGGAAGTTGTAGGCGTGGTGGCGGACGTAAAGCAGTCGCTCTCAAGCGACGCGCCCACGGAAATGTATGTCCCGGTGCGCCAGGGGAACCAGTTGCTGCCGGTGTTCACCACCTCGCTGGTGTTGCGCACCGCCGGCGATCCGCGCGCTCTCTCGCGTTCGCTCATCGCCGCCGTCCACGAGATCGACGCCAACCAGCCGTTGATTAACCTGCGCACCATGGAAGACAACGTTGCCACCTCAGTCGCCCAGCCGCGATTCCGCACGGTGCTGCTGGCCATCCTGGCGGTGCTGGCGCTGATCATCGCCGCGGTCGGGATCTACGGCGTGATGGCCTTTTCCGTCACCCAGCGCACGCGTGAGATCGGCACGCGCATGGCCCTAGGTTCCACGCCCATGCAGGTCTTCCGCCTGGTGATCCGCGAAGGGATGGTCCTCACGGTGATCGGAACCGTGCTGGGCCTGATCGCTGCGGCGGCCGTCGCGCGATCGCTCTCCAGCTTCCTGTTCCAGGTCAACTTCCTGGATCCGCTGACGGTGGTGGCGATGACCGCGCTGCTGATGGCGGTGGCGCTGGTGGCCTGTTACATTCCCGCGCGCCGGGCCACGCGCGTGGATCCCACGGTGGCGCTGCGGTATGAGTGAGGGCGTGCAGTCAGCCGCGCAGGTCCGGAACTTCGTCGCTCACACACAGAAGGAATACGTACGGTTCGGCGTTACATTCCCGGGAACTTCATTCCCGCCAGCTTTCGTCCGAAGCTGGCCTTGCCCATGTCCTTGAACATCTTCCTCATCTGGGCATACTGGCGCAGAAGCTGGTTGACTTCCTGCACAGTGGTGCCGGATCCGCGCGCGATGCGCTTCCGGCGGCTGCCGTTGATCACCTCATGGTGCTCGCGCTCGTGCTGGGTCATGGAGTTGATGATGGCTTCCACCCGCGTGAGCTGCGAATCGTCGACTTTGTCGGCGGCCTTCTGCATGTTGGCGAAGGGCCCGATGCTGGGCAGCATCTTGATCACGTTCTGCAGCGAGCCCAGCTTCTTGACCTGGCGCAGCTGATCGCGAAAATCTTCCAGCGAAAAGCCGCCGCCGGTCAGGGCCTTGCTGGCAAACTCCTGGGCTTTTTTCTGATCGATCTTGTCCTGCGCCTGTTCGATCAGCGTCATCACGTCGCCCATGCCCAGGATGCGGCCCACGATGCGGTCGGGATGGAAGGGTTCCAGGGCGTCGTACTTTTCGCCCACGCCGATGAACTTGATGGGCTGTCCGGTGACGTGGCGGATCGATAGTGCAGCGCCGCCGCGGGCATCGCCATCCATTTTGGTCAGCACCACGCCGGTGAGCGAGAGCTTGTGATGGAATTCCTCGGCGGAGCGCACCGCGTCCTGGCCGGTCATGGCGTCGGCCACGAACAGGATCTCGGACGGGTTGAGCAGCTTCTTGAGCGACTGCATCTCCGCCATCATCTCGTCGTCGATATGCAGGCGGCCGGCGGTGTCCACGATCAGGAAGTTGCAGCCGCTGTTCATGGCCTCTTTGCGCGCCTCTTTGGCCAGGCGCTCGACCGTCGGGGTGTCGGCCTGTGTGACCGTGCCTTCATAGATGTGGGCCTTGATGGCGTCAGCCACGACCTTCAACTGCTCGCGCGCAGCCGGGCGGTAGACGTCAACGGAAACCAGCATGGGGCGGTGGCCGCCTTTTTTGAGCCACGAAGCCAGTTTGCCCGAGGTGGTGGTTTTGCCCGAACCCTGCAGGCCGGCCATGAGAATGACCGTGGGCGGCTGCGAGGCGAATTTCAGCTTGGCCGTATCCTTGCCCAGGATCTCGACCAGTTCGTCGTGAACCAGTTTGACGACCTGCTGCGCCGGCGAGAGCGCGGTCATCACTTCCGTGCCCACGGCTTTGGCCGCTACCCGGTCGATGAACAGCTTGACCACTTGGAAGTTGACGTCGGCTTCCAGCAGCGCCATGCGGATTTCTTTCAGCGCTTCCTGGATGTTCTCCTCGGTCAGCGTGCCCTGTCCGCGCAGGTTCTTGAACGCCCGTTGCAGTTTTTCCTGAAGATTCTCAAACATTTTGGGAGGATCTTTCGCGCCAGCGATTCATCGCCGCCACTTGCTCGGCTTCCATTTTACCAGCCGCGCCGGGGGCGTCTTCGACGCCCAGATAGTTCAGAAAAGCGCGCACCAGCTCGCGCCGAAGAGCCTGGTCCTCTATGGGCAGCAGGTCTTTCCAGGCGCTCAGATCGTCACCCATGACGATCAACTCTACAACCGTGCTGATGACCATCATCAGGCCGGTGGCGATGGCCCGCCGCGGATCGGGATGTTTAATGCGGTCCGCATGCGCCGCAAAAAGACCAACCAACTGTTGATAAGTACTGATCTCAAGGCGACTGGCCTTCCTGCTAAACGGAGTGCCTCTCCGCGACCTGACAAATTGCCGGATGGCGCGCAACATGGGCGCACGCGAACGGTAGCCGATAATGAGGTTGTTAATGGTGGTTTCGGCGAACGCCCGCAGCGAAATCTCTCGCGCCAGGTCCGGCGTCATCCCTCGCAAAGACTTGTCCTGGCGTTCCAGCAGGCGAAGGATGGCGGTTTCCAGCAGGGCGTCCTTATCGGCAAAACGGCGGTACACCGATCCCGGAGTCAGGCCGGCGTGATGGGCGATGCGGGGAATGGTCGCGCCCTCTATCCCGTGCTGTCCCAGAACTTCGATGGCAGCCCGCAGCAGCTTCTCCAGCGATTCCCGGCTTCGTTCCTGCTGCGGTTCCAAGGTTTTCTTTTTGGGGCGTTCCGCCTTTTTCTTCATGACCTGAAGATTGTACTTGACAATTATGTAAATGTGAATTTACATTTACATACGTTGCGAGGTGAGCCATGCCTGAGAACTTCCTGACCCTGCGCAAGCCGGCCGTGGCCGGCCTGATCGGTCGCGTGGGCAAATATTCCTGGTTCCGGGGACGGGGCACGCCGCCTTCTCCCTCCACAGGCGAGCCGGCGGCCACGAACAATGACGAACGGCCGCCTCAGCCCTGGTCCAATGTCGCCGAGTGGCTCAGGCGCATGCATGCGCAGGCCGATCGGCTGCCGCCGGAAAACAAAGAGCAATGAATTAACCGCACGTCCCTGAGCAGTTTTGAAGGAGAAGGAGTAACTTTCGCATGGCTGCCAGCCCTGTTCCCGAACCATCCCTGACGCCCAAGCCTCAGCACCCGCTGCGCGAGCGCAATTTCCGCCTGCTGCTGACGGGCTCGACCATCTCGCTGCTGGGTGACCAGTGTTACATCGTGGCCCTGCCGTGGCTGGTGTTGCAGATGACCGGATCGGCCGTCGCCATGGGCACCATCCTGATGGCAGCAGCGATTCCCCGCGCCATTCTCATGCTGCTGGGCGGGGCGGTCAGCGACCGCATGTCGCCGCGCAAAATCATGATCATGACGGCATCCACGCGTACCCTGTTCGTGGCCGCCATCGGCGTGCTGGTGTGGCTCAAGATGCTGCGCATGTGGGAGCTTTATGGCCTGGCTTTCGCGTTCGGCGTGGCCGATGCGTTTGCCTTGCCCGCCATGTCGGCTTACATGCCTTCGCTGGTCAAACGCGAGCAACTGCTCGCGGGAAACTCAACTCTGCAGAGCGCGGTGCAACTGACCATGATCGCCGGCCCCGCCCCGGCTGGTCTTCTGATTAAAGCCCTGGGCATGGCCTGGGCTTTCTTCCTCGACGCCATCAGCTTCCTGTTCATCATCGCCGCGCTGTGGGCCCTGCCCGATCCTCCTGCCTCCCACCGCGGTCCCAGGAAAGCAGTCTGGCATTCGATCCTTGAAGGAATTCAGTTTGTCGCCCGGGACGTGCAGATGCGATCACTGATCCTGCTGGCCACGGTCATCAATTTCTGCATCACCGGCCCGGTGGGCGTGGGGCTGGCCTATCTGGCCAAAATCCGATTTGGGTCGCCGGCAGCCTACGGCACCACGCTCTCCGCGCTGGCGGTGGGCGCGCTGCTGGGAACGCTATCGGCAGGAATGATCAAGGTACGCCGTCGCGGCTTCATCCTTCCCGCGGTGGGCGTGATCATCGGCCTGTGCATGGGGCCCATGGGGCTGATGTGGCGGTTATGGGAGGTTGCAGTTTTGATGTTCCTCATTGGCATCACCGCGGGCCTGAGCAACGTGCACATTATTTCCTGGCTGCAGCAACGCATCGATCCCTCGATACGCGGGCGCATCATGAGCGTGATGATGACCGCCAACGTGGGGCTCATGCCGGTTTCGCTGGCGCTGGCCGGCGTCCTGGTAGCGTGGAGCCTGGAATGGACCTTCCTTATCGCCGGCACGGCCATGCTTTTTGTCTCCGTGCTGGCAGTCTTCCAGAAGGCGGTGCGGGAGATCGAGTAACCGGCGTTCAGCTTCTCGCAAAACCGCTATACTGGCTCTTTGGAGTGAAGCATGCCCTCCCGTCCAACAGCCGTTTCCGACACGCCAGAATGCTGGCCGCCGCTGCCGCTGGCCGAGTGGAAGGACACCTGTGCAACGCTGCACATGTGGACGCAGATCGTGGGCAAGACGCGCATGGCGCTCACGCCGCTGATCAACCACTGGTGGAACGTGCCGCTGTACGTGAGTTCACGCGGGCTTACCACCTCATCCATTCCTTACGGCGAGCGCGTCTTCGAAATTGAGTTCGACTTCCTCAGCCACATCCTCGATATTCGTTGCAGCGACGGCGGCTCGCGCCAGCTTCTCCTGGCTTCGCGCTCGGTGGCCGATTTTTATGCGGAGTACATGGCGGCGTTGAAGTCCCTGGCTATCGAAGTCCACATCTGGAAGATGCCGGTAGAGGTCGCCGACCCCATTCCCTTTGACCAGGACCGGAAGCACGCCGCTTATGATCGCGAGTACGCGCAGCGTTTCTGGCGCGTGCTGGTGTCGGCAACCGATGTCCTGCAGGTTTTCCGTTCCGGCTTCATCGGCAAGACCAGCCCGGTGCATTTTTTCTGGGGAAGCTTCGACCTGGCGCTCACGCGATTCTCGGGACGCCGGGCGCCGGAGCGCAACGATGCAGATCCTGTCCTGCGCAAGATCATGCGCGAAGCCTACTCGCACGAAGTTATCAGCGCCGGCTGGTGGCCGGGCGCAGGCGAGCAGGACGCCGCGTTCTACGCATATGCGGCGCCGGTTCCCGAAGGGCTGGCCCAGCAGCAGGTGCGGCCGGAGCAGGCTTTTTATAATCAGGGCCTGGGAGAGTTTCTTTTGAATTACGAAGACGTGCGCCGGGCGGCTTCACCCACGCAGGCTCTGATGGAGTTCCTGGAGAGCACTTATGCCGCGGCAGCCAGCCTGGCCAAGTGGGACCGCGCAGCGCTGGAGCGGCTTCCATCATCCGGCCAGAGCAGCGCAGAGAGGCCCTCACCGACCGAGGGAGCCGCCTGATCGATCAAGCCGCAACACCAACTGAATGAAGGGAGCCAGAAATGCCCGAAAACTGCGAGCACCTGCGCAAGGATCTTAAAATCACCGAGAGCGACGTGGACGTATGCGAAGAATGCGTCAGGATGGGCGATACCTGGGTCCACCTGCGGCTGTGCACCGAATGCGGCCACGTCGGCTGCTGCGATTCATCAAAGAACAAGCACGCCACCAAACACTTCCACAGGAGCAAACATCCGGTGATCCGCTCCCTTGAGCCGGGTGAAACCTGGACCTGGTGTTATGTAGATGAGGTGATGGGCGAGATGCGTGCGGCTTAAGAGCGATCTAACGCCAATGAGAAATCTTTGCTGACGCCGGCAGGCACAGGCGGGAGTGCCCGTGCCGCACAATCTTCGTTAACCGACACGAGTACCTTCGGCTTTTTTGGGAAGACTAATCTATTCCTTTTTCGCTAATGCAGCCTCGTAATAGGTGCTCTTGGATTTCAATCCGGCGGCGCGAGCGCTAGCCAGTGCGCCGCGAAGCGCGCCACGTCTTCCCGGCGCGTCCTGCAACGATTTCTCGTACGCGGCCAGCGCGGCCTCGTGCTGTCCCATCTGCTCCAGCAGTTCGCCGAGCTGTTCCCGCGCCGGCACCACCGGCCCGGGCGTGACCGGCAGCTTCTCCACGGCATCTTCTTCGTCCGCGGCCTTCTTCAACAGTGCCAAGGCTTCGTCGGGCTTGTGGCCGGCCCATGCGATCCACGCTCCCGCTTCCTCCGCCTGGATCCGGACTTGGCCGGCCCAATACTGATTGCCGGCAGCGCTCAGCTGATCGGCCAGGTGTTGGATCGATTGCATCTCGGCGGTGGCGGCTGCGGTGTTTCCGTTGCGGGCCTGCCCCAGCGCGCGCGACCAGGCAGCGAGGGCGGCCACGTGCGGCGGCGCTCCGGATGGCGCTACGCAGTGCGTGGCGTCGTTCCACTGCTTCCGTTCCACGGCGTAGCGGACGGGCATGGCGGTGGACGCGTAAGCAACCTTGAACTCCGTTCCCGGCCCTTTATCCATCTGCTCCAGGTCATGAAGCACCGCGGCAGCGTCCGTGTCGCGGCCCTCCTGCAGGAGGGCGTAGACCTGGTAGTCCATAGTGTGCAGTTCTTCTCCAAGATCGCCCTGCTGATGTGCCGCTACGCGGGCTGCCTGGTTGGAACGCACCGAGTCGCTCCACATGCCCAGGCGCGTGAAGATGTGCGACGGCATGTGCAGAGCGTGCGGTGCTGAGGGCGCGATTTGTGAGTACTCGCGGGCTTCGGACAGGCCGCGCGATGCCAGTTCGGCGTTATCGTAAGCGTGAATCAGGTAGTGACTCAGGCCGGGATGTTGCGGGTACTTCTTGTAAAGAGGCTCCAGGATCGCCGCAGCCTTCTTCTGGTTGGCGTGGGTCTTGTCCTGTGGGTCGAGGGTAGCCAGCAAGGTCAGAGCATAGAAGACTTGTGCCTCAACATCGTCGGGATTGTGCTGGGCGACCAAAGCCATGGCGTCGGAATACTTTGCCGCTCGAACCGGCAAGCCGGTGTCGGTCGCGAAGAATTGAGAAGCCGCGGAGATATATTCGTTCTCGCGCGCATTGCCGCCGCCGATGTGCTGCGCGCGCTCAATTTCTTCGCGTCCTTTAGCGATCTGCTCCGGTGTCGTCGGCGGCCAGAGCTGGTGGTAGTAGGTCATGGCGATTCCCCAATGAGCCATCGCGCAATGCGGATCCTGCACGGCAGCCGCCCGGAAGGCATCCGCGGCGGGCGCGTAGGTGAACGAGTGCAGCAGGGCGACAGCGCGATTAAAGCTGCTCTGCACCTGAGGTGCGCACGAGACAGGAAACGATACCGTACCCAGCTTCTCCGGCGCCGCGTGATCGTGCTGCGCGTAGGCCGCGAGAACGGGAACCAACAACAGAATGAATAAGCTTCTCCTCATATGTACCCCCGGATCGGAAGACGTTAACACCGCCGGGGCAAACAGGCAACGGGATAGCGCTTTCGCCGCTGCTCCTGCGCATCCGGCAGGGCTCTGATAAACTCACTAACTCAGGCCATACCGCGAGGATCGACCATGAGCACCCAAGTAGCCAGCCAGCCCGAAGTAGTAACTCTCAGCGAATTTCAGGAAGCCGCCAGGTATGTCTCGGCCCACGCCTATCACACGCCGCTGTTGACCTCGCGGCTGCTGAGCGAACGCACCGGGTTCGACATTCGCCTGAAAGCGGAGATGTTCCAGCGCGGCGGATCGTACAAGGTGCGCGGGCCGCTCAACAAGTTCCGCCACCTCACTCCCGAGCAGCGCCAGCGAGGCGTGATCTGTTCTTCGGCCGGCAACCACGCGCAGGGCGTGGCCATTGCCGCGTCGGTATACAAAATGCGCGCGGTGGTGGTGATGGCCAGCAATGCCACGCAGTCCAAAGTCGATGCCACGCGCGCCTACGGCGCCGAAGTGGTGCAGTACGGCAACATCTGGGACGAAGCCAATGAGAAGTCGCGGCAACTGGCGCAGGAGCGCGGCCTCACCTATATTCATCCCTTCGACGATATGCAGCTCATCACCGGCCAGGGCACGCTGGGGCTGGAAGTTTTTCAGGATTTTCCCCAGATCGACGTCGCCGTGGTTCCCATCGGCGGCGGGGGATTGATCTCGGGCGTCTCCATGGCGCTGAAAGCATCCAATCCCAAGATCAAAATCATCGGCGTGGAGTCATCCGATGGCCCGGCGATGAAGAAGAGCGTGGAGGCGGGCCGGCTGATCACGCTCGACAAGATCGACACCATCATCGACGGCCTGCGCGTGAAGCGCGTGGGCGAACATACGTTCTCCGTGGTTCAGCGCTTTGTGGATGACATCGTGGCTCTGCCCGACCGCGACATCTTTGACGCCATGATCTGGATCATGTCGCATTGCAAGCTGGTAGTGGAAGGCGCGGCGGCCGCGCCGGTGGCGGCGCTGTTGCACGGACTGATCAAGGCGCCCGCGGGATCGAAAGTGGTAGCCGTGCTGAGCGGCGGAAACGTCAATCTCGATCAGCTCAAGAATTTGAAGTGGAACTGAGCGGCAGTGGTGGAGACGCACTGCGGGCGTGACCTGCGGCGCGCGCCGGCTGGAGGACAAGAGCTCAGTGAAAGATGCCGCTCACCTGGTTGTTGTCTTGCGGGCGGCTGGCCAGTTCCGCGATGTACGATTTCAAAGTCTGTTCGCAATCCAGGTTGATGAAGCTGGTGAACGAGACGCCCATGCCGACACCGGGATGGCAGCTCACCGTGGTACCCTTCACGTCGATCTCTTTTCCGTTGGCTTTGATGCCCAGTTGCACCGGCTTTCCCACCGGCAGGGGCGAGAAGGTGTAGATGTAACAGCCGCCGACGCAAATGTCGGAGAGCGTACCCCAGAAGCCGCCGCCACTGCCCTCATCCAGATGAATAAGCACGCCTGTGTCGCAGGGATAACGGGGAAACCTGCGCTTTTCTGCATATTCCGTTGCCATAAATACTCCTGCTAAAAACCGGGGGCAATTAGCAGAATTGTGGCACTTTCCGGGTACAGCAGTAGCATTACTTTAGTCGCAATCACAGAAGGACCATGTCCGCCCGAATGCCGACCTGGCCGGCATTTGACGGGCGAAACTGGCCTTTGAGTTCCTGTTTGTTTAGCGAAGGGCCTCTTCTACTTCACTCAGCCAGCCCGGTTTCTTAAGTACCTCCCGGGGCTTGGGACCATCGGCGGCGCCTACGATCCCGTCTTTTTCCATGAGGTCGATGAGGTGCGCGGCGCGGCCGTAGCCGATGCGCAGCCGCCGCTGCAGCAGCGAAGTGGAGGCTTTGCCGAACTCGATCACCAGGCGTACTGCATCGTGGTAGAGTTCGTCGTTTTCGCCCTCGAGGTCGTCGTCTTCCGCAGATCCCGCGGCCACAGCCTTTTCGTCTTTCGGAGGTTCGAGGAACTTCTGCTCGTACTCGGCCTGGGCTTGGGAGCGCCAGAACTCAACCACCGCGGCGATTTCCTTTTCCGTCGTAAACGGCGCATGCAGGCGATGCACACGCGCCGAGCCTGACGGAAGGTAGAGCATGTCGCCCTTGCCCAGCAGGGACTCGGAGCCGTTGCAGTCGAGGATGGTGCGCGAATCGATCTTGGTGGCCACGCGGAAAGAGATACGCGACGGGAAGTTGGCCTTGATCAGCCCGGTGATTACGTCCACCGAAGGCCGCTGCGTGGCCAGCACCAGGTGAATGCCTACGGCGCGCGCCATCTGGGCCAGGCGGGTAATCGATTCTTCCACGTTGGACTGGTCGAGCATCATCAGGTCGGCGAGTTCGTCGATAATGATCACGATGTAGGGCAGAGGCCTGTGCTCGCTGCCTTCGGCGTCAAACAGGTTGGGCGTCTCGCGCTCGAACAGCTTGTTGTATTGCTCGATGTTGCGCACGCCTTTTTCCGCCAGCGCTTTCAGGCGGCGCTCCATCTCGCGCACAGCATTGCGCAGCGCGTTGGCCGCCAGCTTGGGCTCGGTGATGATGGGGACATAAAGATGCGGCACGCCCTCGTATACGCCCAGTTCCAGCCGCTTGGGATCGACCAGGATCAGGCGCACCTGCTCCGGAGTCGCCTTATAAAGGATGGACATGATCATGGCGTTGATGGCCACGCTCTTGCCCGATCCGGTGGAGCCGGCGATGAGCAGGTGGGGCATGGCCGCGAGGTCGGCGGTGATGATGCGCCCGTTGAGGTCCTTGCCCATGGCCAAAGTGAGCTTGCTCTTGACCGCAGTGAACTCCTGCGCCTCCACCACTTCACGCAGCCAGATGGTCTCGCGCTCGTGGTTGGGAACCTGAATGCCGACCGTGGATTTCCCCGGCATGCGCTCGATCAGGATGCTCTCGGCGCGCATAGCCAGGCAGAGATCGTCAGACAGGCTGGTGATTCGGCTGTACTTCACGCCGGCTTCGGGCTTGAATTCGAAGGTGGTGACCACCGGGCCGGGATTGATCTGCGTGACCGTGCCGAGCACGTCGAACTCGGCGCACTTCTCGGTCAAAACTTCGGCCAGGTTCTTGAGTTCCGTGTCGTTGATGGCGTGCGGATTCTCAGGCCGCTGCAGGAGCGAGGTGGAGGGCAGCTTGTAGCCGCCGGCCGCGATCCGCGGCAAAGTGGTTTTGTTTTTGCGAGCCAGATCGGCGCGCGTGCCGATAGCGGGCTCGGCCTCTCCCCGCGCATCGGACGACACACTGGCGGGCAGTCCTTCGCCAGCCATCTCATCTTCTGCGGCGAACGCGCGCTGCATGCCGTTGGCATTCGCCGGCACCTGCTGCGGCACAGGCGCGGGCTCGGCATAGGGCGTTACCTGCGGAGGGGTGCGGCGATCGGCGCCGCTGCGACGATCGAGCTGCTTTTGCGCACGTTTGGCGGCGCGCGCAGCACGCCAATCCTGAAATCTCTGCCACAAAGCCAGAGCAAACGCGAAGCGCGTCTCAAACCAGATGCGGGCTTCGGAAAACGAGAAGGCGGTCGAGAGATACAGAGCCACGGCGATCACCGCCGCGCAGACAATGTAAGCGCCAACCAGGTTGAAGTAGCGCAACAGCTGGTCGCCCACGATGCGGCCGAGCAGGCCTTCCACCGGCACTGCATGTTTCCAACGCAGGTGCCAGGGCAGCAGGGCCAGCAGGGCAGGCGTGAAGATCACCAGGATGGCCGCGCCCAGGCTTTTCGCGCCGGGCGAAGGAACTTCGCGCGAGCGGAACCAGCGCAGGCCGAGCAGGCCGACAGCTACCGGAATCAGAAAGACACACACGCCCACGCTTTGCAGCAGCAGGTCACTGATCACGGCGCCGAAGAGGCCGATCCAGTTGCTGGCCCGGCCGGCTCCCAGAGAGCTGGCGGTGTTCAACGAAGGATCGAGGGGAGAGTAACTCGCGAGCGCCAGAAAAAGGAGGGCCGCGAAGACCAACATCAGGAAGCCGACCAGCTCGTTGAGCCGGCGGCTCTTACCAGGCGTGAAAGCACGCAGAATGAACGTCATGAAAAGGTGTTCCGTCCTTCGATAGAAGCGCAAAAACGCTAATGAAGAAAGATGCTCTATCTAAGGTTTCAGAGTACACCAGAGCGAGGACTATTATGCCAAAAAGCAGGCCAAAATTGCGGCGAAAAACGTAGTTCGTTCGAACTAAGGTTGCTTAGTTGCATCCTGCCACCTGAAGGCGGATTACCGCGAAAGGAAGTCAGATCAGCAGCGGCACAAAGCGCCGGGTGCGGCGCATGTAATCGCGGTAGGGTTCGCCCAGAGTTTCCAGCAAGGCCCGCTCCTCAATGACCACGCGATACATGTAGGAAGCCGGCACGATGACAGCCAGGACCAGCAGGCTTACCCAGTTCCCTAAGGCCAGGCCGATACCGGCGAAGATCAGCATGCCTCCGGTATAGGACGGATGACGGATCCAGCGGTAGGCGCCGCGCTGGATGATGGCCTGGTCGGCGACGACCACCACCGCGGTGGTGAAAGAAGAACCCAGCATGCGGAAGCAATGGTGCCGCAGCGCGCTTCCGGCCACCATCACGACCAGTCCGATCCAGAAGCACAGGAGCGGGCGCTGCAATGAGGTGGAGCGGACAGTAAAGGCGAGGGAGAAGGCGGCGAACATCGCCAGAAACTGCGCACCCAGGACCAGCTGCAGGGATCCGGCATCCTGCTTCCTGGATTGGCTGGTGCGGGCAGTCAGCACTCCTTCCGGAGCGAAGACGCCGACAAACACCACCCAGAACACCAGAGCGTAGGGCCATACGGAAACCAGAGGTAGAGGGTGCATTGTCGGTTCGGTCGAGATAGAGGCGGTATTAGCTGCCAGCCGACAATATACCTGCCTCCGGTTTCCGCACAAAATCGGAAGGCGCTAATGCCCGGGCGGACTCTTGGCTTGCGAAGTGCGCCAGGGTTTCGCCAGCTCAACGAATTCCCGGGCAACGTCGGCGGCGCCCAGCGGCCCGGAAAGCGGTCCCTCGCCCTTCCCGGCCAGCAGCACAACGGTGGTGTTCTGGTGGCGCAGCACGAAGGGATAGTCCCAGGCAAAGGTGTAGCTGACCACCAGCACCACGTCGGCAACAGAGCGGTCCTCCACGATGGAGATGTGCAGCTGCGAAAAATCGGGATTGCGGCGCAGCGCGGCCTTCATCTGGTCAGCCTGGAAGAATTCGATGTTGCGCGTCTCCACGTACATGGTTTTGAAGTTGCGCAGAATGAAATCCGGATCCCTGGAGTTTTTTAGAAGGTCGGACTGGTCGCGAGCGTCAGGCATAGCGCGCGGCGGCCGCTCGTGCTCGTATTGATAATCCGACTGCGCAGCATAGCGAGCGCGGCGTGGCTGCTCTTCGCGGGACTCCCAGCGGGTGATAGCAGCGTCGTGATCCATGGAATCAAAGGTGGGCAGCGCGGGCGGCGCCGTAATGTAGTAGGCCGGGGTGGCGCATTCGCGGTTCTGCGCCGGGCAGAACCTTACTTCGGGCCGCTGCGGCGAGTAGGGAGTCTGAGCGATGGAAGGCAGCGGTGCTAAGAGAGTTGTGAGAGCGAACAAAGCCGATTGAACTGGTTTGAAGCGAACGAGACGGCGAAGATGCATACAGTCCTCCTTGGCCGTCCCAGAATGTTGGCAGTGCGAAATCCAGACAATGCACTGCGGGTAAAGCGCAGATCAACTGCGGGTCTACGGGATGTAACTTCGCAAGGTCTTTAGACTTAACGGCTTGGGAAAAGTGAAGCGCTACAAGAACTTGCGGCACTTTTGCGACTGGCAGCGGCAGGGCAAGGTTCCGTTGTGCTGGGTGGCGCCGTAGTCGCAGGTCAGCTCTTCGCCGGCCCGGATCGCGCGCCGGGTGTAGAACTCCACCCGGTTGTAGGCAATGCGGATGTAGGAGTTGGAATCGCAGGAGTGATTGATGTAGCGAAAAACTCCGCCGCCCGGGCCGCTTTCGTCGATGGCTTCGGTAGTCATCTCTACAATGGCGATCTTCTTCAGGTTCTTGACGCGCCGCCGCGCTTCGCGCAGAGAGATGCGCTCGCCGGTGCACTCACCCAGCTTGGTGCGGGCGGGAATGGGCGCGTCAGTGAACAGGCCGGTGCCGTCGATGGCGCTTTTGCCCTTGCGCAGCATGAACATGTTGTTAGCCGGAAAGCGAGACATGATAAACGATCAGACGTCGGCAGGCGCGGAGGCGAAGGGAGCGGCCAGCCGCGCGAACCATCCTCCGGCTGCGATCAGGTCGGCGGGCGGGCCCTGCTCGATGATGCGGCCTTCGTCAAGCACGATCACGTAGTCGGCGTCGCGGATCATTGAATAGCGGTGCGCGATCACCAGCATGGTGGGACGGTTCTGGAGTTTGGACAGAGCGTCCTTCACCTCGCGTTCGGTGGCGTAATCGAGATTGGCGGTGGCCTCGTCGAGCACCAGGATCCGCGGACGATCGGCGAGGATGCGCGCCAGCTGCAGGCGCTGGCGTTCACCCACCGACAAGCCCACGCCGCGCTCGCCGATTTCAGTTTCCAGACCGTCGGGCAGGCGCTCTAAAGTCGGGGCCAGTCCGGCGGCGATGGCGGCGGCATGCACTTCCTCATCGGTGGCGTCGGGACGCTTGTAGCGGATGTTATCGGCCAGCGTGCCGCGGAAAATCGCGCCATCGGCGGCAACCAACCCGATGGCCTGGCGCAGGGAAGAGGGATCGATTTCTTTCAGCGGCTGGCCGTCAATCAGGATGGCTCCGCCGGTCGGCTCCCACAGCTTCAGCAGCAGGTCGGCGGTGGTGGTCTTGCCCGCGCCGGATGGTCCGGCGAGGGCGGTGACGCGCCCGGGTTCCACGGTGAAGCTGATGTCGTGCAGGACTTCGCGTTGCTGCGTGTAGGCGAAACGCACATCGCGAAATTCCACCTTGCCCTGGCCTGGCCGGAGGGGTACGCCGCGCGCTTCTTCGGGTCCGGTCTGCAGCAGGCGCACCGCGCGCTGCAAGGAAGCCAGGTTCTGCTGCAGGCTCACGGCCAGACTGCTGAGCGAATCAATGGGATCGAAGAGACGGTCGAGGTAAGCGACGAACATGACCACGTCGCCGGGCGTGAGCTGGTGGGCGAGGACCAGCCAGCCGCCATAGCCCAGCACCAGCGCCTGCCCGAATTGGGTGAGCGTCCGCTGCACGATGCGATAGCGGTTGCCGACTTTCGTGCGTTCCAGATAATCGTCATAGGCGTGCTCGGCGGTGCTCTTGAGGCGGCTGGTCTCGCGCGGCTCGGAGCCGGAGAGCTTCACGGTCTTGACCGCGGCCAGCGCGTCCTGGATGCGGGCGGAGACGTCTTCCCACATCATGTAGTACTCGTTCATGCCGGTTTCCAGACGCCGCGTGCCCTGGCGCGTGATCAGGAAATAAAGAGGAAGAACCGCGAGCGAAGCCAGGGCCAGCCGCCAGCTCTGGTAGAACATGATTCCGCAGATGCCGACCAGCCGCACTACCTCGGGAGCGATCTGCTGCGAGAAGGCGGAGATTACAGGCGCGACCTGGTCGGCCTGGTCGATCCGTTTGGCCAGCCCGCCGCTGGCGCGCCGGCTGAAGAATGCCAGAGGCAGGCGGAGGACGTGGCCGAAGGTCGACTGGATCAGGTTGGCTTCAATGCGCGAGGCCACGACAGTGCTCTGATACTCGCTGGCCATGGAAAAGAAATATCCGCTGACACCGATGACGAAGAGCGCGACCACGGCCCATAACAAGGTGGTCAGCGTCTGTTTGGGGGTGCGGGGAGCCACATAGCCGCGGCGATGCTTCTGGCGCGCAGGCGCACGCGCCGGCTCACTCTTTGCGGTTTTTGCGGACTTCTTCTCCGACGCGACTGCCGGAGTTTTCTCCGCGGCGACTGGCGGAACCGGCTCGGCCGCGGCTGCAGGCGTGTTCTCCGCAGAGGCTGCCGGCCTCTTCTCCGAAGCGCCGGCTGGTTCTTTTGCCGCGGTTGATGACGCAGATTTGTGCGCTCCCTGACCAGGCTGGGCAGACGATGCCGCCGGGTGTTCGACGCGATTGACGAAGAGGCCGGCTACGTCGTTGATCGCGATCCGGTAGATCAGGGGCTCCATGAGATCGGCGGCGGTTCCCACAAGAGCGAGAACGGCGATCACGATGAAGCGGTTCTTGAAGGGCCGCGCCGCTGTGATCAGCGCCCGCAGCGTCCTCATTTTGTCGCGACGATTGGATGGTGGCATTCCGAGACTGTCCCGATGTTACCAGCACCGCGCGCCAGCACCGAACAGCTTTTTAGAGAAGGGCGCGGGCTCGTTTTTTTGATTGACACCGCCATAGAGGTGGCTCAATATGCGCTCTTGAAACTAATTCCGTAGAAGATGTTCACGGGGTCATAGCAGCTAACAACCGGCAGCGATGACCGCGCCCCTGAGGAAGAAACAGGCGACACATTGCACGCCAGCAAAGGAGGTCATTCGACATGGCAGCAAAGAAGAAGGCCGCGAAGGATACATCCCTGAAGAAGAAGAAGAAGAAGTAAATTCAACGAGGCGATCCAAGACCAATGGCAGCCAAGAAAAAGGCGGCAAAACCCAAGCCGCTCAAGAAGAAGAAATAACCGGAGCTGTGGGCTCGCCTTGGCGATCCACAGCCATCCGCATCACTATCCGCATCACTATCCGCATCAAGGGAAAATAGTAGTCACGGGGGTGTTCCAACGAACACCCTTTTTGATTTTGCGCTCCTCAGCTGCCTGGATCGATTGAGTTCACGCTGCCCGGCCGCGGGGTTCAGCCGGCGTGTCCGCGGAAGACCCACACCAGCACGGCGGCGCCCAGGACAATGCGGTAGATGGCGAAGGGGGCAAAGCCGCGCCGTCGAACCCAATGCATGAACCAGGCGACGACTCCCCAGGCGACGAAGAATGAAATGACAAAGCCGATGACCAGCGTTACCCATTCCTGGAAGTTGACCGGCATCCGCCCCAGGGCGGTCTGGCCGGCGTGGGCGCGGAGAGTCTTGAAAAGATCATAAAGCGTAGCGGCGGCCATAGTAGGCATGGAGAGGAAGAAGGAAAACTCCAGGGCCGAGGCGCGCGACATGCCCGCCAACTGCCCGGCGGCGATGGTGGACATGGAACGGGAGGTTCCGGGAAAGAGCGCCGACGCGATCTGGCAGATGCCGATCCAGATGGCCTGCCCCATCGACATCTCTTCCATGTGCTCGGTCTTGAAATGTCCGCCGGCGGGCGGATGGCCGTAACGGGCGTCTATCACCCACATCACGATCCCACCGATCAAGAGCGCCCATCCGATCACCAGCAGGCTTTCCAGGTTTTCTCCGATCTTCTTGTGCAGCAGCCAGGCAGGGCCGGCGGTGACGACAAAGGCAATCATCACCAAGGTGAGCGGGTGGTTGAGCCAGGTGCGGTCGCCGCGCTCGCCGCGGGGAAAGGTGGAGAGAAATCTGGCGATACGGGAGCGGAAGTAGATGGGAAGGCAGAGAATCGCGCCCAACTGGATGACGATGGAGTACATCTTCCAGAAGGGATCGTCGAGGTGAATCCCCAGCACAGCTTCTGACAGGCGAAGATGCGCGGTAGAGCTGACAGGGAGGAACTCGGTTAAGCCTTCAATGATTCCCAGCAGGACAGAAAGCAGGTACTGGTTCAATCTCCCTCCGCGAATTCCCTATTGAGCGTTGGCCGCACCGCTGCCGTAGACGGTAAGGCTCTGCTCCAGCGCGTAGGACAGGTTGGTAGCGCGAGCCTTCCAGTCGCCGTCCGGATGCTGGGCCTGGAGTTCCTGGGCCAGAGCCAGGCCTTTCTTGCGCGCGTGTTCGGCCTTGTCGTTCTCGCGATTGCTCTTATAGATGTCCACCAGAGCGGCCTGACGCCATGCGGCATTATAAAGTGCCTCCGGCGCCTTGGGAGACTGCGGGTGCTCGTGGGCATAATGCTCGTAAATATCCGATTCTTTCTCGGGACAGTGGGCCTCACCCTTCCAGTCGAAACACAGCTTGTTGTCCAGCATGTCATAGGCGGCGAGGTCGGCCCATTTAGTGTGCGGGAACTTCTTGAGGACCTGCTTCATAGTCTCATCGTCGATCTGGGTGCGCATGTCCGGGCTCAGCTCACGGGCAGAAGGGCGAATGAGAATTCCCTCTTTCTCCAACTGCCAGCGGATATCGGCAGCGCGCCACAGGGCCTCGCCGGCCAGAGGAGAGTTGGGGAAATATTCAGAGAGCCGGTAGTAGAGGCGCATGGCGTCTTCGGCCGCATGCTTGCGCCCGCCGCGCTGCTCAGCCTGGTTTTCGGAATCGGCGGCTTCGCCGTAAATGATCTGGTCGCCGTTGGGAGTGTTGGGGGTGATCAGCAGCTTGTTGTCGATCCAGCCGCTGATGTCCTTGGCGGACATCAACCCGGCCTCGACCCGAGCTACCACGTGGGCCCATTCCTTGCCGTCGATGTTTGAGCGCCCCATGACGAAATAAATGTCGCGGCCGCGCGTGACGGTGCCCACCTTTTGCGCGGTGGGATCGGGCGTGACGTAGAGCTGGGCTTCGCGGATCACCGTGCCGCGCTCGGTGTCAGCCGCAAAGAGCGAACTGCTTATGAAGGCCGCCAGGGCGGCGACGAGCAAAAATTGCCAGGAACGAAGGAACATGGTGCACCTCATATCAATCCGTCTGAGCGCCGTACACATGAATGCCCTGCTCGATCACATAAATCAAATCCAACGCACGCGGCTTCCAATCTCCGGGGTCCGGCGACAGCGCCACGATCTTCCGGGCAAGAGCCAGCGCCTCCTGCCGCGCTTTGCTGCTGCGCTCGGGAACGTTGCTAATGCGGTAGATGTCGGCCAACACGGCCTGCCGCCATGCGGCGTTGTACAAGGCCTCAGCGCTCTTGGGCGAAGCCGGGTGGTCGCGAGCGTAGTTCGCATACAGCTCCGCCTCGCTCTCAGGGCACCTGGCCAGGCCGTTCCACTCCCGGCACAGCTTGTTGTCAATCATCTCGTAGGCGGCAAGGTCAGCCCATCTTGTTCCGGGAAACTTGCTGATGATTTGCTTCATCAGGCTGTCATCCATAGGCGGACGAAGATCGGGATCCGCTCCCGGCGACGAGGGCCTGGACCGGAGGTCAGCTTTCTCGAGCTGCCAGCGGATGTCGGCGGAACGCCATAAGGCTTCGGGCGCCAGAGGCGACTGCGGAAAAATATCCCACACGCGGTAGTAGAGCCGCATGGCATCGGTGGCCGCACCTTTACGCCCGCCACGCTGCTCGGCCTGGGCTTCGGAGTCCACGGCCTCGCCAAAAATAATCTGGTCGGCGTTGGGAGTGGAAGCCACAACCAAACCCTTGGACAGCAACCATCCCGTCACTTCGCGCCGGCTCTCGCCTTCCGCGAGCGTGACAAACACCTTGGACCAACCTTGCTCGTCGTTGCGGGCTGCCTCGAGCAGGACCATATCGCGCCCGCGCTCCACGGTGAGCAGCGTTTGCGAACTTGCGCCAGGGGTGACGTGCAAAGCCTCCGGCCGGATCAGCGTGCCGTGCTGGCCGGCAGCGCGGGCAACGGCGATAGCGGCGGCCAGAAAGAGGACGACGCGGAGCTTCATGCTGCTCCCTGAGCGTTGATGATTTCCGAAAAGAGTTTGGGCTCGATGTTGCCCCCGCTCACCACAGCCACGATTGTGCCGCTGGGGGCGATCTCAGCGGCATGGAACATTACGGCGGCGGTGGTCACGGCGCCGCTGGGCTCGGCCAGGATGCGCGCGGAGAACAGCAGATGGCGCATGGCTTTCTTGATCTCGTCTTCGTTCACGGTAACGATGGCGTCGACATACTTGCGAATGTGCTCGAAGTTGATGGGGCCGATGCTCTGCGAGCGCAGGCCATCGGCCAGGGTGCGCGCCGCGCTCTCGCCGGAAACAGACTGGATCTTGCCCGTGCGCAGGCTGGCCTGAGCGTCAGCGGCAACCTCGGGCTCCACGCCGATGACTTTCATGCCGCGCCGCGATTCCTTGATTGCGGTGGCCACGCCGCTGCTCAATCCGCCGCCGCCGATGGGCACAACGACGGTCAGCGGGCCGTCAATGTCGTCAAGGATCTCGAGGCCGATGGTGCCCTGGCCGGCGATGATCTTCTCGTCGTTGTAAGGAGGCACGGGGACGAGGCCGAGCTCTCTTTCCATATCTTCGGCAACGCGGATGCGTTCTTCGCTGGTGGGACCGACCAGAACCAGTTCGGCGCCCATTTCACGGGTGGCATCGAGCTTCACGGCGGGCGCGCCGCGGGGCATGACGATGGTGGCCTTCACTCCCAGCGCGCGGGCGGCGTAGGCGACGCCCTGGGCGTGGTTGCCGCTGGAGTGGGCCACCACGCCGCGCTTCCGCTCCTCCGGCGTCAATGAAGAAATCTTGTTGTAAGCGCCGCGCAGCTTGAACGAGCCAATGGGCTGCAGGTTCTCCGGCTTGACCAGAATGCGCGTGCCGTTGGCGATGGGGCAATTTACCAGCGGCGTGCGTACGGCGACTCCGCGCAGCAGGGCGCGGGCGTGCTGTATGTGGTTGAGTGTGACCATGGGCTCCAGTTATAAGTGCGACTTTCTATTAAACCGCTGGAATCGGGGATTTGTCATCCCGCAGCACTGCATGGCCGGCCGCGGACGACTGGATCATGCGCCGATAGAGCGTAGCGTAGCCGGCGTACATGGCGGAGCTGCTGAAGTACTGCTCGGCGTATTGCACACACGCATCGCGGCCGATTTCGCCGATCCGCTGCAGGCGGGCGGCGGCGTCAGCGACCGAATCCACGAGGAAGCCGCTCAAGCCATCACGCACGACCTCAGGCAGCGCGCCGCGACGGAAGGCGACCACCGGCGTACCCGAGGCCGCGGCCTCCATGGCCACCAGGGAGCTGGTTTCATCCACCTGGCTGGTGATCAGGACGGCTTCAGCTTCGCGCAGCAGGCGGTGTTTTTCTTCGGCGCAAGGGGAGTCGATGTAGCTCACCCCGGGCCGCTGCAGCAAGGGCTCGACCTGGCGTTCGAAGTAGCGTCGGTGATAGGAAAAAGGATAGAGCTGCCCGGCGATGGTGAGCGGCAGGCCGGAACGCTGGGCGATCTCGATGGCCAGATGCGGAGCTTTCTCTTCGCAGATGCGCCCCAACCACAGCAATCCCCGGCGCCGGCCGGAGGCGACGCCGAAAGAGAATCTGTCCAGCGCGATACCGTTGGGCACTACGCCGGCGACGGCGGGAACATCGGCGAAGGTGCGTGCCTGGGAATGGGAGACGCAATTGAAGCGCACGTTGGCAGGAACATTTTCAAAAAGCTGCGGCGCATAGAAATGCCGGGGAAGATGCAAGGTAGCGAGCAATGGCAGTCCGATCTCAGCCGCGCGCGGCCAGAAGCTGCCCGACATGTCGTGGACCAAATCGAGGGACTGGGCGTGGCGGCCGATCCATTGGACAATGCGGTCCTGGTGCTCAAGGTTGCGGCGGTCGAAATCGTCGGGCAGGCGGCAGGGGTCGCCGGTTATCACCAGCTCCCCAGAGGCCCTGGAACCGGCCGAGGCGGCGACGAAGGTGGTGGCGCCGTGGACAGCCATCTCGCGTTCCAGCGTCCACAACACCTGCTCGGCGCCGCCGGCGCTTTCTTCAGAGACAGTCAGCAGCGGATAAGCCACGTAGAGAATGCGCAGAGGCGAGGTCATTGACTTGGACTTGCCCCCCGGGCGGCGGTTTCGAGGTAGGCAGCGAAAGCGGCGGAGACCTCAAGGCCGGTCATGGTCCATTGCCACAGCTCGTAATTCAGCTTGCCGGGGAGAGGCGGGCGGGTGAAGTCGTAAGCGAAGACGGGCCGGAAGGTTTCGCGCTCGGGATGAAACTGTTCGAGGACCAGGTTCTGCGAGCGGTAGGCGGCAAACATCCTGGTTTTGATGGCGAGTGCTTCGCCCGGGACAGCCAGGTCTACTTCGGCTCCGGAGAGATGGGGGAATGTCTGCATGGCGAAGGTGCCGTCGGCGCGGCGGTGGTAGAGCGGACTCTCCCACACCGCGACTCTGCGGCGGCGGCCGACCACGGAGGCGATGAAGCAGGCAGCGTCATGATCGGGATGGCCGCCTTCATAGGCGGGCGCGAGGATGGCCTGGGGCTGGACCTCGTCTACGATCTGCTCCACAGCGGCAACGGCCGCGGGAAGGTTGCGGAACAGCTCCTGGTCGGCGATGCCGCCGGGAACGCGGTCAGCAAGGAACAACGGCTGCGCTCCGGCCAGGGCCAAGGCTTGCCTGGCTTCTTCGCGGCGGACATCGGCATAAGCCTGGCGCGAGGGGTATTGCTTCCAGAAGTTCTGGTGGCGCGGGGCGCCGTCCGTGGCGAAGACCACGACGGCCGTTTGCATGTGCTGCATGAGCGCGCCGCAGATGATGATCTCGTCGTCGGGGTGCGCCATGAGCATGAGGGTGGTCCCCAGGAGGGGCTGCAGCGGATCCATGCCTGTATTGTGATGCACCTTAACCATTTAGTATTAGTATTTGGCGGACGAACTACTGCGCCGGAATGCTGATTGCCTTGGCATCGTATCCCGCTTCATCGAGGTTTCTGCGACCGTCTTCATTTGTCTGCCACAGTCTTCACTTGTCTTCAATCGTCTTCACTCGTCTATGTTGATGCGAATCTATAGGTTACGAGGATTTTAGAAACAGCCGTTTAGGGGTGGTTGGGAGAAATATGTGGACAGGAATTCTGACTTGGGGGGAAGCTGGAGTAATCGCCGCAATCGCACGTGATCCACGGCAAGCCGGGACCCGCGGTCGTTGTAAATTCGCGCGTGATCGGGAAGGCAACACCTCACCACGGAGACACAGAGACACCGAGGAAAGCGGGGGCGTGATAGTTGGATTGGCAGGAAGCTGCTGGCCTCTAGCTTCTAGCTACCCAAGACAGCAGGGCTGGAAGCCCAACGCTCGAAGTGTTGGTTAAACGGCACGGCTGGAAGACGTGCCATGTTACCTACAGGGGCTGAAGCGCCCGGAAGTACAGTCCGCTTGGGACACCATGGGAGGAAGTAAGGGGGGCTTGGGGGGGTGCACAAGATCGGGTGATCCGGTGATCGGGTGATCGGAAAGGCAAGAACTGAAGATCGCTGAGAAATCGGGGAATCGGGTGATCCGGTGATCGGATGACCACCCCAGCCCGCGCAAAACCGGCGCGATTCGGGGGCCCCGGGGGATCGGGCCATGTGGATTTGGTAATTTGGCAAGCCAAAGCCGGTGGTCGCCGGAATTTCGGATTCAAGGCTTCGAGGTTCACGCGACGCGGCAGCGGAGCCGATCCCTCGCCAACATCGGGGCTCGGGATGGGGCGAACGCGGAAGAACGCGAGATCGGGCCAATCAGGCGATTGGAACGTGAGAGGGCCGGAAAAATGACGGGAAGGCTGCTGGTATACTCCGCTCCGGGGATGGAGTCCTAATGCCGAATTTGCAGGCGGAGATCGAGCGCTACTACGCTGCGGGCGCGCTTCAAGGAGCCGACGCCGCGCAGGCGAAGAGCGCTTTTCTGGAGCTGCGCGAGGCTTTGACGCGCGGCCAGGTCCGCGCCGCGGAAAAGCACGATGGCCGGTGGCGCGTGAATGCCTGGGTGAAGCAGGGAATCCTGCTGGGATTCAGGCTGGGCGAACTGGAAGACATGAGCGGGGCGGGCCCGCTTTCGTTCGTGGATAAGAACACATTCCCGGCGCGGCGGTTCAGAATCGACGACAAGGCGCGGGTGGTGCCGGGAGGATCGTCGGTGAGGAGCGGCGCTTACCTGGCTCCGGGCGTGGTCTGCATGCCGCCGATGTATGTCAACGCCGGCGCCTACGTGGACGAAGGCACCATGATCGACTCCCACGCCCTGGTGGGATCATGCGCGCAGGTTGGCAAGCGCGTGCACCTGAGCGCGGCGGCGCAGATCGGCGGGGTGCTGGAGCCGGTGAACGCATCGCCGGTGATCATTGAAGACGACGTTCTGGTGGGCGGCAACTGCGGCGTTTATGAAGGCACGCAGGTGCGCCAGGGAGCGGTGCTGGCGGCGGGGGTGATTCTTACACGGTCGACGCCGCTCTATGACGTGCTGCACGAGCAGGTGATTCGCTCCGCGCCAGACCAGCCGCTGATCGTCCCCGAGAACGCGGTGGTGGTTCCCGGTGCGCGGTCGATTAAGCGTGGGAAGGCCGCGGAGTGGGGACTCTCGCTCTATGCGCCGGTGATCGTGAAGTACCGCGACGCGAAAACGCAAGGCTCGGTGGAGCTCGAGGACATGCTGCGGTGAATCAAAACCAAAACCTTCCGCGCAGGCACGGAGATACGGAGGCGCCGAGAGGAACCCGGCAGGGCCGGTTTTTAATGGCTTTTCTGTTTTTGGCCGGGGTAGCTGCTGTGGCCTGGGTGGCCGGCCGCTCTACTCTTTCCCCGGCGGTGCTGGTTACCCTGCGCTGGGCGGCGCTGGTTGCGTTCTGCGGCCACGCCCTGTTCCGGCGATCGCTGACCTCATGGATCTTTGCGGGGATGATGGTGGGGGCGGAGACCGGTTACGACTGGCCGCACGCCGGGGCGCATCTTCAGATCCTCAGCACCATCTTTCTGCGCCTGATCCGGACCATCGTGGCGCCGCTGGTTTTTGGAACGCTGGTAGTCGGCATTGCCGGCCACGCCAACCTGAAACAGGTGGGGCGCATGGGCATCAAAGCCCTGGTCTACTTTGAGTCGATCACTACGCTGGCGCTGTTCATCGGGCTGGCGGCGATCAACCTTTCGCAGGCGGGCGCGGGAGTTCATGTGCCTGCGGAAATGGCGACGGCGGCAGCAGCCGCGGCGCCGCAGAAAGCGTCGGACATCATCCTGCACATTTTTCCGGAGAACATCGCCAAGTCGGTGGCGGAAGGACAGGTGCTGCAGGTGGTGGTCTTCAGCATCATCTTCGCCATCGCGCTGGCGTTGCTTCCGGACGACAAGCGCCGGCCCATGCTGGTTTTCTGCGAGAGCCTGGCGGAGACGATGTTCAAGTTCACCAACATCGTGATGTGGTTCGCGCCGATCGGCGTGGCCGGAGCCATGGCGTACACGGTCGGGACTATGGGCTTTGGCGTGTTGGTGAACCTGCTCAAGCTGCTGGCGACGCTCTACGCAGCGCTGGCGGTCTTTATCTTTGGCGTGCTGCTGCCGGTGGCGTTGCTGGCGCGATTGCCGGTGAAGCGACTCTTCAACGCGGTTGCCGAGCCGGTGTCAATCGCCTTCTCCACGGCCAGCTCGGAGGCGGCGCTGCCGCGAGCCATGGAAACCATGGAAGCGTTCGGCGCGCCGCGTCAGGTGGTGGCTTTCGTGCTGCCTACGGGATACAGCTTCAATCTGGACGGCAGCACGCTTTACCTGTCACTGGCTTCAGTTTTTGTGGCCCAGGCTGCGGGGATCCATCTCTCATTCGGCCAGCAGCTCATCATGATGCTGACGCTGATGCTCACCAGCAAAGGAGTGGCGGGAGTGCCGCGGGCGATGATCGTGATCCTTTCCGGGACGGTTGATTCTTTTCACTTGCCGATGTGGCCGGTTCTGGTGATCGTGGGCGTGGACCAGTTCATGGACATGGCGCGCACCGCCACCAACGTGCTCGGCAACTGCCTGGCGACGGCGGTGATCGCGCGCTGGGAAGGCCTGCTGGGGAAAGAGAGTCCTTCACCCACTGTTCTGGATGCGGTGGCGCAATAGCGTTTCAATTCTCAGCCGGCTTAGCCGCAAAACCTATGGGTGAAATTGTCTGTTAGCATCAGAAGTTAATCTATGCCGTCGGGAAAATTACATCTGGTGCCGCTGGGCGGGCTGGGCGAGTTCGGGATGAACTGCATGGCCGTGCGCTGGGGCGATGACATCATTGTCATCGACGCGGGATTGATGTTTCCCGAGTCGGAACTGCTGGGCGTGGACATTGTCGTCCCCGACATCACGTACCTGCAGCAGAATCGCGACAAACTGCGCGGGATCGTGCTCACGCACGGCCACGAAGACCACATCGGCGGACTGCCCTGGGTTCTTTCCGAAATCAACGTTCCGGTGTTCGGCACCGAGTTCACACTGGCGCTGGTGGAAAATAAGCTCGACGAGCACGAGCTGCTGGACGACTCCGATCTGCGCGAGATACGCGCGGGGACAAGATTCAACATTGGGCCGTTCACCATCAATCCCATTCAGGTGACGCACAGCCTGGTGGATTGCGTGGCCCTGGCCATTCATACGCCGCTGGGCGTAGTCATTCACACCGGCGACTTCAAGGTCGATCCCACGCCCACCGATAACCGGCTGTTCGATCTGCATACTTTCGCCGAGTACGGCAAAGAGCAGAACGTGCTGGCGCTGCTGCAGGATTCCACCAATGCGGAGCGCCGCGGCTACACGCCCAGCGAACGAGCGGTGCGCGAGCGCTTCGACGAAATCTTTGCCCGCGCCGATCGCAGGCTGTTTATCTCGTGCTTCTCGTCGTCAATTCACCGCATCAAGCTGGCGATCGATCTGGCGCGCGAATACCGGCGCAAGGTAGCGCTGGTGGGACGGTCGATCTCCGAATCGACGGAGATCGCGCTGGACCTGGGCTACCTGGACATACCGGAAGGCTTGATGATCCATCCCGGACAGATCAAAGAGCACTCGCCGCAGCAGGTCTGCGTGCTGATCAGCGGCACGCAGGGCGAACCGATGTCGGCGCTGTCACGCGCGGCGGTCGACAATCACAAACACGCCAAGATCGAACGCGGCGACACGGTGGTGCTCTCTTCGCGCATCATTCCCGGAAACGAGAAGGGCATCTACCGCATGATCGACCACCTCTTCCGGCGCGAAGCCGACGTGATCTACGAGGATGGCTCTTCGCCGCCGGTGCACGTGAGCGGTCACGCCAGCCAGGAAGAGCTGAAGCTGCTGATGAACCTGGTGAAGCCGCGCTACTTCATTCCTATTCACGGCGAGTATCGCCAGCTGCGGATCCACGCCGACCTGGCGCGCTCCATGCACGGAGCCGTGGGCCAGGTAATCATGATGGAGAGCGGCGACGTGCTGGAGTTCGACGAACTGGGCGCGCGCAAGATCGAAAAGGTTCCGGTCGGCCGGGTGTGCATCGATTCCGGCTCGCGCAGCGAGGTGGTGGAAGACCTGATCATCAAAGACCGCCGGCACCTGAGCGAAGACGGCTTCGTGCTGCCGATCATCGCCATCAACAAATTAACGGGCACGGTGGAATCCATTCCCGAGATCGTGATGCGCGGATTTGCCGCGGGCAGCGAAGACGGGTTTCTGAGCGAGGCGCGGCGGCTGATCACCAACACGCTGGACTCGTCGACGCCTGAAGAAAAAGCGGATTACGGAGTGATTAAAGAAAAAATCCGCGCCGACCTGAAAAGGTTTATCGTTAAGACCACTTCCCGGCGGCCGTTGATTATGCCGGTGATTCTGGAGATCTGAGTGGCCACTTCGAGCCGGCCTGCAGCGCCCAAGGGCCAGAGTTCATCCACCCAGGCCGAACCTTTGCGGCCGGTGATCGCGGACAAGCCGAAGGCGCACACGAGGAGCCGCGTCATCCGCTGGTCGGTGATCGTGCTGGTGGTGGCTGCTCTACTCGCCGGCCTTCGGATTGTGGCCGACAGTCATCTCCGCGCAGTCTCGGTGCTGGTCCGGCTGTCGAAGCCCGGAGCAACCGGCTTCCTGACCCGCTTTGCCAACCATCCTGTAAAAGAAGAAGAAGGCACGGTTGAGACGGCGCAGGGAACGCTGCGATACCGCATGTACCTGCCGGTGGACGTGGCGCATCCGCCGGGCGTGGTGCTGCTGCACGGAATTCACCGCGCGGGAATCGATGAGCCGCGCCTGATCAACTTCGGGCGCACTCTGGCCGACGCGGGGATTGAAGTCATGACGCCGGAGCTGGCCGACCTGGCCGACTACCGCGTGAGCCCGCGAACCATCGACACGATCGGGCTGGCGGCGCAGGCGCTGTGCACGAAGATGAAGCAGCCGGCGGTGGGCGTGGCGGGCGTGAGCTTTGCCGGAGGCCTGGCTTTGCTGGCGGCGGCCCGGCCGGAGTATCGCGACAACATCGGGCTGGTGCTGGCGGTGGGTGCGCATGACGACATGACGCGCGTCGCTCATTTCTTCGCCGCCAACATGATCGAAAAGCCGGATGGCTCGTCGGTGGCTTTCCGCGCGCACGAATACGGCGTGCTGGTCCTGGCCTACTCGCATCTGGAACATTTCTTTTCGCCGCGCGACGTGCCTCTGGCGCGCGATGCCCTGCACGCACAGCTGTGGGAGCAGCCCGATGCGGCGCAGAAAGCCGCGCTGATGAGTCGCGCGGGGCGGCAGACGTTCGATACGCTTCTCCACCATCGCGAGCTGCTGCAGCAGACTTTTTTTCGCGAGATCGACCGCCATCGCGACGAGATGCAGGCGGTGTCACCACACGGCCGCATCGGCGATCTGCAGACGCGCGTCTACCTGCTTCACGGCTCGAGCGACAGCGTGATTCCCGCATCGGAGACGCTGTGGCTGGCCAAGGAAGTTCCTCCTCCTCAGCTCCGGGCCGTGCTCATCAGCCCGGCGATGAATCTGATCCATGTTGATGGCCAGCGCGGCGTGCCGATGATGGAAGAGTGGGCGCTGGTGGATTTCATGGCCCAGGTGCTGAGAGCGGAAAAACGGTTGTCGAGACCGCGCAAGTGAAATCGGTAGAAAGAGTCGGCCTCGCCTCCTGCGTGTTCGCGAAAAAAATCCCGCAAGAAATCCTCACGGCGACGATCATCGATACGAGGGATGTTCTCAGAGCAGGTACTTCGGGCCGGCCCTCTGGGCCATTTGTGACTCCTTCCTCGAGGGTCGCGTCCGGAGCTTCTGTAAGCGGCTGTGCTAACCGGCGCAGCCGTCTTTTTGAGAGAGATCAGACCGCACGCGGGCAGCGCAGGCCTGGCGTGCGGTCTTGTTGTCTCCGGCTGAATCGAGAATCAATTGAATCATCTGGCGGTAATGCGCGCAAAACGGAAAGGGTGGCCTTGCGGCCACCCTCTGCTCCCTCCAGAAGGGGTTAGTTCAGTGCCCTTTCTTCCCGTGATCATCGGAGTGCGGGGTCGGTTTAGGCGCGGGGTTGTTCTGATGCGGAGAGTACTCGCGGTCGTGCGACTGCCCCGCGGGCTGACCCTGGCGAATGTTGTCTATCTGCCGAGGCTCCAGCGGACGTCCAGGATGATCCTGCAACGCCGGCTGCCGCTGTACGAAGGACGGATGCGGCGGCGGCGGCGGCGCGTTGGTTACCAGCGGACGCTGCGGCGGAGGTCCGGAAGAAACCGGCTTGGTCTGACCACCGGAATTTCCCTGGCCGCCGTTGTTGCCTTGTGCCGGACCAGGCTGGTTCGGGTTGAACGGCGGATTGCCAGGACGGTTGAAGGTCCCACGATCCGGTATCACCGGACGCCCGTGCTGTTCTTCTTGCGGGTTGGGAGTGGGATTGGCTGGCGGAGGATTGAAGGTTCCGCGATCCGGTACTACTGCCCGCCCATGCTGTTCGGGTGTCGGATTAGGCGTGGGATTTCCACCGGGAGGATTGTAGGTTCCGCGATCCGGTACCACTGCCCGCCCATGCTGTTCGGGCGTCGGATTAGGCGTGGGATTTCCACCGGAAGGATTGTAGGTTCCGCGGTCCGGTATCACAGGACGTCCGTGTTGCTCTTCCGGCGTATTGGGCGTCGGATTCGGCGTTGCATTCGGAACCTGCACGGTGCGGCGGTCTCCGGAGCCGCGGAACGTGCGATCATCGCCGCCAGGCTGGTTCTGTCCACCTTGGGGCGGGTTGCCGCCACGATTGGCGTTTCCACGGTCCTGAGTAAACACACGTCCCTGCTGTCCCGGAGGATTCAACGGACGATGCTCCACAAAAGGCCGAGTGTTTTCGACCGGAGGATGCACCACGGGCGCGCCGGCCACAATGGCGCGCTTATCGGGCACAATCTGGGGATGGGGAATAACGCGCGCGCGAGCCAGATCGGCATCGTTCACGCGCACTATCTGGCGAGCCACCGGTTGCGAGCTGCGGAATGCTTCCGTGGACACGGCGGTTGCGCCCACGCGCTGGTAAGCGTAGCGGACTTCACCCGCGTTCCGCACATTGATGTAGTTGTTCACGATGGTCACATTGCGAACCGTCACATTGGTGATGTTCACCTGGCGCAGGTAACCGTCGCTGTGGTGATACCACGGGAAGTACGGATCGCGCGGTCCCAGCGGGAACCAGCACTGCACGCCGACTCCAAAGGAGACGCCGCCACCGCCCACGAAAGCGACCAGCGCGGGAGCGTACACCGGCCGGACTACGACTGGCCCGGGGATCCATCCCCAGCGCGGGCCGATGGCGACCCAGCGGCCGTAATGGAAAGGAGCGAAGCCCCAGGGCTCATCTTCCACCCAGGTCCATCCCCATGGTTCCACCCAGGCCCAGTGCCCGTAACGATAAGGAACCCAGCCGACGGCAACGCTGCGCGGGAACCAGATCTGTCCGTACTCGGGAACGCTCTCCCAGGCGCCGTAATCGTCCAGGTCGGAGTATCCAGGAACGTAGTCGCCAACGTATTCACGCGAACGGGACGCGAGGACGCGGCGGTCACGGTTTCCGCACCAGTTGTCGAAATCGTCAGCATATGGCGGCGAGACAAAATCTACCTGCACGTCATTCGATCCAGTAAGTTTTATCGATTGACCGGAATGCACGGTCTGCGAAAAGCCGTTGCCGTCGATCTGGAGATCGCCGCTATCGACGGTCACCAGCGTGGTGGCATCGTCGGGGTAGATCTCCACGCGATAGCTTCCCGGGCGCAGCAGCGTGAGCGCGGCGCTGGGAGTATCTATTTCGATGGAGTTTCCGTCGCGAATGTCATAGGCGCGTACGCGGAGCGTACCCTCTGCCACTCCGAGCTGCACCAGCTGATCGTTCAGGGTCGAGGTGGTCAGATCGGTGCTGGCGGAAAGCCGCACGGCGATGTTGCCGGTTTCCAGTTCGGCGCGGCTATTCTGGTCGGTGAAGATGCGGTCGCCGGTGGTCAGCGGGTAGTTCAGCGTGGCCTGGCTCCACTGGTCTTCGCCCGAGGGCTGAAACGATACATTACCGCTGATGTAGCTGAGCCGCGCCACCCGTCCCGGCGGATCATCCTGATCGGCGAACATGGGCGATGCCAGCCCCAGCACAAAAAGAAGCATTGCTGGAACACAGAGCTTGCGAGCCAAAAAAGTCGTCACGGGCCACTCTCCTTCTGGAATATTCCTGTGCCATAAATGGAAGTTGCCTTACCGCTAAAAACACCCTCGCCCGGGCTTAGTTTTGGCGCAAGCGCAGGCCGCAAAAATATTCACGAAACTTTGCAGTTCATCACAATGCTGGTGTGGCGCCCCTTCCGCTTGCAGGTGTGATCACTATCTATGATGCGCCCGGGAAAGAGTGGGAAAGCAGGGAATAAAGGGACCGGGAGCTAACTGCCTCTTTTGGCGCGGGCGTCTTGCCGCTCGGAAAGGCGTTTTTCGATAGCGGACAGAAGCTCGGCGATGGCGGCATCGAACTCCTTGCCGCTAGCCTTCACAACGCGGGCACACAGCAGCCGGATTTCTTCATCGGTGGCCATAACGATTCAGAAACCGCGCGAAGCAGATGTCGTTTCGATCTACCCGCCGGGAAAAAATATTGTAGATCGGTGAGCGGGAAAGTCAAATCCCCAGTGGATCATGAAGATCTGGTTAATGTCGCCGCGACGCGCCTGGAGAGATTGGGCTCCCGCCGCCCACAAAGTGGACGATCTCGAGCTCATCTCCGCTTTTTAGAGCCGTTGTTTCCCAATTGCTCCGCGGCACGATCTCCCGGTTGAGTTCCACGGCCACGCGATCGGTCTTCATGCCCAAGTGCGCAACCAGAGTCGTAACCGTGAGCCCGTCAGGGAAGTCGCGCTTTTCGCCGTTGATCTGCAGCTCCATGGCCCAACATTCTACGTGACGCGCGTGACATACAGAGTCCCGGCCTTAGGAAGCATCCTGGACAGTCTTCGCAACCAGGGACCACGGGCTGGGACCGATGTGCATCATGAAAAATCGCTCCACAGCAAGATGCTCGCGCTGGACAGCCGCCTGCAATTCGTCGACGGTTTGCGGGTAGAAGAACGTGCCGTCTTCTCGCTGCTGAAAGGGATCGCTTCCGTAGAGCAATTTGTATTCGGGGAAGTACACCATTATCTGGCGCTCGCTGGTTTCTCCATGGATGGGATACAGCTCCAAGCGGTTCGCGCCTGAGCCGATCACGGTTTTGGAGGAAACGGGCCGCAGATCTGCCACGCGAGGTTGTTTAGCCAGCGCGTCGGGATATCGGGTGCGTGGCACCCGCAGGAAGCGTTCGATCAGCGGTACAGTCCGGTCCAGAACATACACGGGAACGCCGCGCGCGACGTACTCGCGCAAGCCGCCAATGTGCGGCCAGGAATCGGACGTGGTGATGACGGCCTTGAGCGGTACTCCAGGAAATCTTTTTTGGGCTTCTTCAATTGCTCTGGCTGAATAGCCGGAAGAAATCGGCGCCTCGACAACCACAATCCCGTCGTCCTGGCGAACCAGAGTGGTATTCCAGGGACCGGGAATGAATACGATGCCCGGCGCAAGCTCGCTGGCGGGCTGATTGGGTATTCCCAGCGGCCGGTCATCGACGGTTTTTCCGGCCCTTGCCGCAAAGGCTGCGCGCGTAACTTCTGCAATGTCAAAATCTGTTGCCGCAACAGGCTGATTGAAATCGAGCCTGGTAATGGTGATAGTCCGGTCAGGAAGGCCGTTGCGTATAACGTCGGCCTGCAGCGGGTAATGGATACCGTTCTGCAACCACCAGAACGAATAGTAGACACGCGTGGTCACGTCCCCCCAGATGCTCCAGAATCCGCCGAAAGGATATGCGCTTACCCACTCGACGGCCGTGGGCAAATGAGTCTCACTGTTCAGGAAGATGCGCACCGGAGATCCGTTCCAGGTAAATTCCACGCACTGATGCGGCACTGATTGCAGAACCAGATCGGGCATGCGGCGCAGGCCGGGGCCGGCCAGCGCTGTGATCATCACGCGCTCCGGGCTGAGCGCTAGGGCCTCTGCGGCAGCCTGCAGCTGTTCTGAGGAACCGGGCCCGATTTGTGCGCCGAAGCTGCGCGAAGCCGCTTGGCCGGAAACAACCACGCTGCTGACGAACTCGCGCTGCATGGCCACATGAATCCGTACGGTCTGTTTCCAGTTGGCGTGAGCAAGATCGCGCCGCTCGTCGATCTGGTCGTCGGCAACGATGTAGGGACCCTCAGGACGCTCCGACTGTTCCAGCAGGTTCCGCTGCTCTGTCGCCTCGTCTATGACGACAACGGCTTGAGTCAAGCCCCAAAAAAGCGGACGGGGGCATCGGCGCGGGAAACGCTGTCAAGGGCGCCCGCTGTGGGCGTTTATCTTGACCCTTGATAGCGTTTCCTGCGCTCCCACAATCGAGCGCGGTTGGAAGCGAAGCGCCTTT
>Ga0209580_10000113_pt1 | contig 61667 bp, 61 predicted proteins | sample Coa_R1_5_FD_187153 | JGI IMG/M metagenome (GOLD analysis project Ga0209580, IMG submission 187153) | Surface soil microbial communities from Centralia Pennsylvania, which are recovering from an underground coalmine fire - Coalmine... | ecosystem: Environmental > Terrestrial > Soil >... | reverse complement strand
GCAACATGACCAGCCTCGGGAGGAGGAGTGGCGAACCGGAGCGCGAAGAAACAGCATTGGGATTCCCTCCCCGGTGCGTCGGACAGGTGTGACTTGGCGGTTGCATCAGTTCGATTCGCCGTCTGGGGTGGGAATCCCTAGCATTTCGCACGTATCTCACCCAAGAAATCCTTATTTTACTTGGGTTTGCAGCAACGTATTTCATGGCGAACTAACTAACCTCTCGCGCCGGTAGGTCGGAGCGGCGGGCGTCCCGAGAGAAGGGTGTCCCGCCGCTCTGATTTCTTCGATTCGAACATGGAACAGGGAACGTAGAGACCGAGAGGGCAACTCGGCTCCGCGGCCGACCGAATGGGACGCCGGCCGGGCCGATCCCGACCCCCTCGCCTACTGCACTTTCGCGCGGGCCGCCACCGACCAGGTCTCTACGACCCGACCCTGCCTCGTGCAGACGAGACGCTCGGCCAGATTGACGGTGGGGCAGACGTGGGCCGGGATGACGTGGACGAGGTCCCCGACGCGAAGCCGGCGGGCTTCTTCGGTGAGTTGGACTCGGCCGTGTTCCTCCCACAGCCGGTCGATCTGGCAATCCGGGTAGTCGCGGAGGGCCCCGTAGCTGTCGCCGCGGCTGCTGAAGGGTCCCCGTTCCGCCGTGAGGGCCTTGCTCCCCGCATCCAGCACGGCGACCCCGATCGACGGACGGCTGATCACCCGGGTCAACACGGTGAGGGCGCAGTCCTCGGGCGCGGCGGATCCCCAGCGGATCTGGGTCGCATCGTTGAAGACGTAGGTCCCCGGCCGGATCTCGGTGACCCCCTTCACCCGTCCGGCGCTTCTTCCGGTGGGGGTTGAGCCGACGCTGATCTCCTCGATCTCCACCCCCGCCTGCCGGAGGTGGTCCGCTTCCCTCACCATGATCTCGCCCTCCTCACGACCGGCCGCCTCGAGATCGGGCCGGTACCCGCGATAGGTGAAGATCCCGGCGATGCGGAGCCCGCGCATGCGGGACACCCGGCCGGCCAGCGTCCGCAGGTCGTCCCCCGGCAGGACACCGCACCTTTCCAGCCCGGTGTTCACCTCGAGGAGGACGTCCAGCGTCGTCCCGGCCTCGGCCGCCGCCCGCGCCAGCGGTTCGGCCCCTTCGACCGAGTCCACCCCGATCCGCACCCGGATCTCGCGGGCTAAATTGATGAGGCGAGGGAGTTTGGCGGCCCCGACCACCTCGTAGGCGAGGAAGATGTCGTGAACGCCCGCACGTGCCATGATCTCCGCCTCGCCGATCTTGGCGAGGGTCAGGCCAACCGCGCCCGCCGCGATCTGCCGCTTGGCGATCTCCACGCACTTGTGGGTCTTCCCGTGGGGACGGAGCTTGACCCCAGCCTCCCGTGCAAATGCCGCCCAGCGGGAAATGTTCCGTTCCAAGCGGTCGAGGTCCACGATCAGTGCCGGGGTGTCCAAGGCGTCCAGCGCCTCGGCCCTCTGCAGCGCCTGTTCCGGTTCGAGTTTCCGCGCCATCTGCATCCTCCCCGCTGTGCGGCGGCCTTCTTGACGCGCCCCCGTCCAAGGAAAGATTCTGTCGGGGGCGGGTCAATCCCTACGATCTGGGAAGTGATGGACGGTCCGGGACGCTCCGCCGCCCCACCCCCTGGGCCCCGCGCCGTCGAGAGGTCTCCACCGCACCGCAGCGTACTAGGTGGTTGGATGCAGAGTGGGTCCTGCGCTAATGAGGGTCGGGCGGGAGGGATGGAGATGGCAACGCACAAGGTGGCGGTGATCACCGGTGCCGGCCGGGGGATGGGGGCCGCCGCCGCCGCCGAACTCGCCGGGCGCGGGTATCGGCTGGCCGTCATGTCCCCTTCCGGCGCCCCGGAGGTGGCGAAAGCGCATCAGGCCTTGGGTGTGGCGGGTTCGGTGTCGATCCCCGCGGACCTGGACCGGCTGGTCGACGCCACCTTGGTGCGCTACGGTCGAATCGACGCGGTCGTCAACTCCACCGGCCATCCGCCCCGCGGCAAGCTGCTGGAGCTCTCCGATGCCGATTGGCTCGCCGGGGTGGACCTGCTGCTGCTGAACGTCGTGCGGATGGCGCGCCTCGTCACCCCGGTATTCCTGCGCCAGGGGAGCGGGAGCATCGTCAACGTGTCAACGTTTTCGGCGTTTGAGCCGAGCCTCGCATTTCCGGTGTCCTCCGCGCTGCGGGCCGCGCTGGCCGGATTCACCAAGCTGTACGCGGACGAATACGCGTCCCGCAACATCCGGATGAACAACATCCTGCCGGGGTTCGTCGAAAGCTATCCTGTGGATGCCGACACCGTGCGGCAGATCCCGATGGGCCGCGCCGGGAAGCTGGGGGAAATCGCCACCACCATCGCCTTCTTGTTGTCGGACGAAGCCGGCTACATCACCGGCCAGAACCTCCGGGTCGATGGGGGCCTCACCAGATCGGTGTAAGCCGAGGACGGCCGCCGGCACGCGGTGGGGAGCGTGGGCGACGATGGCGGGGCTCACCCGATCACGCCTCTGCGCCGCAGATCGTCGATTCGACCTTCATCGTAACCCAGGCCGGTGAGGACCTCACGAGAGTGCTGTCCCAGATCGGGCGGGGCGCCGCAATTGGCCGCCCGTTCCCCGTCAATCGCGACCGGGAGATCGATGAGCTTCAGGCCGTCGATGTCGGGATGCACCACCGGCATCAGCAGCCGCAGCGCCTCGATCTGTGGATCGACGGCGACGTCATCCAACGTCCTGATCCGGCTGCACGGGATCCGCTGCGCCAGCAGGATTTCCTCCCACCGCGCGGCCGTGTTCGTGTGCAGGCGGGCTTCCAGAGCCTCGTGCAGCACCTCGCGGTTGGCGATGCGCGCCGCGTTGGTGCGAAACCGTTGATCGTCCTCGAGGCCCGTCAGCTCGAGTGCGCGGCACAGCCGAGCAAAGATCTGGTCGTTGGGGGCCGCCAGCTGCAGAAAGCCGTCCTGTGTGGCGAAGGCCTCGTACGGGGCGATCATCGGCGATCGGGAACCCATCCGGCGGGGGATCTTGCCCGTGGCCAGGTACCCCGGCAGATGATATCCGATCCAGGCCACCCCGACTTCGAGCAGGCTCGTGTCCACCCGGCTTCCGCGCCCGGTGCGCTGCCGCTGATAGAGGGCGCCGAGGATCCCGAGCGCCCCCCATATGCCTGCCCCCATGTCGACGACGGAGGGGCCGACGCGGACCGGGGGACCGGTGGCTTCCCCGGTCATGCTCATGATGCCGGAGTACGCTTGGATGATGGGGTCGTAGGCGGGTCGGTCTCGGTGCGGCCCCCGGGTGCCGAAACCGGTAATCGAACAGTAGATCACGCGGGGGTTGTCGGCCGAGACCTGCTCGTACCCCAACCCCCGTTTCGAGAGGCTCCCAACCCTGAAGCTCTCGACGAGCACGTCGGCCCGCGCGGCCAGGCGGCGGACGATGGCCGTGCCGTCCGCATCATCCAGGTTCACGGCGACGCTCTTTTTGTTCCGGTTGAGGCCGAGATAGGTGGTGCTGTGTCCGTTCCACGCCGGCGGCCGCCACTCCCGGGTATCGTCCCCACCCCCCGGGCGTTCGATCTTGATCACCTCGGCTCCGAGATCGCCGAGGATCATCGTGCAGTACGGTCCGGCGACGTTCCTGGTCAGGTCGAGGATGCTGAGCCCGTCGAGGATGCCGGCCACGAGCCTACCCCGCGGCGTTGGGGTGCGGCCGGCTGCGGAGGGGAGAGGTGCCGCGCTTGTATGCCATCACCGTCCGCTCGTATTCGATCACCACCGTCCCATCCTGTGTGTACCCGCGTGTCCGAAACCGGACGATCCCCACGTTGGGGCGGGACTGGGATTCGCGCTTCTCTAAGACTTCGCTCTCCGCGTAGAGCGTGTCCCCCACGAAGACCGGGTGGGGGAGCCGAACGCGATCCCAACCCAAATTGGCGAAGGCGTTCTCGCTGATGTCGATGACCGACATGCCGGTCACCAACGCCAGGGTGAACGTGCTGTTCACCAGGGGTTTGCCGAACTCGGTCTGCGCGGCGTAGGCGTAGTCGAAATGCACGCGGTTGGTGTTGAGCGTGAGGTGGGTGAACCAGATGTTGTCGGCGTCGGTGATCGTCCGTCCGTAGGGGTGCTCGTAGACGTCGCCGACGTGGAAGTCCTCGTAGTACCGCCCCTCGCGCATCGACCGATCGGGCATCGCCCCTCCCCCTGGGCCTCCTCAGTAGGAACGCGGCAGGCCCAGCACGTGCTGCGCCAGATAGGCGAGCACCAAATTGTTGCTCACCGGCGCGATCGTGTACAGCCTGGTTTCCCGGAACTTCCGCTCCACGTCGTAGTCGGCGGCAAAGCCGTACCCGCCGTGGGCATCCAGGCAGGCGTTGGCCGCCTCCCAAGCGGCGTCCGCGGCGAGCAGCTTGGCCATGTTGGCCTGCGGGCCGCACGGCGCGCCGCGTTCGAACAGCCACGCCGCCTGGAACCGTACCAGGTTAGCGGCCTCCAGGTGCGCGTGGGCCAGGGCCAGAGGGAACTGGACGCCCTGGTTGGCGCCGATCGGCCGTCCGAAGACGACTCGCTCGCGCGCGTACTTGCTCGCCCGCTCGATAAACCACCGCCCGTCGCCGATGGATTCTGCGGCGATCAGGATGCGTTCCGCGTTCCACCCGTCGATGATGTAGCGAAATCCCATCCCCTCCTCGCCGATCAGGTTGGCAGCGGGGACCTCTAGGTCGCTGATGAACAGCTCGGTGGAGTGATGGTTCATCATCGTCCGGATTGGTTTGATCTGGATCGTCCCCCTTCCCACCGCCTCGCGGAGGTCCACCAGAAAGACGGACAATCCCCTGGTTTTGTCCTTGAGCTCGTCGTACGGGGTCGTGCGGGCCAGCAACAGCATAAGATCCGACTGCTGTGCCCGCGAGATGAAGACCTTCTGCCCGTTCACCACGTACCGGTCGCCCCGCCGTACGGCGGTGGTTTGGGTCCGCGTGGTCTCGGAGCCGGCCCCCGGCTCGGTCACGCCGAACGCCTGGAGCCGGAGCTCCCCGGAGGCGATCTTGGGCAGCCAGCGGCGTTTCTGTTCGCCGTCCCCGTGCCGGAGCAGCGTCCCCATGATGTACATCTGTGCATGGCACGCCGCGGCGTTGCCGCCGGAGTGGTTGATCTCCTCGAGGATCAGCGAAGCTTCCAGCATCCCCAGGCCGGTTCCGCCATACTCCTCGGGGATGAGCGCTGCCAACCAGCCTCCCTGCACCAGCGCCTGCACAAACGCGTCCGGATACCCCGCCGTGCGGTCCAGCTCGCGCCAGTAGCCGTCGGGGAACCGCTGGCAGAGATCGCCGATCGCCTGACGGATCAACTTCTGTTCTTCGGTCAGGTCGAAATCCATCCCGCCGTCATCCCCCTCCTTGGTCAGCGCGGTTAACGGTGGATCGGCGACCCGCCCCGCCGCGCCGCAGGGTCCTCCCCCATGCGGTCGCGGCCGGACGGACCGCGGTCGCCCACGTCCGGTCGGTCCCGGTGGTGGGGTCCGGGTCGGCTGGGGAACGACGTATGCGCTCGATCGATGTCGCTGGTTCGGCCAGATCCGGGTGTGTTTCTCGATCGACCCGCCCGCCGCCTCCGCTAGCGCGGTCCTCGAAGTGCGGCGGCGATCCGTTCGGGAGTGAGCGGCATGTCGAGGTGGCGGACCCCGAGATGGCTGAGCGCGTCCACGACCGCGTTCACCACCGCGGGGGTGGAGCCGATCGTGGCGGCTTCGCCGATGCCCTTCGCCCCCAGCGGGTTCCTCGGCGTGGGGGTCACCGACACCCCCCGTTCCATCCGCGGAACCAGATGGGCCTGCGGGATTCCGTACTCCGAGAGCGTTCGGGTGAGCAGGGTTCCGTGTTCGTCGTAGCTCACCGCCTCCAGCAACGCCTGGCTGGCCCCCTGGACGATCCCGCCGTGGACCTGACCGTCCACGAGGAGCGGGTTGATCACCCGGCCGCAGTCGTCAACCGCCACGTACCGGACGATCCGGACCTGCCCGGTCTCGCGGTCGATCTCGACGACGCAGAGGTGGCTGCCGAACGGGAACGTCGTGCCCTGGGATTTGAACCGGCTCGTCGCCTCAAGCCCCGGTGCCTGCCCCTCCGGGAGATGACTGGCGTCGTAGGCAGCCACCGCCACCTCCGCGATCGAGATCGCGCGCCCCGGCGTTCCGCGCACCGTGACCCGAGCGTCGGCCAGGGACAGGTCCGCAGGCGAGGCCTCGAGGAGGTTCGCGGCGACCCCCAGGATCTGGGTGCGGACGTCCTGTGCCGCCAGGTAGACGGCGGATCCCCCCAGCGACATGCTGCGGCTCCCGCTCGTCCCGCCCCCGTACTGGACCAGGAGTGTGTCCCCGAACACGACGGAGATGTCCTCGATGGGGATCGTCAGGGTGTCGGCGACGATCTGCGCGAACCCGGTGGCGTCTCCCTGCCCGTGCGGGGACGTTCCGGTGACCACCGTCGCGGTGGCATCCTTGTTGACCCGCACCGTGCCGAGCTCCCACGGACCGAAGCCGCAGATCTCCACGTAGCTGGAGAGGCCGATGCCGACGATCTTTCCGCCGCGTCGTGCGGTTTCTTGGTGGGCGCGCAGCGCGGGGTAGTCCGCCAGCCGCACGACCTCATCGAGGGGCTTCGCATAGTCGCCCGAGTCGTACTCCGCCCCGCTGGCCGCTTTGAATGGGAACCGGGACGGCCGGATGAAATTCCGCCGGCGCACCTCCACCGGGTCGACGCCCGCTTCGTCGGCCACCAGGTCCATCACCCGCTCCAGATAGTAGGTGGCCTCCGGCCGGCCGGCGCCCCGGTAGGCGCCGGTGGGGCAGGTGTTGGTGTAGAGGGCGATGAGTTCACAGCGCAGCGCCGGGATGTCGTACGGACCCTGGATCATCAGAGGGGTGAGGGTCGGGACGATCGCCGTCGTGTAAACCAAATAGGCGCCGAGATCGGCGATGACGCGCGACCGCATCCCGCGGATGCGTCCGTCCTTTTCCGCGGCCACCTCGACCTCGATGACCTGGCCGCGGCCGTGGGTGGTGGTCAGGAGGTTTTCCTGGCGGGTCTCCACCCATTTCACCGGGCGGTGCAGCCGCTGAGCGAGGTGCGAGACCACGACGTCTTCCGGATAGGTATTGAGCTTGGCGCCGAAGCCGCCCCCAACGTCCGGGGTGATCACCCGGATCCGCCGGGCCTCCAGACCGAGGACCTGGCTCAGCCCATCGCGGATCGAGTGCGCTTCCTGCGTCGAGGTCCAGACCGTGAGGAGGCCCTGCCCTTGGCTGCCGTCGTACATCGCCAGGGTGCCTCGGGGCTCCAGCGACACGGGAGCCACCCGCTGGTTGACCATGCGCTGGCGCACGGTCACGGGCGCGTTACGGAACGCGGCGTCGAGGTCGCCCTGCTCGACCGTGTTCGTGTAGGCGACGTTGGTGTCCCACCCGGCGTGGGCAAACGGTCCCCCGGCGGCCGCCCGTTCAAGATCCACGGCGGCGGGAAGGGGATCGTAGTCGATCTTCACCAGGTCCGCGGCGTCCCGTGCGATGTCGGCGGCCTCGGCGACGATCACGGCCACCGGCTCGCCGGCGTACCGGACTTCACCGACGGCGAGCGGGAGGTGATCGGCGCTGCGCATTCCTCGGACCGGGATCACCGGGAGCGGTTTCTGGATCTCCGGGACGTCCGCAGCGGCGAGCGCGGCGACCACCCCGGGGTACGCCCGGGCCGCGTGGAGATCGAGCGCGCGAATCCGGGCATGCCCGTAAGGGCTCCGCACGAAGACGGCGTGCAGCAGGCCGGCGATCTGGAGATCGTCGAGGAAGGCGCCCTCACCGCGGATGAGCTTGGGGTCCTCGATGCGCTTCACCCGGGCGCCGACGTAGCGGGATACGGCCATAGGTTACACCGTCCTGGCGATGATGTGGTGGGACGGACAGGTCTTCGACCGGCTTGGAGGCCGCCCCTGCCGTGGAGCGGCGCAAAGGCTCACCGCGAACGCGGGGAGCGCGGCGGGACGGGGACGACCCGGTCGGTTACTGGGGGGTGCCGGAGGGCTCTAGGCTGAGCGGAAGCCAGGCCTCGACGATCGTGCCGCCCTCTTGTCCAGGGCGCGCATCGAAGCGGCCGCCGAGTTCACGGATGCGGGCGCGGAGAAGGCGCAGGCCCATCCGCGTCCCATTTGGATCGGGGTCGGGGGCCGAGGGAGGCCGGTGCCCCCCGTCGTCGCTGAGGGTCAGCAGCATGCCGCCATCGTGCGGGTGGCAGCTGATGGAGACCTGGGTCGCGTCCCCGTGCTTCCAAGCGTTGACGATCCCCTCGCCGACGACATGCGCCGCGGCATCAAGTGCCTCCTCAGAAAACTGCGCCGGATCCTCCGCCTCGTCCGACAGCGCAATGTGAACACGCACCCCCGTCATCTTGCTCCAGCGTTCCCCCGCTTGGCGCATCCGGCTGCCCAGCGAATCGGGTCCCGGCCGCACCCGGTCCGCCAGCACCTCGCGCATCGCCCGGATCACCTGGCCGGTGAGGGCGATCGCTTCGTCGAGTGCTTCCGCCGCGCGGGGATCGCCGACGAACTGCCGGCTCGCCCGGAGTCGGATCTTGGCGGCCGTGGCCGCCTGCAGGGGTCCGTCGTGGAGGATCTCGATGAGACGGCGCCGCTCGACGGCGTGAGCTTCGTCGCGCAACCAGCGGAAACACAGTCGAGCGGCGACCCGCGGCATGAGTGCGGTGAGGCCGGGGATGACCCGGTCCATGACCCGACGATCGTTCGTCGTCACGATAATCTGCGCGGCGGACATCTTTCCCAGACGAAGGTTGCCCCGGGCCTCGCCCTTCGTCCCGTCGCGCCCGGCGGAAACCGCAGCGGCCGTCGAGGGATCCGCTTTGAAAAACTCATCCCGCTCGCCGGCCGGGAGGTTGAGCCAGTGGCCGACGACCCGCCGCCAGTTCGGCGCCAATTTGATCACGCAGCGATCGGCCCCGGTTGCGTGAAGGAACGCGGTCCGCAGATCGTGCAGATCATCGTCCGGGCCGGCGGCGGCATCCACCTGCACGGGCGCGGCCGGCCGCGGCTGCTCCCGGAGGCCGGCGATCCCCATCCCGGCGTCCCACGGCTCGCTCGGACGCACCGCTTCTCCGCTCGACGGGGTCATCCGTCGGCGCTTGGGGGTCCGCCCCACGCGACCCCGCGGCACCCCGCCCGCACCGCTACTTTCCGCGAGTCCCATCGGCCGTCGGGAGAGGTATGTCGTTTAGGGTCATCCGAACCGGGATGTCATATCGGGTGCGGGTGTGGAGGCTCAAATGCGTCTGGGTGATCCGTCGTTCTGTCAAGGCGCTTCTTCCCTCGAATGCTGCGGCTCGACCCGCCGCCGACCGGACGCGATGGCTCATCAGGGACCCCGGAAGCTTCCCCGTTCTCCTTTAAATGGTGCCCCGAATCGACCGGCCGCAGACCGGGGGACCGAGCCGCCCGGCGGCCGGTCATGTGTTCGACACGGAGAATCCATCCGTTCGGGGGGTGGCAAGGGATCGGCCAAAACCGGATGATATCCTTGGCGTATGGTACGTGTGCAGCTCCAAGGAATTCCGGCTCCACGACCCCGGACACGCGGCGGGAGCGGACCGGCATGAGCGATACGCCGACGACCGTTCGGGACCTCATGGCGCCGGCGCCCGATCCGATCCGCGTTTCGACGACGGTGGGAGCGGCGATCGACCTGATCCGAGCGGGCAGCCTGGCCGGCCTCCCGGTGGTGGAAGGCGATCGCGTCGTTGGGTTTGTTACCCCTGTCCAGTTGCTCCGCCAGCCGCTCTACCGGATGGTGGCGGAGATCATGATCACCGACCTGACGCCCGCCACCCCAGAACTGCCCCTGTCGTACGCGTACAACCTGCTCACCCGCCAGCAGGTAGAGGTCCTCCCCGTGGTCGAGGAGGGGCGGCTGGTCGGGCTGCTCTCGCTGATGGCCATTCTCGAGGCCAGAAACCAGGAGCGGGATCCGCTCACCGGCCTGCCTTGGGCCGCTGGGCTGCGGAGTTGGACCATGGCCGCGCTCGGCCGCGGCGAAGAGGTGGTGATCCTGTTCGTCGATATGGACAACTTCCGGATCGTCAACAAGGCCCTCGGGCACGTCGTCGGAGACGACATCGTCCGATCGGTGGCCTACCTGCTCGGCACCTGCGTGGACCGATCAACCGACTTTCTGTGTCGGTACGCCGGCGACGAATTCGCCATCGCCACGATCCGGAGGAGCGAGGACGCGCGGGCCCTGGCGCAGCGGCTGCGGGAGACCATCAGCCTCCCGGTGGAGATCGAGGGACGTGAGGAGCGGGTCACCGCGAGCGTGGGGCTGGCGGGGGGTCGCCGTGTAGAGCCGCGGACCGCCGCACACATCGCCTCGACGGTGGAGGACCTAATCACGCTGGCCAGCCGGGGATCCACGCTGGCGAAGGAATCCGGCAAGGGCATCATCCACCACAGTCGAAGCGGGGAGGAACGCGCCCTGCGCGCGGCCGGCCGGCGGGCCCCCGTCGTCGACGCGCGGTTTCGGATGGAGACCGCGGCCGTCACCACGGAGGCGCACCAGAGCACCGCTGTGGTGGGGCTAGGTCTGGGGAGCCGCACGGTCCGCGGAACGGCATCGGCTCGAGTTGTCGGACGCGGAGTGCCCTTTCTCGTGGCGGAGGCCACGCTGGGGGGGGTCGCGCAGGTGATCGGGGCCGAGTTCGGATTTCTGCTGGAGGATCTCTCCCTGTTGCCGTCCGAGGGCGAGACGGTCGCCGTGGCGATCCTGGCCGCGGGCGCCGCCTCGGCGGAGCGGTTGGTGGGGAGCGCCCGGGCCGCCGATCCGCATGTAGCCGTGGCGCGGGCGGTGCTGAACGCGCTCAACCGCCGCATCGGCCGCATGCTGGCCGACGCGCTCCGCGCCGGGCCGCCGCCCGACGGCAGCGTCCCCCAAGCGGTGGACCCCGCGGTCTTGTCAGGCGAGCGCGTTCCCCAGTCCTAACGCCGTCCGCCCGCGCCGGGAACCTCCCAGCGGCCCCGCGGGGACGGAGGCGAGGCCCGCTAGACCGTGCGGATCCGCGGGTCGAGAAGATCGCGCAGGCCGTCCCCCAGGAGGTTGAATCCGAGAACGGTCAGGGCGATCGCCACTCCAGGAAAGATCGCGATCCAAGGGTCGATCAACATGTACTGCCGCGCCGCGCTCAGCATCAGCCCCCACGACGCCGTGGGGGGTTGGGTGCCCAGGCCGAGGAAGCTCAGCGCCGCCTCCGTGAGGATCGCGGTCGACAGCGAGACCGTGGTTTGGACGATCAAGGGAGCGGAGATGTTCGGCAGAACGTGCCGGAGCATGATCTTCCAGTTGGGGACCCCCACCGCGCGCGCGGCCTCGATGTACGCGAGGTTCACCACGGCCAGGGTCGGCCCCCGCGCGATCCGGGCAAAGGTCGGCGCATAGACGATGCCGATCGCGATCATGGCGTTCGTGAGGCTGGGCCGGAGGATGCTCGTGATGGCGATCGCCAGGACGATCGCCGGGAGCGAGAACAGGACGTCCATCACCCGCATCAGGGCGTTGTCGACCCACCCCCCGTAGAACCCCGCCAGGATCCCCGAGGTCGCTCCGCCGGCGAGGGCAATGGACACGGCCAGGATCCCGACGTACAGCGACACCTGCGCTCCGAAGATCAGCCGGCTCAGTTCGTCCCGTCCCAGTTCATCCGTGCCGGCGAGAAACCCGGGCCCCGGCCGCAGCAGCGGTTGGGCGATCTGGGCGACCGGACTGTACGGCGCAATGAATTGCGCGGCGAGCGCCAAGAGGACGACCACGACGATGAGGACGGCGCCGATCGCCACGACGGGGCTGCGCCGCACCAGACGCCCCACTCCTCCCGACCGCGCCCGCATCGTGGGGGGCAGCGCGGGCGGCCGCAACGACTCCCCGAGTCCCAGCTCCGCCCTATCCATGTGCGGACCAGTCTCGTCGGCGCGCGGTCACGCCCCGCCGATCACTCATAGCGAATCCGCGGGTCGAGGTACAAGTAAGTGAGATCGACCAAAAGATTGGTGATGACGAAGGTGGCGGCGAACAGCATCACCGCCCCCTGTACCACGGGGTAGTCGCGCTGGTACACGCCGTTGAGGAGCGTCCACCCCAACCCCGGGAGCCCGAAGATCTGTTCGGTGATCACCGTTCCCCCGAGCAAGAACCCCATCTGCAGCCCGAGGACGGTGATGATGGGGATGAGCGCGTTGCGGAGCGCGTGCCGCAGGAGGACGACGCTGCCGGCCAGTCCCTTCGCCCGCGCCACCTTGACGTATTCCTGGCCGAGGACCTCGAGCATCGACGATCGGGTCATCCGGACGACGACCGCGGCGAGCCCGAGCGCCAGCGAGAGGACCGGCAGAAACATCTGCTGCAGGTTGACCCCAAGGTCTTGCCAGGGCGGGACAAAGATCAGAGCCGGCAGCCAGTGAAAGGCAAACGACGCGACGATGATCAGGACGACGGCGATCCAGAAATTTGGGATCGACAGCCCGAGCAGCCCAACGATCTGGAACAACATCTTCAGCCGCGCGCTGCGGGTGATGCTGGCGACGATTCCGAGCGGGAGGCCGAAGACGGTGACGCAGACCACCGTGAGCGTCGCGAGTTCGATCGTAATCGGCAGCCGGGAAATCAGGAGGCCGGCGACGGGCTGGCTGGTGCGGAACGACCATCCGAGGTTTCCGTGGAGCATGCTCCAGACCCACAGCGCGTACTGGATCGGGAGCGGCTTGTCCAGGCCGAAGGTGTGCAGCATGGCCCGCTGCTGCTCCGCGCTGAGCTGTCCTTCGGTTCCGGCCATGATCTCGACGATCGTGCCCGGGAGCAGCCGGATCAGGATGAAGATGAGCAGCGAGACTCCCAGCAGCGCCGCGGTCGTCCACAGCAGGCGTCGGAGGAGATACCGCATCGCCGCTCCGGCGGGCTACACGGTGCGGCGAACGCGCCACACCGTCTCCGGCCGCGCCCGGCACCGCGCGCTCAGCCGACCGCCCGAACCTGCCGGAGAAGGCGGTGGCGCCCCGCGATCGGTGAGGGCCTCCGGCGCGGCCGGCCCTCTAGCCGAGCCACGCCTTCTTCAGGAAGATGCGCCGCCCGGTGAACGATTGGGCGTACCCCTGCAGCTTGGTGGACAGCGCTTCAATGTTGAACTTCGCGTACCACCACCAGTTGGGCGACTCGTCGAGCAGGGTGCGCTGAATCTCGACGTAGAGGCTCCGGCGCTGATCGTGATTGAAGATCGACCGGGCCTGCTGCATCAGGGGATCCAGCTTCGCGTTCCGGTACCCCCCATCGTTGATCGTCCCCGCCGAATCGAAGTACGGGTAGATGTACCCGTCCGGATCGGGGCGGAAGGTGTTGGCCGAGGCGAAGAGCTCTCCGCCCTCCTTCCCGCCGGTCTTGAGCTCGGTGTTGTGGTCGCTGACGAACGTCCCCCATTCTTGCTGCACCACCTGCACGTCGATCCCCAGCTTCTTGAGGGAGTTCTGCACGACCAGCGTGGTGGCGACAAACTCGGGGTACTGGGGGGAGCATTTGATCTCGATTTTGAACCCACCGTTGGGGTACCCGGCCTCGGCCAGGAGTTTCTTGGCGCCCTCGACATCCGGTTTGTTAAAGGGCAAGAGCTTCGGGTCGAGGTACCAGTCCCCGTACCCGGTGGGCACCGGGCCCGAGGGCACCCCCGCGCCGTAGACGGCCTTTTGGATCACCTCGCTCGTGTCCACCGCCATCCGCATCGCCCGACGGACGCGGGCATCGTTGAGGGGTTTCTGCGACACGTTGATGTAGTGGAGCGACACCCAGGCGTTGGGGCTCTTGAGGACCGTGATCCCCGGGGCGCCTTTGAGCTGCGCTTCCCCCTGCGCGGTGACCGCCGCGTACTGCACCTGGCCGGCGCGCAGCGCCGCAAGGCGCGCGTTCTCCTCGGTCAGAATCTTGAACGTCATGCCGTCGAGGTACGGCAGCGGCTTGTCCCAGTAATCCGTGTGGCGCGCGTACGTGATGTGGTCCTGCGGGACGAACTCGACCAGCTTGAACGGCCCCGTGCCGATCGCCTTGATCTTGAGGTTCTCCCGTTCGGCGAGGCCCTTGGGCATGATCCCCGATGCGCGCATCCCGGCAAACGACCCCAGCAGGCCGGGATAGGGGTCCTTCATCGCGATCTGGATGGTGAGGGGGTCGACGATTTTCACCTCTTGGACCGAATCGAACCAGCTCTTCCACGGGGAGGCGGTCTTTGGATCCAGTACGCGATCGATGCTGTATTTTACGTCCTCCGAGGTCATCGTTTGGCCGTTGTGAAACTTCACGTTGGGGCGGAGGTGGAAGACATAGGTCTTCCCGCCGTTTTGGACCTCCCACTTCTGGGCCAGCGCGGGGATGATCGTGGTCTTCTCGTCGTACCCGGTGAGGCTCTCGTAGATGTGCTCGTAGCCCTGCACCGCCGAGAAGTTGGAGTTGGTGTGCGGATCCAAGCTCACCGGGTCGACCTCTTGGGCGGCGACGAGCATCCCCCCCTGCTTCGGCTGCGCGGCCGCACGCGCGGTGGGGAGCGCCAGGCGGCCGGCCCCCAGGGCGTTCAACCCGGCCAGCCCCCCGCCCAACGCCAGGCTGGTCCCCAGAAGCTGACGGCGGCTCCACTCGCCCCGATGCCCGCTCCGACCCTCTGTGTCGTCCATGGTTGACGCCTCCTCCGGGGGGCCCCTGGGTTGCCCGGTGCACGCCCGGTGTGATGCGGTGTAGGGTTCCATGGGCCGGGAAGGCGTTCCTCCCCGTTTCGCCCCTGGGGGGTCCCGACCCGCGGACGAGGAGAAGGAAACCGCGCCACAGAAGACCGGACCCCCATATGACCCCACCCCCCTCGGCCGTGGAGATGCGGGGGATCACGAAGCGGTTCCCCGGGTTGATCGCCAACGACGGCGTGAACTTTGAGCTCGCCCGCGGGGAGATTCACGCCCTGCTCGGCGAGAACGGGGCGGGCAAGTCCACCTTGATGAAGATCCTCTACGGGTTTTACCAACCGGACGAGGGGGAGGTGCGCATCCGGGGGATGCCGGTGCGGTTTCGATCCCCGCGCGACGCCCTGGCGAGCGGGCTCGGGATGGTCTTCCAGCAGTTCATGCTCGTTCCGTCCCTTTCGGTGACGGAAAACGTTCTGCTCAGCCTCCCCCGATCGGGGGTCCGCCTCGACCGGGGGGAGGCCTCCTCTCGGATCAGGGCCCTCGCCGTCCGATATGGGATGGCGGTCGAGCCGGCCGCGCGCGTCTGGCAGCTGAGCGTGGGGGAGCAGCAACGCGTCGAGATCCTCAAACTGCTGGCGCGCGGGGCCGAGATCTTGATTCTCGACGAGCCCACCGCGGTGCTCACCCCTCAGGTGGCGCGCGATCTCTTCTCGACGCTGCGCCGCTTGGCCGCCGAGGGCCGGGCGGTCGTCATCATCACCCACAAGCTCTCGGAGGTGATGGCGGTGGCCGATCGGGTCACGGTGCTGCGGGGCGGACGGCACGTCGCCACGGTGGAAACCGCCCGGACCACCCCCCGGGCGCTGGCGCGGATGATGGTCGGGCGTGAGTCGTTCGATCAGCTGACGCGCGATGCCGTCCCGGTCGGTCCAGAAGTGCTGGCGGTCGAAGACCTCCGGGGGCTGAACGACCGCGCGCTCCCTGCCCTCCGCGGGATCTCCCTCGCGGTGCACGCCGGCGAGGTGGTGGGCGTCGCCGGGGTCGCGGGGAACGGGCAGCGCGAACTCGGGGAGATCGTCGCGGGGCTGCGCCGCCCGACCGGAGGGCGGGTCCGCATCGATGGGCGGGATCGAACGCACACCACCGTCCTTGAGGTGCTTCGGAGCGGCGTGGGGCACATCCCCGAGGACCGGCTGGCGATGGGCGTGGCGCCGAACCTGAGCATCGAGGACAACCTGCTGCTCAAGGACTACCGGGCCCCGGAGTTTGGCCGAGGGCCGTTTCTCGACCGGCGCGCGGTCCGACGACACGCCAGCCGGCTGATCGCGGAGTTCGGCATCCGCACCCCGGACCCGCGGAACCCCGCCCGGACGCTGTCGGGCGGGAACCTCCAGCGCCTGATCCTGGCGCGTGAGATCGCGAATCGGCCCCGGCTGATTTTGGCGTTTCACCCGACGCGCGGGTTGGACGTGGGGGCGACGGAGACCGTGCACCAGATGATCTTGTCCCAGCGCCGCGCGGGAGCGGCGGTGCTGCTGATCTCCGAGGATCTCGACGAGATCCTGCTGCTGAGCGACCGCATCGCGGTGATCTACGCCGGGGCGCTCGTCGATACCGTTCGCGCCGGCGACGTGACCGTCGAGGAGTTGGGCCTGATGATGGCGGGGGTGCGGGGCCCCGCTGTGGAGGGGGAGGGTCCATCGTGATCTCGTTGATCCCCCGCGAACGCCAGGTCGGGTGGGCGGTCTGGGCGGTGCCCGCGCTCTCGATCCTGGCGGCGTTCATCGCCGGGGGGGTCGTCCTCGGTCTGGCGGGGGTCAGCCCCCTCGTTGCGTACGGGGAGCTGCTGAGCGATCCGTTTGGCAGTGGGTTCGGCCTGACCGAAACGCTGGTGAAGGCTACCCCGCTCATCCTGGCGGGGCTGGCGGTCCTCCTCCCCGCACGGATGAAGCTGTGGAACATCGGGGCCGAAGGCCAGCTTCAACTCGGGGCGATCGGCGCGAGCTACGTGGCGCTGTTCACGCCCCTGGGGCATTCCCCGGTGGCCGTTCCCGCTGTGATCCTGGCGGGGATGGCCGCGGGGGCGGCGTGGTGCCTGGTGCCCGCCGCCCTGCGCGCGTGGCTCAACGTGAACGAGACCATCACGACCCTGCTGCTCAACTACGTCGCGCTGCTGTGGGTCGACTACCTGATCTACGGGCCGTGGAGGGATCCCGCCAACCGTGGGTTTCCGCTGTCCGCGACCTTCCCTCCCGCGGCGAGGCTCCCGGTGCTGATTCCCGGCACTCGAGTCCATCTCGGCCTGCTGCTCGCCCTGGTGGCCGCAGGGGCGGTTTGGCTGGTGCTCACCCGGACCCGCTGGGGTCTGGAGATCCGCGTGATCGGCGACAACCCGGAGGCCGCGCGGTACGCCGGGATCAGTTTGGTCCGCAACACGCTGCTGGTCATGGGCGCCGCGGGGGCGCTCGCCGGACTCGCGGGCGTGGGGGAGGCGTCGGCGATCGCCGGGCGGCTGCAGCAGGGTCTCTCTCCCGGATACGGGTACACCGCGATCATCGTGGCCTGGCTGGCGAGGCTGAACCCGGTCGCGGTGCTCCTCGTGTCGGTCCTGCTCGGGGGTCTCTTCCTCGGCGGGGACGCGCTGCAGATCTCGCTCGGGCTGCCGATCGCGATGGTCAACATGCTGCAGGGATTGATCTTCTTTTTCGTGCTGGGAGGCGACGTGCTCGTCGGCTCTCGCGTCGCCATCGGACGGCGCGGGGCGGGACGCCCCCGGCCCGGGGGATCGTGATGGGCTTGGTGACCGTGGCCGTCCTCGCCGCGGCGGTGCGGGCGGGTACGCCCGTGCTGTTCGCGACGCTGGGCGAGATCATCGCGGAGCGGGCCGGGATCCTCAACCTCGGGGTCGAGGGCATGATGCTCGTGGGGGCGCTCGCGGGGTTCATCGTCACGTCCCGCACGGGAAACCCCTGGGCCGGGGCCGCCGCCGCCGGGGCGGTCGGAGGGGGCCTCAGCCTGATTCACGCATTTCTCAGCATCACCCTCCGCGCCAATCAGGTGGCGAGCGGGTTGGCCCTCACGATCTTCGGGACCGGGCTCTCCGCGTTCTTGGGCAAGGGGTACGTCGGCGTGCCGGCCGCCGGGTTCCAGCCCGCGTCGCTTCCGCTCCTCGACCGGATCCCCGTCCTCGGCCCGGCGCTCTTTCAGCAGGACGCGCTCGTCTACCTCAGCTACGTCGTCGTCCCCGCCGCATGGTACATCCTGTACCGCACCCGGTGGGGGCTCGAGATCCGGGCGGTCGGCGAGCGCCCAGAGGCCGCCGACGCGATGGGCATCGACGTGGCCCGCACGCGGTACGCTTGTGTCGCCGTCGGGGGGATCCTGGCCGGCCTCGGCGGCACGTTTCTGTCCACCGCCTACACCAGCATGTGGATCGAGAACATGACGGCCGGGCGGGGGTGGATCGCGGTGGCGCTCGTGATCTTCGCGACCTGGGACCCTCTGCGCGCGGTCGCGGGGGCCTATCTCTTTGGGGGGGTGAACGCCCTCCAACTGCACATCCAGGCCACCGGGACCACCCTGCCCACCTACCTCCTGCTCATGACGCCGTACGTGTTCACGATCGTGGTCCTGGTCGTCGCCACCCAAGAAACGGCGCGCAAGCGCCTCGGCGCCCCCGCGGCGTTGAGTGTGCCCTACAGCCGGTCGGGGTGAGATGCGATCCCGGAGGGGCTCGGCCATCCAAACGCGAACTTCGTAGGCGTGCGGTGCCGGAGGTGCGGCATCGGGGCACGGAGTGATCTCGCTCGGAGGAGGGAGAGGGATGAGCAGGTGGGGGCGGCTGATCGGGATGCTGCTTGTCGGACTGCTTGGGGTGACGGTGTCGACCGGGCCGGCGCCCGGCGCCGAGAAGCTGAAGGTCGCCTTCGTCTACGTGGGCCCCGTGGGCGACGCGGGATGGACCTACGAACACGATCAGGGGCGGCTGTACTTGGAGCGCCACGACCCCAACGTCACGACGACCAAGGTGGAGAGCGTCCCGGAGGGGGCGGATTCGGAGCGGGTGTTCACCGACCTCGCGCGCAAGGGATACAAACTGATCATCGGCACGTCGTTCGGCTACATGGATCCGCTGCTCAAGGTCGCCTCTGAGTTCCCCCACGTGGATTTCGTCCACATCTCCGGGTTCAAGCGCGCGAACAACTTGATGACCGCGTTTGGGCGGATCGAGCAGCCGCGCTACCTGACCGGGCTCGTGGCGGGGTCGATGACCAAGTCGAACATCATCGGCTACGTCGCGGCGCACCCCATCCCCGAGGTCGTGCGGGGCATCGATGCGTTCACCCTCGGCGTGCGGGCCGCGAACCCCAAGGCGACGGTGCACGTCGTCTGGTCGAACACGTGGTACGACCCCGCCCAGGAGAAGGAGGCCGCGGACAGCCTCCTCAGCGTCGGCGCGGACGTCCTCACCCAACACCAGGACTCGGCCGCGACGGTGCAGGCGGCGGCCGCCGCGGGCAAGTACGCGGTGGGCTATAACTCCGATATGAGCAAGTTCGGGCCCAAGGCCTTCCTCACCGGCCCCGTCTGGGACTGGGGTCCCATGTACATGTATATCGCCAAGCAGGTCGAGGCGGGCACCTTCAAGGGTGGCGACCTCTGGTGGGGAATGGACAAAGGCGTGGTCGACATCGCGCCGCTCGGCCCGATGGTTCCGGCGTCGGTGAAGGCGATGGTGATGGCAAAACGTCGAGCGATCATCGCCGGGAAGTTCAACGAGTTCGCCGGGCCGATCAAGGATCAAGGCGGGACCGTGCGCGTCCCCGCGGGCGGCGCGCTCGGCGACAGCGCCCAGCTCTCCCTGAACTGGTTCGTGCAGGGCGTGGTCGGAACGATCCCGGCCAAGTAACCAGGGTCCGGAAGGCGGTTTCCTCTGCCCTCCCCCGCTCCACCGGGGCCCGGCGGCGGCCGAGCTTCACTGGGGGCGCCTGAGTGATCGTTGCCGGTACGGTGGTGATCACGATGGACCCAGGCCGGCGGATCATCACCGACGGCGCGGTGCTGATCCGAGGCGACCGTATCGTTGAGGTCGGCAAGGCCGCGGATCTCCAGGCGCGGCACCCGACCGAGCCCCTGCACCGGTTTGCCGATCACCTGATCACCCCCGGGCTCGTCGACACGCACGTCCATCTGGCGCAGGCCCTCATCCGCGGATGCGCGGACGACCGGGCGCTGATCGAGTGGCTCTGCGACCGCGTCTGGGTGCTGCAGGGGCATTTCACGGAGGACGACGGACGGGTCAGCGCGCGGCTCTGTATCGCGGAGATGCTGAAGTCGGGGACGACGACGTTTCTCGAATCGATGCTGGCGCACCGATATGGGTTCGACGGCATCGCCGAGGCGGTGCGCGACAGCGGCATCCGAGCGATCCTGGCAAAGATCGTCATGGACACCCCCCGCTACGCGAACGCCGCGTTCCCGATGCACCCGGGGATGATCGAGGATCGAGAGACGGGGCTGGAAGGGACCCTGCAGATGCACGCCCGGTGGCACGGCGCGGCGGACGGCCGGATCCGCGTCTGGTTCGGCCCCCGCACCCCCGGCGCCGTGACCCCTGAGCTGTATGGGGAAATCGCCCGCCTGGCGCGGGCACACGGGCTTGGCATCACCATGCACCTCGCCGAGGTCCGTCAGGACCGCGAATTTCTCCAGAGCGCCTACGGGCGTCTTCCCGTCGAGTTCGCGGAGGACGTGGGGCTGGTGGGCCCGCACGTGGTTCTCGTCCACATGATCTGGATCAGCGAGGGGGAGATTCAGACGCTGGCCCGGACCGGGACCCACGTATCGCACAACCCCCACTCCAACACCAAACTGGGGTCCGGGGTCTGTCCGGTTCCGGCGCTGCTGCGCGCGGGGGTCAATGTCGCCCTAGGGTGCGACGGAGGTCCGAGCAACAACACCTACGACCTCGTCCGCGAGATGAAGATGGCCGCCTGCCTGCACAAGGGTGTGCGGGAGGATCCCCTGGCCGTTCCCGCCGAGCAGGTCCTGGAGATGGCCACCCTGGGCGGCGCCCGGGCGCTGGGGCTCGAGCGGGACATCGGCTCGCTCGAGCCCGGCAAGAAAGCCGACCTCGCGATCTTTGCTCTGCATCGGCTTCACCTCACCCCCAATCCCAACCCCGTCAGCACGCTCGTCTACGCCGCCGGAGGCGGGGACGTCTCCGACGTGATGGTGGACGGACGGTGGGTGGTGGCGGGGGCGCGGCTCCTCACCATGGACGAATCGGAGATCATCCGGGACGCCCGCACCCACGCCGCGTCCCTCCTGCGGCGCGCGGGAGTCGGGGCGGCCCCGCGCTGGCCGATCTCGTAAGCGGATCCTCCCGGCGTCCAACGTGCGGTATGGTAAGATGGCGATGGTAAAACTCCCAGGTGGTGGTCGGTGATGCAGCCTTCGCGGGCGGAGCGACGACGTCTGGCTCGAAAGGGCGGAGGTGCCCCCCCGGGGGCCGCGCCGGCGGTCCTCCAGAACCCCAAGCCCGCGTCGTCCCACCCCGCGCGCGCCCGGCGGCGGGGCGTCGGGCGAACCGGAGTCTGGTGGCTCGTCGGTGCGGTGGCCCTCATCGTGATCATCGCCGCGGTGTGGTGGGGGCGATCGTCCCGATCGGCGGCCCAACCCGGCTCGAACACCGGGGACCGCGTGGCCTATGAAGGCAACACCCACGTGCCGATCGGATCACCGATCCAATACCAGGCGCACCCTCCGGCATCGGGGAACCACTATCCGAACCCGGCGCCCCCCGGGGTCTATCCGGCCGGCATCCTGCCCGGGTTCTGGGTCCACAGCCTCGAGCACGGGTACGTCGTGCTCGCCTACAAGCCCCCCGCCACCCCGCAGCTGCTCGGGGAGTTCGATGCCATGGTGAAGGATTTTCCGAAGAGCAAGTACGGGTACGCGAAACTCGTCATCGTGCCCTATACGGAGATGGACCATCCGTTTGCGGTCTTGGCCTGGACCTGGAGGCTGTGGCTCGACACGTTCGATCGGCAACGGGTGCTGGACTTCTACCGCGCACACGTCGACCGGGGGCCCGAGGACGTTCCCTGACCGCGCCGCCCGCGCCGCGGTGGTCCCGCACCTCGGCGGCTACTGCATCGCCCGCGTCGCGCCGCCGTCGATGGTGATGGTCGTGCCGGTGATGTAGCTGGCTTGATCGGAAGCGAGGAAGACCGCGAGGTTCGCGAACTCGCGCGGATCACCGTAGCGACCCGCCGGGATCGTTGCGGAAACCTGACGCTCGACCTCCTCGATCGATCGGCTGCTGGCCCGCGCGGCTGCCTCGTCGATCTCTCGCGTCCGACCCGTCCGGATCCGCCCGGGGGCCAGGTTGTTGACGAGGATCTTGTGCGGCGCCAGCTCAAACGAGAGTGTCTTGGTGAGGGCGACCACCCCCGAACGGAATACGTTGCTCAAGACCAGATTCTGCAGCGGGACTTTGACGCCGGACGTGATCACGGTGATGATCCGTCCCCCGTCCTGCGCCTTCATCGACGGCACCACCCCGCGGATCATCCAGACGGCGCTCATCAAATTCTGTCGGAAGGCCTGGTCCCACTGAGCGTCGGTGAGCGCGAGTGCCGATCCCGGGGGGGGGCCCCCGGCGTTGGCCACGAGGATGTTGATCTTCCCGAAATGCGTCATCGCCGCGCTGAGGATCGCATCGACTCCCTCGGGGCGCGAGACGTCGGCGGGGACGCCCATGACGTGCCGCCCCGTGCTCCCCGCGATCTCGTTCGCCGTGCGCCGGATGGCGTCTGAGGTGCGGCTCCCGATCACGACGTCGGCCCCCGCCTCCGCGAGGCCCTGAGCGATCGCGCGCCCCAGGCCGGCGCTGGCCCCGGACACGACCGCCACCCGACCCGACAGATCCACCTTCATCGGGTCCCCCCCTTCCTCCGTGGTCGGCTGACGATGGTGCGCCCCGGCCCGTGCCGGACGAGCGTGCCGGATGTCGGAATGGGCTGTCCGGGGACGGGCGCGACTTGGGTAATAAGATCCATGGGGCCCTGGATTCGACCCCGGTCCGCCCCGCCTCCTCTTCGCCGGCCGCTTTGCCGCGGGTTGCGGTGCGGGCAATGGCCGCCGCGGGGCACCGGTCGATCTACCCGCAGAACGTCAGGAGGAACATACCTGTGTGCAGTCGCCGGATCACGTCACATCTCTCGTCGCAGCAATTCTCGAGCCACCGATGCGGAAGCGACTCCTAACCTTCACGCTGGCCGCGGCGATCGCCGTTGGAATGACCCCCCCCCGGCTCGGCGTCGCTCAACTCCTGCCCGCCACGTTCCCATCGATTCACGTCGAAGTGACCGGCGACCCCACACCGGTCGAGACGCTCCGCCTGGCGATTCTGACCGCGGCTCGGGCAGAGGTGCCCGAGGTCAGGGGTGGCCGGGTTGCGCTCCAGGAAACGGCCCCGCCGCTGCAGCCCCTTCCCTTGGCCGCGGAAATGGCCCTGCGGGCGGTCGTGCAGGTGTCGTCGTCCGGGCTGAGGTCCCTCACCGCCACGGTGCCCGTGGAGATCACCAACGCCAGCTTTCCGTGGGCGGATGCCGGGGAGCTCTTGGTCAGCAACAGCCCCGAGACGCTGTCATTCGGCAAGGTCCTGCTCGATGGAGCCCTGTCGACCGGGCAGACCGTGCGGCTGCTCTACCATCACCAGAACGGATCGGCTGCGCAGCACATGACGATCGCGGTCAACCTGAGCAACCCCGCGCGGACCCCGATCGAGCTGTGGCTCATGGGCTCGGCGGGCAATGCCGGTGGCGACGAACTCGTCATCGGCCACGCCGCGGCTCACGCCTTCCTGGACCAGTACTGGCACCATGCGGGGTTCATCCTCCGGATCCCGCCGAACACGACGGTGCCGTTGTTCCTGCACGACCTCGCTCCCGGGGCGGTCGCCAGCGGGCTCGTCCAACTGGGATTGATCGACGGCGACCGGTTGAACCTGCAGGTGTTCGCCCGGCTGGACGGCGAGACGGATCCGCCGACCGCGAGCTACGCCCCCAATGTCGACAAGATCCACCGGCGCGGGGTGTTCGAGCACCCCTACTTGGTGCGCCCGCTGTCCTTCACCGTTGGCGATCCGCTCCTGTCAATGATGGTCGGCGACGACCTCGACGCGCTGCACGAGAGCCAGACCGGGGCCGCGCTCAACGGGAACTACGGGGTCGTCTACACCTTCCCCGTCGAGCTCGACAACCCCCGGCCGCTCCCGGCGCTGCTGGGGCTCGTTATGCACGCCGATGGGGGACAGGCCGGAGCGACGATCCTGGCGGATGACCGCGTTTTCGACATCCCGCAGGTTCGGTCCGGCGACCGCCGCCTGGTGATGACCATCCATCTGGCACCCGGCGAGCACCGCCGGCTCGTGATCTCGACGATGCCCGAGAGCGGCGCGAATTACCCGATCCGCCTGACCCTCGGGTCGCAGTACCAGTAACGGTCCCCGGAGCGGACCTCCTTCCCGCTCCACGCCAGGTGTGCCGGGGCACCGTCCGGCGTCGGGTCCCCCCGAGGCGGCAGAAGGAAGCCCCGCGCGCGAACCAGAACTCGGGATCTCCTGATGCATGCCGGACCGCACCCGCCGCCGCCCGACGGGCCGATCAACCTCCGGACGGCTCGCCGAATCGTCCTCAAGGTGGGGACGACCAGCCTCACCGGCGGAAAAGCCATGGTGGAGCCGCGCCGGATCACCGCGCTGGCCGAGGACGTCGCCGCCGCGGTCCGTCGGGGGCGCCGCGTCATCGTTGTGTCGTCCGGCGCGATCGTCACGGGGGCGGGACTGCTCGGCCGGCGGCGTCCCGTGCAAACCCTGTCCCACAAGCAGGCGCTCGCGGCCATCGGGCAACCCGTGCTGATGCAGCGCTACGCCACGGCGTTCGAAGGGTTGGGGCTGCGGGTGGGCCAGGTGCTGCTCACCCAGCGCGATTTCGAGAACCGCCGGCAGTACGTCAACGCGCGGCGCACCTTTGAGGCCCTGCTCGATCTGGGGATCGTCCCGATCGTCAACGAGAACGACACGGTCTCCACCGAGGAGATCCAGATCGGGGACAACGACACCCTCTCCGCCCTGGTGGCCAGCCTGGTGGGGGCCGATCTGTTGGTGATGCTCTCGGATGTGGAAGGCCTGATGACCGCCGACCCGCGACGGAGCCGGGATGCGCACCTGATCCCGTACGTGGCGCACATCGATGAGCACGTCCTGCGCGCGGCGCGGCGCAGCCCGACCGCCCAAGGGGTGGGCGGGATGGCCACCAAGATCAGCGCGGCGCGGATCGCCACCGCGTCGGGGGTGACGACCGTGATCACGAACGGCGACCGGCCCCGGCCGCTGGGTCGCCTACTGGAGGGAGAGCCGTGCGGGACGATGTTCCTGGCGGAGCGCCGCCCTCCCACCAGCCGCCGACGGTGGCTCGCGCTCGGGTTCCCGTCGAGGGGGGCGCTCGTGATCGACGACGGGGCCCGCGACGCGCTGCGGCGGGGGAGCAGCCTGCTGGCCGCCGGCATCACCGATGTCCAGGGAACGTTTGACCCCGGGGAGGCGATCGCGATCCGCGACGCCCGGGGCGAGGAGATCGCCCGGGGCACCTCCACCTACTCGAGCGCGCAGGTTGTTCGCATCATGGGCATCCGTTCGGCGGAGATCGGCCGCATCTTAGGGGTGAAGGCGCCGCGAGAGATTGTGCACCGGGACAACCTGATGCTCACCGAGGCGCGGTAGGGTGCGGCGGATGAGCACGACACCGACCGACGTGGCGGTCCAGGCCCGTGAAGCGCGGGGGGCCGCCGCGCAGCTGCACGCCGCGTCCGACGCCGCGCGGCGAGGGGCGGTTCTGGCAATGGCGGAGTCGATCCGGACCGACCGCGCGGGAATCCTGGCCGCCAACGCGCGCGACCTGGGCAGCCTGGGGAACCGGCCGGGCGCGTTCCGAGATCGGCTGACGCTGACCGAGGCGCGGATCGGTGGCCTCGCCCATGCGCTGGAGACGATCGCCGACCTGCCCGACCCGGTGGGCCAGGTGGTCGAATCCCGCACCCGGCCCAACGGGATGCAGATCGCGAAGGTGCGGGTGCCGCTGGGGGTCATCGCGCTGATCTACGAGTCGCGGCCCAATGTGACGGTCGACGCCGCGGGGCTCTGCCTGCGCGCCGGGAATGCGGTGATCCTCCGCGGCGGCGCGGAGTCGGTGCACTCCGACCGAGCCCTGGTCGGGGCCATTCACCGGGGGCTGGGCGCCGTCGGGATTCCGCTGGGCGCCGTCTCGCTGCTGGAGCGCCGGGACTACGGGGCGATCCAGGATCTCATCGAGCAGCGGGGGATCGTCGACCTGGTCATCCCGCGCGGCGGAGAGGCGTTGATCGCGTTCGTGACCGAGCACGCGCGGGTCCCGGTGCTCAAGCACGAGAAGGGCGTGACCCACATCTTCGTCGACCGGGCGGCGGACGTCGAGATGGCCGTGCGCGTCATCGTCAACGCGAAGACGAACCGGCCCAGCACCTGCAACGCGCTGGAGAAGGTGCTGGTGGACGACGGCATCGCGGCGCGGCTGCTCCCTTCTCTGGTCCACGGCCTGCGGGCGGCGGGGGTAGAAGTCCGCGGCTGCCCGCAGACGCGCCGCATCGCGCCGGAGGTCATCCCGGCGACCGACGCCGACTGGAGCGCCGAATACCTGGACCTGATCCTGGCGGTGCGGGTGGTGCCGGGGATCGAGGCGGCGCTGGAGCACATCCGTGCCCACAGCACGGGGCTGACCGACGGGATCGTGACCGAGGACGCACAGGCGGCCGATCGGTTCGTCCGTGAAGTCGACAGCGCGGCGGTCCTGGTCAATGCCTCGACCCGGCTGGTAGATGGAGGCGAGTTCGGCCGGGGGGCGGAGATCGGCATCAGCACCAGCCGGCTGCACGCCCGCGGCCCCATGGGCCTCGAAGATCTGACCACCACAAAGTGGATCGTGCGGGGGACCGGGCAGATCCGGGCATGACCGCAGCGGCGGTCCCGAGCGGGTCGCTCCTGCCTCGGATGAGCCCGGCGCGTCTTCATCGGGGGACTGGCCCCCGGTCGTTCGAGATCCTTCGCCGCTCGGCCCGCCCTGCCCCAGCTATGGCCGCTCGACCGTACCTCGCGCCTCTGCAGTCGGCAGCGCCACGAACGTCTCCGCCGCCGCCTCCGCGGTGAACCCAACTGATCGGCCGTCGATCGTCCCCAGGATCGTCCCGAACCCGCGGAGCTGCAGGAACGCCGCCGTCGGCGCGGGGCGCGCCGCGGCGCTCGCGGAAGGGCCGGTGCGGGGCAAAAGCGAGGCGAGCGCGTCCCGGACGCGAACGCGGACGGTGACCTCATCGGTCCCCTCGGACGCCTCGAGGGTCACCTCCGCGGGGACCGACACCTGCCGGCCGTCGAGCCGGGGGCCGGCGTGCCATCCCGAGTAGCGGATCCTGCGCACGGGGAACGCGGCGAGGAATCCCCCGGCGCCCCCGGCGCGCGCCGGCCCCCAGACAAACAACACGGCGGGGCGCTCCGCCGCTCCGCGTGCGGCGTGGGCGACATGCAGGGCCCCATAGAGGATCGCGCCCGCAGGTCCGCCGGCCTCTCCCCACTCCCAGGTCACCCCCCGCCAGGTTCCCCAGTTGTGGTCGTGATAGGCCGGCACGTGCGCGAGACGCAGCCGACCCCCGGCCGTCCGCACCTCCCCGTTCGCCCACCCCCGGACCGCCGGCACGACGTATCCGGAGATCACCGTATCGCCGGCACTCTCTTCCGGGGGAAGGTAGGAGCCGGGGGTGGGGGCGAGCCAGAGATCGATGTGAGCGCGCGGATCGTCAACCGTGACGTGGTACCGGCCGCCGACGTTCTCCACCCGCGCCGGGCCGACCCGTTGGTTGGCCGAGATCTCGCTGAGGTCGCCGGGGTGTATCACGGCGGGGAGCGTGAGGTCCTCGACGGGACGCCCGGGTCTCTTAATACGGATGAGCACTCCGCCCCGCCCCTCGCCCCCGACCAGGATGGTGAGGTACCCATAGACCCCGGTTGCCGGATCGACGAAGTTGAAGTAATCCCACTCCGCCCAGGTTGCCCCCGCCTCGCGGGGCGGTGCGTGGAACCGGTCGAGGCGGTCGACGAGCGCGCCCGGCCCGGGGGCGACCCACTCGCGATCCCTGGCGGAGTCGCGCGCACCCGGCACCGCGCCGGCGGCGGCCGCGGCGGCGTCCAGCGAGGGGATCCCCGCCGAGGCGATGGCCGGGACCACCCGGCCGCGGACCCTGACGTAGAGCTGTCGGGCGTCGATCTGCGGGGCGGCGGCAGCGATCACGCGATCAAATCGAGGCCCGCGGAGGATCTCGCGCACGACAAACCCGGCTTGCTGGATGGTGAAGTAGAGATCGGTCACCCCGTTAACCTTGAGGACGGCCGGATCCACGCCCTCCGGCAACAGGACGAGATCTCCCCCGGCGACGAGGTCCCGGTCGCGGGCCTGGGACAGCAGCGCGTCGCCGACGGACAGCAGCGCGATCATCACGGCCACCCCGATGCCGTATCCCACCAACAGCAGCAGGGTGCGCCGCGGCCGGTCGACGAGGCTGCGCCACGCCAGCAGCCAGATCGGCCCGGTCACGTCAGGCTCCCGTCCCGCATCCGCAGCTGGCGGTCCGCGAGCGACGCCAGCTCCACGTTGTGGGTGACCAGGACCACGGCGAGGCCCTCCCGGCTGAGCTGGTAGAGCAAGGCGCCGATCTCACGGCCCGTGGCCTCATCGAGTTCTCCCGTCGGCTCATCCGCCAGGAGGAGGTCGGGGCGGTTTGCCAGCGCGCGGGCGACGGCGATTCGCTGCATCTCCCCCCCGCTCAGTTGTCCCGGGCGGTGTCGCATCCGGTGGCCGAGCCCGACGCGTTCCAGCAGGCCGCGAGTGTGGCGGCGGCGCTCCTCCGCCGGCATCCCGGCCTCCATCATCGGCAGCCCGACGTTTTCTTCCGCGGTGAGCATGGGCAAGAGGAAGAATCGCTGGAAGATGAACCCGACGTGCCGGAGGCGGATCCGGGCGAGGGCCGCGTCGCTGAGTCCGCCCGTGTCCCGGCCGAGCAGGGTGACCATCCCGCTGGACGGTCGGTCCACGCCGCCGAGGAGGTGGAGCAGCGTGGACTTGCCGCAGCCGGAGGGCCCGGCGATGGACACGAACGTCCCCCGCGGGACCGCGAGCGTGATCCCGCGCAGAGCCTGGATCGGTTTTCCCGGCATGGGGTACACCCGGGTGACCGCGGCCGCGGCCACGACGGCGGGCACGGTGCCTTCCGTCACGACACGATCTCCCGGTGTAGGGTGCTGGCGATTTCCAAACGGGCGACGATCGCGGCCGGGTACACCCCGCCGAGCGCACCGGTCGCCAGCAGCACCCCGACCGTCCGCACCACCGCGGCCGTCGTAAGCGTGAAGAAGTGGAGACCCTCCGGAACGCCGGGGGCCGACAGGAGGATGCGGTCCAGATTTCCAGCGATCAGGATCCCGAGCCCGAACGCTCCCGGAAGGGCCGCGAAGGCGATCGTCACCCCTTCGGCGAGCACCAAGACGGCGACGCGCGCTCGCGTGAACCCGAGCGCCCGCAGCATTGCGAACTCGCCGAGCCGTTCGCCAACGGAGAGGGTGACGATCGCGGCGATCAGGAGAAACGCCACCGACGCGCTGACCGTCCCCAGGATGAGCGAGAACTGGTTGAAATACGTCAACCGCGCGCCGGTGCGCTCTAGGAACTCTTGAATGCTGAAGGCCGTAACCTGTGGGTCGTGGCCGGCGATCCACCGCGCCAGCGCATCGGCGCCCGTCGGATCGGTCATCCGCACGAGGATCAGGGAATCGCCGCCCCCGGGCCGACCGAGCAGGCGGCGGAGCACCGGCGCGGCGACGGCGAGCGATCGCTGCGTCGGCAGATCGAAGTAGAAGTCGGCGATCCCGACGACCCGCCCCGCCTGGACGCTCGCGAACTGCTGGAGAATCGTCCCCGGCGCCCCCGAGAGCACCACGCGGGTTCCAACCCGCACGCCATCCAGCCGGGCCATGTTCTGGTTGATCACGATGGGGACGACGCCGTCGCCGCCGTCCGGGAGCGTCGTGCGCCCGGCGGTTCGGGTGAGGTCGGCGCCCCGGAGGACCGTGTACACCCCCCGCGCGCCGATCGGAACCCCCAGGGCGAAGGAAGGAAACTGCCTGCCTTCGCCCCGCACGTACAGGTTGGCGCCCAGGACCGCGACGGCCGCGGCAACCCCGGGGCGTGCGGCGATCTCCGCGGCCAAGCGGTCGCCGTCGGCAATCTCCGCGTCGCTGGAAAACGGCATCGTGCCGCGGGGGACGACGCGGACGGCGAACCCGAGGCGGTTCATCACCGCGCCCAAGCTGGCCTGGAGCCCGCCCGCGAGCATCGTCATGTCCAGGAGCAGGGCGCCCGTTACGCTCAACCCGAGGACGACCAGCAGGGTCCGCCCGGGAACGCGGGTGAGGGTGCGCAGCGCCAGGAACACGAGGGGCCGCATGGGGAGGGGCTACCGTCCGAGTTGCTCCAGCGGATGGCGCGCCAGCAGCCGCCAGGCGATGAACGCGCCCGCCGCGATCCCCAGACACCCGGACAGGATCGCCGCCGTCACCAGCAGGTGCGGCGTGATCCGCGAGAACACCAGGTCGGTGTCGAAAAGCGCCCGGTAGTAGCCGTTGATGGCCCACGAGAGGACGTAGCCGATCCCAATCCCGATCGCGCTCCCGACCAGGGCGACGCCGGCGGCGATCGCCACGATCGTTCCTGCGACGGTGCGGGGCGAGATGCCGATGAGCCGCATCGCGCCGACCTGTCGCCGCATCTCTTCACCCTTCAGGGCCATGATGGCGATGAGAAATACGCTGCTGGCGAGCACCGTCACGAACCCGATCGCGCGGTGGAACCGCGTGATGACCTCGAAGGTGCTCGAACTCCGAGCGGCGAGATCGGCGGAGGTGTAGGCCCGGAACCCGAGCGCCGCGGCGTTCAGTCGAGCAACCACCGCGGGAGCGGCGGCGGGGGGCCGTAGCCGTACGACGATGCTGTCGACCGCATCCCCGCGGCCGGTCAGCGTCTGCAGATCGGGGAGATGGAGGCGAAGGTCGATCGACCCCCGGCCGACGTCGGTCGGATACCGGACCGGCCGGTAGATCCGCGCGACCCGCGCGGACTGCCAGGGCCCGGTTGGGAGCACGGCGATCTCCAGACGGTCCCCCAGGCCGACCCCCAATCGATGGGCGGCGCGGTCGCTGAGCGAGACCGGCCATGCATTGGAGATGTCGAGGGGCACCGGCTGCGAACGGACGGGGGGAATCCCTCCCCCGAGTCCCAGCAGGATAATGACCGCCAGCAGCGCCAGATACCCGGTGCGTCGCATGGGTTTCATCATAGCAATCGCTCGGCGGGGGCTTCAAATTCCGCAGGGGACGAATCCGCCGTCGTCCAAGCACTTCCATCGCGCACGAGGCTTCGGGAAGCGCTCCGGCTGGAGGGTGGCCGATGGACGTGCTGGTTCAAGCGTGCCTGAACGGATCGAGGACGCGCGCCGACCACCCCGGCGTCCCCCTCAGCGCTGACGATCTTGCCGCGGAGTCGCACCGAGCCGTGGCCGTCGGGGCGCGGGCGCTTCACGTCCATCCTCGACGCGGCGACGGGGCAGAATCGTTGGACCCGATGGCCTGCGGGCTGGCGGTGCAAGAGATCCGCACCCGCTGCCCGGGTGTGCCCGTCGGTCTCTCCACCGGAGGCTGGATCGAGCCCGACCCGGCCCGGCGGCTCGAGCAGGTCTCAGGGTGGACCGAGCTGCCGGATTATGTGTCGGTCAATTTCTCAGAGCCGGGCGCAGCCGAACTCTGCCGACTGCTGGCCGACCGCCGGATTCGCGTGGAGGCCGGGCTGGCGTCGAGTGCCGACGCCGAGCGATTCGTCCGCAGCGAGGTCAGCCGGCGATGCCTGCGGATCCTGCTTGAACCCGGACCTCAGGAGGCCAGGGACGCCCTCGCCCTCGCCTCCGAGATCGAGGCGATCCTCGACCGACAGCGCAATACCTCCCCACGGTTGCTCCACGGCGAAGGTCGAGCGGCATGGCCGGTGCTCGAGGCCGCCCTCCGCCGTGGATATGACGTCAGGATCGGCTTTGAAGACACCCTGCTCCTTCCCGATGGCCGCGCGGCTCAAAGCAACGCGGACCTGGTCGAGGCCGCCGTCGCCCTCGTACGGCACGGCGGGTCTGCGGCGGTGCGGCCGGCCCATCCCTGAGCGGTCGAAGACGGGCTCGAGCCGACCGTTCAGCCGCCCGGCATGAACCTGCGGGCGGGGAGTGTGGCCGCCGCGCCCAGGATCGTCAGCGCGCCCGCGGCGATCGGCAGGAACGAGACCGCGGGCACGGCGGTGAGATCCCACATCGCCCCTCCGATCAGCGGGGCCACAAACGAGTACGCATAGGCGATCGCATACATCCCGGCCGAGAGGCGGTGCACCTCCCCGCGGTCCGCGAGGATCGGAGGGAGCGCGAGGCACAGCGCGAGCGCCATCGCGAAGAAGAAACCAAGCATTCCGGCGCCGATCACGGCCCCGCGGGCCTGGGGGAGGAAGAAGACCCCCTGGCTGACCAGCATCCCGACGCCGATGATCAGAAACGGTTCCCGCCGCCCCACCGCCCGCGAGGCGATGAGCGCGGCGACGAGCGAGGCGGGAAGCTGACTGACGTTCAGGGCCGTCAGACACTCGCCGACGAGAGCGGGCCGACCGATCGCCCGCAAGAATTCGGGGATGAAGGCGTTCGCCGCGAAGTAGGAGGAGGAAGCTCCCCCCATCAGCAATCCCAGCTGCCAGGTCTTGGCCGTTTTCCATTGCGGCCACCACGGATCGCGCGGGCCCCCCGCGGCGTCCGGCAGGAGGGAGCTCAACCCCGCCATCGGGACGACGGTCAGCAGCACCAGCGCCCCCCAGAGGACAAAGCTCAATTCCCAGCTGTGATGCATCAGGGGGAGCGCCACGGGCAGCGTCAAGGAGGCGCTCAACGTTTCCCCCACCAGGATTCCGTTGACGAAGACCGCGGTGGCGAGACCCACCCGGGTCGGAAACCATCGATCGACCAGTGACGGGACCGCCGGCTGGGTGACCGCGATCCCGGCGCCCATGATGAAGGTCATGACAAACAGCATCGCAATCGAAGGGCCGACCCCGCGCAATCCGGAGGCGAGCGCGGCGCAGAGGGTCCCCGCGATCAGCGTGCGGCGCGCTCCCCATCGAGCGATGCAGAGCGCGCCGAGGACGGCCGCAACGGCGAACAAAACGACCGGGAGCCCGGTCAGCGCCGCCACTCCCGTTTCCGTGAGTCCGAGGTCGCGGTGGATGAGCGGGAGCACGGGCGGCACGGCCAGGATGGTCACCCGCAGGTCGATCCCGGCCAGCCAGAGGAGGACAAACCCTACCCATCGCGGCGCCGCTTCCGAGGGGTGCCTTGCCCTCGCGGACGTCACAGCAAGAGGGGTGTCGACGCGCGACGAGTCGGCATGCGGCGGCGGACCTCGCGCGCGGCCGAGGTGCCGCGCCCGCTGCGCTCATCCCCGGGGCCCGCCCGCTGCGGCCGACCGGGCTGTTCCCCTCGATGCTGAATCACCGCTCGGGGTCGCGCCCGCGTCGGAGCGGCGCCGGCGGGCGACGATGATCCCTCGGGTCACCCCGCCGCCTAAGCGCGCTGTGCCCCACGGGCCCGCACCGCCTCGAGGGCTGCGGCCAGGCGGTCACGCGTCACCGCGAGATCCTCCGGAAGGACCTTCACTTCTCCCAGCACCGGCATGAAATTGGTGTCGCCGGTCCAGCGGGGCACCACGTGCACATGCAGATGGCCGACGATCCCGGCGCCGGCGGCCCGCCCCACGTTCATGCCGACATTGAATCCCTCGGACCCGTACGTCTCGCGGATGGCCTGCATCGACGCGGTGGTGAGGTGGATCAACTCCAGCGTCTCCGCATCGTCCAGATCGGCGAGGTCGGCAACGTGGCGGTTCGGCACCACCATCAGATGCCCGGCGTTGTACGGGAACGTGTTGAGGATCACAAACACCCGCTCCGCCCGCCCGACGATGCGGTGGTCGCGATCCCGCCCCTCTCGGGGAAGGGTGCAGAACACGCAGTCCTTCTTGGGGGTCTCTTTGATGTACTGAATCCTCCACGGCGCCCAGAGATACTTCATCCCGCCCGGCCCCGCTTGATCAACTCCACCGCCTGCTGCGCCGCCGCCTGCTCCGCTTCCTTCTTGCTGCGGCCCCGGCCCTCCCCGAGGACCCGGCCGTTGACCTCGACGACCACAACGAAGGCCCGATCGTGTTCCGGGCCGCGCTGCCCCGTGATGCGGTAGCGCGGCAGCCGCCGCTCCTGCTGCTGGATGAGTTCCTGCAACTGGCTCTTGTAGTCTCCCTCACCCGGTTCCTCGAGGCGGCTCAGTTCCTCCGCAAACAGCCGTGACACGCAGTAGTGGGCCACGCCGTACCCCGAATCGATGTACACCGCGCCCAACACAGCCTCCAGCGCGTCCGCCAGGAGGGCCGGCCGTGCCCGCCCCCCGCCCTTCTCCTCCCCGCGCCCAAGCAGGACATAACGACCGAGGTCGATCTCGCGGGCCACGCGGGCGAGGGCTCCCTCGCTGACGATGCTGGCCCGAAGTCGCGCCAGATCGCCTTCGAGTCGGCCGGGGTAGCGCCGGTACAGGTAGTCGCTGATGGCGAGGTTCAGAACCGAATCGCCGAGGAATTCCAGCCGTTCGTAGTTCTCCCCGTGGCGGGTCCGGCCTTCGGCGGCCGCCGAGCCATGGACCAGCGCCAAGTGCAGCAGGGATCGGTCGCGGAACCGGATGCCCAGTTTGGTTTCGAGGTCGGTTAGGACCGCTTCGCGCTCCGCCGAGGGCGTCGCGTCTTCGTTCTCCGCCGGGCGGCCCGCCCTCGGGGACGGCGAGCCCGGGGCGGGGGGAGGCTTGGGGATATCCACCGTTAGGCCGGCCTCCGCAGCACCAGGATCGCGTTGTGCCCGCCGAATCCGAACGCGTTGGACATGGCGACGTCGACCCGCGCCGCCCGCGGCGTGTTCGGGATGTAGTCGAGGTCGCACTGGGGGTCCGGGACCTCGTAGTTAATGGTGGGGGGGAGCATCTCACGCTCGATGGCGAGGGCGCAGGTGATCGCCTCCACGCCGCCCGCGGCGCCGAGCAGGTGTGAGGTCATCGATTTGGTCGAGCTGATCGGAACGCGGTGGGCGTCTTTGCCGAACACCCGCTTGATCGCCACCGTCTCAAACCGATCGTTGTAGATGGTGCTCGTGCCGTGGGCGTTGATGTAGCCGATCTGTGTCGGGTCCAGTTTCGCGTCCTTGAGGGCGAGCTGCATCGCCCGTGCCGCCCCGTCGCCCTCCGGGTCCGGTTGGGTGATGTGGAAGGCGTCGGCGCTGGCGCCGTATCCGACCACCTCGGCATAGATGTGCGCGCCGCGGCGCTCGGCCTGGTCCCACTCTTCCAGGAGCACGATCCCGGCTCCCTCCCCCATCACGAACCCGTCTCGTTCGGCGTCGAACGGCCGCACGGCCCGCTCCGGCTCGTCGTTGCGCGTGCTCATCGCCTTCATCGTGCAGAACCCGGCCAGGCTCAGCGGGGTCAGCGCTGCCTCACTGCCGCCGCAGATCATCGCCGCGGCGTCATCCCGCTGGATCGTTCGGAAGGCGTCGCCGATCGCATGGCCGCTGGTGGCACAGGCCGAAACGACGGAGACGTTGGGACCCTTCGCGCCGGTCGCAATGCTGACGATGCCGGACGCCATGTTGATGATGATCATCGGGACGAAGAACGCGCTGACCCGGCCGGGGCCGCGCTCCAGCAACACCTGGTGCTGCTCCTCCCAGGTTTTGGCCCCGCCGATCCCTGAACCGATGATCACCCCGACCCGCTCGGCATTCTGCGGGGTGATCGCAAAGCCGGCGTCATCCAACGCGAGCCGGGTCGCCGCCATCGCAAACTGGACGAACCGATCGTTGCGACGGACCTCTTTGCGTTCCATGTACTGCGCGGGATCGAATTCTCTGATCTCGCCGGCGATCTGGGTCTCGTACGGAGATGGATCGAACGCCGTGAGTCGACGGACCCCCGAGCGGCCCTCCATCAACCCGGTCCAGAAGGCGTCCTTGCCGATGCCGATCGGGGTGATGACGCCGATCCCCGTCAGCGCCACTCGCTTGGTCATCGTGGTCCCCAGATGTCCGCCGCCCGTGCGGGAGCTATTCCGTCGGCGCTTCGACGTGGCTCTCGATATACTTTGCTGCCTCACCGACGGTCAAGATCTTCTCCGCCTCTTCGTCGGGGATCTCCAAATCAAACTCGTCCTCCAGCGCCATGACCAGCTCCACCACGTCGAGCGAGTCGGCTCCGAGATCCTCGACGAACTTCGACTGCGGCGTGACCTCATTCGCCTCCACGCCGAGCTGTTCTACCACTTTTGCCTTCACGCGATCGAATACCGGTGCCATGCCACGATCACCCCCTGGATCGTCCTACCGCATCACCAGCCCGCCGTCGACATTCAGGACCTGCCCCGTGATATAGCTGGCTTCCTCCGAGACGAAGAACGCCACCGCCGCGGCCACTTCTTCCGGTCGCCCGGTGCGGCCCATCGGAATATGATCGACGAACCGGGAACGCTGGTCCTCCCGGAGCGTCGCCGTCAACCCGGCCTCAATGTACCCCGGGGAGACGACATTGGCCGTGATCCCGCGACCGGCCACCTCCTTGGCCACGGCCTTGGTAAACCCGATCACCGCGGCCTTGGCCGCGATGTAGTTCGCCTGCCCCGGGTTTCCGACCTCTGCCACGATCGAGCTGATATTGACGATCCGCCCGCGGCGCTGGCGCAGCATATCGCGCAGCGCCGCGCGTGTGCAGTAGAACGTCGAGTGCAGGTTGACCGCCAGGATCTCGTGCCAGTCCTCGTCCCGCATGCGCACGAGGAGCCCGTCGCGCGTCAGGCCGGCGTTGTTGACAAGGACATCCAACCGTCCCCGCCATTCCCCCGCCCCTTCGACCAGCCGCCGGCAGGCCTCCGCCGAGGTGATCTCCGCCTGAAGGATCGTAGCACTGCTTCCCGCCTCCTCGACCAGGCGGCGGGTACGCTCGGCGCCCTCACTGTTGTGGCCGTAGTGCACCACGATCCCCGCCCCTTCCCGGGCGAGCCGAACGGCCACCGCCGATCCGATCCCGCCGGACGCTCCGGTGACGAGCGCAACGTATTCCGGCAGGCTCATCGGACCTGGAGCCCGGCAAGGGCGACCGTCGCGTCATTGCGGGAGGCGGGGTCCTCGATGTGATAGGGAGCCGCCGCCACCGTCTTGCGGATCATGCCGCAGAGCGTCGTACCTGGGCCGATCTCCACAAACTGCCGCACCCCCGTCTCCCAAATCGACCGGACCGACTGTTCCCAGAGCACGGGAGACGTCACCTGCGCGAGCAGCGCCCGACGAATGTCGTCGACTTCCCGGATCGGGGTCGCCGACACGTTCGCCACCACGGGGATATTCGCGGCGCGGAAGGGCGTCCGCTCGAGGTCGGCGGCGAGCCGCTCGGCGGCCGGCCGCATCAGGCTCGTGTGAAACGGCGCGCTGACTGCGAGCTGGATGGTGCGCCGGGCCCCGCTGGCCTTGGCCGCGGCCGCGGCCTCCCTGACGGCACGGGCCTCTCCGCCGATGACGATCTGGCCGGGGCTGTTGAAGTTGGCCACCTCCACCACCCCGAGGTGGGCGTGCGCCGCGCACAGGGCCCGCGCCTGGTCCGCGGTAAGACCCATCACCGCGACCATCATCGTGTCCTGCCCGCCGGTCGCCTCCTCCATGTAGATGCCCCTGAGTCGGACCAACCTGACCGCGTCCTCGAGCCGAAGCGCGCCGGCACACACCAGCGCCGTGTACTCACCCAGGCTCAATCCGGCGGCGATCTCCGGGGCGGCGGGAAACGTGGCCAGGCAGGCGAGGCTCGTGACCAGAATCGCGGGCTGCGTATTCGCGGTGGCGCGGAGCGCCTCCTCCGGGCCTTCGGTGCAGAGGCGCAGAACGTCGAAGCCGATCGCCGCGCTCGCCCGCTCGTACACCGCGCGGGCCTGGGGAAATTGCTCGGCGAGATCTCGCCCCATGCCCACGTACTGTGCTCCCTGCCCCGGGAACACCGCGGCGAACCCGGCCGGCGCCGTCGGGCTCAGCGGGCGCCCCCCCAGCGGATCGTGCACGCGCCCCAGGTGAATCCACCACCGAACGTGACGAGGACCCCGAGCCGCCCCTCTTGGACCTGTCCGGCTTGGACCGCTTCGTAGAGCGCAACCGGCACGGACGCGGCCGAGGTATTCCCATACCGCTGAACGTTGACGAAAAACTTCTCGAGCGGCACGCGGAGGCGGCGGGCCGCGGATTCAATGATCCGGATGTTGGCTTGATGCGGGATCACGAAATCGACATCGGTCGGTTCGAGTTCGGCCCGCCGTAGGGCCTCCGCCGCCGCCTGCGGCAGCGCCCGCACCGCGAACTGGTACACCTCGGGGCCATTCATGGCGATGAAGTGCTCCCCCCGCTCGACCGTGTCGAACGACGCCGGTCGACGGCTGCCGCCGGCCGACAGGTAGAGCGCTCCCCCGCCGGACCCGTCCCCTCCCAAGCAGAAGGAGAGGAATCCCTGTCCCGGCCGGGCCGGGCGCAACACCGCCGCGCCGGCGCAGTCGCCGAAGAGCACGCACGTGGCGCGGTCCCGCCAGTTGGTGATCCGGGAGAGGGTCTCTGCGCCCACGACCAGGACGGTCTCCGCCTGGCCCGAGGCGATGGCGCCGTGCCCGACGCTCAGTCCGTAGACAAAGCTCGAGCAGGCCGCCGACACATCGAGACACCCAACGGTACGGGCTCCCAGTCGTTTCTGCAGCAGACAGGCGACGCTGGGGAACATCGTGTCGGGGGTCGTGGTCCCCACGACGATGTAGTCGACGTCCGTCGCTTTCAGGCCGGCCTGGTCGAGCGCCTCGCGCGCCGCGCCGTAGGCGAGATCGGAGGTGGCCTCCGTCTCCGCGGCGATCCTGCGCTCGGACACGCCGGTGCGCGACCGGATCCACTCGTCGGTGGTCTCGACCGTTTTCGCCAGCTCGTCGTTGGTCAAGATCCGTTCGGGAAGGTAGCGACCCAGTCCGACGATCGTGGATCCCGTGTACACGGCGCGCTCCCTTGATCGGTCGTGTGCGCGATCCTCAGCGATGATTGCGCGGCGTGTTGTCACGCGTCGGCACGCGACCGCTGGGGGAGCGGAAGCTGTCCTTCCGGTTCTCTATCCCTCGGGGTGGTGGGGGCGGGTCCGGGCGACAGGTGCGAGAGCCGAGCGATGTCGGCGCGGATGGCTTCCACCATGCGGGAGTGGACGGAGTCCGCGGCGAGCGCGATCGAATTTCGAATCGCCTTGGCCTTGGAGCTGCCGTGGGTGATGATGCAGATCCCGTTCACCCCAAGCAGCGGCGCGCCTCCGTATTCCGTGTAATCCATCCGCCGGGCCAGGGCCCGCAGGCGCGGGGTCGCCAGGAGCACGCCCAGCCGGACGAGGATCCCCCGGCTCAGCTCCTCGCGGAGGAGCGTGAAGATCCCCACCGCCAGGCCTTCGCCGAACTTCAAGAGGAGGTTGCCGACGAAACCGTCGCAGACAGCCACATCGGCCGCTCCGCTGAAGAAGTCCCGGCCTTCAACGTTGCCGATGAAGTTGACGCCGGAGTGGCGCAGCAGATCCGCCGCCTGGATCACCGCCTCGTTCCCTTTGGTGTCCTCGGCGCCGTTGCTCATGAGCGCCAGGCGCGGCTCTGCGATTCCGAGCACCCGGTTCGCATAGACGCTGCCCATGATCGCAAATTGGAGGAGGTGCTTGGGGCGGCAGTCTACATTCGCCCCAACATCGACCATGATGGCGCGGCCCCGTAAGGTGGGCAACACCGCGGCGATCGCCGGGCGGTCGATCCCCTCAATGCGGCCGAGGGTGAGGAGCGCCGCGGCCATCGCCGCGCCGGTGTTCCCGGCGCTGACCACCGCATCGGCCTCGCCACGCCGGAGTGCCTCCGCCGCGACGAGGATCGACGCCTGGCGCTTCCGCCGGAGCGCCATCGCCGGCGCCTCCGCCATGCCAATGACCTCGGGGGCGTCCAGCACCCGAATCGGCAGCCCCGATTCCGGGTTGACCGATGCGAGCTCCTCGCTGACCCGGCTTGTCGGGCCCACCAGGATGACCTCGACGCCCAACTCCCGGGCGGCGAGGACCGCCCCCCCGACGACCTCCCGAGGGGCGTAGTCGCCGCCCATCGCGTCGATCGCGACTCGCAGCCTCGCTCCCTCCATCGGCGTCTCGGTCCGCTCCCTACCCGCCGGTTTTCTCCTCGGCGGGCTTGACCTCAATCACTTGCTTTCCCGCGTAATATCCGCACGCTGGACAGACCCGGTGGGGCGCCATCCGGGCATGGCACTGAGGACACTCCACCAGCGTCACCGGCTGTACCTTAAAGTGCGCGCGCCGGCTCGCCGTGCGCGCCTTGCTGAATCGCCGTTTTGTCAGTCCCATCCGTCACTCCTTCTCCGTCGTCGCCCCGCCCTTATGCACGGTCGCCCACTGCCGCAACACCTGAAGTCGCGGATCAACGGGATCCTCCGCACAGCCGCACGCGCCGGCGTTCAAGTCCGCGCCGCAGGTCGGACACAATCCCCGGCACCCCTCCCGGCACCTCGGCGCGAGGGGGAGGGCCAGAATGAGGTGCTGCCGGACGACCTCGGTCACGTCAATCGTATCATCGGGTCCGACCGGAGTCACAAAGTCGTCCGGACCCAACTCCGCCTCCACCGCTGCGGTGGCGGTCGCCGGACGGCCGAACTCTTCGGCGATGGAGAACTCGAGCGGCTGCTCGAATCGGACCAGGCACGCTCCGCACACGAGACTCAGTGCCGTTCGCACCCTTCCCGAGAGGCACACCGTCCGCCCGGTGCTGGCGACCGTGAGCGCCCCTTCGACGGGCCGCAGGAGCACCGCGTCCTCGGCAGGCGGCTCGCACGGCTCGGAGTACGCCAACGTCCGAACGGCGCCCCGATCAGCCAGCAGTTCGCCGATGTTAACCCGCACATCGCCACCTCACGACGTGTGCCCGGACGGCCTATCCCGCGAGGGGGGGTAACCGCCGGGCACACCGTCTGATTATACGGACGCCGGTTCGGCGTTGTCAAGAGACGGTAACTTTGCCGTTGTCGACCCGCGACGAGGTCTGCGCTTGCCCCCCGCTCCTAGCCCCGGTCCGCTCCGCGAGGACCGCCTTGCCGCGCTGCACCGTCGCGAGGATCCGTGCCACCTCGCGCTCCAGGCGCTCCAGGACGGTCAGCGCATAGAGGTCGGCGCCGCGTCGGGTCTCCTCCGCGTCTCGCACCGCCTGTTCCCGAATTTGCTGGAGTTGTTGCTCGGCGGCCCGGGCAAGCGTCCCGTCCTCGATCGCCCGGCGCGCGTGATCCTCGGCTTCGAGGACGATGCGCCGTGCTTCGTCCTGCGCGCGCCGCAGCACCGTCTCCGCTTCTGCCCCCACCGCCGCCGCTCGCTTGGCATCGGTGGACAGCGCCTCACGGAGGCGTTGCATCAACTGCTGAACTTCTTCGTCCCATGCGGCGCGGCGGCCCGGGGAAAACCGCGGCGGTCCCGCGGCCAGGAGCGCATCGAGGCGCTCCAGGCAATCTGGGATGGATGCGGGGATCGAGGATCGACCTGCCGTTGCCATCTCGTCACCTCTTGCGTTGTGACCTCAACTTCTGACCGAGCCGTTTCTCCACATTCTGGGGAATGAGACCGGAGACCGATCCGCCGAACCGCGCCACCTCCCGGATCAGCGTCGAACTCAGGTATGCGAATTCCGGAGCGGTCATCATAAAGACGGTTTCGATTTCGGGTCTCAGTCGTTTGTTCATCGCCGCCATCTTCAGTTCGTACTCGAAGTCCATCATTGCCCGCAGTCCCTTGACGATCACCGTCGCTCCCAGCCGCTCCGCGAACTCGACGGTCAGCCCTTGGAACTGCATGACCTCGACGTCGGTCTGCTCCGCCGCGGCGCGGAGCATCGCCACGCGGTCGGCGACGCTAAACATCGGGTCTTTCTCTATGTTGGTCGCGACGCCCACGACCACGCGGCGAAACATTCTGCGGGCCCGCTCGATGATGTCCAGGTGCCCGTTGTGCACCGGGTCGAAGCTGCCGGGATACAAGGCAATGGCGAGCCTGTTCTCCCTCAAGGCCCTTCCTCCCTCTTCCCACCCCGCGCGTACGTCCAAAGCGCGGTTTCTCCGTACCGGACCGCCCGGAGGCGGGTGAGCCCCGCGATCTCGCCCGGATCATCCCGCCAGTGGCCTTCGGCGATTGCCAGGCCGTCATCCGCCAGCACCGCCCCGGCGGCGATGCGTCTCAACGTCTTCGCCTGCAGCCCGAGCCCATACGGCGGGTCCAGGAAGATCAGGTCGAACTGCCGCTCCTGCGTGTCGAGCGCCTGCACCTCGGTCAGCACGTTGGCCCTGCGAACTTCGGCGTGGGGGACCGCCGCCAGGGACTCCCGGATCAAGGCGGCGTTGCGCGGATCGCGTTCGACGAAAACGACCAGGCTCGCCCCCCGTCTCAGCGCTTCAATCCCAACCCGTCCGGTCCCTGCGAAGAGATCGAGCACGCGGGCGCCGGCGAGGCGCGGGGCGAGCGAATTGAAGAGCGCGCCCGTGACCTTGCTGGATGTCGGGCGGACGCCGTGCCCGCTCTTGACGTGCGCCCGGGTGCCGCGGGCCCTGCCGCCGCCGCTGCGCACCCGTCAGCCGACCCGCACGTTCTCGACGCGGGCGCCGCCGAACCGTTGCTGGAGTGCTTCCGCCAGGGGGCGGTGCGCCGGTTCCCCGAGCGCGGGGTCGCTCCGGAGCAAGATCTCCGCATCTCGGCGGGCGCGCTCGAGCCAATCGTGGTCCCGAACGAGATCGGCGACCCGGAGCTCGGTGACGCCGTGTTGTCGGAGCATGGTCTGCCGGCGGTCGCCGAGGAGTTCGCCGGCCCCTCTGAGCTCAAGGTCCCGCTGGGCGATGCGGAACCCATCCCCCGTCTCCACCATCGCGGCGAGACGCGACGCGGCGATCGCGTCGTCGGCGGCGACATCGGCGACGAGGACGCAGACCGATTCGTGGGTTCCCCGTCCGACGCGCCCGCGGAGCTGGTGAAGTTGGGAAAGCCCGAAGCGGTCGGCGTCCTCGATCACCATCACCGTGGCGTTCGGGATGTCGATCCCAACCTCGATCACGGTGGTGGCGACGAGGACGGCGATCTCGCCATCCCGCATCGCGCGCATGGTCGCATCGCGCACTTCAATCTTCATCCGCCCGTGCAGCACGCCAACTCGAAGGCCGCGGAACACCTCCTGTTGCAGGCGGGATGCGAGCGCCGTGGCGGCCTCGGCCTGCAGCTTGTCGGATTCTTCGATCAACGGGCAAACGATGTAAGCTTGCCGCCCCGCCTCGACCTGCGAGCGGACGAACTCGTACACCCGCGGCCGACTCGAGGTGGGGCGGGTGTAGGTCTTGATCGGCGACCGCCCCGGCGGGAGCTCATCGAGCGTCGAGACGTCCAGGTCGCCGTAGAGGGTGAGGGCGAGGGTGCGCGGGATCGGCGTCGCCGTCATCACGAGCACGTCCGGATGGTCGCCTTTCTTGCTCAGCGCCGCCCGCTGGGTGACCCCGAACCGATGCTGCTCGTCGACGACGACCAACCCCAACCGATGAAATTCCACTTCCTCCTCGATCAGGGCGTGGGTGCCGATGATGATGTCGGCACGTCCCTCCCGCGTCGCCTGGAACGCCTCCAGGCGGGCCGCGCGCCCCAGGCCGCCCACCAGCAGGACGGTTGTGATCCCGAGGGGCTCAAGTAGGGTGTGGAGGGTCAGGTAGTGCTGCCCGGCCAAGATCTCCGTTGGAGCCATCAACGCCCCCTGCGCCCCCCCTCCCACACAGCGCAGCAGCGCGGTCGCGGCGATCAGGGTCTTCCCCGAGCCGACATCGCCTTGGAGCAGCCGGTTCATCGGGTGGGACCGGTGGAGGTCTGCGCTGATCTCGTCGATCACCTGGCGCTGGGCCCGGGTGAGCGAGAACGGCAAGCCGGCGTGGAACCGGGTGATGAGCTCGGAGGCGTCCCCGTACTCGACGCTCCGCCGCTCGGCCGCCGCGGCGGCCTTCTGGCGGAGCAGCAGTAGTTCGAGGAGCAGCAGTTCCTCGTACACCAGCCGCCGGTGCGCCGCGGCCTGCGTGTCCTGGGTGTCCGGAAAGTGCGCCTGCCGCAGCGCGTCGGCGAGCGCGGGAAGGCGGTGGCGACGCCGAAGATCGTCCGGCAGCCATTCCGTGATCCGCGGGGCGGTGTCCTCGATCGCGTGGAGCACGATCGTCCGCAGGATCCGCTGGCTCAACCCCTCGGTGCCGCGATAGACGGGGACGATCCGCCCCACGTGCAGCGTCTCCTCACCATCCTCCAGGAGCTCGAACTCCGGGGCCGCCATCTGCACCTCCCCGCCCTGCCGCTGTACCCGTCCGTGCAGGACGATCCTGCGCCCCCGCAGCAGCTGGCGCGCGAGGTACGGCTGGTTGTACCAAACGGCATGGAGGACGCCGGAGGTATCGACGATCGCGGCTTTGGTGATCGTGAGGCGCCGTCGCCGCGGCCGGAACTGGCGGATTTGGCCGATCGTGCCTTGAACGGTTTCCACGGCGCCGTGCCGGAGGTCGTAGATGGCGCGGAGGTGACTGCGATCCTCGAGCCGCCGCGGGAGCGTGTAGAGCAGATCCCCCGCGGTGGCGATCCCTAACCGCGCGAGCATTTGAGCGCGGCCCGGCCCCACGCCCCGCAGGTAGCGCACCGGGGTTCCCAGGTCGACGGCGGTGGGGGGGAAAGGGCTCGCCGTCATCTCCTGCGGGGAGCACACGGGAGGGGGCGCCGGCCGTGCTCTGCGCGAACTCACCATGCCGCCCGCCTCCTCTGTCGCGCTGTCCGTTGCCCGGAGCGGGCCAGGCGGCGATCGCCTGCCACGCGGGCAATTCTACGCCCCGGGCGTTGTCCCTCCCCAAGGCGTGTGGTAGACTGCGGAGAGAGTTCGACCGGCGAAGGGAGACCGCGATGGCACGGCGATGCGCGGTGTGCGGGAAGGAGCCGCGCACCGGCTACAGGGTGAGTCACTCGCACCACAAGACGAAGCGGAGGTTTGCCCCCAACCTGCAGAGCGTGCGCGCCGTGATCGACGGCGTGCGACGACGGGCCATGGTCTGCACCGCGTGTCTCAAGGGGAAGAAAGTGGTCCGGGTGGCCTGATCGCTCACATCACGGGCGGCCCTTCTCCCCGCAGTCTGGCAATCAGGCCCCGGAGCTCGGGTTCCTCCAGAACGTAGCGGTCACCGCAGAATCGACAGGTCACCTCGGCGCGTCCCTCCTGCATGAGGATGGTTTCCAGTTCGTCGACCCCCAGCAGGCGGAGCATGCCCTCCACGCGCTCGCGGCTGCACTGGCACTGGAACGCCAGCGGGGTGGCCGCTCCGATGTGCGGGTGCAGATCGCCGAGCGAAGTGGACAGGATCTGCTCAGGCGTGTGCCCGGCTCGCATCATCTGCGTGATCGGCGGAAGCTGTCGCGAGCGGGTTTCCAGGTCCTCCACCACCCCGGGGGGCGCCCCCGGCAGGATCTGCACACACAACCCCCCCGAGGCCAGCACCCGGAGACCTGGACCCACCAGTACCCCGAGCGAGACCATCGACGGGATCTGCTCGGAAACGACAAAGTACGAGGCGAGATCCTCCGCAATTTCCCCGGACACCAGCGGTGCAGACCCGTGGTACGAGACCCGAAGCCCGAGATCCCGCGTGACGTGGAGCAGCCCTTGCCGGCCGACGAGCCCGCCGACGTCGAGCTTGCGGGCGTTTGTCTCCGGCAGATCGGCCAGGGGGTGGACGGCGTAGCCGCGAACGTGGCCTTCCGCGTCGGCTTGGGCGATGACGCCGCCAATCGGTCCGTCTCCCAGCACCCGCAGGAGGACCGATTGCCCGGCCTTGAGCCCGGCCCCCAACAGTGCCGCCGCCGTCAGGCTCCGCCCCAGGGCCGCGGTCGCGGTGGCCGATGTGGCGTGGCGGATGCGCGCATCTTCAACGGTCTGTGTAGAGACCACGGCGATGGCCCGAATCGTCCCGTCCGCGGCAGTGGCCCTGAGGACGGCGTCCCGTATCTGCACGCCTCTCCCCTCCGTCATCGCGCCGGAACGCTTCCCCGGCGATCACGTGAGTAAACGTTGGGCGGAGCGCCGGGCATTCCCCCGCGCACCCGCGGGCGGGCGCGACGCCTCGGCCCGTCCGTCGTGTCGAATCGGGGGCGGACCTAGCCCTCCCGGTCGACGTCGATCTCCGGTGTCACAGCGTGCATCGGGTTGGCGGGGCCGTGTCCTGCCCCGATCGGCAGCGCCGCTTCGATGGCCCGGGTGATGAAGCGCTTGGCATTTCGGATCGCCGCGGCGGCCGGCAGGCCGCGCGCCAATCCGGCCGTGATCGCCGCGGAGAACACGCACCCGGTGCCGTGGGTGTGCGTGGTGGCGATCCGAGGCGTGGCCAGGCGCTCGCTGCGCCGGCCGTCGAAGACCACGTCGACGGCGGCGCCCTCGAGGTGGCCCCCTTTGACGACGACGAAGCGCGGGCCGAGGGCGTGCAGCTCCCGCGCCGCCGCCTCCATCTCCTCGAGGGTCCGCACCGATCGGTTGAGCAGCGCACCCGCCTCGTGCAGATTTGGGGTGACGACCAGGGCGATCGGCAGCAGGACCCGGCGGAGGGCGTCGCACGCCTCCGGCCGCAGCAGCGGCGCCCCACTCTTCGAGATCATGACGGGGTCGACCACCAGCGCGGCGATCCGGCGACTGCGGAGCTCGTCGGCGACCGCCTCGATGATCGGCGTATTCGACAACATCCCGGTCTTTGCCGCATCGACCCCGATATCCCCGATGACGGCATCGATCTGCTGGCGAACAAACTCCGGCGTCATCTCGACGATCGCCCGGACGCCGGTGGTATTTTGTGCGGTCAGTGCCGTGATGGCCGTCATGCCGAAGACGCCGAGCGCGGAGAACGTCTTAAGGTCGGCCTGGATCCCCGCGCCGCCGCCGGAGTCAGACCCCGCAATGGACAGCGCTCTCGGGATCATCGCCGTCCCCCCCCTGCCGGAAAATGATCCCACCCCTCCGCGGTCAAGGGACGCGGGACCCCGGATCCGTGAATCCACCGCCCGGCGGATGCCGGAAGGATCTCCGCGATGCGGGTGAGGTTTACGCCGATGCGCCGGGCGACCCCGGGGGCCTCGGCGTCGAACCCCGGCTCCGCGGCAAACAGGAGCTCATAGTCCTCGCCCCCCCGCAGCGCCCACGCGCGCGGGTCGATCCCCGCCGCGTGCGCGACCGGCCCGAGTCCGTCAGGAACCGGCAGCCGGTCCTCATCGAGGCGCACGCCGACTCCGGAGGCATCGACGAGGTGCAACAGGTCGCTGGCCGTTCCATCACTCGTGTCGATCATCGCCCTCGGCCCGAGCGCGCTCAAGACCCTGCCGGCGTCCACCCGCGGACTCGGCCGGCGGTATGCCTGTTCCAGCACCGCCCTCCCGGGAGCCTGGATCTCGGGATGCTCGAGGAGGAATCGGCCGGCCGCCGCTTTCCCGAGAGACCCGGTCACCCACACTCCGTCCCCCGGTCTCGCGCCCGAGCGGGTGACGGGCCGGGGTGTCTCGCCGAGCAGCGTGATGTCGACCACGAGCGGGCCATCGGCGCCGGACACATTTCCGCCGACGATGGAGACGGCGTGCGCCAGGGCGGCGGCGGCGATCCCCCGGTACAGCTCCTCCACCATGTCGAGGAGGGTATCCCGCGGCAGCACCAGCGAGATGAGCGCGTGGCGCGGGGTCCCCCCCATCGCCGCCACATCGCTCAGGTTCACGGCCAGCGCGCGCCAGCCGACGTCCCCGGGCCGGCACAGTGCCCAGGTGAAATGGACCCCCTCAACCTGACTGTCGCATGTTGCCACGACGGGATGCGAGAACTGCAGGACTGCGGCGTCGTCGCCGATCCCGATGGTCACCCCGGGCCCGGCGGTGGGGACGAGCTGCCGCAGCCGGTCGATCAGGGCGAACTCCCCCACCGACGCGATGGTGTTATCCGGTGAGTGCGGCATCGACCTCCCTCCGAATCCGGCGCACCGCGGCCGCGACGTCCTCCGCCATGGTCACCGCGGTGATGACCGCCACTCCCCGCGCCCCGGCGCGGATCACCGCCGCCGCGTTATCCGCCGTGATTCCCCCGATGCCGATCAGCGGCAGCCGAACCACCCCGCGGAGTTCGCGCAGGCGGTCGAGGCCGATCGGCTCGCCGGCGTCCGCCTTGGTGGCCGTGGCGTAGATCGCCCCGACCCCAAGGTAATCCGCTCCCGCCCGTTCGGCCGCCACGGCCTCCTCCGCCGTGGCGGCCGAGACCCCGATCACCGCCTCGGGTCCCAGCATTGCCCGCACCTCCCGGGTCGGCAGGTCGTCCTGGCCGACGTGGACCCCGTCAGCCCCGACGATCATCGCGACGTCGGCCCGATCGTTGACGACGAACGCGACCCCGGCCGCGCGGCACAGGGGGAGGATTTCCCGGCCCGCTTCCACGATTTGGCGGGCCGGGGCGTCCTTCATTCGCAGCTGCACGGTAGTCGCCCCACCACGGATCGCCGCCTCGGCGATCTCTCGGGGCGATCGTCCCCGGCTCCTGAGCGCATCGGCGATCACGTACACCCGCCAGTCCCGCATCATCCGAGCCGGGTCCGGGCGCGCCGCACGGCCGTGGCCCCGTCCAGGTCGTTCAGGGCATCCAGAAGCGCCGCGCGAAACGTGCCAGGCCCGCCGCTCCGCCCCGCCGCGCACTCGGCGGCGACCTCGAACCAGACCAGCCCGGCGGTCGCCGCCGCGAGAGGGTCGGGTTCGATGGCGGCGACCGCGCCGATGCAGGCCGTCGCCATGCAACCGCTCCCCGAGATTCGCGCCAGCCAGGGATGTCCGTTGGCGATGCGGACGGTCCTGGTGCCGTTGGTCAGCAGATCCTCGACCCCGGTGGCCGCGACCGTGGCTCCGGTCGATGCGGCCAGCCGCCGGCTCAACGCGTCGATGTCCTCGATCGTCCCCGCGGCATCCACCCCTCGCACGTGTCCGGCCAGTCCCGCAAGCGCGGCGATTTCTCCGGCGTTGCCCCGGATGCACGCACACCGGATCTCGGCCAGCAGGCGCCGGATCTCCGCCGACCGGAACGCCGTCCCACCCGCCCCCACCGGGTCCAGGATGACCGGCACGCCGCGGTGATTGGCCCGCCGGCCCGCTCGCACCATCAGGTCGGTGATGTCGCGGGTCAGGGTCCCGGTGTTGAGGACGAGGGCGCTCGCCTGGCCGGCGATCTCCTCCACTTCTTCCGGCGCCCGCGCCATCACCGGGGCGGCGCCGATGGCCGCGGTGACGTTCGCCACGTCGTTGATCGTGACGATGTTGGTGATGTGGTGCACGAGGGGCCGAGTGCTGCGGACACGGGTCATCAGTCCGGCGATGTCGCCGACGGAGCGGGTCACCGCGGGCCGCCTCCGGCCACCCAGCGGTGGAGCCAGTGGCGGAAGCGGAGGCGAAGATCCACCCGCTCCACGGCCCGCTGCATCGCCTCGACGGTCACGGTCCCCCGCCGGTAGGTGATCTGCACGTTCTTGGTCGCCAGGTTCACGTCCGCGCCGACCACTCCGGGGAGCTCCTCCAGAGCCCCCACCACGCGCCGTGCTCAGAGGCGGCAGAGGATGCGGTCCGCGCGGATCACGGTCGCCTCGACGCCGCCGCCTGCCCCGGTCACGACTGGACGGCCCATCCGTTGACGGCCGGGACGCGGCGAAGCGCCCGGATGAGCACAAAGCCGAGGATCGCGCCCGGGATGCTGCTGGAGAGAAACGCGATCTGAAACCACCAGAGGGTGTGGTGGGATCCGACCAACGGCTGGAAGAACCACGCCGCCAGGGTCGCGCCGATGGGCCCCGTCCCGATCGGCTCGCAGAGGGCGGCGGCGTCCGAACGCATCAGGCGGTACGCGTACCCGACGACCAGGGCGCCGAAGGGGCTGCCGGGGAACGCGAAGAGCGATCCCCACCCCAGGCTGTGGCGGAGGAAGGCCGTGACCAGCGCCGCGGCCGCCGCGTACCACGGGCCGACGAGGATCCCGGCGATGGCGTTGATGGTGTGCTGGAACGGCGCCACCCGCGTGGGGCCCACCGGGATGCTGAGCGACCCGAGAAGCGTCGCCAGTCCGGCGAACATCGCGGCAAGGACGAGCCGCCTCAAGTGCTGATCACGGTCCCGATCCCGAACTCCTCCCATCATATCGGCCATCCCTCCATCCGATCCGACATCTCCCAGAACAGATACTCATATCGCTGGCTCTGAAGATATATCTCCCGCAGCGCCGCCACCCGGTCGGCCGGTGGATCCGGTGCCATCCGGTCCAGGAGTTCCGCGGCCCACGCGGCGAATGCCCCGTACTCCTCCGTGGTATAGAGGCGGATCCAGTCGGCGTAGAGGGGGTGGCGGTCCCAGCCGTCGCGCGCTCGCAGGGCGGTCGCGATCTCCCAGTAGCCGTGCGCGCACGGGAGGATCGCCGCCAAGATCGCCGCCAGATCTCCGGTCTCGGCCGCCACCCGTAGATGGTTGGTGTAGGCGACGGTGGTCGGAGCGGGTTCGGTGTCGTCCAGCGCCTCGGGGGCGATTCCGGCCTTCCAGGCACACTGGCGGTGCAGGTCCATCTCCGTATTCAGGGTCTGCACGAGCAGGTCGGCGAGCCGTGCGGCCACGCCGAGATCCGGCGCCCGGGCCGCGGCCAGGGCCAGCACGCGGCAGTAGTGGATCAGAAACACGTAATCCTGCCGCAGGTAGAACTGAAACCGGTCCTCCGGCAGGGTGCCGTCGCTCAGCCCCCGGACGAACGGGTGTGAGAGGACGCGCGCGCGCAGCGGCGCCGCGGCGTCCTGCAGCTGCGCGAAGAGGCTCATCCGGCCGCCGCCGGATCCCGCGCCCCGATCGTCATCGGGCCAGGTTGGTGTAGAGCTGGTCGACGGGCACGGCTGACGAGATGACCTTGTGTGCCGCCAGCCACCGGTCGAAGTCGTCCCACCGGGCGCCCGCCTGAACCTGGGACCGCGCGTAGTACGGCAGCGTCGCGCGAAACGATCGGCGATTGAACTCGTCGTTGATCTTGGGGTTCCCGCGGATGTTGGCGTGGACGTAGTCCGCGAACGCCGCGTCGGGGGATGCCAGCGTGAACGCGATTCCTCGAGATACCGCGCGAACGAACTGCTCCAGCGCCGGCCGGCGCTGGGCCAGTCGCTGGTCGCTCGTGATCAGCACCAACTCGTAGAAGCTGGGGACGCCGTACTTCTCCAGTTCAAACATTCCCACCGCCTGACCCTGGAGCTCGATCTGCACACGCTCGACGTTGCGGTACGCTCCCACCACCGCGTCGACCTTGTGGGTGAGGAGCGCGGGAACGAGATCGAACGAAACGTTGACCATCTTGACATTGGATTCCGCCGCCCCATCGCTGTGCATGATCTGGTCGATGAACGCGTCTTCCAGACCGGTGACCGAAAAGCCGACGCGTTTGCCCACCAGGTCCTTTGGCGAGCGTATGCCCGTCCGCTTGAGGAACATGACGGTGTTCAGCGGGTGACCGATCAGGAGCCCGATGCTCCGGATGGGGAGCGTTTGGGCGCGGGCCAGGATCAGATTGGGCTCGTAGTTGACCGCCACATCGACGCGGCCGGCGGCGGTCAACTTCAGCGGGTCGTCCGGGTTGGCGGGGACCTGCATCGCTACCCGCAGGCCCTCCTGCGCGAAATACCCTTCCGCTTGCGCCGCGTACAGCGGCACATGGTCGGGGTTCGGAAACCAGTCCAGCATAAACGTGATCGGGGTCGGCGCTGGCATCCCCCCTGCGGCGGCCGCGGTCCCGACGACCATCGCCAGCGTGATGAACGCCGCTCCCCACCCTTTCCTTGGCATCATCCCCTCCTCAGGTGCGCTCCGGGTCTTCCACCCGGCGCCATGGAAGCACGAGCCGTTCGACGCCCGAGACGGCCAGGAACAGCCCGATGGCCATCACGCTCAGATACACGATGGCCGCGAACACCAAATCGATTTGGAGTTGGGCGTTTGCGTGGATCATGAGGAATCCCAACCCCTGCGTCGCGCCGACCCATTCCCCGATCACGGCGCCGATCACGCTCGTCGCGACCGCGATTCGAATCCCCGAGAAGACGAATGGGAGGGCGGCCGGGGCGCGGATCTTAAACAGCACCTGCGCGGGGGTGGCGCCGAGGATGCGGAGGAGGTTGACGGCGTCGGGATCGGCCGCGCGCAGGCCGTCGACCGTGTTCACCACAATCGGGAAGAAGACGATCAAGGCCGTCATCGCGACTTTGGAGAGCATCCCGTATCCCAGCCACACGATGAGCAGGGGGGCGATCGCGAACACCGGGATCGTCTGGCTGGCGATGATGAGCGGGTAGACCCCGCGTTCGACCAAGCGGGAGGAAAAGATCAGGAGCGCCAGGGCGGTTCCCACGACCGCGGCGATCGCAAAGCCGAGGAGAATCTCCTCCAGGGTCACCGCGGCCTCTCCGAGCAGCAGTCCACCGTCCGCAACGAGCAGACGGGCGATCCGCGACGGCGCGGGCAGGATGTAGAACGGAACCCCGAACGTCCGGACGCCCCACTCCCAGGCGGCGACGAAGGTCATGAGCAACACGGTGGGGGGTCCAGCGCGGTCGATGGCCCGCCTGACCGACGCCCATCCCATGCCGCCCCCCGCGGTACGATCTTCCCGGACCTCGATCGACCCCTCGGAGAGCGGAGTGGTCCTCATCGTACCACCTCCGGCAGGTCCTCTTCGAGGAGCGCCAGCAGGCCCGCTTTCTCCCTCACCACCTGATCGTCGGTGGCACGCCGCGGCCTGGGCAGGCGGATCCCCACCTCCCCGCGCACCCGCCCCGGCCGTGCGCTGAGGACGTAGATGCGATCGGCGAGGAGAACCGCTTCTTCAACGTCGTGGGTGATGAATAAGATGGTCCGGCCGAATTCCTCGACCAGCCGCCGCAGATGCCCGTGCATCGCCGATCGGGTCATGGCGTCCAGCGCGCCGAGGGGTTCGTCCAGCACCAGCAGGTCCTTTCGGCAGAGCAGGGTGCGGACGAGCGCAACCCGCTGGCGCATCCCCCCCGAGAGGAGGCTGGGATAGGCGTGCTCAAACCGCTCCAAGCCAAAGCGGCGGAGCAGATCGCGGGCGTCGTCCCGTGCGGCCGCCCGCGGGGTCCCCTGGACCTCCAAGCCGAGAACGGCGTTGTCGATCACCCGGCGCCAGGGGAGCAGGAGGTCCTTTTGCTGCATGTAGGCGACACGACCCCGGTCGCCGGCGAGCGGGCGGCCGTCGAGGCGGACCTCCCCGCTGTCCGGAGGGATAAGCCCCGCCACGATGTTGCAGAGGGTGCTCTTCCCACATCCGCTGGGGCCGAGCAAGGCGGTGAACTCTCGGGACCCGACGTAGAGCGTGATATTGCTCAGGACGTCGAGCCATCCGCCGGAGCCGCGTCCCGCCCCGGTCAGGGGAAACCGTTTGGAGAGGTTTCGGATCTCGAGTTTCGGCGTCATCCCGCGCACCGCCCCTCCAAGCAAAACGCGCCACCCCGGAACCGGGGCGGCGCATCGAGTCTCCCTCCGCTGGCATTACCCAGATCAGGTTCCGGGGTCGACGGCAGGGTAGCCGTCCTCTCAGCCTGGTCCCCCAAGCTCCCCCATGACTATGGGTGATCTAGACCTAGTATAACACATGGCGGTCGATCGGGCCACGGCGTTCACGACCCGGACGACCCGGGTGACGAGGCGTCCCCGGCGTCGGCACGCAACACCCGCCACAGTTCGTCCCCCGCAGGAGGCTCGAGGGCCAGGTCGACGTCCCGGCGCCGCACCACCCGATCGCGGGGCAGGAACCGGCCGATCTCGACGGCCCTGACCCCGGCGTCCGAGATCGCCATCACGGTGCGCGCCGGATCCGGGGTGGCGACGAGGAGCCCCCCGCTCCCCACCAATCGGAGCGGGTCCGCGCCCAACTGCGCGCAGATGGCTGCGGTTTCGGGGAGCACCGGAACGCGGGCGGCGTCGATGTGGACGCCGATCCCCCCGGCCTCGGCCATTTCGTAGGCCGCGCCGAGGACGCCGCCTTCGGTGACGTCGTGCATGGCATGGGCTCCCCCCCGCGCCGCCGCCCGCGCCTCCGGGAGGACGCTGATCCGTCCCCGGAAGGCTTTCGCCCGCTCCACCAGCGCGATCCCGAGCGGGGGAACCAGGCGATGTTCCAGTATCCCGGCGAGAATCGCGGTTCCCTCGATTCCCGCCCCTTTCGTGAGGAGTAGCGCGTCCCCCGGTATGCCTCCGCCGCTTCTGAGGACCTGATCCTTCCGCGCCCGTCCCACGGCGGTGACCACCACGATCGTCCGCTCGATCCCCGGGGTCACCTCGCTGTGGCCGCCTGCGATTTCCACCCCCAACTGGCGGGCGGCGGCCGATGCGTCTTGCATCACCCGGGCGAGGTCGGAGGCGGCATCACCGGGAGCGAGGAGGAGCGTGAGCAACAGGGCCACCGGCTCCGCCCCCGTTGCCGCGAGGTCGTTCGTCGCGATGAAGGCCGCGTACCACCCCAGATCGGGCCCGGCCCCGGTGATGGGATCGGTGGTTAGGACGGCGACCTCGTCACCGAAGTCGATCACCGTGCAATCTTCGCCCATCTGGGAATGGACGAGCACATCGGCACGTCGCGTCCCGAGGTGTTGGTAGACGATCGAAGCGAGGAGGTTGGGGGCCACCTTCCCGATCGGAAGACCCACCGTCGCTGCCCTCTACGCCAGCGTGACTTCCGCCGGAGCCCCGACGCGACTAGACGGCCACCCGAGACGAGATCACGGTCATCTTCTTCAAGATCGTTTGGGCGACTTCCAATGCCCGGACCCCGTCCTCCCCGGGCACGAGGGGGGTCGTCTCGCCGCGAACGCAGCTGACGAAGTGCGTCAACTCCGCGCGCAACGGCTCCTCCCCCTTCACCACGGTCCGCCGTTGGGTCCCGTGTCGACGGACCGTGATCTGTTGTCGGAGGTAGTTGAGATGGATCAGCCCGTCGGGGAGCGTGATCTCGAGTTCGGCAGCCTTCACCGGGGAGACCCGGCTGGCGACGAAGCTCGCCAGGCACCCGTTCTCCAGCGCCAGGTGGGCGACGGCCAGGTCCTCGTCCTCGCCGTGGATGGCCGCCCCGATCGCGCTCACGCGGGTGACGGGGGAGCGCATCAGGTTCAGGATGATGTCCAGGTCGTGGATCATCAAATCCAGCACGACGCCCACGTCCATGATCCTGGAGGGGTCCCAGGGGCGCACCCGCCGGACCTGCACGAACAGCGGCTCGCTGACCAGATCTTTGAGGGCGTGGACGGCTGGCTTGAACCGTTCCACGTGCCCGACGAGCAGGGTCACCCCGGCTCGGTGCGACAGGTCGATCAGTTCGACCGCCTGCTCGACCGTGGTGGTGATGGGCTTTTCAACCAGGACGTGGACGCCGTGCCGGAGGAAGTCGCGCGCGATCTCGTAGTGGAAGGCGGTGGGAACGGCAAGGCTCACCGCGTCGACCTTGCCGAACAGCATGCGATAATCTTGGTGGCCGGTCGTTTGGTACCGCTTCGCGAAGGCGGCAGCCTCCGCGGGGATGGTATCGACGACTCCGGCGAGCGTGACATCGGGAAGATGGTGATAGACACGTACGTGGTGCTGGCCCCATTGCCCCAATCCGACAACGCCGACGCGGACCAGCCTAGTCATGGACATCTCCTTAGTGCCGGGGATCGAAGCGGCGGATCGCCTGAACGATCCGGTGGAGCTCCTCCTCCCCGAGCGCGGGGTGCACCGGGATGCTGAGGACCTCTCCGGCAGCCCGCTCGGCCTCCGGACAACGAGCGTCCCCGTAGCCTAACCGCTGGTAGAGCGGGCTCCGGTGGATGGGGGTCGGATAGTAGACCCGGGTGCTGATGCCGCACGCCGTGAGGTGCTGCGCCAACCGGTCTCGATGTCGCGGTGCCCGCAACGTGTATTGGTGGTACACGTGCGTGCTGCCTTCGGGCTCCACGGGGAGCCCCAGCCACTCGAGGTTCCGCAGCTCCGCGGTGAGGCGGGCCGCGTTGTGCCTGCGCCGGAGATTGCGTTCGTCGAGCGTGGCAAGCTGACCGATCCCGATCGCCGCCGCCATCTCCGTCATGCGGGCGTTTGAGGCCACCATCTCGTAGACGTACTGCGCCGATTGCCCGACGTTGGTCAGCATGTGGGCACGCGCGGCTACCCCGGGGTCGCCGGTGACCACCATCCCGCCCTCGCCGGTCGTGAGGTTCTTTGACGGGTAGAAGCTGAACGTTCCCGCGTCCCCCAGCGTGCCGACCTTGCGGCCGCGGATCGTGGCGCCATGCGCCTGGGCGGCATCCTCGATCACGACGAGGTGGTGGCGACGGGCCAGTTCCAATAGCGCGTCCATCGGGCTCGGCAGTCCGTAGAGATGAACCGGGAGCAGCCCCCAGACATCCGGGGTCCGAGCGATGACATCGGCGACCGCGCCGGGGTTGAGGTTGTAGCTCTGGGGATCGATATCGGCGAACACCGGGATCGCGCCTCGCCGAAGAATCGCGTTGGTCGTGGCGACAAAGGAGAATGGCGTCGTGATCACCCGCGCCCCCGACGGAACCCCCGCGGCCTCGAGCGCCACCTCGAGGGCGGTGGATCCCGATGAGGTGGCGGCGCCGTGGGCGACTCCGAGGTATGCGGTGAACGCCACTTCAAACTGGCGGACCCATCGACCTGCGACGAGCTGTCCCGACTGCAACACGTCCAGGACCCGGCGCTTGTCCTCGTCGGTGAGCATGGGAGCGGCGATTGGGATCGTCGGTTGCGACGTTATCTGCACGTCCGTGGCCCGGTTGATCTCTACCTCCCCGCTGCGCGATTCCTCCGAGATTTCTGCACCCCGGAGGGATTTCCTGCTCTGCTCGGTGGGGACACGGGTTGGCGTCGCGCGCGCCGTCGAGCGAATCGTGACGACGTCGCACCGAACGCGGGGTCACGGCGGCGATTCGAGTTGACGCCGCAGCGCGTCCAGCATCCGTTCGAGATTCTCCTTCATCTTGACCCGCAACAGCGTGCTGAGGAGTCCCCCGATCAACGGGATGTCGAACTCGAAATCCACCACGATCGTCGTGCGCGTTCCTTCGGGTTCCGGCGCGAACGTCCACGTCCCCTCGTAGCGGTCGAAGTCCCCTTCGCGTTGGCGGAACCGGCAGCGGTGCTCGGCGTTGTCCCACACGTCCTCCTCCACCCAGTGGACCCGGTGTCCCTCCACAACTCCTACCCACTCCGTCAGCGTGGGGACGCCGTCCCGCCGCTCCAACACCGTGATCCGCTCCAGATCGGGCATGAACTGCGGGAAATCCTCGACCCGCTTTGCCAGGTCGTACACGGCGTCGAGCGGCGCATGGATCAGCACCGCTCCCTCAACACGCGCCAAGCGCATCCCCTCCTCTTTTGATTTCGGGTGGGTTGCGTCCACGGCGACGGCGGTCTGCGCCGATACCCCGAGGAGCGGTCGGGTTACGCGTGCAATTCCAGCACGTCACCGTCTTCCAGGACGTGTTCCCGTTGCACCATCTGCCCGTCGAAGGTATGCGCGCCCCAGATGCGTGCGTATTTCATCCGATCGGCAAAGTCCTTATGCACGATCGCCGCGGCATCCTGCACGGTCGTGCCGCGCTTCATCACGAAGGGCGCGGAGCGGTCCGCGCGATACCCGGGAGCCTTGGTGTAGATGCGGATCACGTTGAGGAGGCCGAACATCGCGCCGCGCAACGTGTCCACGCCCGTTTCGGTTTCAGCGGAGACCACCTGGATCGGCCACCGGCGGGGGTAGAGCTCGCGGAGGATCTCCAGCCGCTCGCTCGCCTCGGGTGCGTCTGACTTCGCGGCGATCAAGATCGTCGGCACGCCCCCGGAGGGATCCCCCCCCCGCCCGAGGCGGACGCCGGACCGATCGAGCAGCGCCAGCGTCGTCTCCATCGAGGACAGCAGATCATCGCTCGCTAGGTCCGCCACCAGCAGGGCCCCGTCCGCCTGCCGGATGAGCGCGAACAGCCACGGCTCCGCGGTTTCTTCGGCGATCGGGGGGAGGTCCACCAGCTGAATCTGGATGTTTTCAAATGCGACCATTCCGGGGAGGGGAATGCGGGTCGTAAACGGATAGGGGGCAACGGCCGGGGCGGCGTTGCTGAGCGCAGCGAGGAGGCGGGATTTTCCGACGTTGGGGGCGCCCACCAAGACGACCTGCCCGGCTCCCTCCCGGGGTACGTGCTGCCAGGTGGATCCCCGCCCCCCCGCCGGCTTGCGGGCCGCTTCGGTCCGCAGCTTGGCCATCCGGCGCCGGATGTCGGCCCGCATGTGCTCGGTCCCCTTGTGCTTGGGGATCGTGGCCATCATCTCGTTCAGCGCAACGAGCTGGTCCTCTGGAGTGGTCGCCTGGCGGAAGCGGCGTTCGGCCTCGAGGTACTGCGGGGTGAGGTTGGCGGGCACAGCGGACCCGGGATTACTGGATGCGGGTCACCCGGAGCTTCAGCGTGCCGGCCGGGGCGACCACGCGCACCGTTTCGCCTACGGAGCGGCCGAGCAAGGCAGCACCGACAGGGGACAGATGGCTGATCCGGCCCTGCGCCAGATCGACCTCCACCGGTCCGACGATGGTGTAGGCCACGTCCTCTCCCGTAGCCGTGTCGGTGACGTGAACGGTGCAGCCCATCGCCACTACGTCCGACTGCCCCTTCCCCGGTTCGTCGATCATCTGGACGTCACGGAGGAGCAGGTCGAGTTCCTGGATGCGGCCTTCGATGAAGGCCTGTTCGTTCTTCGCGTCTTCATATTCGGAGTTCTCGGAGCGATCGCCGAGCTCGGCCGCGCGCTTGATCCGCAGGGCCACCTCGCGCCGCCGTTCGCTGCGAAGATGCTTGAGCTCCCCTTCCAGCTGATCTCGGCCTTCCCGGGTGAGGAACGTGGGCTGATGCGATTGTCCGTCTCGTGTTGTGTCGGGCACGTCGTCTCCGTTGGCCTTCCCCATGGGCCGTACGGTCCCGGTCGGATCGCTGCGGCGTGGGCGGCGTGGGTTCATAGAGCGTCTCCGAGGGTATTCTACCAGAGCCGGCGGGGTTGGGGAAGCGCTCGGCCCTAGGACGCCTGGTCCGCAGGTTCGTGCAGAGCGAACAGGAGGATCGCGGGGCGTGGCTTAACTATGGGGGGAAATGCGTCCCGCCCGCGTGACTCGTTCATGAAGATCCTCGTGACCGGCTGCGCCGGCTTCATCGGGTCGAAGGTCAGCGAGGTCTGCCTGCGGGAGGGCCACGAGGTGATCGGGGTCGACAACCTCAACACCGCCTACGACGTTCGATTGAAAGAATGGCGCCTCTCCCGCCTCGTCGGAGGAGCCGGGTTCGCCTTCGTGCGGGCGGACGTGGTGGATCGGACGGCGGTCCAGGAGCTGTTCTCGCAGCACCCGTTCGATACGGTGATCAACCTGGCGGCTCGGGCCGGGGTGCGCCGGAGCCTCGTGGATCCCTGGGCGTACTTCGAGACCAACATCACCGGAACGCTGAACCTTCTTGAAGGATGCCGGGAGCACGGCGTGGTCAAGTTTGTCCTGGCGTCGACCTCCAGCCTATACGGTGATGGACAGCGGCCCTTTCGGGAAGACCAGCCCACGGACCGCCCCGTTTCGCCGTATGCCGCTTCCAAGAAATCAGCCGAGACCCTCTGCTATACCTACCACGCGCTGCACGGGCTCGACATCACCGTGCTCCGATACTTCACGGTGTACGGCCCGGCGGGGAGGCCGGACATGAGCCCGTTTCGCTTCATCCGCTGGATCGCCGAGGGTGATCCGATCACGCTGTACGGGGACGGCTCCCAGGAACGAGACTTCACCTACGTGGATGACATCGCCCACGGGACCCTCCTCGCGCTCAAACCCCTCGGGTATGAGGTGATCAACCTGGGGAGCGACCGTCCGGTCACGATGGGTCAGTTCATCAGGATCCTGGAGCAGCGGCTGGGACGCACCGCCCGCATCGACCGCCGTCCCTCGCACCCCGCGGATGTGCGCGCCACCTGGGCCGATATCACCAAGGCCCGCCGCCTCCTGCAGTGGGCGCCGAAGACCTCGCTGGAAGACGGCGTGGGGGCCACCGCGGCCTGGTACGAAGAACACCGGTCGTGGGCGTCCACGATCGACCTCGGAGAGTAAGCGGCCCAAGGCGGCTGCGTCTGCACGCGGAGGGGCCAAAGCCCGATCCCTCCGGACCGCGGGGGCCGGCGGGGAGGTGCACTCCACCTCCACTTTATTCCGGGGTGCGGATCGTCTCGGTCGCCTGGAGGAGTTCCCCGGCCAGCGTGTCGTCCGGACAACCTCGGAGTTCGCGTTCCGTGTCTTCGATGCTCGAGATCTCCTGGTTGGTTTCGACGATCTGCGTGTAAATGGCGTCTCGGAGCCCCCGCTCCAATCGCAGCTTCGTGAAGAAACACTGTTCGAGCCTGGACTTGCGGTAGAGCCACAGGCAGCGGTCGCGGATCGCCTGGAGCCTGGAGGCGAGCTCAAAGCCCAGATCCCGGCGCTCCAGGCCTTCATGCAGCGGGACATACGCGCGGCGGATTTCCGGGACGACCCGGTCGAGCTCGCCGAGCACCCCGTCGGTGTCCGCGGTGCCCCGGGCGCCGCGTTGGATCGCGTCGAGGAGGCGGTGCTCCAAATCGCGCAGGAGCGTCTCCACTCCCTGCGCGAGCGTGCCCAGGTGATCTCGGTCGGTCATGGTGGATGCCTAGACGCGCCGACCCAACGACGAGGCCTCCGCGGTTCGTGGAGCGGGCCACACACCTTGCCCGCCGGCGGCGCTTCGCGTCAGCGCACTGACCGCGCGGGCCTCGTCGTCGGTCAGACTGGGATAGATGGGCAAGGAAACGGCGCGGCGATGCACCGCGTCGGCGTTCGGGCACGGCCCTGCCGCCACGAGGTCATGGAGCGGGCGGTAGACCGGCCGTTTGCACTCAACGCCCCGCTCGAGGGTATCCGCGATGAACCTCTCGGGATCCGGAACGCCGATCACGTAGCGGTAGAAGACATCGCCATCACGCGGCGGCGTGAAGGTGGGGACGACGCCGTTGAGCTCGGCGTGGTAGAGGCGTGCAATCGTGCGCCGACGTTCGACAAAGCGGGAAAGCTTGCGCAGTTGGTTGCGCCCCAGCGCCGCCTGCAGATCGGTCATCTTGTAGTTGTAGCGCAGGCGATACCCGGCTCGGTTGTCGTAATCCCGCAGATCCCGGGCTTCCGCGAGCACGCTTGCCGATCGCGATAGGAGCATGCCCCCTTCTCCCGTGGTGATCATCTTGGTCGCATAGAACGAGAGCACGGTGATGTCCCCGACGCTCCCCGCGGGGCGCCCCCCGCTCGATCCTCCGAGGGCGTGCGCGCAGTTTTCGATGACGGGGATCCCCAGCGCCCGAAAGGCTTCCACCGGGGCGATCCGGCCGAACATGTGCGGCAGG
>Ga0209580_10000112_pt1 | contig 61915 bp, 41 predicted proteins | sample Coa_R1_5_FD_187153 | JGI IMG/M metagenome (GOLD analysis project Ga0209580, IMG submission 187153) | Surface soil microbial communities from Centralia Pennsylvania, which are recovering from an underground coalmine fire - Coalmine... | ecosystem: Environmental > Terrestrial > Soil >... | reverse complement strand
CAGCATTTCGAACTGTCCTCCACGGCGCGAAGATTCGAGTCGGGATCCCCTTCGGTGCCCAATGTTTATGCGGCTGTGCCGGGATTTCAACTATTGCAGGAAATCGGGATCGAAAATGTCGCAAGCCAGATCAGGAAACTCACACAAGCACTGCTGACCAGCGCTATGGATCTTGGGATTCACGCAAAGACACCCAGGGATAGCGCCGGACCACTCGTCGTTCTGCAGTCGAAAGATTCAACCTTACTGGTGCAGAAGTTCGCCGAGGGCGGCATCGTCGCCTCGAACCGTCACGACGGCTTGCGGATATCGCTCCATGTGTACAACACAATGGACGACGTAAAGGCCGTGGCTGAAATTCTCAAGAAGAACATCGATCTCATGGTCCTTGACCGTGCTAGTGTCGGCAGCCATGACTGACCTCCCGCGGCCAATGGTTGCGAGCCAGATCGCAGGTGAGGGCCTTCCAACGACAGAAGTGGAAGGTCTCCACCGCCGCCTGGGGCAACGCCAACTCACAATGATGGCAATTGGCGGAGCCATCGGGGTTGGCTTGTTTTTGGGAAGCAGCGTGACCATTCGTCTCGCCGGGCCCGCCGTCATATTTTCTTATCTCCTCGGGGCAGGCATCGCTTTGATCATGTCTTATGCGCTCGCGGAGATGGCAGTTGTCCATCCAGTCGCCGGCGCGTTCGGAGTTTACGCGGAGAAGTATCTCAATCCCTGGGCAGGTTTTTCTGTGCGAGCTACCTATGGAGTCGCGCAGATCATTGCGATCGGAGCCGAAGTCACGGCGGCCGGTATTTATATGTCGTTTTGGTTCCCGAATGTTCCGCAATGGATTTGGGTGGTATTGGTTTCTGCGGCTCTGGTGGCTCTCAATGCCATGCAGGTCAACCGCCTGGGTGAATTTGAGTACTGGTTTGCCATGATCAAAGTGGCCGCCATCGTTACATTCATCCTTGTGGGGCTGTCTTTGATTTTCGGCATTGGTTCTCGAGGCGCGATTGGCTTAGACAATCTGACTCACCACGGAGGATTCCTGCCGGCAGGTTGGAAGGGAGTGTGGCTTTCGCTGACCATTACTGTCACCAGCTATATGGGAGTGGAAATTATCGCCGTCACCGCGGCAGAGGCCGAGCATCCGGAAATCACCATTCCTCACGCGATGCGGAGCATTGTATGGCGGCTGATTTTGTTCTACGTACTGGCAATCGCGATTATGGTGGCGCTGGTGCCTTGGAACGAAAGCAGGAGTTCGTCCACACTGTCCGGCAGTCCTTTTGTCACCGCATTCGCGGCGGCACACATTCCCTTCGCCGCTGCAATTATGAACTTCGTCGTGCTCACGGCGGCGCTGTCGAGCGTGAATACAAATCTTTATCTTTCCACACGAATGCTTTTCTCATTGGGCCGCGAAGGTTACGCGCCGGGGTGGATCGGCAAGGTGAGCCGCAACGGAGTGCCACATCGCGCCCTGCTGGCTTCCGCTGCAGGCATCATCGCGGCCATTCTGCTCGCCATATTTGCGCCTAAAAACGCTTTCCTGATGCTCTATGGAACAGCGGTCGCAGGAATGCTCTTCGTCTGGCTGGTCATCCTCAACACACATCTTCAGTTTCGCAAGGCAATTACCAGCGAGCGGCTAAAGAATTTACCCATGCACCTACGGGCCCACCCAATTTTTACGTTGGTGGGCATTTTTTTATTGCTGGCCATTTCGGTCACAACCTTCTTCGTTGACGGATTGCAATGGTCGGTGCCGGCTTTTGGTGTTTTCTTAGGCCTGATTTCGCTCTTCTACTTGCAAAGCCGACGGAGCGGAGACAAATCGCGAACCACCGATGACACGAGAGTCGCGGACTCGCCTTAGGATTTTTCCTCCGTGAACTATCGTGCCTGTAGTGGTTCATGTTCACTTTGCCTAGGAGAGGACGCGCAATGCTCGAGGACAGCGAAGAGGTCTACTCTTCACTTCGACGGACATTCAAAGGTGAGTTGCTGCGTCCCGGCGAGAACGGCTACGAGGATGCCCGCGCGATTTGGAACGGTATGTGTGCTCGGAGGCCAGGACTAATTGCGCGGTGCCTCGATGTACGCGATATACAAAGCGCAATCCGAAGTGCCCGCGCCATAGGGATTCCGACGGCGATCCGTTGTGGAGGGCATAGCCTCGCAGGATTCAGCACCTGCGACCGTGGCTTGGTGATTGACCTGTCGAGAATGCGTCAGGTCACCGTTTATCCCGAGGTGCATCGGGCCAGAGTCGCGGGAGGTTGTTTGCTGGGATCGATTGACATCGCAACACAAAAAGCAGGACTCGTTTTTCCCTCCGGTGTTGTCTCCCACACCGGAGCTTCTGGCCTGATCCTGGGCGGAGGAACCGGATGGCTCACCCGACGATTCGGATTGTCGTGCGACAACGTTGAGCGATTCACGCTGGTAACGGCAGACAGTTCGATCGTTCGCGCCGACTCAAACGAGAATCAGGATCTGTACTGGGCCTTGCGCGGGGGCGGGGGCAACTTCGGAGTCGTAACCGAATTCGAAGTAAAACTGCATTCTCTCAGGGCGGTTGTGCTCGCTGAAGGTCTGATTCCCCAAAGTGACATTCGGGCATTGCTGGAAAGCTGGAGAGACGTCATGCCCGAGGCTCCGCACGACTTGAAGTGGAACATCGATCTGCGCCTTGCCCCCGATAGCGAGCAAGTGCCGGTTGAGCTTCGTGGAAGGCCGGTCGCGAGCAGTTCCTTGATTTGGACCGGTGACCCCGAAGCGGCGCGTCCCTATCTGCAGTGCGCTCTTTCCAAATGCAGTCCGGATTCTGTGAGCGTTAGAAATGTATCGTTTTTAAATCTACAAACCATGGCGGACTCCGCGTTTCCGCATGGCCGTCGCTATTACACCAAGTCGGGCTATTTCACTCGTCTCAGCGACGGCACTATCGATTCCCTGGTGGAGACGGTAACGACGATTCCGTCATCTGAGACCCAGATTGAACTTGCATATCTGGGAGGGGCGGCGGGACGAATCGCTGCCGACGAGACCGCATTCGGCGATCGCAGTGCGCCGTTCATCATGAACTTGCTTGCGAACTGGGCGGACGCGTCCGCAGATGGAGCCAATATTTCCTGGATCCGTGGACTCTTTGACAAGCTTCGGCCGGCCATGAAGCCAGGAGTCTACGTCAATTTCATGAGCGGCGATGAGCAGGGTCGTGTGCCCGAGGCTTATCACGAGCGATGGGATCGTATGGTCGCGGTCAAAACGCAATATGATCCCGACAACTTCTTCCGGCTGAATCAGAACGTTCCGCCACGGAAATTCGCAGCACGAAGCTCGTAGCTGAATCGCAGGCCGGGGCGCTAGGGAAAATCGAGCTTCGACCGCTGATAACTACCGAAAATTCTTTACCAGCATGAGGTTGGATTCTGCGAATTCGCTCTGAATGTAGACAATGGACTTGCCGTCACGTGAAACGCTAAGTCCCCAACCGGGTTCTTTTTCCAAAGTCCAAATGGGAATCGTTTTGCCGGTTGCAAACTCGAAGAACTCGATCGTTACGACGCGGAATTTTCGGTATCTCAGGTAGTAGATTCCATCTGCAGTGACTCCCCAATCGGGCCAGCTGCCACCTTCAACATCGCTCAAGACTTCCGTTTCTTCGCCGCCCTGCAAAGGCATTCGCCAAACGCCACCTTGTTCGTACTTGCTGTAATAAAGGAATTGGGCGTCTGGAGATTCGACCGGCGAGATTCCGCCGTTCTTTGTAATTCTGGTTGGCGAACCACCCTGAACGGGCATTTTCCAAACCTCGAAAGGTTCCGCACCTCTCTTCGAGGCAAAGTAGAGCCACTTTCCATCACGGGACCAGCTTGGTGAGAGATTGTCAGCGTCCGCAATGGTTTGCACCAGATGAGGGAATCCGCCGGGGACTTCGGCAACGTAAATTTCGCTGCGCTCCCGGGGATGAAACTCGAATGCGATATGGCGCCCATCGGGAGACCACCGAGCACGCCCTGCCGTTCCGTGTAAAGAGGTGACTTGGTCGCAATTGTTGCTCCCGACACTGCAGGTCCATATGTCCCAAAAGCCCAGGCGATTGGATTCGAAGGCAATCTTCTTTCCATCGGGAGATAACTCGGGACGCATCTTGTCTCCTTTTTCCGAGACCAAAGCGGATGGCGCCACGGCATGGTGTTTCGCGTCCTTCAGGTCGAGTCGCCAGACATTGAATTTGGATTCTCCCTGCTCGTAAACCAGTGTGTTGCCCTTCGCCGGGATAGACGGCCACTTTGCGTCGCCGACTGGGCCGGCGACCGGTTGAGGGGTGCAACCTGTGGCCGAGACTCTCCACAGACCCGTCGCGACGCCTCGATCGGAGGAGAAAATGATTTCACGGCTGTCGGGGGTCCAGGTCGGAGGGCCCATGATTGGCCGGTTGTCAAAAGTCAGGCGCTTAGGAGGCCGCCCACCCGCGGCAGGCATCACATAAACATCGTTGCTGACGCCTGCTATCGTAGAACGGATAAAAGCCACTTGAGTTCCGTCAGGCGAAAATGCCGCCTCGTGATCGAGCCAACCCGCCGGCGGCGAGGTAAGCGCTCGGGTGCTGGAATCGGTCAGCGACAGCGACGATATGACGGAACGAGTCGGATCTGTCGGATTGGTCTCAGGAAATACCAGGACATCGCCCTTCGGTGACCAGGAGAGCCCCGCTCTCATCACGGGCGGTCCACGGTATACGCGATGTTCCGTTCCCCCCAGAGCAGGAATTGTAAATATCGATACGTCTTTCTCCGAGTAGCGAATAAACGCAAGCTGGCGGCCATCGGGAGACCAGGTTGGGCAACAGTCGCCAGGATCGGCGGTAACCTGCAGGGTCTTATCCCCTCCTACCACCGCCGCAAAGATCCCGGTGTTTCGGGCGCCGTCACTTTGGCGGAATGCTACTAACGTGCCGTCGGGCGAGAAAGCGGGTGTGGCCTGGAAGCCGCGCAAACCGACTAAGGGCACTACCTCGATGCGCTCCAATTGTGAGTCGGGACTTGGCCGGTACAGTGCCCCCACCGTAAAGACGCACAAAATGGTCAGACAAACGGTGCTGCCCATCCAGATCCTCGCTGGAATACGCCTTCTGAGAAGAGAGTTGCTCAGAATCTGCGGAGTAAGGACGGACGCATCTACTGCCGGCGCGGGGGGCTGGAGCTGACCGATAAAGCGATAGCCGCGCTTGGCGATGGTCTCGATGAATCGTGGCTTTTCCGCAGAATCGCGCAAGGCCTCCCGCAGTCGGGCGACCGCGCTGTTCAGGCTATGATCGAAGTCGACAAATGTGTCCGCAGGCCACAGTTTTTCACGCAGTTCGTCCCGGGTGACGATGTCACCGGCTCGCTCGATCAGCAAAGACAAAACACGAAAAGGCTGTTCTTGTAGCTTGACCCGCTGTCCTTCCCTGTGCAATTCCCCCGACCGAAGATCAACCTGAAACACATCGAAGCAGACCATTGCCTCAGCGAAACGAGTCTCGGACATTTCTTCACCGTTGATTGGACGTGACTTTGTCGCGAAGGTTAGTGATCCCCTTCTCGCCAGCCACTTTTTCCCGGGTGACCTGCCGCTCAACTCCATCTAGCTCACCGACTTGGCCCCGTTACCCACGCGTGTGGAAGCGGTGTTTCCCGTTGCATTGCCGCACAGGTCCACTGCGGCGAAAGTTGGCTCGATCGAAGGAGACCTGAATGAAATCGCGAGCATGCTTTGTGGTTACGTCTCAGTTTGTCATTTGGTTCTGCGTTTTTGCGAATGGAGCAGTCCCCCAACAGAACGCGCAGCACAGCGGTGAGTCTAAGAAGCTCCAACAACTGGCCAGTCCTTCTCTTGAGGAGAAGGCTCGTCAAGGGGACGCGAAGGCCGAATATCAGCTTGGCTGGTCATACATGACCGGAACAGGAGTTTCACAGAACTACGCGGAGGCTGCGAAATACCTTCGTCAAGCCGCCGAACAAGCCTTGCCCGATGCCGAATTTGCACTCGGATTCCTCTATGAACAAGGCAAAGGCGTGCCCCGCGACTATAAGCAGGCTGTCGTCTATTACACAGCGGCAGCAAGGCAGGGACACTCAACGGCGGAAAACAATCTCGGCTCCATGTACGAGTTCGGCCGCGGCGTCCGCAAGAATCTTCGACAAGCCGAGAATTGGTATCGGGTGGGGGCTGAGGGCGGAGACGTTACAGCACAATGCAACTTGGCCTCGTTGTATTTTCGGGGAAAGGGCGTCGCGCCCGACTACGGCCAGGCGGCCGAATGGTTTCGGAAAGCAGCCGAGAATGGGTATGCGCCCGCTCAGGAAAATCTTGCCTGGATGTACTTCACCGGAACCGGTCTACCTCTGGACTATTCCAGGGCAGCACGCTGGGTGCAAATGGCCGCGGAGAAAGGGTATGCACGAGCACAATTGGACTTAGGTTACCTCTACGAGCAAGGAAAAGGAGTTCCGCTCAACTACGTCTCTGCTTATTCGTGGTACAAGGCCGCAGCATCCGGAGGAGAGGAGCGGGCGGCGCGTAGACTCAAAAGCCTATCGGCGCTGATGACCAAGGATCAGATCAGTCAAGCCAGGGCGGCAGCAGACGATTTATCCAAGTCTCTGCCCAAAGTTAATGGGGCCGCCGAGACGCAATCGATCGGGGACTCATTCCTTAAACCGCGGCTAGCGAGTGGCTGGGCGGAATCGATTCTGCCCATAAATCACTAAATGTATGGCGTCACGGGCAGGCGGACCCAGGGATGACGAGCATGATCGTTGCAGAATATGAAGCGAATGCGCCGTTCGAGAGTCCTTCGTGGTCACTTCCATTTCCCTGTGCCCTCGACCATTGTGATGTAGCGATCAATCGGGAGCTCGGTGATGCGCTCGATCTTGCCGCTGGGTTGGGGCCAATGTATCTCCAGCCAGTCGAGTTTCGTTCTTTTCCCGATGCCCAGCACCATACGTGGATCATGGGACGACAGAAAACTACCTCCGCCGACCTTCATCCGCTGTTGCTTCAGATCTCCGGACTGATAAGTGACACGGGCGCCAATGGCGTCGGGATTCGATTTTGTGCCGACAAGATTGATTCCGAGCCAATGGTTCTGACTCCCGACAGCGTTGCGCAACAGAACGGGAGCTCCGTCATTGATCGACACAAGGACGTCGACGGCGCCGTCGTTATTGAAGTCCCCGATCGCCATTCCACGAGCCGACAGGGGTTTCGCGAATACGGGGCCACTCTGCGAGCTGACATTCTGGAACGTCTTGCCCGTATTCCGAAAGAGCATGAGCGGCTCTTGATACTTCACCTGACTGTGCAAACTCTCGATGAGGTCGTCGGGATTGCCGTTCGCAAGAAACAAGTCCAGATTTCCATCATTGTCATAGTCGAAAAACTTAAGTCCCCATCCGCTCATCAGCCTTGTCGCTAGTCCGATTCCGGTAGGAGCCGCCTGATCGTCGAATGTTTCATCATGATTGTTCTGGTAAATCGAGAAACGCTCGAGATCGATGTTGGCCACGAACAGGTCCATCCATCCATCCTGGTTGAAGTCTGCGGAATCCAGACCCATGCCAGAGCGAGCACGACCGTCAGCGCTGTAAGCCACGCCGGCAACGGTGGCATTTTCCTCAAAGCGACCTTTGCCGCGGTTCATGAATACAAAGTTGGGTACGGTGTCATTGCTGACAAACAGATCGAGTTGACCGTCATTATTAAGGTCGGTGGCGACTACGCCCCAGGCTTTTCCGAGAGAACTGGCGATCCCGGAGGTCTTGCTGACATCGGTGAACGTGCCGTCACCATTGTTGTGAAAGAGCCAATTCGCCATTGGCTTGTAGAGGCGGGGAATGCAGTATCCGTGTTTGCCCTCTTCGCCAGGACCACAGGACTTATTCAGGGCTTTGGAGAACTCAACAAATTGGCAGACGAACAAATCGAGCTTGCCATCGTTGTCGTAATCGAACCAGACAGCGCTGGAGGACCACCCTGGCGCGGCCACACCGGCTTTCTCGGTCACGTCGGTGAACGTTCCATCCCCGTTATTGTGATAGAGGATGCTTCTTCCGTATTGCGTGACATAGATGTCGGGGAAGCCGTCGCCATCGTAGTCGCCAACGGCTACTCCCTGGCCGTAGCCGCCTGCGGCTACACGAGCTTTTCCAGTGACATCGGTAAAGGTACCGTCCCGATTATTGCGATAGAGAGCGTTTCGCAAGGGTGGATTGGGATCATAGAAGTCACACTTCCCGCTGTTGACGAGATAAATGTCCATCCACCCGTCATTGTCGTAGTCGAGGAAAGCGCAGCCAGGCCCTGTGGTCTCAGGAAGAAATCGTTCCTGCGATTTCCCAGCAGTGTGCGTCCAACGAATTCCACTCTTTTCTGGTGGAATCTCTTCAAAGGGATAGAGCGGATCTGCGCTCGCACGGGAAGCATAAGGAAATCCGCTGATCGCGATCACTCCTGCCGCATTTTTGAGAAACTTGCGACGGGAAGTCAGGAACGGAGAATAGTTTCGCTGTGCAGAGGGTCTCTTCAATGCTTCTCGGGTGTGCAGCAAATAAAACGCTGACTAATTCGGATTTTGCGGCTGGGCATCTTGTCCCCCGTCGCCTTTCTGCGTCATCTGACGATGAATTGCAAATTCCTTGTCCGCCTCTTCCCTGCGCCCCACCCTGGTTAGCGCGGTCGCAAGATTGTAGTGCGCGCCGGGATTCCGTGGCTCCAGCTTGACGGCGGTTTGCAGAGGTGGGATGGCATCAGAAAATCGCTTGGCTGAAAGCAGAGAGGTGCCGAGACCGAGGAAAGCGTCCCCAAAACCCGGATCCAGTTGGGTGGCTCGAGAAAAGTGCTGGATAGCTTCGTCCCATTGACTATCCTGCCGCGCCAGTTCGCCCAGTACATACTCGGCACCGGCGTTGTTTGGGTCAATTTGCAGTTCCTGCTGAAACTCTCTCTTTGCCTTTTCGGCAGCATCGGCCGGCGGATTGGGCTCTGACAACAGTAATCTTCCCAGCCGAAAGTGGAGACCCGGCATCCGAGGATTTTGACGCGCAATTTCCTCATATTCCTTAGCCGCCTGATCCCAATTCCCTTGCAGCTCAAATGACTCGGCACTGAGTTCGTGCGCTTGCGCGGAATTTGGCGCCAACATGGCTAACTGCTGCGAAGCTCGAGTTGCAAGGTCTGAATACGTGTGAACCGACGTGTAGAGCACTTCTGGATCGCCCGGGAATTCGCGATTCAGCATTTGTAGGAAATCTTCTGCTGCATTGAACTGGTTGCTTCCCATCGCGCACCGCACTCCATCTAGTCCAACTTTGCGCTTCAGGTCCTTGTCAGGAGTCTGAAGAAGCGCTTTTTTCAAGAGTGGGATCGCTTCCTTGCAGCGGCCAGACCCCGCCAAATGGACTGCGCGCTGAGCTGAAGACAATAAATCCGCTGGGGAGGACGTCTTCGATACCTGAGCCTTCGAAAAGGAGATGAAGAACACCAGGAGAAACCACGAGAATTGGAGGTCGGGAGTATATCTGGGCATAAAAACGAGGCAGGCGTCGCCAGACGCCTGCCTCGATCATACAACGGTCAGTAATAGAGCTTCAGCGCGAATTGGACGTTGCGCGGAGGTTGCGAACTGGAGAGAATTCCCATGCCCGGTCCGACAGCCGTAGTGCAACAATCCGTATTCAGATTCACGCGATTGAACGCATTCAGGAAGTCCGCGCGGAACTGTAATCGCACTGTCTCCGTGATGGGGAAATTCTTCTGCAGGCTCAAGTCCACATCCGCAAATCCAGGCCCACGCACCGGACCCTGAGCCGGGCAGCTGCCAAACCCTTCAGCATTCGTAGGCAGAGAATAAGGTGTTGGGTCAAACCACTGGTAGCCGATGTACTTTCCGTTAGAATCGTACGCGTTTCTCCGCCCGAAAACGCGTCCGGCACCGGCGCCGCAATCAGGACGCGCGCCGCGTGAACCCGTGTTCGAAGGATCGTTCGTGAAGTTGTATAGAGCCAAGGGGAAGCCAGTGTGACCCGTGATAATCGGGGCGATGGACCATCCGCCGGCAATTTGATTGACCACGCCATTGACATCGTGGCCGAATCTTTTGCCGTGCCCGAATGGTATCTCGTACACCGCGTAGGCGCTGAGGATGTGCTTGGCATCGAAGTAGCAGGGTGCGTAGTCAGCTCTTGGATCGTAAAGGTTCTGGTAATACGGATTCGCCGGAACTCCCTGGCTGCTGCCCCAAGTTCCGTAGTAGCCGCTGTTATCGGTCATGCACTTGGAGAACGTGTAGGCGACCTGGTATTCCAATCCGCTGGAAAAGCGTTTCTGGAAGACTGCCTGCAAGGCGTGGTACTTCATCTCACCGACAGAGGCCGTGCCTGAGATCTGAGAGATGTCGGACTGGAATGTCGGATTTCCCGAGAAGAACACGCTGGGTGCAGTACAGGTTTGATACGCGGGGGGGGTGCTACCGGGGATCAGGCAACTCGTCCCTTTGAGGAATTGCTCTTGCAGATATGGCATTGGAACCATCAAATGCGTTCCATGCTGTCCCACATAGCCGACCTGGAGGGTCCCGTTATTTCCGAACTGCTGTTGGATAGTAAGGTTCCATTGCTGCGTAAGAGCAGGTTGAACCTTCGGATCCCAAACCCGAATCAGCGAACCGGCAAATGGATCGGTCGGCGCACCCACTGGTACCAATCCCTGATCGGTTGTCGTCGTCGGAAACGTCTTGCCATTGTAGTTTACAAAAGTTTCAGCGGCGGTGAATGGAGGGTTCTGCGAAAGCCGCAGGTTGGTGCCCGTGCCTTCCATATAAGACGAAATCGTAAAGGCGCTGCGGACGACAGTCTTGCCTCCCAGCGCGGCTGGTGTCCAAGCGAAGCCAATGCGTGGCTGGAAGGCTTTCCCGCCATACGTGCCATTGTAAAGACCGCGGCCGCTCTTCCGGCACGTCGTTGGGGCCGTTCCAAGGTCTACTATTGAGCAATTCGGAGCCAAAACTTCACCCGTCATTAGATCGAAGTTCACCTGGTGATCATGCTCTTCGACCCAAGGAGTGTGAGCTTCGTATCGCACGCCGAGGTTAAGAGTCAGATTGTTGGTAACTCGCCAATCGTCCTGGAGGTATGCTCCAAACACTGTGGCGCGCTGTCCCCATTCGCCACCGCTGACTCCTCTGCCGTAATTGATCGGAAGTCCCAAGTAAAAATCCGCACCACCATAGCCACCGACACTCGTGCTCGCGGGGGTATTGCCCGGGCAGTTTGCAGGTGGAGTCTTCGCGCTGGCCGGATTGCAACTCGTGAACAGCCCGCTAAAGTTGATGCTGCCCAACGCTCCGTTGTTACCCGTGTAGAACGTATTGATACGATCTCGCCAGTATTCGAAACCGGTGTGAAAGACGTGCCGGTTGTGGGTCCATACAACGGTGTCCGAAGCCTGAATGACGGCATCCTGGAACTTCTGCTGGACTCCTGAACTGCCAATTCCGCTCAGAATTCCGTTGAAACCAATCGACAGTAATCCGGGAACGCCTGAGGGATTTCCGTTTCCGATGCCTAACTGATCCCCGAGATTGCCCACTGAACTCGCGAAATCGGTGCCGTTATGCAGCCTGACATGGTTCACACCGACACGCACATCATTCAGCAGTGTCGGACTGAAGGTATGACTCCAGTCCACAACCGTGTTCTCGATGGGAGCGTCGGAAAAACCGGTGCCAATGAGTGCGAAAGAGTTGATTGTCGGGTTGTGCTGTTTGGCATGCGAATAGCGCCCGAAAATGTGGTTATTCGTGCTTGCGTTCCAGTCGATCTTTATGTCGTATTGGCTGTTGTTGAACAATGACGCAGTGGTATAGCTGGCATTGTTCCGAAGACCGGAGCCCGTTGCCGCCGGGTACAGCGGAGAATTAAATAGATTCTGCGCCACAGGATCAATCGTTTCCACGGCTGCGATGTTGTTGTTGAGAATGGCGGCGTTTCCGTTCTTTGGGTCATATAGTTGATTGGTGGGCAGGCAGTTCGCGGTAGTGTCACCCGGATTGCAGGTGCCAGTGAAACCAGATACCGGCACCCTATCGTTGCAGATGCCGTTAGTGAACCCACTATTACAAATGTCGCCAAAATTTCCGGCCCGCTCGGCTGCCGTGAATACGTTGAGAAATTGGGTTGAAGTCGGGTGGTCGAAACGCTGGCCTTGATAATCAAAGAAGAAGAAAAGCTTGTTCTTGATTATTGGCCCACCTACCGTGCCTCCGAACATATTCCAGCGCAGCAGGGCCCTCGGAGCACCGTTGAATCGGTTCTCCCAGGAATTGGAGTTCAACTTGTCATTCCGGAAATACTCCCACAGGTCTCCGTGAAAGCCATTGGTTCCTGATTTGATTGTGGTACTTACGATGCCCCCCTGGAAGTTGCCGAATTCGGCTGAGGCATTGTTGGTGATGAGGTTGAATTCCTGAATCGCATCCGGCGCAGGTGTATAGCCTAGAAGGTTATCTGATACCTGGTTGTTGTCCATTCCGTCCAGGATGAAATTGTTCGCTTGCTCGCGATTGCCGTTGATGTAAGGTCTCGCCCCGTTGGCCGTATTGTCTCCGTTATTGAAATTAGCGGGATCAGGCGAAACGGAACCCGGTGAGAGCAGAGTTAATTCCACATAATTTCTTGTGGCTAGCGGCAGGACGTCGTTGGTCACCGAATCAATCACGGTACTCACCTGCGTGCTCTCAGTCTGCAATACAGGTGCTGCGCCGGTGACTTCCACCGTTTCAGAAACCTGTCCCACTTTCATCTGCACGTCGACGCGTGCCGTCTGGTTGAGTACCAAGGTGAACGCCGCGTGCACCGCCGTTTGAAATCCCGCAGCCGACACTTTCAGTTCGTAGGTCCCCACAGGAATACGGTTGATGTTATACGCGCCGGAATCGTTGGTCTCACCTAAGTAGGGCGTTCCTCGTTCCGTATCTGTAGCCGTGACCTTCGCGCCCTTGATCGGCGCGCCGCTCGGGTCCGCTACAGTCCCTACAATCGCGGCCGTTACTTCCTGGCTCCATGCGAACTGCGAGGTGCCGGCCAGAGTTAGCACCACCAAGAGTAAGCAGAAAAACGCAATCGACGGTCGTCTCATCACAGAACCCTCCATCCCAGATGGGGTCATGCTATATAGCAGGACGCAATTCATCGTCAAGAGAAAAATGGTGGGAAGACGAAGTTTTTTAGTAGAAAAGCATTAGCTACGGAATCACCGCAGCGTCTCTTCCTAGTCTCGGCTCCTCTTGGAGAAACCGCACAAATGCGATGTATCTAGCGCAACAAATCTTGTAACTGTATGCATTTATTATTCTTACCGCGCTCCAAAGGGGGCTCGAACTTGCCCTTCCGCAGACCGTTCGGACGCCTGTTAAAATTCTATTCCCAGTGTTAAGTAAGTTGTCTCGTAGGTTCGGGCTCATACAGATTTCTGTTGGAGCACTAGAGCACTTTGTAGTATGGTGCACCCATCGAAGGGGAGTTTTTCATGCCACAGGTCCGGAAGAACGGACTGCCCGCATATAGGCGGATCCAAGGCACAATTGTGAAACGTCTCGAGTTGGGCCAGTTAAAGCCGGGCGACATTGTCGACTCGGAGCGGGAACTGGCAAGGATTCACGGCGTTAGCCTCATGACCGCGCGGCACGCTCTGGCCGCGTTAGAGCGCGAGGGAATGGTAGTGCGCCGCCGTGGGGCTGGTACCTTTGTTGCCCCTCCGAAGATTCATTTCAACAAGCTCATGAGCTATACGGAGCAGATGTCCGGCCGCGGGCTGGGCGCTTCTTCGAAGTTGCTTTCTCTGGGTGTGATTGATACCGAGCAGGAGGTTGCCGCGCGTCTCGGTCTGCCTGCCGCGAGCCCGCTTGTTAAGCTCGAACGGCTAAGGCTGGGCGGGGACGAACCTTTTGCCATCGAGACGTGCTACTTATCCGCCGACGAGTTCTCCGGTTTGACTCGAGCCCGGCTTGACCGGGTGTCGCTGTTTTCGATCCTGGAACACGATTACGGGCTCCGCATCGCACATGCCGATGAAGAAGTGGATGCCACTACTGCCGATCCCCAAACGGCTCGGCTTTTAGGCATCTCCCCGGGTTCGCCGGTTCTGCGGATCCGGCAGGAGATCCATTCCACAAAAGGCAAGGTGGCGTTGTATGTGTTGGGGCTTTACCGATCGGACCGCCATACGTTGTTGATTCGCAGATTCCGCTAGTGACTCCGTCGACCTGCCTTGGCATTCGCCGCCTGTTCAGCTTCCAGATGCACTCGTCCCGCAATCACTAAGTCCGGGATTACGAACTCGGTAAATCCGTCGTGCTTTACCGGAACGAGTGTGCTGCAACACCCGTGTTCCGGCGTCTCATAGCGAATGGCAGAATACGATCCTTTGACCTGCACTTGAACGCGAACTGGTTCGGTTGCGTAGTTGATGAGATTCAGCGCCTTCAGCGTACCGTTATGCCCTCGATAGGGTACGGCGATCGTCGTCAGCCCATTCCAGAGGCTCATCAGCACATCTTGTTTCCCCAGCAGACGACGGATGTCCTGCGCAAATGTCTCGGGGTCAACCACAGGCTCTGAGAGCTCAAGCACCTTTCCCTTTCCAACCGCGTAGGACACGGTATGTTCATTCACTCGCACGGCTTCATGAGTCTGCCATGGATACTTACCATGGGCATCTACTACCACAACCGTCTTGCTTTGATCGGCAAGATTGGCGATTCGGTTGTAAGCTGTCGGGTCACGCTTCGCGAATACCACGACCACATCGAAAGCGGCAAAGGTCTCTACTCTCAGATCGGAAGTTAGAAAAACCTTAAATGGAATGTTGTGACGGGCAAGCAGATTCATGACTTCATCACTGTTGTCGAGCTCATCGACGACGACTGCAACGTTGGCTGCCGGTTTGAGCCCTTGCTCTCCAGCTTGTGCACAGAAATCGATGTACAACCGCACCTGCTTCCAAGACGTCTTGGCCTGCACCTCCTGTGCACTGAGCGCTCGCTGCATGCCTTCGTCGAGTTCCAGTATCAGGTCGGCTTGGAAGGAACACGACTCGGCAACTGCCAGTGAATAATCCGTGGGCGTGATCGTTTGTTGCTGTGCAGGATTTGATTCGTTCCAGGAAAAGCTATAAAGGGGGATCTGTCCCGGATGAGATCTCTGTTGAACCTTGGTGAGCGCAAGGTTCGCGTCGATCCATGGCTGGGCGGTGGGGCTGGAGACTTCAAGCACCGAATCCCGCTTGATCACCAGATTGCCTCTCATCTGCGGCTGCTTACCCTGACTGAGTATTAAGAACCTGACCTTCGGATGAGCGGACCGAAGCCGCTGCAAGGCGGTCTCACCTGCTGCGCGATCCGAGTCCGCAACGTCCAGCACGAGACCTGCCAAGCCTTGCTCCTCAGCGCTCTTTGCGGCCGTGGCGGCCTGCTGCAGTGTCACCTCCGCAAACACTCGATAGCCTTGGCTGTGGGCAACTTTCACGAAGGAAGTGGTCCCACGATCCACGGAGACTACGAGATCACTGATCCCCAAGTCGCGTGCCGGCGGCAAGTCAGGTTGAGTCCAACGCACAAAAACGCTGCTCCAGGCAGCGGTGGAGAACATTACGAAAAAGCCAAGAACCATCCTGTGCCAGATCATGCGGTATGTAGTCCAGGTTGTGAGATTAGAACTTTTTGCCGAACCGAAGCTGCGGTCCACCCGTTACCGTTTCCATCTGCGCATCGCGCGAAATCCAGATTGCCGAAACGTCAGGCATACCTTGGAGCAACCCCTTGCCCTTCGCCGGGCCCAGCAGCAGCGATGTGGTTGAGAGCGCGTCTGAGATCATCCCGGTTTGAGCAATGACGCTGACGGCGAATTCCGTTTGCAGCGGTGTCCCTGTATCCGGATCGATGATATGTCCCGCTGTGGCGTCCCCTAGCAATGAGGGCGCTGTTTGCTCGGAGGTGGAAACGCTCTCATCCTTGAGCATGACCTGTGGATCAACCTGGTGGGAAGGGTCTCGCAAGTGTACGAGCCACGCGCTCTGATCCGGAGGCGAACCCATCGCCAAGATCGTGCTGCTGCCTGCATTAATCAACGCATCGCGAATTCCCGAGGATCGCAGGACTTCCGCAGCCCGATCGACAGCGTAACCTTTGCCAATGGCGCCCAGGTCTAACCGCATGCATGAGGAGTGAAAAGTAATCTGGTCCGGAGGAGTCAACTCGATCTTCTCGTATCCGACGCAAGCTCTGGCGGCCTGTTGACTCGCCGACGATGGTGCACCTTCGCCAGCGATCGCAGCCTTCCATAAATCCACCAAAGGCGCGATGGAAATGTCGAATTTCCCGCCTGACAGCTTGGAGAACCGCACAGACTCCTCCACTACGCGGTACAAGTCAGCCGGAACTTTTTCTGCATGAAAATGTGCGGAGCGGTTCAGGGAGCTCAGAGCGCTGTCGGTTTTATAGTTGCTCAGGAGGTTGTCGACGCGAACAATTTCCTGAAATGCGTTCTCCAGCGCAACCGACGCGTGCTCCGACGTTTGGTCGTAGGCCGCAATCTCGAAGACTGTGCCCATGATGTATTTCTTTTTGTAAACCAGAAGTTGATTTTCTGAGCTGCGAACGCTTGCAACAGTTGCGAAGAAAACGACGAACAACAGCGCCATCCTGTGTTTACCGCAGCGCATAAATCTCACCACTCAAGCTCGCCAGATACATAGTCTCGCCCGCGAGCACGGGAACAGATTGGATTGCCCCGGCAAGACCGGCTCTCCATAAGATCTTGCCGCTGGAAGTGTCCAGAGCAAACGTACCGCCCGCCTGGATAGACACAACTCCGTCGCTGATCATCGGAGGCGCAGTGACCACCTCCCCCACACGGGTTTTCCATCGCAACTTTCCGGTTTGCGTCTCAAGCGCATAGAGGAAACCATCCTTGCTGCCGAACAACGTCAGGTCGTTGCAGATGGCGGGCGATGACGCAATGCCCAATCCTGTTTCGTACTTCCATCGCACCTCCCCGGTAGTGGCGCTTATCGCGTAGAAGAAAAAATCTTCTGAGCCGATGAGGACCAGGTCATCGACTACTGCCGGCGACGAGTCGATGCCGTTGCCGGTCGCCGTACTCCACAAAAGCTTTCCGGTTGAGGAGTCGAGACAACACACTTTACCGTCCCCACAGCCGAGGTAGAGTTGGCGCTCGGTGGCGTAGATCGTGGAATAGACTCTTCCGCCAAGTTCCTGCACCCATCGTCTTTCCCCGCTGGCCGCGTTGACTGCATAGACCCTCGTGTCCGCACTTCCGAAAAAAACCGCGCCGTTGCGAACGACCGGAGATGCCCAAACCTCAGCTCCTGTCGGAACCTCCCACAGATTTGCTCCGTCGTGCTGATTGATTGCGTACACTTTGCCATCGTCAGATCCGAAAAGAATCTGGTCTGCAAACAGTGACGGAGTGGAATGGACCTGGCCGCCGGCCTGAAATTTCCATTTTGCAGTGCCTGTGACCACATCGATGGCGTGCAGTACACCGGCCACAGAGATGACATACAAGTTACCTTCTTTGAGAACCGGCGCCGAACGTACAGAACCGCCTGCACGAAATTGCCATACCGCTCGTTCCGGCGAGCGCGCTGGATATGGCTTCTGCCCTCCGCTGCGCGCGTTGTCCTTGAGCAGGGTGGGCCAGTCTTCTGCGGCTTTGGAATTGCCTGTTTCCCTCATCATCAAGATTCAGTCAGAGAGGACACGATGATCGATTTGTTTCAGGTCCGCGATTCCAAGCCCGAGGTGCCCGGCTGCCGCAATGTGTCCGGGCTGGCGATAGAACAAGTTCTTCGAGGCATCACGATGAAATTCCTCGGTGTTGGGGGTAATGCTATTCGCATCGTGCTGCCATAACGAAGGCGCGCCCCGCTCCCGCCGCGTCTTTTCAATCGCCTCCAGTTCGATCGTGTCCATTGCCACCGGATCTGTCGCCACCAGCAGAATGCCGGGTTGATCGATAAAGTCTTGCACCTGGGTGAGCGGACCGCCGTGCCACACCTGCCGCATGCCGTCCATGATATGCAGAACAGATTTTGACCGTAAGGGTTCGACCGTACACATCATCCCAATCAATGGGTTCGTAAAAGAATAGGGCGCGCGATGGGTACGGGCTACGTTGTTGAACGTTCCGTAGGCCAGATTCTTGAGAGCTCCCGTGACACCGGAAGCCGAGTGATCCTTCATCGTCGGCACGTTGATAATCTTGTTGACCTCCTGGACTACGATACTCGCCATGTACGAGCGGGTTTCCCACTCTCCAAAAAAGTTAGCGTCACAATAAACATTCGATTCGTAACCGCCGCCGCTCGCGAATGCCTCTTGAATGCCTACGATTCGAATCCCTGCAGGCAGCAATGCTTGATAGCTAGCGAGGTCAATCTCGTAGGAGTACCGGTCGTACACAACGATGTTGCGGGCAGGAACCCCGAGCGACTGAAGCGAGCTGATGATCTCGCGAATAATCTCGGGGGACGAACAACACGCCGGTGCGCCCGATGGATTGATCTTGATTCCGACAACATCGCTCGGCTGAATAAACTTCGCCCATGCGTCGCGTGCGGACCTTTCTCCGGTCAACTCTTTCATTGCGCTCTCAAGCATCCGTCCGACGATGGGCTGTGAAACACGGTTGCGAGCGATGGCCTTCGCTTCGCGGATCTCGATGACGCGTGCTGGAAACAGGCCTGGCATGCCTAACGGCGAGGGTTTGTAGCCGGCAAGACCTCGGAGTTCGACAGGCGGAACGGCAGTCGGAGCAGATTCAGCCCGGATCATCGGATCCAGCCCCTGCATCAGCACCGAGGCGCTTCCAATGCAACCGGCCTTCACGAAAGTACGACGATCCATGGTGGGTTTCCTGATCCGGATCTAATCCGGTCCAATGAAGAAAAAGCGCGTTCAGATTACGCTAGCGGTGATCTTCTTACAAATTGCATGACCTTGACTTCGCAGGAATGGTGACAATCTCAATCTTAGTGGATACACTCGTTCCGCTTCGACAAACGAGAGAAAGCTCATGAAGAACTGGATCAAGATCACACCTGCAATCATTGCACTGCTAGGAATCGCCCTTGGATGTCCTGTCGTTGCGTTTGCCCAAACGACGCGCTACGACCTGCTATTGAAGGGCGGCCATGTGATTGACCCTGCCAATCACATCGATGAAGTAAAAGATGTCGGCGTTCTCCAGGGCAAGATCGCTGCTGTCGAGAAGAACATTCCAGCTGACCAAGGCAGGAAGGTTGTCGACGTCTCGAGTCTCTATGTAACGCCTGGGCTCATTGATATTCACTATCACGTAGGTTATGGCGGAGCGCCGCTAAACTGGTTCGCGCCCGACGCGCGAGCGCATGCTTTGCCACTTGGAATTCCGGCCGATTTGGCGTTGCAGTCCGGTGTGACCACCATCGTGGATGCCGGCACCTCCGGTGCCGAGACGTTCCTCCAGGAAAAGGAAGAAGTTATTGACCGCGCCAGAGTGCGCGTGTTGGCTTTCCTGAACATCGTGGCGAATGGCATGAACGGTGGGCTTGAGCAAAGTCTGGACCAGATGGATGTGAAGCTTTGTGTTGACACCATTAAGAAGTATCCCGACCTCATTGTGGGAGTAAAAACTGCCCACTACTGGACCGGTCAGGCATGGGATGCAGAACACGTGCCCTGGGCTGCGGTGGACCGCGCCATTGAATGCGGCATTCTCACAAATAGTCCGGTCATGTTCGATTTCTGGCCGCGACCGGAAAGAACGTACGAGGAGTTGATATTAAAGAAAATGCGACCGGGCGACATTCATACTCACGTGTTCGCTCAACAATTTCCCATCATTCTTCCGGATGGCAAGCTCAATCCCGCCCTCGCCGAAGCCCGGGCCCGTGGCGTCATTTTTGATGTCGGGCATGGCAGCGGCAGCTTCTGGTTTCGCAATGCAGTGCCCGCTGAGAAGCAGGGTTTTATTCCCGATTCCATCTCTACCGATTTGCACACCGGCAATTACACGGTCGTCAGCATGAACAACGTGATGTCGAAGTTCTTGGCGATGGGTGTGCCGCTGGAAGATGTCATTCGCCGCTCAACCGTAAATCCGGCAAAGGAGATTCACCGGCCGGATCTGGGCACACTGTCGATCGGCCAGGATGCGGATATTGCCGTGCTGGAACTGACGCAAGGCCACTTCAGTTACATTGATTGCGGCGTGGCAAAAATGGATGGCAATGTACGACTCATAGCCCGCATGACGATCCGAGCAGGACGCATTTCGTTCGATCCTTCCGGACTCAGCATGGTCGAGTGGGAAAAAGCGCGTCCGCAATATTTCACGATTCCGGATCGTGGCGAGTCGTTGCCGGCCAGAGCAGACGATTACCCACGGGACTGAATTCTGTAGTGCCAGTTGTTCTTGAAGGGAGCCGAATATGAGACAGATGAGTCGGCGAAAGCTCCTGCGTAATGGAGCGCGAGCAGTTCTCGCGGGGGGTGCAGCGCTTTCTGCAATTCGACGCCTGGAGGCTCAGGGATCAGCCAAGTCGACGCCTAAAGCCGCGGACTATTACCAGAAACTCGGCGTGACACCCTTGATCAATGCGGCCGGCACCTACACCATCCTTTCGGCTTCCACTATGCCGGACGAGGTGCGGGCGGCCATCGAACTCGCCGCGCGACGTCCGGTAAATCTCAACGAACTCATCGAAGCGTCAGGTGCGTATCTGGCCAAGCAACTTCGTTGTGAAGCGGCGCTTGTCACCTCCGGTGCTGCCGCTGCGCTCGTGGTGGGAACGGCGGCCTGCATCACCATGGGAAATGAGCAGCCCATTCTGGACATTCCAACGGATATGTCCAAGCTTAAAAATGAAGTCATCGTCCAAAAGGGCCATCGCTACGGATACGATCATGCCCTCCGTAATTGCGGCATTCTCTTTGTGGAGGTTGAGAGTCTTGAGCAATACGAACAAGCGTTCAATGAGCGCACAGTGATGGCGCACTTTTTTAACGCAGGCACTGGAAAGATCGGTCGCGAAGATTGGGTACGAGTGGCCCACAAGCATGGAGTGCCCTGTTTCAACGACGCTGCCGCCGATGTCCCGCCGATTTCCAATCTGTGGAACTACACTCAGATGGGCTTCGATCTTGTGACCTTTTCTGGAGGAAAAGGCCTTCGCGGACCGCAGTGTACAGGTCTGTTACTGGGAAGAAAGGACCTGATCGAAGCGGCCAGGAAAAACAACTCGCCCAACTCCAATACTGTCGGGCGCGGAATGAAGGTAGCGAAGGAAGAAATTGTGGGATTAGTCGCCGCCGTGGACTGGTTTCTCGAGCAGGACGATGCCGCCATCGAGGCACAGTGCCGGCAGCGGGCTGATCATATTGCCAAGCAGTTGAGCGCGATTCCGACAGTGCAGACTCAGGTCTTTGTTCCTGAAGTTGCGAATCATGTTCCGCACCTTCTCATCACCTACGATCAGAACCGGGTCAAGATCACCGGCGCGGAGGTCATGCAAAAAATGCGAGTGGGCAAGCCGCGAATTGAACTGAATCCATCCACGGGCGGCGCGCCTGCAAGCGCCGGATTGCCGGGCGGACCGAATACGATTGTCGTTGGGGTCTGGATGTTGCAGCCGGGAGAGGACCTGGTAGTTGCAAAGCGGTTACGAGAAGTGCTTCAAGGGGCAATCGCTTCGTAGCGAACGTCTCAAGGTTGCCGTCCCGAAATGTGCTGCGTTTGCAGATGATCGTTCCCCTCTTCGACCAGATAGAATTTGTCCGCTTCAACGTCGCGAAAGGTCTGCCGCTGTCCATTCGGCCAGGTTATCTCAACAGTTTCCGCACGCTTCGCTTTGCCAATGCCGAAATTGGCACGCAGGTCGCTCTGTGAAAGATAACTTCCGCCGCCCGCGATCTCACGAATTTGCGACGTTGTGCCGGTTACTACGCGCACGCGGGCGCCCATCGCGTCCCGATTGCTCTTTTTTCCTGAGAGCTTGAAATTTAGGAAGTGATTTCCGTTGCCTCCGCTGTTATGCAGCACAACGGGCAGATCTCCATTGTTCGCGATCACAATGTCTACAAAGCCGTCGTTGTCGAGATCGGCAAAAGCTACTCCGCGTCCCACGTAGGGCGTTTCAAACCCTGTACCACTGGACTTGCCCACCTCTACGAACTTACCATTTCCTTCGTTGTGGAAGAGCGAATTGATCTGCCGATAATGGGTTCCGGGCGTGGCCTGCTCCACCTCGGGGTAAACATGTCCATTGGCAATGAAAATGTCCAGCCAGCCATCATTGTCGTAATCGAAGAAACCGCCGCCGAAACTGAGCACGTCCCGCGTCGGTCGCGTGATCCCCGCTTCGTCGCTCACCTCGTCGAAAAATCCTTTCCCATCGTTGTGCCAAATGTGATCAGAGGAACGCTGGAAGTCCGAAATATAGAGATCGAGTTGCCCGTCATTGTCGAAATCACCCAGAGAGATGCACATCGCCGCCATCACCGTTCCCCGGGACGTTACAGCCATGCCCGCGCTGAGACCGATCTCTTTGAAAGTACCGTTGCGTTCATTGTGATAGAGATAGGCATTTAGCCCGTCGTTCGCCACGAACAAATCAGGCCAGCCATCATTGTCGTAGTCGGCGGCCTGCACGGAAAGATTTTTGCCTTGTGGCTGATAGATCCCGGCCTTCTGGGCCACGTTGGTGAACGTGCCGTCGTGATTGTTGTGATACAGCGCATCGGGGCTTCCCTTATACTCACTGGGAGCACAACTGCTCAGCACGTCACCCAACTTGCAGTAACGCTTGTCGCCGAGATTCACATAGCTGCCCACATACAGGTCCAGCCAACCGTCGCGATCGTAATCGAAGAATGTCGCCCCTGAGTGAAACAGACCCGATTCCAAGCCGCCAACACCGGCCTTGTCAGTGACGTCGGTAAATGTTCCGTTACCGTTGTTGTGGTACAAGACATTCTTGCCATACTGAGTGACAAACAGATCGGGAAAACCGTCGTTGTCAACATCTCCCCATACGCAGCCCAATCCGTAGCCTGTTCCGGGCACGCCGGCTTTTTCCGTTATGTCGGTAAACGTTCCGTCGCGGTTATTGTGGTAAAGGGCATTCGTGACAGAAATGCCGCGACCGTAGAGGTCTCTTCCATTGACGAAATAAATATCTTGCCAGCCATCCCCATCGAAATCCGCAACGCACACTCCCGGACCAAATTCCTCCCGGTTAATCGAGATGCCATCGTTCCCTTTGAAGTGCTTGAACTTGATGCCGGCTGCTGCCGTCACATTTGTGAACTCGACCGGCACGACGGGCGCGTTCTGTGCAGTTAGTGTCGACATGAAGATTGAACAGATCGCCGTCAACGCAAGCGTCAGCACTCGAACGAAATTGGCAGGAATCGCCCAAAGCCGAGGATTACAGCTTCTACTCGAATGCGGGGACATGGTCAGTTGGCGGTCTAGGCTGGCTTCTGTTGCAGCATTCTACATGTATTTCGGATAGATTATTCCGTTCTGGTTTCGGCAGGAACAGCGCGCAATCAAGTTCAGGAGCACACAGGTGAAGAAGGCAGGCCGATTTTGTATTAGCACGGCTCTCAGTATCTTCTGTTTGGCTGCAATTCCTCTGGCACAACAAGCGCCTCCCGAGATGCCGATGCAGGCGAAGTATGCAGATGGCGCCGAATCCCGATGGCTGAACAAGAAGGTGCTCGATTCGCGCGCGCTGGACAGCATGGAAGATCTTTCCAACTGGTCGTTCACCGGCGCGGGAGAGATGACGTTAACCGATGTCCATGTCAAAGATGGCAAGCACTCGCTGCGAATGCGTTCTACTACTAACGTCGCCCAGGTTGATGGCAGCGGGGAATGGGAAGATCTTTTGGCAACCAGAAAATTTCCCGGTGAGGACTGGGGCCGGTACAACCGCATCTCGCTTTGGGTCTATCCCGACATTATTGGAGCGCCTGCCATTTCCTGCTCGCTGACGCTCCACAACGACGGCTCCCACAAACTGCCGGACCAGTACAACGAGGGGCGTCACGAATCAATCATTCTCCAGAATCACGTGTGGAACCATGTTGTTTGGGAAATCGCTCCGTTGGATCGTGACCGCGTCACGGCGCTTGATTTTGCATATATGCTCCCCAAGAAACTTCCCGAGCCTGGCGATCAGACAATACTGGACATCGATCAACTGGAATTACAGAGCGTGATCGCCGACCACGTGGAGGGATGGGACGTAGCACCCGGAAATATCGCGTTCAGCCACAGCGGCTATACAACCGGAACCTCCAAGTCCGCTATCGCCAGCGACCTCGCTGCCCACGAGTTTTCTATTGTCGACCAGCAAACCGGCCGCCTCGTTCTGACCAAACCAGTCGAACAAACCGCGACTCCATTAGGCAACTATCAACTGCTGGAGTTTTCCGAACTGCGCCAGCCGGGCACGTACGCGATCAAAGCTGGAGACACACTGTCCCGTTCCTTCCGCATTGGAGATGACGCCTGGCTCGACAGCATTTGGAAGTCGATCAACTTCATGTACAGCGAGCGATGCGGAACCGACATTCCAGGCATCCACGGCCGTTGTCATCAAGATATCTACACGGTTCATGATGACAAACGCATCGTCGTCAATGGTGGATATCACGATGCAGGCGACCTTTCCGCCACTGGAAACACGCCTGGAATGGTGTACGCCTTGTTGTCACTTGGGGACAGTCTGAAGCGGCACGGTGGAAACGTCGCTCTCTCGAATCGTCTGCTGGAAGAAGCACGCTGGGGCTTGAATTGGGTACTCAAGACGCGATTTGGCGACGGGTATCGCAGCACCGGCCAATTAGTGAGTTACTGGACCGATGGGATTATGGGCACGTCCGACGATCGGTTCGGACAAGCCGTCAATAACCCGGAATGGAATTTTCGCGTAAGCGGAGTCGAAGCCTTGGCGGCGCGCGTATTGAAGGACAGCGACCCTGAACTGGCTAACCGCAGCCTGATGATTGCGGAGGAAGACTGGAAGTATGCGGTCGAAGGTCTGAAAACCGCGCCTCCACTCGCTGAAATCTACGGGGCGCAGGACGAGTTGGAGCGAATATCCTTCGGCGTTGTTGCATCGGTCGAGCTTTATCTGGCGACCGGAGACGATCGTTACGCGCAGGAAGCCATTGTTTTGGGTGATCTCGTGCTCAGTTCCCAAGAGCGCAACTTGCAATCCTGGACGATTCCGTTAACCGGCTATTTTTACACTGGGCCCAAGCGTGAGAATCTTTTTCATCGCTTTCACATCGGGCAGGAGCAAGAGCCGATCATGGCTCTCATCCGTCTATGCGAAGCCTTCCCGGAGCACGAGAAGTGGATGAAGTGGTACTCGGCGGTGGTTTTGCACTCACAGTACTACTTGAAGGCGGCGGCGGTCGTGGATGAGCCTTATGCAGTTTTGCCAGCGGCCGTATACCGCGAGAGTGAAGCGCGGCTGATTCCCGAATCCAAGAATTGGACGCCGCTTCGGGCCGCCGACCGCGATGCCTATGTGCAAGAAGTGCGGCGCGGAATTCCGCTGGGTGGCGAGAATTATCTGCGCAGATTTCCAGTCTGGTTTGATTTTCGCGGCAACTCGAGCGTTCTCCTCTCGCAAGCCAAAGCGCTCTCGGCGGCCGGACAGTTACGAGGCGATCTGGAAGCCGAAGACTTGGCACAAAAGCAAGCGCAGTGGTTCGTCGGACGGAATCCTTTCGCCGCCAGTGTGATGTATGGCGAGGGCTACGACTGGACGCCGTTGTACAGCGTCCGATCCGGCCAAATGGTTGGCGCGCTCCCTGTCGGAATTGAAACCAAAGGTTTTGAGGACGCTCCATACTGGCCCAACCAGATTTGCTGGACTTACAAAGAAGTCTGGACCCAACCGGTCGGGCAGTGGATATGGCTGATGGAAGATATTAGTGTGCCTGCCACCGTGCGGGGAACGGCTAATCCTGCGAACCACGATCCAATCGAATTCCGGGAACAGAAGACCGGTCAGATCACAACAGCCTCTTTGGGTTCGCGCAACGGCGAATTCAACATTCGTTTGCCAGAAGGTGCCTACGATGTGCGCCAGGGTTCAGTCCACAGCAGCGTCACCATCCTCCCGGGCCGATCTTATGATGTCGATCTGCGGCCTGACCGAGTCTTTGACTTCAAAGTGACGTCGCAGAATCTCCGAAACAACGAACTCGTACTGCGAGTTTCCGCCGACGGTGCAGGTCATCACACGTTTTCGATACGCAGCGACAATCTGACGCTGAAGGAACCCGGCCAGCAGGAGATCGATCTGACTTCTGTAGGTGCGCGCGAGATCGTCTGGCACGCCCACGTAGTCTCGTCAACAACACCGTGGGTGGCGGTGGTCATTCCGGATGACACACTCAGTGAAAAACATGAAGTCACGGACGTAATCAGATCGGACACAACCCAAGGCCGTCCAAAACCCGTCAACAGCGCACCTGTCCGTTAGGAGGTTCCTGAACTGCCAAGGTGTCAATCCGTACTATCGATTGCTGCCCGAGAGCTCCATTCGCATAAGGTGATACGTCAATAACTGGTCAGGACGCAGGAAGGCTTCACGAAATTCTTTTTCCGCGCGCTGAGTGTTGCCTACGGCGCGGTCGAGCATCGCGGCATTGTAGAGCAGCCAACCAGTTCTTGAACTCATGTCACCGTCGCGCTTTGCGCGCTCGAGTAGGTTCTGCAATCTCTGCTTTGCTGCACGCTCGTTGAAGTCGGGCAGTTCTTGTGATGCTCTCCAGGACCAAACTGCATCTTCAGGTCTCGACTGCTCAGCCGCCTGCTTAAAACTGCTTCGCGCTCGTTCGGGCAGGTTGCAGTTCTTGTACACACTTCCCAGAAGATAAGTGAATCTGGCAGATCGCAAAAATGGCTCTAATCCATCCCGCGTAAACGCCAGATCGGACACCGGCTCTGCCATGTGATCGGCCACATTGATAGCCTCAGAGCACTGCCCGTGTTGTGCGAACGACAAAGCCCGCTGGATCTGCATTTCCAGCCATACCTGCCGGACATTCGTACCGCCCTCGGCGCGCTGGAAGAAGCGATTGTGAAACAGGGCAGCCGCTTTCTCGAATTCTCGCGCCTCGGTTAGATTCAAAATGAGTTCATACACAAGAGCAGAGGGCATATTCGCGAGATCGGGGTAGCGCTCCAACGCGGCTACTCGTTCCTGCGGCGGACGTTGCAAAATACTCAAGGCCTGATCCATCCCCGTATAAAGCTCGACATTCTGAGGATCGGTGCGAAGACCTTCTTGAAAGGCCGTCAAGGCCTGTTCAGCATTTTCTTTCTCGTGCAACAGCGCGCGGCCCAGGCTGGCGTGCAGAACGGGAATCTGGGGATTCAACCGTCGCGCCTGTTCCCACTCGGCAAGAGCTTCGTCAGTCATTCCCTTCGAGAAGTAAAGCGTTCCGAGCAGGTAATGTGCGCTTGAGTCACGCGAATCCGCGGCCAGCGCTGCAGTTAAGACCTCGAGGTCTTCTGCGCGATTGGGAAATACGTAGCTTGCGGAGAGCTTCGAAGCGGCGCTGAAATCTGCAGAACCGGACTGCTCCTGCTTTTCGCGGCAATATCCGCGATAGTAGGCGACCATGGGATGTTTGTCCGGAGGAGGTATGCCGGGTTCGCGTTCATCGACGACCGCCGCAGGGTACGCGCGTGAGAGAACATCAAGCGCTTGGGAGTACATTCCCAGCCGCATAAATTCCGCGGCGACATTCAATACCCGCTCGGCATCATCCGCCAGATGATGCAGGTCAGGCCTGCCAACCTGCTCAAGCAGAAAATAGCTCTGAGGAAATCGCACCAGCCATTGTTGAGCAAGTCTTTGGGATTTTTCTTTTTGCCCTTCCGCTCCGAGGACCGCTGCCAACTCTTCAGCCGTTCGAAGATCGTCTGGAGCCGAATGATTGGCTTCCAGCAAATAGGACTCTGCCTCTTTCAAATTTCTTTCACGTGCCAAAAGCTCCGCCAATCGCAGTCCAGCTGCCGCGCGGAAGGCGGGCATCCGCGCAGCAGCTTCATACGATTCTCGCGCCTCGTTACTCTGGCCCAGACCGTCGTAGGTAATCCCGAGGTAATAGGCAACTCCAGCGTCAGATGTGTTGCGGGCGTAAACGGGCTCGAGAAGGGTCTGGGCTTCTTTGAAACGCAGCAGAGCGGCAGATAAACGGCCGGCCGCCTTACGCCCCTCAACGCTCTCGGGAAACTTGGCGAGAGCACTGTGATACGTTTGCCACGCCATCAACAAGTTCCCATCAAGTTCCTGTTCGTTCCCCAGTTGAATCCAGTCGTCCTCTGTTCGATGCTCCGGGTCTGGCATCTGATACGAAGCCTGTGGACCGACATGAACCTGCTCAGCTGGGGTCCAGTCATATTGGCCCTCAGTGTGGCGAAGCAGAACTGTATTGTTCGTGTCACGCAATTCGAATGTATATTTCTGATTTGCGTCCACATTCGGTACTTCGTGCGACCAGGTGCGCTGTGGCGTGAGGCCGGCCTTTTCACGAAAGACTTCTTGCTCTCCGGCCAGGATGCGCAACGTGGCTCCCGAAACATCCTGATTCACATTCAGACCTGCTACCAGCGCATTCTCTTTCCGGCTCAGGTGAACCACGCCGACGAGGTTCGCCCTTGATATACCGCCGATGTCGCGAACCGGCACCCAGAACTCAGAGAAGCGAATGGTTTGCCGAGGCTCGAGAAACGCGTAGGTTTCCTGATTGCGGAAGAGTCCCGCCTGCACTTCCACGTAGGCGCTGTCGTTATCAGAAAGAGTCTTTCTCCAATCCAGTCCGTCTGGATCGGTGCCCCATGACCAGATCTTCTTCGCGGGAAGCTGCGCATAATCCGTATAGTGCACGGTCCCCGTGTTGGTGTGTGGGTGCCAAACGCCCATGAAAGGTTCGCGGCTTCCGTAAACAAATGACGAGACTGGCCCCTTGGTCTGATTCTTCACAATGCTGAGATCGTTGCCGTCTGCATCGATTGGCCAGGGCTGTATATCTCGAAAGCCGTGACTCGCGATGAACCGCATTGGGTACTGAATGCGCGAATCATCCCATACCTGAACTCCAGCGTTATTCCACCAGTAAAAGCGGTGCCGAACGTCGCTGCGATTGTTCAGCGTTACCCTCTCTTCGAGAACTGTGGAATGAGGACGCAGTACGAGTTCCACCGACCACTGCATTCCATATACCCGGTCGATGTTGCTCACGAAAACAGAAGCGCTGCCGTCATCTTTTTGTCCGAACGCAAAATCTACCGGAGAAAGACTGACCCAATTGTGGGAAACCGGGAAGTTGAACTCGATGCCGAAAGCGGCCCATGCGCCCCGATACGAGATATCGGCCTTCTTGATGGATGGATTCGCATAAAACATCGGCTGACCGCTGATCTTGTCTGTGCAGGTATAGACATGGCCTCCAAGATCGGGCAGGACCGAGCACTTCAGGTACTCATTCTCCAGAAAGATAGCGCGCCACGCATGATCCCTCCGCTGGTCAGTCAAGTGGTCGCGGAGCGTGTAAGGATAATTGAAGCGGCTGTTGGCATACTGATCGAACGGCGGATTCGGATCGGGCGCGCCCTCTTCATAAGTTGGCAAGGTCAACGTGCCTTGCCAAACCCTCACTTGAGCTGTAGCAAGAGAGAACGATAAGAGCAAGAAAGCTACGGAAATTTTTAGCGTGATCATCAGTTGTCGGGTCTGCAGCCAATGAACTGGCTCCGACATTATCTACGCCCAACAATACTTCTGCCAAAGGCGCTTTTTTCGTCCATCTGCCCATGCGAAGAATCAATAAGAGTGATGGAGGTTGAATCGTTCGACTCCCGTCGCCTCCACCAATATTTCTCCTTCTCATTTACGCCACGGCGGTCGTTTACGGCTCTTTTAGGTCAATGCCAAGTGGCCGGTGTCCATATGCGCCGCACATCGTTCTCGATGTGCTTCGCTCGAGACTATCGGTATTCCGGAATGATCAATCCAGTGCGTGATGGAGGCAACTAGCGAGGGATCGATGACGTTTGTCCATGGCGTCACCGTATGTGTGAAGCAACGACGCACGCACTGGGGCGCACTGGCCGGCGTGCAGGATGGTGATACACGGATGATCCACAGAACGGACTGGCTGTTTGTTACATCAGTTCCTCTATGAAAGTCCGGGTCACGTCCTTGGGAATCTGGATGTCAGCGTGCACTAAGGGACCGCCATTCAGCACAGGCTCCGCTCCGTGGAGAGTCGGCACATCGGTGCGTTCGAAAAACTTGCCAATTGGAATCTCTTCATCCCACAGGAGAGATTTCCCCATTGCCGCCATCCAGTCGGTGGCATCGTATCCTTTCTCGTCCTCGAGCTTCTTCACGCGCGGGCGGAACCATTGGTAGGTATTGTCGTGGTTGTAGGTGACGCACGGGCTGAAGACATCAAGAAACGAGAAGCCCTTATGCTGAATGCCCTGCTTGATCAGTTCGGTCAAATGTTTTTGTTCCGCGCTGAACCCGCGGGCTACAAATGTCGCTCCGGCGGCGAGAGCCAACGAGATTGGATTCACCGGAGCTTCAACGCTTCCAAACGGCATGCTTTTCGTTTTCATGCCGAGGCGACTGGTGGGCGAGGTCTGGCCTGTCGTGAGGCCATAAATCTGGTTGTCCATCACGATGTAGAGCAGGTCAACGTTGCGGCGCATGCTGTGCACGAAGTGGTTGCCGCCGATGCCAAAGCCGTCACCGTCGCCGCCAGTCACCAGTACGGTCAGCTCGTGGTTGGCAAGCTTGACCCCTGTGGCGACAGCCAGAGCCCGGCCGTGCAAGGTGTGCATGCCATAGGTATTGATGAAACCGGGAAAGTTCGACGAACAGCCGATACCGCTAATGGTGACCACGTTGTGGTTCGGTATCTGCAGATCGACGAGAGCCTTCTGAACCGCGGCGAGCACTCCAAAGTCCCCGCATCCGGGACACCAATCGGGATCGACTTTGCCTTTCAGGTCCGACATTGCTACGTGATTGGTCGCCGCTAGAGCTGTCGCCATTTTCTGTTCTCCTCAAACCGATTTCATCAAACAAGGATTTCGTGCGCGGGCACCGAGAGCTTGGACTTGCCACCCAGTTGTTCCTTTACCGCCTCGACGATGTGGTGGGGCATGAATGGCTCCCCATCGTATTTTCTGATGTACCCATCGGGCACAAAGCTGGTCTCGCTGCGCAGGTAACGGGCGAACTGTCCGCTGAAATTGTTCTCGACGATGATCGTGTGCCGGGATTGTTTGAGGATGTCAAGAATCGCATCCCCGTGAAGCGGCACCAGCCAGCGGATTTGGAGCTGATTGGCCGAAATGCCCTGCCTAGTAAGAATCTCGCAGGCCTCTTCGATCACTCCCTTGGTCGAGCCCCAACCGATCAGCGTGACATCCGCGTCACGCGGACCCCATAGCACTGGCGGAGGCACTGCAGCTTCAATACCCACAACCTTCCGCATGCGCTTTTCCATCATGGCGCGGCGCTTGGTTGGGTTGGTGAATTCGTCGCTGATCAGGACTCCGTCTTCATCGTGCTCGTCGCTCGCAGCAGTGTGGGTATGACCCGGGACGCCGGGAACGGCCCGTGGAGAGATGCCGCTGTCCGTGATCTTGTAACGCTTATAGACACCGTCCCCGTTTGACCGATTTGTCGCAGAAGCATCCATGATCAACTCACCGCGGTCGATGGGAGCGCCAAAATCAAGATCCTTCGGGTCAACGCTCAGCCTGCCTTCCGACAGCAACAGATCGCAGAGCACGATGCCCGGACACTGAAAGCGGTCCGCGACGTTGAAAATCTCAGGGATGATCTTGAAGCAGTCGCCAATATCGAGAGGTGCGGCAATGGCACGAGGATAATCGCCGAATCCAGCGCCCAACATTTGCCACAGATCTCCTTGCTCTGTCTTGGTGGGAACGCCCGTGGATGGTCCGGCCCGCTGGCAGTCGATGACTACCACGGGAGTTTCCATCATGGCGGAGAGACCGAGGCCCTCAGTCATCAGCGCGAACCCGCCGCCGGACGTAGCACACATAGACCGGACGCCCGCATGAGCGGCGCCAATCGCCATATTGACCACACCGATCTCGTCTTCGACTTGCCGGACCATGATGCCGGCTTTGCGAGCGTGAGCTGCCATCCAGTGCAGAACCCCAGTCGAAGGGCTCATGGGATACGCGCAATAGAATTTCACTCCGGCTGCCGCGCCCCCCATCGCCAGCGCGATGTTTCCGCTCAACACGGCATAGCGGTTTGCAGTCATCGGAAGCGGCCAGGCAAAGGCTTTGAAATTCGTGGTGGCGTAATCGTACCCGGCCCGCGCGATGCCGATATTCTCCGACACTACGGCATCACCCTTTTTCTTGAACTGCTCGGTGAGAACCTGCTCCAGTGCCTGGAAGCCGATGCCCGTCATGCTGAGGCCGGCACCTACGGCGAGTGTGTTCTGGGCCACCTTATTGCGCGTGACATCCGCCAGCTTGGAAACAGGCAGGGGGCAGAGTTGCACGCCCTGTGCGGCGATGCCCGGATTGATTGTTTCCGAGTTATAGAGGCAAGCAGCGCCCTCGGTGAGCAGTCCAAGGTGGCGATCCATCGCGTCCTGATTCAGAGGAATCAGCAAATCCAGGCGATCGCCCATGTTCGTAACTCTGTCCGGACCGGTGCGAATCGTGAGAAACGTGTGTCCACCACGGATGATCGACTGGTAGGCGTTATAGGCATTCAAGTGCAAACCGCGGCGACTGAAAATCTTCGCGAAAATATCGCCCGGCGTGGCCACGCCCTGACCTGCTGCGCCTCCGATGCCGATCGCAAATGTCTTCCCCATGCCAAGCTCCTAACCGGGATAAGCTCCCGTAATGTAGCCTTCCAGTTCCTGAATGGTTTGCGCCTGGCCGCTGATAATCCATTTCACCAGGTCACCAATCGACACCACTCCCACTACAGCATCCCCCTGCACGACCGGCAGGTGGCGAAAGCGATGCTGAGTCATAATGGCCATACATTCGTCCACGGTGTGCTGCGGACTCACAAATACAACCGGGCACGTCATGATCTCGCGAACCAGAGTCTCGCGTGACGAATGGCCCTTGAGGATGACCTTGCGCGCGTAATCACGCTCCGACACGATACCGACCAGTCTCTCGCCGGAAATAACAAGCAAGGCGCCGACCCCATACTCCGCCATCTTCTCTATCGCTTCATAGACCGATTGTTCCGGAGTTACCGACAACACTCGGCTCTCGTCTTTGCTCCTTAAAATCGATCCAATCGAGTCACAAAGTTTCATCTGGCCTCCCCATAGATGTAGTCACTTGCCGGTGCGCGGATCCCACACCGGGTTACCCTTGTTGTCGCGGAACATTAGCGTGTCCGTGCCCTTCACCAGTTCTCGCGCCAGGATCACCTCCGATGCCTCTTGCTTCACCTTTGAGCCGGTTACAGACACGTGGTCTCCCTTGGCAAAACTGACACCGATCTCCTCTTGAAATGGTTTGGGCGACACGTAGATGTGGAGTTTGTCAGCGCCGCTCTTGATGATCAGCTCCGTGAAATCCTTCCGGGTCCCGACCGACAGTTGGTTCACTTCATCGACTACGCCGTCGGTCTTCGCCTCCGTCTGAAGGTCGTACTTGGGCAGACTGCTGTCTGCTAGAGGTGCTTTTTGTGAGAGTCCCGCGGGCACGCACACTAATAGCAACAAAGGGATTGAAAGAACTGTGAGGGCTCGATGCGAACGGATGGTGGCTTCATGGCTGAGTAGCACGGCACCTCCTCATCGCTCACGGGAAATCCGATGCGGAGGGCGAGGTGCCTCTCGATATGCGCCACGGCCCCGAGAAAGGACTCCCGGGCTGCCTGATAGTTTCCTAACGATAAGGCCGGTGACTCAGATCACTGCAAGAAATATAAAGCATGGTACACCCACGGAGGCGCCTGCGCCAGATGCAAACAACGTTCGAGATCGACGCCGTTGCGGCACAGTTCAGGTGGTCACCCACGATGATTTCAGAACAGTGCGGTGTGGTCTAATCCCCAGCCTGGGCGCGATCTGGCTTCTTACCCCTTTCCGCCTCCTTCACCAGATTCGCGACCTGGTGAAACTCATCGGTGTCCTTCTTCAGATTAGAATAATCCACGTCGGCGTAGTTATTTCTCAGTTCGGACATCAGGTAAGAACGGCGTGTGGTGTTGTTGTCATGGCTGCACCAAAACGGGTTGGTTGCTGAATCTCCCTTCTGCCTGGAAACTGCCTTCCAGGATTGCGGCGCTTCGCGAATGTCATATCCGGCAGCCAGCATCCATTCCAACCCTACGCGGTCGGCCTGATTCTCCAGCGAGCGCGAGTACTGGCTGCGAATGCCCGAAGCGAGCAGATCGGCAACGAAGGATCCGCCGTATGGTATGAAGGATCCTCCGGCCCTGAGAGCAAGTAATTCGTTCCAGTGATATTGATGCTGAAGCCACACATGCTTCTCGACGGCGTGCGAGATCTCATGCGAGAGAACAAAAGCTAGTTGGGCCTCATTTTCGAGCACGTCGAAAACACCCGAGTGCACGATCACGACGCCGTTGGGATAGCTGGCTGCATTGAAGCTCTTCTTGTCGACCAGAAAAAACTTGAACGGAATCTTAAGAGGGTCACCGTCGGGCAGATTTTTCTGATGGGCTGGGATGAGGCTGTTCCCCAGCTGGGAAATATAGTCCTGCGCCTCGCGATCAGGAAGGATCTTGAACGTAGCCCAGCGCATCTTCAGCTCGCCAGGCTCAAAACTGGCGTAATCGGGCTCGGTCACTGTGGGTGCGAAGCGGCGCCACATCCTGGCTTCGCCGTTGGATATCTCGGCGTGTTGAAACTCAACTTTTTCGGCCCGAATGGAACCGTCGGGTTGGCGCACGCCTTCGTAGGAAACAAAGGTGTCGAGGTTCAGGGAATCGGGCGTGAATTTTGGGCCTTCGGAGCTTTTTCCGTCGACGGATTTTTTCCGCTCCGCCAGGTTGGGTTTCAAGGACACGGCTGTCGCGCGCGTGACGGTAATTCTCTGGCCATCCGCATAGATCGTTCCGGTCCATCCTGCGTCGTCCTTTGTGAGGGACGGCAGTCTCTCCAAAAGAGCGGTCCGCTTGACCGTCAGGGTGTCATAGGAAAATACCTTGATCGACCTGGCTTTCAGTTCACCGGAAGCTTCGTCGTAGTCGCCCTTGATTTCGAGTTCTGTGCCAATGCGAATGTCTTCGGGCTTGAATGCATCCGGGGAGTTGTCGGTTTGCTGCTTCTCCAGATCAAGCGAAACTGTCTGGTCGCGGGTAACTTTGTAGTCGTCGATTTCGAAGCTTGTGGGAGAGTTGATGGCAGTGACGAAGCCGTGGATGGTGACGTCCTTGCAAGACGCAGCAGCACTTGCGAAGAGGACACACAGGAGTGTTTTCGCAATGAATCGATGCATACGAAGGGCCTTGAGCGGCTCCCAAGGCGGAGATCATAGCATGCAAACGGTGATGGTAAGCACAACCAGAGTTACAGATCAGCTAGACTTTACGGATGACCACCGCGTCCCTCAATTCCCTCTCCCGCGCATCGTCTGCCTACCTGCGCTCGGCTATGCATCAACCTATCCGATGGCATGAGTGGGGACCGGAGGCATTCGCCACGGCGCAGCGCGAGAACAAGCCGATGCTGCTCGATATCGGGGCGGTGTGGTGCCACTGGTGTCACGTGATGGACCGCGAATCGTACGACGATCCGGAGGTTGCGGCGATCGTGAATGAGCATTTCGTCGCCGTCAAGGTGGATCGCGACGAGCGTCCCGATATCGATAGCCGGTATCAGGCTGCGGTGCAGGCGGTAAGCGGCCAAGGCGGATGGCCGCTGACGGCGTTTCTAACTCCGGATGGAAAACCATTTTATGGCGGCACTTATTTTCCGCCGAATGATGGGTACGGGCGACCGAGTTTTCGCCGTGTGCTGCTGAGCATTGCCAATGCTTACAAAGAGAAGCATGGGGATGTGGTCGAGCAGGCGGCAATGGTCGAAAACGCGATTGTGCAGGCGGAGTCGTTTCATGGGCGCAGCGGACGGGTTTCGAGGAGCGTCGTCGACGCGATTCAGGAATCGGCGTTCAAGATGTTCGATCCCCAGCATGGAGGGTTCGGGTCGGCACCGAAGTTTCCGCATCCATCGGCGCTGGAGTTGTTGATTGAGAGATATGCACGCGTCGCTTCGCTCCGCGGGACGGACGAAGGCGTCCGTCCCTACACAAACACTGCGGAGCTTCGCTCCGCCGGACACCCGGGGGCGGCTGTCCCCAGAAAAAATAGTGAACTGCAAAATCTCATCGTCACCACGCTTGAGCACATGGCCCTTGGTGGGGTGTACGACCAACTGGCGGGCGGTTTTCATCGTTATTCCGTGGACGAGCGCTGGGTGGTGCCGCACTTCGAGAAGATGTCGTACGACAACTCGGAACTGCTGAACAACTACGTGCACGCGTATCAGGCAACGGGTGAAGAGTTCTTTGCCGAGGTGGCGCGAGACATCATCCGCTGGATGGACGAGTGGCTGAGCGATCGCGAGCGCGGCGGATTCTATGCATCGCAGGACGCCGACATCAACATGGACGATGACGGTGATTACTTCACCTGGACCCTGGACGAGACGCGCGCTGTGTTGACAGAGGAAGAAGCACAGGTAGCGACCCTGCGTTATGACATCAATGAGATCGGGGAGATGCATCACAATCCGGCAAAGAACGTGCTTTATGTGCGGGCATCGCTGGACGAGATCTCAGCACGGATGAAACTATCGCTGGATCGAGTGGACGAATTGCTGGAATCGGCCAAGAGGAAGATGTACGCCGCGCGTTTGCAGAGACCCACACCGTTTGTCGACAAGACCGTCTATGTGGGTTGGAACAGTTTGTCTGTCTCGGCCTACTTGCAGGCGGCACGCGTACTGAAGCTGCCCGAGGCCCGACGCTTTGCCCTGCGTTCTCTTGACCGGCTGCTGAGCCAAACGTGGAAGAGGCCGGCGGACGGGGCACCCGCAACTGCTCGAGGATCGCTACTCCACGTCGTCGCCTATTCGGATCCCAATGCCGAGCATCGAGACGTCGCAGGATTGCTCGAGGACTACGCATTCACTGCGATCGCCTGTCTCGATGCGTATGAAGCTTCGTCCGATCTCAGTTACTTCAAGTTCGCAAAAGCCATCGCTGAAGCCATGATCGACCGGTTCTTCGATGCAACCTCGGGAGGCTTCTTCGACCGCGAACCCGGAGCCGACGGTACCAGTTTTGGTGTTCTCACCACCCGCAGGAAGCCGCTGCAGGATTCGCCCACCCCTGCGGGAAACCCTATGGCGGCGGTGGCTTTGATGCGACTGCATCACTACACCGGCGATGGAGCGTATCGCGACAAGGCAGAACAAACGCTGGAGACATTCGCGGGTGTAGCAGAACAGTTCGGAATCTTTGCCGCAACCTACGGGATCGCAGTTCTCCATCTTCTCGACAAACCGGTGCAGGTAGTCGTGATCGCCGGCGAGGACGGGAATGGCGATTCCCTGGAAGACGCGGCGACGGCTCAATTCAGATTCACCGAGACCAGCTTGCGTCTGGCGGCCAACCAGGTGGTTCCTTCGAATCTCCCTCCGATGTTAGCGACAACCCTTCCCCATCTTCCGCAACTAAGTTCCGGAAAATCGTTCGCGGTAGTTTGTTCGGGATCGTCGTGCCAGGCACCGGTCTTTGAGGCCGGGGAGTTGCGGGAAGCCATGCAGGCAGCATTGCAGGCAGAATAGCCGCGGCAGTCGTCAACATTTCCAAAAAATAAGAGGCTGACGGGTTATAAGATCCGTCAGCCCAAAAATTGCAAGCCCTGTTACTTGGCCCAGTTACGACAGGTTACCTTGGTTACCTTGCAGCCATAGCTTGCTTCCCATAATTTAGGTCGGCAAGCTGGACTGGCAGTGAGTTGATTTGGGTGGGCACAGAATGAGCGGGCCGCCGTCCGCGGCGGGAACCAGAGGCGCGGCCGCTGCCATGAATGTGCCCACTAGTCCGACGATCAGGATCGCGATCCTGATTGTGCGTTTCATGGGTTCGTCTCCTATCCGCGCGCAGGATTTCCTCAAACAACCCCCCCAGCGCGGACGACGCATTATAGGGCACTTGTCAAGACTTGTGTGCAAGGATTTTCATCCTTATACCTTTCCAGTGCACTAGATGCGCAAAATCCGCGCACACCGTCAGCAGCAAATTATTTAAATTCATAGCGCTAGACACAAAAACGGAAGTTTTTGTTTGCCGAGAGGACCGTCTCGCACCGGGACGATTTCCTGCGGAATTGTTGTTACGAAAGCCGGACGCACACGAAGTGATCGAACGCATTAGCAGAAGCGTCTACTAGGAGAGTTGGAGTCTACTTCTTCGAGGCAGTACGAATGAGAGCGGCAAAGCTGCCAGTACCGGCACCGTCTGCTCCTGCCGCGGCACCTTCCGCAAGAGGAGCGGGAGATTGGGTACGAGAAAGAGCACGATCCACCATCCCCTCAAACATGGGGATGAGCGAATCAGCAGGCAGGGGATGGTGAATATCCGATAGGCTTTGCTCCCAGCGTTGGGGCTGTAGCAGCGAGCGGGAGCTATCACGCGCCGGGCGCTTCACCGCTACGTAACCCAGCCACAAAAGTAAGCTGCTGTTATAGGCAATCATGTTTGCCATGCTCATCCAAGGGCCGTCAAGATGGCTGCCTACCCAGGAACTGATCAGGATCAGCTCGATCATGGCGAACGATCCGAAACCCAGCGCGATTCCGAAGCTATGCTGACGACGGCTGACGCCAACGTAATGCGCGAAGAAAAGCAGGAATAGCACCATCCCCACCTGAATCATTCGTACGCAGCGCTGTGAGGTCACGATCGCCTGTAACAAAGGCGGCATATCGGACGAGTTCGTGGAAACCGAAACCACCGCCGCAACCAGCAGCATTACGAGGCCCGCCCACTTGAAGAGCACAGTTCCCAAATCGCGGAGAGTGTGGAACATGCGGAAAACATCCACAAACACTTCGTGGATCACCAGGAAACCGAAGGTCACACTGATGGCATTGCACGCCCAGTAAACGGAGAAAAAAAGTGAGTCGTAGCTGCGCCACACAAAGGCGGGAAAAACCACGGCGAAGGTCAGTAACTGGGTCAGGATGTAGCCGAAAAAGAACTTGAAATTCCGCAAGAGGCCGCGACGAATCATGAGGCCAGCGATTCCCATCTCAATGACGGGATGCATGAGCCACAGCACGTAGTAAAGAGCCTTGGTTTTTTCGCTCAAGCGTCTGGTCTCAGGGCGGCGGACACGTTCTCTACCGGCGAAAAAACACAGTTGCCGGAAACGGACAAATGGCGACCACTCACGCGCGCGTGGGTGGCATTCACAGTTGTTAGGTTAGCCTTTCGCACTCTTGCGTTCAATGGACTGAGGTAATCGTCAGTAACGTTACCCCTGCACAGATTTCTGGGCAAGGTTACCTTCGTGCTAGGAAAGTGGGGGGGCCTCCCCCACTTTCGTGCAGGGTAGTCCCATTCATAGAAGTGAGGGCGGATGTGATGAGACACGAGTACCAGAAGGCAGCTATGTGCGTTTACACGGAAAGATTGGGGGAATCTTGCCGCTTCCGGCGTCGGGCATTGAATGGATGTAGGCCCGCATCATGCGGACCTCGTCATCTTTCTCATTCAGATCGTGGAGCAGAATATCGCGCAGCAAAACCATGCCTACGAGCTGGCCCTCGTGGCAAACCGGCAGGTGTCGAAAGCTGTGGCGGCGCATCAGAGCCATGCAGGTTTCCAGTTCCTCTCCGGTTCCAACGGCTAGAGGATCATCAGTCATGACCTCGGCCAAGCACGTGGCACGTGGATCGCGGCCTTCGGCTACAACCCGGCGCATAAGATCGCGCTCTGAGAAGATCCCAACCAGTTTTCCGCAGTGAATGACCGGGACGGCCCCGATATTGCGCTCGACTATGGCCCGTACAGTTTCCAGAACGGTGTGGCCCATGTCCGCCTGATACGTTTCTTGATCTTTGATCAGGTCGCAGATACGCATTTGACACCTCCCGGCTTGCAGGAATCCGAGCTGGCCCAACCCATCGATTGGGTCGCGAGTATATGCCCTAAACGAGATGAAAATAAGGGTAAAAAGGTTGGGAGGAAGAGAAAGCTACACTGCTTTCGTTACCGGCTCACCCACGAAGACGAAGTAGGATGAGTTCCACAGCGCTGTGGGCACAGTTCCCCTCGTACGCGCCGTGACCACGATGTTGTACTCGTCGAAACCATCACAGCTGAGTTCGTGCAGGGGATCGCCAAGTTCTTGAGGCATGTGATCCGTGGCTGGCTTGGCCCCCACCGGTTTCACAACCGCCAGCCATGCCAGAAACTCGTGCAAGTCGCGCGTGCGGGGGCGTCCCGGAATCACATAAGACATCTCGGCTTCCTGTGTGGAAAAGTGCCACGCGAGCGAGGCCGTGAGATCGACAGCTTTCTCGTAAGCCGCTTCGGAAATGATACCGACTTCCGGATTATCGAACTGGATGCAAAGTTTGCGCTCGTCCTCGCGGGCGAACTCACGCACTTTCAGCGATCCCGACTTTGCCGTGGCTTTCCAGTCCACATGGCGGGCGGAGTCCTCGGGCATGTATTCGCGAATGCGGTAAAGGTCCGATCCGCGGCCGCGCACGAAGCTTTCCCACTCGCCACGAACGAGAGGGAGAATTTCAAACACCTCGTCGGTCGGCTCAATGTGCGGATACACCAGAATCTCCCGCGCCAGCGAAACATGGCGTGTCTTGGTAAGAAAGGCGAAGGGGAACCGTGTCGCCAAGCCGAAGCTGTCTTCCCGATAGCAGCCGCGGTGGTCGAATTTCAGTTCCAGGTCTGCGCTGGCTTCACCTTTTGGAGCGAGAAAGGGAAAGTATGCCATTGCCTGGAAAATTCCAGGCGATGGCGGAATCAGGGTTACTCGCCGCAACCGGCGGTCGGGCAGTTGCAGCCACTGCTTTTCTTTCGGGCGATTAAAGGGAAAAGCAAAAGTCGTGGCTTCCCAGTGCCACTGCTTTGCGACTTTTTTGCGCTTCTTGCGGTTGGAAATAACGCGGATGGAAAATGACGGCAACAGGCGCCGCGGATTGTGCAGCACAATGCGACCGAGGACCGGCCGTCCGGCGAAGACATGTTCGGGCAGGTGAATATCGAGTTCGAGATAGCGCAGCACCAGGGCGGAGACATATCCCGACACGACGATCGCAGCCAGCATTGCCGCCACGACTATATAGAGCAGATTGTTGCCGGTGTTCAGGGCTGCAATGCCGATCACCAGCGTCACCAGCACATACATAATGCCGGCGCGCGTGACATCGTAATCGAACGACTCGCGCAAGCGCTCGACGGCTACACGGCGCGCCAGGTAGGGTACGGTCACGAGTCCGACCAGCGTGGCAAGGACAAGCGAAACGGACGCGAGGATGACCGTCGCCCAGAGATTACCTGCATCGCGCGACACCGTGGAAAACAAGGCTGAAGCGAAAGCCAGCCCTAATCCCAAGAGTGCCAGCAAGAACTTGATCCACACATCGGCCGAAGTCGATTGCAGCCACTGTGCGACACGGCTAGAAGTGGAAGAGTCCGATCGAAGCGGATTGGTAAGGGCAGAACCCACTGAATTCGAGCCTAGCATCCTCGGCCAGAACGGACAATCGGGAACGGCTTGCAGGAAAAGCGATCGTAACCACCGATAAAGTTCGTAAATCACAAAGGGCACGAAGGTATACGAGAAAAGCTGTCTTTCCTTCGTGCTCCTTCGTGTCCTTCGTGGTTATTGCTTATGCGTGCCTACACACCCCGGACCAGCTAAGTGCCAAGTGTTAACTGCCCGGTGGTTGTGCTACGCTTTTGCCCTCTCGGTTTCCCAAGCTAAAGACTTTTTCTACCTGTCCACAATACCGGAGCTTGAGGAGGTTCCCATGCCCATGAGTAAACGCGCCGTGGCGGAGTTCTTTGGAACATTTTGGCTAGTTTTCGGCGGATGCGGAGCGGCCGTGCTGGCCGCAGGGGTTCCCAGCGTCGGCATCGGATATGCCGGGGTGGCCCTGGCCTTCGGCCTCACCGTCCTGACCATGGCCTTTGCCATCGGACATATTTCGGGATGCCACTTGAACCCGGCGGTGAGCCTCGGGCTGGTCGCAGGAAAACGCTTCCCTGCTTCGGATCTGCTGCCGTATGTCATCGCACAAGTACTGGGCGGAATCGCTGCAGCCGGGGTGCTCTACATCATCGCAAGCGGCAACATCGGCTTCGATATTCACAACGGGTTTGCGTTAAACGGCTATGGCGACCATTCTCCCAACGGCTATTCCCTGCTGGCGGGCTTCGTCGCCGAAGTCGTGCTGACGGCGTTTTTCTTGATCGTCATTATGGGCGCGACCGACGAGCGCGCGCCGAAGGGATTCGCGCCCATCGCCATCGGACTCTGCCTGACACTGATTCACCTGGTAGGAATTCCGGTGACGAATCTGTCAGTAAATCCGGCGCGCAGCACCGGTCCTGCCGTTTTCGCGGGCGGCTGGGCACTGCAGCAGCTATGGATGTTTTGGGTTGCTCCACTCATTGGCGGGGCGATCGGAGGCGTGATCTACGACATGCTGTTTGGTGCCAAAGGAAAAGTACAAGCGGCACTCGAGAAAGATGTTCGAGTTCCTCAGGCTGTGAGCTAGACCTAAGAAACAATGAGCCACGGATCTTACGGATCCGCACGCATAGAGCGAAAATTGCTTGATCCGTAAAGATCCGTGAGAAGCCGTGGCGGATCGCTTTTGACTGCTGACGATTCGGAAAAGGTGACCGTGCTTACGCCATCGACTCTCGCAAAGCTCAGGATTTCCGCGCTGACAACTCTGTGTGTCGCAGCTACTTTGATTATCCTCTCGCCCGCGCTGGCCGACAGTCCTGCCAAGATCGGAAACGTAACCGCAGCTCGCGTTGCTTCTGACACCGACGGCGCCAACTGGCTCCTCAACGGACGCAACTTCGAGTCCCATCACTTCAGCCCGCTGAAGCAGGTCAACGATCAGAACGTTTCCGGACTGGGGCTCGCGTGGTACATGGAGGTCGACAGCGGCATGGGCATCGTTTCTGAGCCCATTGTCGTCGACGGTGTGGCCTACATCAGCGCGCCGCAGTCGAAGGTGTACGCGGTGGAGGCAGCCACCGGGAAATTGATTTGGAAGTTTGATCCGAAGGTGCGGCTCGATCAGGCGCTCAACGGTTCATACTCCGCGCGCACGAATGCGGGCGTGGCAGTGTGGGACCGCAAAGTCTTCGTCGGGACGGGCGACTGCCGCCTGGTCGCCATCGATGCGGCTACGGGCACGCAGGTTTGGGAGTCGCTGGTTTGCGAGCCTACCCAGACTGGGATTACCAACGCGCCCCATGTGGCCAAGGGCATGGTGTTCATGGGCTATAACGGCTCCGACGACGGAGTGCGCGGCGCTATCGCCGCCTATGACGCCAATACTGGCAAAGAACTCTGGCGCTTCTGGACGGTTCCGGGCGATCCCAAGAAACCATTCGAATCGAAGGCTCTTAAGGAAATCGCAGCCAAGACGTGGCCGGGCGGTGATGCCTGGAAAATGGGCGGAGGTGACGTCTGGACGGCCATTACGTATGATCCCGTGACCGACTTCGTGATCTTTGGAACCGCAGGGGCAGGCGCCGATTTTGGAGAGCTCTCCGCGATCCGCGCCCAAGGGGACAAGCTCTTTGCCGGATGCATTGTGGCGGTCAAGGCATCCACCGGAGAATATGTCTGGCATTACCAGACCAGTTCGCCGGGATTGCAGACGGAAAATAATCACATCGTGATGGCCGATCTCCCGATTAACGGCGAGAAGCATCACGTGGCCATGACCGTGCCGAAACATGGCTTCTACTACGTGCTCGATGCCTGGACCGGAAAACTGCTCTCCGCCAAGCCGATTGTGAAGGTGAACTGGGCGACGTCGGTCGACCTCACGACGGGAAAAGCCGTCGAGGTTCCTGCGTCGCAAGGCGGGGGCAAGCAGTGGACGGTGCACAACTGGTGGCCGATGAGCTATGACGCAGGGACCGGACTCGTCTACATTCCGGCTACTGATCGCAAGCCGAACTCTCACGCCGAGGTGGAAACCGGCGAGTGGATGGGACAGACTGAAGGAAAGCTCATCGCGTGGGATCCGGTGAATCAATCGGAGCGGTGGTCCGTGGAAGAGGAAATTGCCACAAACGGCGGCGTGCTCTCGACTGCCGGGAATCTCGTGTTTCAAGGCCAGGGCAACGGAGAGTTCGCCGCCTATACAGCCGACACAGGAAAGAAAGTCTGGTCGATCGATACAGGGTCGGCGATCGAATCGATTCCCGTGACTTACTCCGTCAAGGGCGAGCAGTACGTGCTGCTTCCAGTGGGATGGGGATCAGGATCGCGTCTGTTCGCTCCCTCCTGGACGATGGGGACTCCACGTTCGAAACGCGGTCCGTCGCGGATTCTGGCGTTCAAGCTGGGCGGCAACGTTCCCTTCCCGACTCCGCCTGACGTAGTTCCGCCCGTGCCGAAGCCCCCGGTGCAAACCGCTGACGCAGCGATGATCGCGGAAGGCGAGAAGCTGTATAAGACTTTCTACTGCGATGGCTGCCACTCGCCGCATCTCGACGGGAGCAGCGCGTGGGTGCTGAATGGAGCAATTCCAGATTTGCGCTACGCTCCGCCTGACGTACACGCGCAGTGGTACAGCATCGTGTTAGCCGGCACACATTGGGACAAGGGCATGCCGGGATTCTCGAATCCGCCCAAGTTCGCGTTTCCGCATCTGCACATGAGTACCAAGCAGGCCGATGCGATTCACGCGTACGTGATCGATGGATCATGGAAGGCGTACAACGGAGAACATCCGGGAGAGACCGCCGACCCGGCGCATAAGAAATAGGTGGGCTGAAAGAATCAGCGAGGCAATCGCCCCTAGCCGGAACCAAAGAACAGAAGGGTGCCCCAACTTCTGGCTGGTTTTGCCAGAAGTGGGATTTTGATGGGTCCTACCCCCTCCCCTCGGTGGTCTTGTGGAATCATCAGCTTACGGGGAAATTGCATTTTAATCTTAGGGTTGCAATGAGATGGAGGCAAAATCTTGAAAAGAAAGCAGTTTTCAAGGTTTCAATGTCTCAAAGACCTCTGCCCGCGAACTTTGCCAGCCATGAGGATCCCCATTCTAAGCGTCGCACACAACGCGACGCTTAGAATGGGCCACCCGAATTTGCAGACGACGCTCCGCCCGCCTCGCGGTTCGCCGCGAGGCAAAGGGCAAGGCCGATTCCCAACCGCTAGATTTTCAAAGATCGCTGGTTTGAGTTACGGCTCAATACAAAGCCCCCAGCGGAGACTGAGTCCGTGGAGGCAAGCCACAATTGTGGCAACTCTAAACTCTCAGAAAATGATCAAGGACGTCGGTGCGGGCGGTCACAGTACAGCGTGAGGAGAAACACGAGAGTGCTCCTAGAAAACCGGTGAACGTCCCGTGGAGTGCACCCCACATTTCTTCGTTGTGGGGATTAACCAGAACCATGTGGGGACAGCCGCCTCGGCTGTCCGGCCGAGCGAAGCTCGGCGGGGGCCGGCCCATCCAAACTGCGGTTGCCCCATGCTTCGTGGTGTTCGAAGCGTGGGCACGATGCGCCGTAGTCTAGAGATTCTGACGTTCGAATACCACACTGATGTCTCGGAGTTTGAAATCTTCTGCTGCCATCAGCTGGGTGCCCCGGCCTTTCAGACTTGTTTTTTCTTTCCCGTTTCGAAAGTGTGGGTGCCCCTCCTTGCGTTTTTTGCAAGGGCGGGTACGACGCTGCCGATGCTAAGGTTGTGTCATTGGGCAGAAATTTCGTTTCGGAATCGAGTGGCGTGAGCCTTCGGCACAAAAATCCGAGCCTGTCGGCAGTCCCGTACCCGCCCTTCGCAAAATGCGCGAAGGACGGGGCACCCACTTTGTGATTGTGTCAGCGGATTCGAAGACCCGGGCCACCCGCCGTACACTGACTATTATTACGTTACTGCTGGGAATGGTGTATGTGTCGTGACAGTGAACTGACATGGGCGCCCCGCTTAGCTGAGCATGATTGACGCCCGGTTCATTTTTCTCGAGGTACGGAGATGATATACCGGACGACTTGGTTGACAGGGTGTGTGGCATTACTTCTCGTTGCAATGTCGATCAACGCCAGTGCCGTTCCTGCGCTGCGCATTACGTTCTACGCGCCGGTGCAGAAGAGCCCTCCAGTGCGCATTGTGGGCTTTGCCTACGACGAGTCTCGCTTGCAGTTCGAGTTTCTGAACGTCTCCAGCAAACCGGTGGTCGCTATTGGCATAGAGGGCTTGGCCTTTGCGCCGTCCGGGGGCCCCTTCAAGCCGCCCATGGCGTAGGAAAATTTTGGCATCGGTCGTTATCAGGTCCACCTTCCTCCTAACGAGCGCAAACTGACTGCGCACGATGCGCCTCATGCTTACCTGCTGGGTTTTATTGTTGGGACCGCCCGGGATTTGGAAACCGCTTACCTGAAGGCTCAAATTAGGATATTCGAGGTTGACTTCGCGGACGGGACGAAGTGGGGAGAGGAGCCGCGGTTTCCCACTGGATTGGAGTCCAAGTTAGTCGCCAGCGACTCGGAAACGTGCTCGGACGCGGATGCCGTTATAGCGACGACGCAAGCTCTTGGGTTGATCAAAGAAATCATGTTTCAGGGTTAACACAGAGGATAAGAAGGTCCGTCGTAGAGAAGAAACAGAGGGTGACACCGCGCAGGTGCATTTTAGCTGCAACTTGGATAATCAACTCGCCGTCTGTTCCCCATCGAAGTAAGCATTCGTCCGCGAGGAGAAATGCGAGCAAGTCAGCAGGAATCTCGGCAGGTGTCTGTCCTTCGCCTTAGCCGCAAAGGGATCCTCAGAAACTATGCTGTTCACGCCACACAAACAGGGCGGCAGAGACTGAGCAAGCATAGTCCAGAATCAAAACTCTGCACTCAGATAGCAAAGCTCATTGACGGACGTTCAGTACTGCGCCAGTTCCTTCATCGCCAGATACAGGTCATTCGGCTGAGGCAAGATGGCGTCTTCCAGGATCGGCTGATAAGCGACGAACGTATCTTTCGCGGCAACGCGGCGGACCGGGGCGTCGAGTTGGTCGAAAAGTTGGTCGGCGATGCGAGCGGCGATTTCGGCGCCGTAGCCCCAGCTCAGCGTGTCCTCGTAGGCAACGAGCGCACGATTCGTTTTCGCGACTGAAGCGGCGATTGTGTCCCAGTCAAATGGGTTGAGGCTGCGCAGGTCGATGAGCTCGACGCTGACTCCCTGCTCGCGTTCCAGCTTTTGTGCGGCCTGCAACGCACGCGGTACGACAGCGCCGTACGTAATCACCGTCAGATCGCTTCCGGGATGCACGATCTTCGCCTTGCCGAATGGAATCATGTACTCCGGGCCGGGATACGCGGCACGCCCATAGGACTCACGGTACAGGCGCTTGTGTTCGAGAAAGAGAACCGGGTCGTCGCAGCGGATCGCGGTGCGGAGAAGTCCGGCGGCATCGAGCGCGTTCGACGGAAACACGACGCGCAAGCCGGGAAGATGCGTGAAGATGCTCTCGCCGCATTGCGAGTGATAAATCGCGCCGCCCGTCAGATATCCGCCGATGGCGACACGAATCACCACCGGGCAGGAGAATCCATTGTTGGAGCGCCAGCGGATGGTGGTGAGTTCGTCGCGAATCTGCATCATCGCGGGCCAGATGTAGTCGAAGAATTGGATTTCGACGACGGGCTTCAGTCCGCGCGTGGCCATTCCAGTGGCGCGGCCCACGATTGCCGCTTCAGCAAGCGGAGAATTAAAGACACGGTCATTGCCGAATTCGTTTTGCAGGCCGAAGGTCAGCTTGAACACTCCGCCTTTTCCTTTTACTAACTTCTGGCGGAGATACTCTTCGCGGCTGCAGTCAGCAACGTCTTCGCCGAAGATCACGATGCGCTCGTCGCGCTTCATCTCATCGCGGAGTGTGCCGTTAATCACATCGGCCATGGTTTTCGCGGTCGCCTTTTTGCCATCGGACGAGGACTCGGTGGCTGGAGGCGTGTCAAACGTCGACGACGTCACGTCAATATCCGGAGAGTAGACGAAATTCATCACCGACTCCGGCGGCGGCGGAAGCGCTTCCAGCGCGCGATCGACCGCAACCTGCAGTTCTGCCTCAACTTCTTTCTCCAGTTGATTGATGCCTTTGTCGTCGAGAATGCCCTCGCGGAGAAGATACATCTGCGTACGCGTTACCGGATCGCGCTGCGCGTCGCGCTCCCGCTCTGATTCCGGGCGGTACAGTCGCTCATCATCGGAGAGAGAGTGCGAATAGGGCCGAATCACGTGAGCGTGGACAAAGGCTGGGCCGAGTCCCTCGCGGCAGTATCGCGCGGCGCGCTGGAACGCGGCATAGCTGGCAACCGGGTCGGTACCGTCGACTTCCTCGAAGTGGAAATTGGGAAATCCGGAGACGAGCCGCGAAATGCTGCCGCCTGCGGTCTGCACTTCGACCGGAACCGAAATCGCGTAGCCGTTATCCTGGACGCAAAAAATAATAGGAAGCTTGCCCAGGGCGGCGGCATTCATCGCCTCCCAGAACTCACCTTCGCTTGAAGTACCATCGCCTAGCGATACGTAGGTGACTTCGTCGTTTTGAAAACTGACGTTCTTGAACAGCCTGTAGTCTGTGACACCCGCCGGAACGTCCGCAGCCTTGGGATGATGTCCGAGGTAGCGTCCACCTTCGGCGCAGCCCACTGCCTGCAGAATCTGGGAGCCGGTCGGCGAAGATTGCGTCACGATGTGCAGCGACGGATAGCTCCAGTGCGAAGGCATCTGGCGTCCACCAGAGCTGGGATCGTCGGCGGCCCCGACACCCTGGAGGAACATCTGGTAGGGTTGAACACCCAAAGCTAAGCACAGGGCACGATCGCGATAGTAGGGGTAGAACCAGTCGTAACCGGGCCTCAACGCGAGTCCAGCAGCGACGCCGATGGCTTCATGCCCGGCGCCTGACATCTGAAAATAAATCTTCTGCTGGCGTTTGAGCAGGATCTCCCGGTCATCGATGCGGCGGGAGGTGTACATCAGGCGATAGGCCTGAATCAGTTGCTCGCGGGAGAGTGCGCCTTGAACCTTTGACTTCCTGGTTCCGTTGGCAAGGGCCAGCTTGGGGTCGGTTTTTGTCGTCGCCATCCGGGGTTCTTCGATCCTGTGGTTTTAGATTCCGCCGAGCCACGCCGCGATTCCGTTGAGGTTGAACTTGTTGGATTGTATATGGTGAGGCGGGGTTGGAAAAGTAAGGAGTTTCCGGTAGGGCGCAGGCGTGTGGTTATGGTCGTAAGATGATGGGACTCTGCGTTTGCTGTTAGTTTAGGGATACGCAAAGTCTCCGCGGATGTGGTCAGACCATGTGACCACAAATACAGGGATGCGTGACCATGCTCCTACCCTTGGTCCGCTCACTTCGCTAGAGTAGTTCGCCACGAGCGCGTTTTTAAGTTTGCAGTCCTTCCCCCGTTGCGAGCTCATGATAAAGACCTCGCCGCCCCGGCGGCCGCAGTCGCCGGGGCGGCGAGTGTTTTTGGCAAAACGACGCCTCAATGGCGCGTGCGGGTTAACGCACCCATGCTCCCCACACCTGCGGTATCCTGCGAAAAATAGCGACGCTGAAAATAGAGAGCAACGTTCACCAGTCCGATGAGCGCTGGAACCTCGACTAATGGCCCGATCACCGCGGCGAAGGCTGCTCCCGAATTGATTCCAAAAACTGCGACCGCTACCGCAATCGCAAGTTCAAAATTGTTGCTGGCGGCAGTGAAGGACAAAGTCGCTGTCTTCGAGTAATCCGCCCCCAGTTTGCGCCCCATGTAGAACGAGACCAGGAACATCAGGACAAAGTAAATCAGCAGCGGTACAGCGATCCGGACTACATCAAGCGGCAGGCGGACAATGTAGCTGCCTTTGAGCGAGAACATCACGACAATCGTGAATAGCAAAGCGACAAGTGTTATGGGACTGATCTTCGGGATGAAAGTATTCTCATACCACTGCTTGCCCCGTGCGCGCAGCAGAACAATCCTAGTGATCATTCCGGCGAGAAAAGGAATTCCCAGATAGATAAAGACGCTTTTTGCGATGGCGCGAATCGAGACACTCACGACCGATCCTTGCAGCCCGAACAACTCCGGCAACTTGGTGACGAAAATCCATGCGTACACAGAGTAGAACAGCACCTGAAAGACGGAATTGAAGGCGACTAAACCGGCGGCATACTCGGTGTCACCCTTGGCCAGTTCATTCCACACGATGACCATGGCGATGCAGCGGGCGAGGCCGATCATGATCAGGCCCGCCATGTACTCTGGATATTTCCGCAGGAAAATGATCGCCAGGGCAAACATGAGCAGGGGCCCGATCACCCAGTTCTGCACCAGTGACAGTACCAAGATCCTCTTGTCGCGGAACACCTCGCCCATCTCCTCATAGCGGACCTTGGCCAGCGGCGGGTACATCATCAGGATCAGGCCCACGGCGATGGGGACAGAGGTCGTACCCACGCTGAAGCGGTTCAAGAAGGGCACAATACCGGGCAGCGCCCATCCGGCAGTAATGCCGATCAGCATAGCGGCGAAGATCCAGACTGTCAGGTAGCGGTCGAGAAAGCCGAGGCGCGACGATACACTGCTGTTCATGGGACTATGAGCCTCAGATTGGCACGATCATTCTTCAGGCACGGACGCGAATGATTGGCGTCCGATCTTGCTCAGCTGTTTTCTGAGCGCCATGGCGTCCAGGGTGGCAAGCGGAAGGCTGAGGAAAAGACTGATCCTCCGGTCCAGCAGAAAATAGGCCTCGCGGAAGGCCCGCTCCACCGCCTCGGGAGTTCCCCGAATTTCAGCCGGGTCCGGAATCCCCCAGTGTGCGGAGATGGGTTGACCTGGCCACACAGGACAAACTTCCTTGGCGGCGTTGTCACAAACGGTGAACACAAAATCGAGCTGTGGCGCGCCCGGTTCGGCGAATTCCTCCCAACTCTTGCTGCGTAAACCTTCCGTGGACAGATGCGCCGAGGTCAACTGCTTAATTGCCGCGGGATGAACTCGTCCCGCAGGATGGCTGCCAGCACTGAACGCCGTGAAGTTTGGCCGACCTTTGTTGTTCAGGACGGCCTCGGCCATGATGGAGCGCGCGGAATTTCCCGTGCACAGAAACAAAACGTTGTGATGTTTCGGCATAAAGGGTGCCCTCATCCGCAGCAGGTGGGAGCACAACAAGAAGCCGCCGGTTTTACGGCGCGGATGAAGCCGCTGAAGAACCTTCCGTCGATCTCCGCGGGGGCGAACTTCACGGGAATCTGCTGGCCCGACAGAAATTCCAGCGCGTCTTCGGCGCGGTAGACGCGAGTAGGTTCGATATCGATCTGCTCAAAACCTGCCGTCGCCAGCTTACTATGGTATTCGTTCTCTTCCAACGCGCCGGCAATGCATCCCACCCAGGCGAGCACGCTCTGGCGAATCTCGGGCAGCATCTCGCCACGGGTGACCACGTCGGAGACGGCGAAGCGGCCGCCGGGCTTGAGCACGCGGAAGGCTTCGCGCAGAACTTTGCCTTTGTCTGCGGAAAGATTGATCACGCAGTTCGAGATGATGACGTCGACTGAATTATCCGGGAGCGGAATGTTCTCAATCTCGCCCTTCAGGAATTCAACATTCTCAACGCCGGCTTTGCGCTTGTTTTCGTTGGCCAGGGCAAGCATTTCGTCCGTCATGTCGAGGCCATAGGCTTTACCGGTGGGACCGACCCGGCGCGCGGAGAGCAGAACATCGATGCCGCCGCCGGAGCCGAGATCGAGCACGGTCTCCCCGGGCTTGAGCTGCGCCAGGGCCGTGGGATTGCCGCATCCGAGCGAGGCGAGCAGTGCTTCCTCGGGAATCTGTCCAGTTTGGGCTGCGTCGTACAGATTCGTCGTAATGGGATCGCAGCACCCGGTGCTGGCGGTTGCACCGCAGCAGGAACTGCCGCCGGTTTTCACGCGCAAAGCAGCTTCGCCGTATTTCTGTTTTACGACTTCCTTGATATCGGTAGTTTCAGTAGTGCTCATAAAATGACTCCTATTTACAGATTTGTACGATGTCTTGCGGTTTAAGGGCTTTGTTCCGGGTACAGCATTCGGCGTAAAGAAACTGCAGCAGTTCCTGCAACGCTTCGGTATTGGCGGTGTAGCGAAGAAATGTGCCCTCCCGTTTCACGGCGACGAGGTCTTCTGTGCGTAATTTGTCGAGGTGATGGGAGAGGGTCGAATTGGGGATCTCCAATTCTTCTTGAATTTCGCTGACCACAAGTCCTTCGGGATGCGCGGTCAGCAACAACTGCATGATTCGCAGTCTGGGCTCTGTGCCCATGGCGGAGAACATGTCGGCGTATTTGGCGACGCGCTCGGCGGATTTTCCCGGGGAAGAGATTTTGGTGGTCACCTGCATATTTCGATATTACTGGAAATATGGATACTGTCAAGAGGTGAATTAGCACCTGGGCGCGCGAGGAAGGCGCAACTGCTCAATTTGGGAAGACTATCCGGGATTCTGCTCGGTCTGAGAAGTGGTCTCACAAATCGGCTTGCTGGACCTCGGTCTTTTCCCTCAGGAGCTGAGGATTGTGCGTGAGAACGGGTTCCGTCCCTACGGGACTCGCGTATTTGTTCCACTTCACCCGGCACTTCCGTGCCGGGCTTTCATATCCCGCCGCTGCGCGGCTGCAGTTTTGGTGGTGCTTGCTTGACCGCTTGGGTTCAATGATAGTTCTCAGCACACACTGAAGCCGCGTCTTTTCTAGCTTTCTAAGGCGCGGCCGAAAAGGCGCGCCCTTTCAAAACCATTTATGAGGCATGTTCTGAGTGCTGACGGCTGAGTGCTGCGTGCTTTATTCTGAAGACACATGATTCGTATCCACCGGGCGTTTGATCCGCACTGCATAAAGCTTGTCATCTTCGATCTCGACGGCACGCTGATCGACTCGCGCCTCGACCTGGTGCACTCGGTAAATGCGGCCTTGCGCCACATTTATCGTCCCGAATTGCCCGAAGAGGTAATCGCCAGTTACGTTGGCGATGGGGCGCCGATTCTGATTCAACGCGCATTGGGAGGCGAAGAAGTTGACGAGGCTCTGGTCCGCAAGGGACTGGAGTTTTTCCTTTCTTACTACCGCGAGCACAAATTGGACCACACGACGGTGTATCCCGGGATTCAGGAGGCGCTGGGCGCGATTCAACGTTCCGGCAACGGCATCCCGCGGAAGATGGCGGTATTGACGAACAAACCGGTGAATCCTTCGCGAGCGATCGTGGAAGCATTAGGGCTGGGCCGATTCTTCTCGCAGATTTATGGCGGGAACAGCTTCGCCACGAAGAAACCCGAACCCGAGGGTGCGTTGAAACTGGTGTGTGAAGCGGGTGTGCGGCCGGAGCAAGCTGCAATTGTTGGCGATTCTCATGTGGACATCCGTACCGGTCGCAATGCCGGATTGTGGACTGTCGCCGTCACTTATGGGTTTGCTCCACACACGCTTGAGGTGGAGGCTCCAGATCTTGAGGTTGATACGCCTCAGGAACTGGGTAGCGTTTTCACTAAGGAAGTCGAGCTGGGCTCGAAGGACAGCCGGGGGCGGCTGTCCCCACATTGATCGCGCACTCCAACGACAGATGACTACTGACACCTTTGGCTTCAGCCGATCAGAGCTGCGCAAGTTGCGCAGCATGAAGAATCCTTACGGCATTCAAAAGTTTCTCGACGACATGCCGTATCACCTGGAAGACACGGCCTGGTCTCCGCGCAAAGTGCTGGCCGAGGAGTCGTCGCATTGTCTGGAAGGAGCCATCTTCGGGGCCGCGGCCCTGCGGGCGAATGGATACCCGCCCTTGCTGCTGGATTTCGAAGCCGAGCATGATACCGACCATGTGATTTCGATCTTCCGCCAGGACGGCTGCTGGGGTGCGGTGGCGAAGTCCAATTACACGGGATGCCGCTGGCGGGAACCGATCTATCGTAACCTGCGGGAACTCGCGCTGAGTTATTTCAACGCCTACTTCAACCTGCGGCGTGAGCGGACTCTGCGGCGGTACTCGCTTCCGGTCAACCTCACACGCTTCGATTCGCAGAACTGGATGACCACTGACAAACCTGTGTGGTTCATCGTCTATCATCTGTTCGATGTGAAGCATTATTCCCTGTTGACCAAGGCCCAAGAGAAGCGATTGCACCGAGTCGACGAAAGGCTGTTTCAGGCAGAGTGCTTAGGGAAGGCGTATAAAGATCGGGATTAGCCAGTCATGGATGCCCGCCGTCACCCTCGTTACAAGCTGGAAGTCGATGTGCGCATCTACCCGCGCGACTCACAGGTAGTTCGCGGGCATTCTGTCGACATCAGCGAGTCGGGGATTTCTGCTCTGCTGCGCGTGGAGGTGCCCGTAGGCGAGGTAGTGCGACTGGAGTTCACCGTGCCCACCGGCGATGTTCAGATTCACGCTCTGGTTCGGCAACGGAGTGCTTTCCGTTACGGCTTTCAATTCCTGGAGGCCATTTCCCAACTGGAGATCATTCAGCGCACCTGCCGGCAATTGGACGTTTCGCAGTCAACGTCCGGAAAACTGGACAGCTGAAGAGTTCATGTCCATCTAATTCTCCTCCGTTTGCATCCACAAGACACGATCTCGCGGCAATGAGGTTAAGATTAGAGCTATGCGGATGAGACTCCTCCCCATCGGCATTTGCACGCTCGCGTGCTTGAGCGCGATCGCGCAGCAGGATGCGCCATCCGCAACTCCCGCCAATTCTCCTCCGCCGACCGCAGATGCGGGCAAGGCGCCTGCCAGCGCTGAGCCGACGACTCCACGGGAGCGGCCCGATCTCACGCCTGATGCCAGCGGCAAGCTCTCACCGGAGCAGATGCGCGAGTTGACGCGCGTGGTTGCGCAGAACTACCGGGATAACTATAAGAAGCAGCGCGACTACACCTACATCGAGCGTGATGTCGATAAATCCTTGGGTGGCAACGGACAGGTCAAGTCCACGGAAATACGGACCTATGAAATTGTTGAAATCTATGGCGAACAGGTGCGGCGCCTGATCGAAAAAGACGACAAGCCTCTCGACGCCAAAGAGGCGGCGAAAGAAGAGGAACGCATCCAGAAGATCGTCGATAAGCACAAGAATGAATCGGAGGACGATCGGAAGAAACGCCTCGAGAAGGAAGCAAAACAGCGGGAGGAAGGCCGCAAATTCGTTAGCGCAGTGGCGGATTCCCACGATTTCCGGCTGATTGGAACGGAACTGGTGGATGGCCGCGAGGCCTGGGTCATCGATGGCGAACCACGGCCCGGTTTTGAATCGGAGGACAAGGGTGCAAAGTTCGTGTCCAAGTTTCGCGGACGCCTGTGGATCGATAAGGAGGACATGCAACTGGTAAAAACGGACGTTGAGGCGGTGGACACGGCTTCTTTCGGATGGATTGTCGCCCGCATTCACAAAGGAACACGAGTGATGTATGAACAGATGCGGATGAGCGATGAAATCTGGCTGCCCCAGCACTTGACCTTTAGATTCGATGCGCGAGTCGCACTATTGAAGGGCTACAACATCGACGGCGAGCAGACCTATCGCGACTACAGGAAGTTTCGGACCTCATCAAAGATCGTTGGCATTGGAGAGGTGCAGGAGCCGAAATAAACTGTCTCTCCGGAAGAGTTGCAGAATCTGTGGAAACAGCCGCCTTCGGCTGTCTCGCCGCACGAGCGGCCGATTGGCCCCGTGCACTGGAAATTCAGTGCTGAGATGACGGACTTCAGAGCACGAAAGTTACGGCTTTCATAGTAGCTGTGCGGCCAAAAGAACCAGTCGCCCTTGGGGGCGACGGACAGCCGAAGGCGGCTGTCCCCACACAACCACCACTCAGGCTTTATAATGCGAGGTCCCAACGCGAGTGCATTCGCGTGAACTGACTCCTCCGCGCTGAGACATTGCAGTCGAATTCCTCACGAGGTCCAGATGACTTCCCTCACCCGTCGTGATCTGCTTCGCACCGGCTTGGCGCTTTCGGCTTCCACCCTGCTCCCCGGGACTGTTCGGCACGCGCAGGCACTCCTCGGGCGCTATCCCGCGCTGGAACCTGCTGGTGCTCTTCCTCCGCGCGAACGCCTGCTGTTCGATTTTGGCTGGAAGTTTTTTCAAGGGCATGGCTCGGATCCGGCGCGCGATCTGGGATTTGGCAAGGGGCAAGGAGATTTCGCCAAAAGCGGAGAGTTCTGGTTCTCGACGCAGAAGTTCGACGACTCGAAATGGCGCGATCTGAATTTGCCGCACGACTGGGCGGTTGAGTTGCCGTTCGTGCGCGATGAAGAGCAAAACAGTCATGGATACAAGCCTCTGGGGAGGCGGTATCCGGAAACCAGCGTTGGCTGGTACCGGCGAACGTTCGACATTCCGAAGGAGGATTCGGGACGGCGCATTGTGGTTGAATTCGACGGAGCCTTCCGCAGCGCGCTGATCTTCCTGAATGGATACTTCATGGGTCGGAACGACAACGGTTACGCGCCATTCCGTTTCGATCTGACTGACTTCCTGAACTACGGTGGAAAGAATTATCTGATGGTCCGTATGGACGCCAGCTTCGGTGATGGCTGGTTCTACGAAGGCGCCGGCATTTACCGTCATGTGTGGCTGACGAAAACGTCCGCGGTGCACCTCGGGCAGTGGGAGACTTACGTGCGCCCTACTTTGAAGGGAAATACCGCGACGCTCAGCCTTAGCACGGTGGTTCGAAACGAAAGCACTCAGGCGGCGAACTGCTCGGTACTCTGGGAGGTTCTCGATGCTTCCGGAAAGTCCGTCGCAAAGGTCGTTTCGGCGGCGCAAATGGTCGACGCCGATGGCTCCGCCAGTTTCACAGCGACCACAAGCCTTATTGATCCGGCTCTGTGGTCGCCGGAAACGCCCAACCTTTACTCGGCAGTCGTATCCGTCGAATCCCACTCTCCTCGTGTGGCTCTGCCTAGGTACGACGCCGAGCGCATCACCTTCGGCGTGCGCGATCTTAAGTGGGACGCTGACAAAGGCTTCTTTCTTAGCGGCAAGCCGGTCAAGATCAAAGGCACATGCAATCATCAGGACCACGCGGGAGTCGGCGCGGCGCTTCCGGACCGCCTGCAAGCGTTCCGCCTGGCGGTGCTGAAAGATATGGGCGGGAACGCGGTGCGCACCTCGCATAACATGCCGACGCCGGAATGGGTTGAGGCCTGCGATCGCATGGGCATGATGATGATGTGCGAAACGCGACTGATGAGCGCCAATCCGGAGGGCATGGCGCAGCTGGAAACCATGATTAAGCGCTACCGCAACTCGCCGTCGATCATTCTTTGGTCGATGGGCAACGAAGAGTGGACGATGATGTTTCAGCCTCAAGGCGTGCGTGTCGTCGATGACATGATCAAACGCACGCATGAACTTGATCCCACGCGCATGTGTACTGCCGCGGTGAATACGGCCTTTGACACGCACTTTCCCGAGCAACTCGACGTCATGGGATTCAATTACAACCTGAAAGTTCACGACGCATGGCACATGAACCATCCGAAGACGCCGTCGGTGGGGTCGGAGACGGCTAGCACGGTTTCGACGCGCGGTATTTATTCGACGGACAAACTACGCAACTGGGTGAGCGCTTACGATCTGAATCACACTTCCTGGTCGCAACTCGCCGAGGAGTGGTGGAAGTTCTATGCCACGCGTGAATGGCTCTCCGGCGGGTTCGCATGGACGGGGTTCGATTACCGCGGGGAGCCGACCCCTTACGGATGGCCATCGATCAATTCGCAATTCGGCATCGTCGACATGTGCGGCTTTCCCAAAGACAACTTCTATTACTACAAAGCATGGTGGGGATCGGAGCCGATGCTCCACCTCTTTCCCCATTGGAATTGGGAGCAGCGCGAGGACGAGCCCATTTCCGTGTGGGTGCATTCAAACCTGGATTCTGTGGAAGTCTTTCTGAATGGCAAGAGCCACGGTTCGCAGAAGGTGCAGCCCTACACGCATCTCGAGTGGAAGGTCCCCTACGAGGCGGGAGTGCTCGAGGCGCGAGGCACGAAAGACGGGAAGATCGTGCTTACAGAGAAGCGAGAGACCACCGGCGATCCTGAAACGATCAGGCTGACTCCCGACCGCACGGAGATCAACGCGGACGGGGAAGATGTCTGCGTTCTGCGCGTGGAAGTGCTCGACAAGGAAGGACGGCCGGTTCCTACCGCCGATGTTCCGATTCTGTTCAAGGTAACTGGGGAAGGTGAACTGATCGGCGTGGGTAACGGCGATCCGAATTGCCAGGAATCCGACAAAGAACCGAAGCGCAGCTTGTTCAATGGGCTGGCGCAAGTCATCGTGCAAGGGAACCGAACGCCGGGGACCATCACGGTTGAGGCGCACACCGAGGATTGGCCGCCGCCGAAGCTTCCGCCTACGCAAGTGACCATTACAACTAAGAAGGTGGGGTTGCGGCCGAGCGTGGGATAGTCGCCGCAATGCGCGGGCGAGACGCCCACGCCACAGCCGGCGGGACGCCGGCGCTACTGGGGAAGGTATGGCCAAATCACGCAGGGACTTTCTTACGCTTACGTCGCTTGGAATCCTGGGCGCTGCGGTGGTATCTCGAATTCACGCACAGAATCTTTCCACTCTGCCGCCTGGGGCGCCACCAGCGTTCGGCGCTGGGCCCGCTTTTGGGCCCGAAGTGTCGGTGAACACGTTTGCGGAGGCTGAGAAGCTGGTGCAGTTTCCGCTCGCCGACGCCGAGCGCGCTATGGCTGCCGCAACTTGGCGTCGAACTCTTGCATCGGTATACGAGCGGCGCACGGGGCCACGCAAGCTGCCGCTTGAATCCACCCTGGCGCCAGCCACGCGATGGGATCCTGCGCTGCCAGGCGTGAAGGTGGTGGTACGGCAGGACCGGTTCGTACGGAGCAAAAGCGACTCCGGTTCCCTGCCCCCGAAAGATGAAGACATCGCTTACGCGCCCGTGACGAAGCTTTCACGCTGGATCGAAACGCGACAGATCAATTCCGAGCGACTGACCCACATCTATCTGGATCGGCTTGAGCGCTTCAATCCCAAGCTGCGCTGCGCCATCACCATCACGCGGGAACTGGCGTTGAAACAGGCCAAGCAGGCGGATCAAGAGATCGCTGAGGGAAAGTATCGCGGTCCGCTGCACGGAATTCCCTGGGGCGGGAAGGATCTGCTCGACACAGCGGGAATCCCGACCACCTATGGCGCGGAACCCTATCGCAATCGAATTCCGTCGGGAGACGCCGCTGTGGTGAAGCGGCTCCACGACGCGGGCGCGGTGCTGATTGCGAAGCTCAGCCTGGGTGCGCTCGCCTTGAACGACATATGGTTCGGGGGGCAGACGATGAATCCGTGGCTGCCGGAAGAGGGATCGTCCGGATCGAGCGCCGGTCCGGGGGCCGCAACGGCGGCGGGACTCGTGGGATTTTCGATCGGCAGCGAAACCGGCGGTAGCATCGTCAGCCCGTCGATGCGCTGCGGTGTGACCGGCTTGCGTCCTACGTACGGGCGCGTGCCGCGCACCGGTGCCATGACGTTGTGCTGGTCGCTCGATAAGCTGGGTCCAATGACTCGCGGTGTGGAAGACACCCTGCTCGTACTGCAGGCAATTTCAGGCCCCGACGCTGGGGATACCGCGAGTGTGCCCAGTCATCTGGATTTCGACGCCGGCCGCACGGTCGAAGGGCTGCGGCTCGGGTACTTCCCCGGCTGGATGAAGGAGCGTCCCGCAACCGAGGTGGATCGAGCTGCACTGGAGACAGCCAAGAAGGTCGGTTTCGAACTGGTCGGAGTCTCAATTCCCGATTGGCCGTATGACTGCCTGAATTTAATTCTGTTCGCGGAAGGTGCAGCCGCATTTGAGGAACTCACACTGAGCGGCGGACTTCGCGAGTTGAAAGCTCAAGTTCCTGATGCTTGGCCGAACCTTTTCCGCCAAGCGAGATTCCTCTCGGCGGTCGACTTCGTACAGGCTGATCGCATGCGGCGCAAGGTCGCCAACGAAATGGCGCGGCTGTTCTCGGAAGTCGATCTGCTGCTGGTGCCTTCTCTGCGCGACGAGATGCTGGTCATCACGAATCTCACGGGACATCCCTCACTTACCTTGCGCGCGGGATTCGTCGAAGTCCAGCAAGCGAGAAGTGATTGGGCTCCGGATCCATTGCATCCGTTGCCAACGTTTGCGACGCCGCGACGCGTGCCGCACGGAGTGACGCTCATTGGGCGACTGTTCGATGAAGGGACTTTGGGGGCGGCCGGCATAGCACTAGAGCACGCCTTTGCGGTCGTGGACCAACGGCCGCCGGGCTTTTAGCTCGCGAGCAACATCTCGTCCTGCCGTTAGCCAAGAACGCTCTGTGCGATCTTTGCCGGTGCGTTTATAATTTCGCCGCCGCACATTCTTCCCCCGACACGGCACTCTGCTATGCGTTCACGGATTCTTGCGGTCGCACTGCTTCTCGCTGCTCCTCTCGCCCCCGCCCGCGACAAGCCAGAGAATTGGATCCAGGTCACTAGCCCGCACTTTATCGTGGAGACCAATGCGAACGAGAAGCAGGGCCGACGCATCGCCGACCAGTTCGAACGCATGCGCTCGGTCTTCCACGCGGCATTTCCCAAACTGGAAGTCGATCCCGGAGTGCCGATCGTTGTGCTCGCTGTGAAAGACGAAAAGGACTTCCGCGGCCTCGAACCGGAGGCGTATCTGGCCAAGGGATCGCTGAAGCTCGGAGGCTTGTTCCTGCACGGTCCGGACAAGAATTATGTGTTAATGCGGATCGATGCTGAAGGGCAACATCCGTACGCGGTGATCTATCACGAGTACACGCATCTACTCATCAGCAAGTCTGCCGATTGGATGCCCTTGTGGATGAACGAAGGACTGGCGGAGTTCTACGAAAACACGGAAATCCACGAGAAGGATGCCTCTCTCGGAGAACCAAGCGCAGAGAATCTTGAGTGGCTACGGCAGAACCGGCTTCTTCCACTGGCCACTCTCTTGGCTGTGGACCAGAAATCTCCGTACTACCACGAGGAGAAAAAAGGCTCGATCTTTTATGCCGAGTCGTGGGCTCTTACGCACTACATCCAGATGAATGATTTTGCGCAGAAGGCCCACCGATTGAACGACTACTCGGCCTTACTGGTTCAAAAAGTCGATCCAGTCACGGCCGCCACCCGTGCCTTCGGCGATTTGAAGCAACTGGAGGCGGACCTGGGGAACTACATCCGGGGAGGCTCTTTTCGCTACCTCAAGATGACGACCATGACCGAGGTGGACGATTCCGCCTTCAAACTGCAAGCTCTCACCGCCACGCAATCTGATGCGCTGCGGGCCGATTTTCTGACGTATAACCATCGAATCAGCGATGCCAAGCAGATCCTGGACCGTGTACTGCAGGAAGATCCTAAGAACGTCTCGGCGCAAGAGACCAAGGGCTTTCTTGCCATGCAAGAAGGCCACTCCGACGAAG
>Ga0209580_10000111_pt1 | contig 62163 bp, 59 predicted proteins | sample Coa_R1_5_FD_187153 | JGI IMG/M metagenome (GOLD analysis project Ga0209580, IMG submission 187153) | Surface soil microbial communities from Centralia Pennsylvania, which are recovering from an underground coalmine fire - Coalmine... | ecosystem: Environmental > Terrestrial > Soil >... | reverse complement strand
ATTCCAAGCGCCACCAGGCCCACCAGCAGGTGCACCCCGTGCGCCCCCGTGAGCAGGTAGAAGAATGAGCTGTGCGGATTGCTGGACAGGTAGATTCCCAGGTGCACGAACTGGCGCCACGCCACGAGCTGCCCGGCGAGAAACACGAGGCCCAGCCCCCAGGCCGCCGTGATCCCCCGCCGAAAGGCCACCGCGTGCCCCCGCCTCGCCTGCCGCCGCCCCCATTCCAGGGCGGCGCTGCTCGCGAGCAGCACCGCGGTATCCACCCAGAGGACGCCGGGGAGGGGGAGGGTGGCCCAGGTTTCGTCCTGGTGATGCCCCAGGTAGGTAGTGGTGAACGCCACGAACAGCATGGCGATCGCCGCCAAGGCGAACGCCATGCCCATCGTCGCCATGCTTGCCGGCGTCGGGCCCCCACCTGACCTGGCGCCGTTGTCGTCGGACCGGCCACCGCCGCCAGGCCGGCCCGGGCCCCCGACGACCGGTTTGAGCTTTTCGATCAGCTCGGTGGGCATGATCGGCTAACTCTCCCCGCCGCCGCCACCGTGACCGCCGGCGTAGGCCGGTGAGGCGGGCACCGTTTGGGGGATGTAATCCTCCGCCGCGCCGGGCACGCTGTAGTCGTAAGGCCACCGGTGCACCACCGGCGGCTCAGGCCAGTTCCCATGCGGGGGTGGGGAGTCCGCGGTCCATTCCAGTGTGTTCGCCTCCCATGGGTTGCGTTCGGCCTTCGGGCCCCGCAAGATTGTCGCAAAGAAGTTGTAGATGAAAATCAGCTGCGCCGCCCCCAGCCCGAACGCGCAGATCGAGATAAAGACATCGAGCGGCTGCACCTGACTCAGGAACGGATAGAAATTCGGGGTGTAGAGCCGCCGGCTCATCCCATTGGTGCCGAGGAAGTGCATCGGGAAAAAGGTCCCGTAGATGCCGAGGAAGGTGAGCACGAAGTGGATCTTTCCCAGCCGCTCGTTCATCATCCGCCCGAACATCTTGGGAAACCAATAGTAGGTCCCGGCGAAGATGGCGAACAGCGCCGCGGCCGCCATGACGAAGTGGAAGTGCGCGACCACGAAGTACGTGTCGTGGAAGTAGAGATCCACAGGCGAGGCGGCGAGGAAGATCCCGCTCAGCCCACCCGTGACAAACAGCGAGACGAAGGCGACGGCGAAGAGGAGCGCGGTGGTGAACCGGGTCCGCCCCTGCCAGAGCGTCGTCAGCCAGTTGAAGGTCTTGATCGCGGAGGGGATGGCGATGATCATCGTCGAGATCGTAAACGTCGCCCCCAGGATCGGGTTCATCCCGCTGACGAACATATGGTGTCCCCAGACGAGGAAACTGAGGAACCCGATCGCGGCGAGGGAGAGGATCATCGCTTTGTAGCCGAAGATCGGCTTGCGCGAAAACGTCGAGATGACGTCCGAGACAATCCCCATCGGGGTGAGGATCAGGATGTACACCTCGGGGTGCCCGAAGAACCAAAAGAGGTGTTGCCAGAGCAGCGGTTCGCCGCCGCTGTGATGCACCAGCGTGCCGCCGATCAAGAGGTTGGCCGGCACGAAGAAGCTCGTCCCCGCCACGCGGTCCATCAGGAGCATCGTCAGCGCGGCCATGAGGACGGGGAAGGAGAGAAGCGCGAGGATCGCCGTGATGAAGATCCCCCAGATCGTCAGCGGCAGCCGGCCCATCGACAGGCCGCGCGCGCGCATGTTGATGATGGTGGTCAGGAAATTGAGGGATCCGAACAGGGCCGAGATCATCAGGATGAGGATGGCCACCAGCCACAGCGTCTGGCCGAGCCCGGAGGCCGGCGACGCCTGCGGAACCGCCGAGAGCGGCGCGTACGAGGTCCACCCGTTGCCGGCGGGTCCCCCGGGGACGAAGAAGGAGGCGAGCAGGACGAGCACCGAGGGCACAAAGGTCCAGAACGACATCATGTTGAGGACCGGGAACGCCATGTCGGGGGCCCCGATCATCAGGGGGATGAGGAAGTTGCCGAAGGCCCCGGTGAGGATCGACGTCAGAAAGAAGAAGATCATCACCGTGCCGTGCATCGTCGCCGCCTGAAGGTAGGTCTCCGGATCCAGGATCCCCCGGTCCGGCCACCCGAGGTGCGCCCGCATCAGCATCGCGAGCGCCCCGCCAACCATGGCCATGAACAGCGTGACGAAATAGTACTGCTTGCCGATCATCTTATGATCCAAACTGAATACATAATGGCGGATGAAGCCTTCCCGGTGATGGGTGACGTGCGCGTCGTGTGCGAGTGCGGTCTCCACGGATGCTCTCCTTGATCGAGGATCCTCGCTCAATGCGCTGCCTGCTGCTGGAGCCATTGGTCGAAGGCGTCCTGGGACTGGACGGTGACGTTTCCCCGCATCGTGTAGTGGCCGACCCCGCACAGCTGGGCGCACGCGATCTGGTAGCTCCCCGGCTTGTCGGGCGTGAACCAGATGTCGACCGTCCGGCCCGGCACAGCGTCCTGTTTTACCCGGAAGTTCGGGAGGAAGAAGCTGTGGATCACATCGATCGATCGGATGCGGACCTCGACCGGGCGATCGACCACCAGGTGCAGTTCGTTGGTGACGACCAGGTTGGTCTTGGTGGCCGGGTCGTTGGGATCCAGCCCCAGCGGGTTGCTCTGCGAGACGAGGGTGGGATCGGTGCGCGCGAGCTTCCCATCCGGCCCGGGGTAACGGATGTACCAGAAGAACTGCCGGCCCGTCACCTCCACGACTTGGGCGTTCGCCGGGGGCGCGCTGTAAAGCCGCGACCAGGTGAACACCCCCAGGATCCCCAGGAAAATGAAAGCGGCGCCGGGGACCAGCGTCCAGGTCAGCTCGGCGCCCAGGTGCTCGTGCCAGTGCGCGGCACGCTCCTTGCCGCGGGCCGTGTAGCGCATTAGGGCGACCGCGAGAAAGATGTGGGGCGCCACGAACCCGATGGCCGTCGCCACGAGAATGGCGTAGAAGTACTCGTCGATCACCCGTCCCTGGACCGACGCGAGAGGCTGGAGCCACCAGTGATACCTGGCCACGATGAAGGAGACGACGCCGGCGACCAGGATGAACAGGAAAAGGATCCCGGCCCAAAACCCCGCGCGTCGTTCGTCGCGGACACCGCTCTGCGGCTGCATCGATTGTCCTCTCTACCGCGTGGTCGAGGATCGAGGTGCTGCCTAGATCATGCCCCGCCGATCACTGCGCATTAATTCGTCCCAAGCGCCGCGTAACCCTCCCCTCCCGACGCGCGGTCGGGGAGGGGAAGGGCGGGCTCACCCGCCTCGCGCACGGGAACGCGCGGCTATTTGTTGACGGTCATGCTCGGCTTGGCCGTCGCTGAGGGGGAAACTTGGAAGATGCCCCACATGCCGAGTAGCGCGTGCCCGGGAAAGCCGCAGATGAACTGGTACTTTCCCGCCTTGCTGGCGGTGAACTGGAGGGTGGCGGTCTGCCCCTTGGTGATCCCCACCTGCGGGTTGCTGGTCACCGCACCCGGGAACTCGGGCGTCGGCAGGGCCTGCGCCGGTAGCGTATCCGAGTACCGGATCACCTCTAGGCTGTGCGGCAGGCTGCCCTTGTTCGACAGGGTCAGCTTCACGGTCGCCCCCAGAGGCACCGTGATCACCAGGTGCCCTTTGTCGGTTCCGTTGAAGTTCAACTCACCGTTCGCAGCGGTTTGCGCGGCGACGATGGAGAACTCCGCGGGGCCGCTGCCGGCGGCTTCTCCGCCGGTTTGAGGCAGGCCCAGAAGAACCAGGGCCCCGATCCCCCCCCAGACAGCGGCAAATTGGTAGATCCGTTTCATACCACCCTCCTCTTGGCGCGTTTTGGCACGCAGATATTATAGGAAGGTCAGGGATATCCCGCAACCTCGCAGGTCCATCGCGGCTGCTTGCGCCGTCTCCATCGTAACGAGCAGAGGCCGCTGTGAGTTCTTTCTATGCGTCGCAGCCGTCTGGCGGGAGAGAATGGCGGCTTTCCCCCCAACCGCGCCGCGAACGTTCGTTCGAATCTAGTGATCCCACCGAGTCGAACTCTTTGGGCCGGGAAGGCGGTGATCAAAATCTCTTTTCGTGTATGTGTATACACTTAGAGGAAATGTTCCCCCGGCAGGGGAACCTTACGCCAAGCTGCACGTATGTCATCTTTAATATCGGTTCGTTGAGGAGGCGCCTATGAGAGTCCGGAAGTCCCCACAGTTCGGTAGGCTTCTAGGGATGGCGGTGTGCCTCGGCCTTGTCGTGACCCTGGTCACGTTTGGCGGGCTGCCGAAAGGCTTGGCGCAGTCGAAAACCGTTATGGTCGGCATCACCCTGCCGCTGACCGGTGCGGACGCCGAAGACGCCGAGCTGATCAAGGACGGCGCGATGTTGGCGATCGAAGAAGCGAACGCCAAGGGCGGCGTCGGCGGGTACAAGATCGAGGCCGTCGTGCTCGACGACGGCACGGCGACCGCCGGACAGTACGATCCGGCGCAGGCCGCCACCAACACCAAGAAGCTGCTGGCCACCGGGGGCGTCGTGGCCAACGTCGGGCCGCAGATGAGCGGTGAGGGGAAGGCGATGTCGCCGATCCTGAGCGAAGGCGACATGGCGACGATTACTCCCAGCTCGACGAACCCCGATATCACGGATCCGAAGTTCGCCTCCCAGTTCCGCCCCAGCGGGAAGGCGGTGTACTTCCGCACCGTGACCACCGATCGGTATCAGGGTCCGAACATGGCGAACTACTTTGCCGAGACCCTGCACGTGAAGACGATTTACGTGCTTGATGATTCCGGCGCTTACGGCGTCGGCATCGCCAACTCGTTCCAGCAGCGGGCCCAAGAGAAGGGCATCAAGATCCTGGGGCGGGACCAGCTGAACCCCAAGGAAGCCGACTACACGACGATCCTGACGAAGATCAAGGGGCTCAACCCCGACGCGGTCTACTACGGCGGCGTCGAGCAGGCCGGGTCGAAGTTCGCCAAGCAGGCCTACGATGTGATCCCCAAGGTGATCAAGGGCGGCGGCGACGGGGTGTACAGCGCGAACCTGCTCTCCGGCGCGGGGTTCCCCGCGTCCGATGGATGGTACGCGACGATCGCGGGACCGCACCTCACAGAAGACCCTGAGGTCCAGCCGTGGGTGGCCCGGTTTGCGAAGCGCTGGGGGAAGAACCCCGGCGATTACTCGATCACGGCCTATGATGCGGCGCTCGTGGTCCTGGACGCGATCGGGCGGGTGGCGAAGAGCGGGAAGGTTCCCGATCGGCACAACGTGCGCGACGCCATCCAGGCGACGAGTCTCAAGACCATGCAAGGGACGATCTCGTTCGACCAGAACGGGGATATCAAGAGCAGGATCGTCAGCGTCTTCCAGGTCACGCACAACACCAAATTCCCGGACAACGACATCCTGCACCAGTACAAGTATATCGGTCCGGCACCGCAGAACTAGCGGGTAAGGCTCACCTATGTGGAGCGGGTCGCCCCCTCACAGGTCTCCCGGTCAGGGGCACCGACCCGCTCCACTTGCTTTGGGGCCCGCCCCCGAGGGCGGCGACGGATGACCTTCCGGGACATTTTGTTGCAGCAGGTCATCAACGGCCTGAGCCTGGGGGCGATGTACTCGCTCCTCGCGCTCGGGTTCACGATGGTCTACGGCATCATCGAGTTGATCAACTTCGCCCACTTCAATATCTTCATGCTGGGTTCGTTCATTGCGTTGTTTGTTCTGCAATTCATCGGCCTTTCCGGTCAGACGCGCGCCCTCAGCGGCATCCCGCTCGTCGCCGCGCTCTCGCTGGCGTTTGGGAGCGCGATGCTCGTGTCGGGGCTGGTCGGTGTCCTCGTCGAGCGCACGGCGCTGCGCCCGATGCGGAACGTTCCCGGGACGGCGGCGATGATCACCACGATCGGCGTCTCCTACATCATCTACAACGTCGTGTTGCTGACGGTGGGGGCGCAGACCATGAACTATCCCAATCCGCTGCCGGCGGTGAGCTGGCACATCGGGCAGGCCACCCTGCGGCTGCGGGAGGTCCTGCTCTGGGTGGTGTCGCTCGTCCTGATGGGCGCGTTGCACCTCTTTGTCAAGCGGACGAAGATGGGCAAGGCGATGCGGGCGACGGCGCAAGATCAGGAAGCCGCCCGGATGATGGGGGTCGAGGTCGACCGGATCGTGATGTTGACCTTCTTCATCGGGTCGGCCTTGGCCGGTGCGGCGGGGTTGATCTTCGGCCTCTACTACAATTTTACGAGCTTCCTGATCGGGTACTCGGCAGGCCTCCGGGCGTTTACGGCGGCGGTGCTGGGCGGGATCGGAAACATCGTGGGGGCGATGATCGGCGGGCTGATCATCGGGCTGATCGAGTCGGTGGGGGGGCAGCTGCTTCAGGTGCGATGGACGGACGTGATCATCTTCTCCATCCTGATCATCGTGCTCGTCCTTCGTCCGACGGGGCTGCTCGGGCTTTCCACTCCTCAGAAATCGTGAGAACGACGCGTGGCTGACGTTTCCCCTGCACCGGCCGCCGAGCCCGAGGCCCTTACCTCCCCGCGGGGCCGGAGCATCGGCGACGTGTTCGGTGCATCCACCCGCTGGATTCCCGCGCCGCTGAAACGGCGCCTCGGCATGGGCGTCCTGCTTGCCGGGGCCCTGCTCTTCCCGGTGATCGTCCGGAACGGCGGCGACATCGATGCGGCGGCCAACGCGACCGCCTTTGCCATCCTGGCGCTCGGCCTCAATATCGTGGTGGGGTTCGCCGGCCTGCTCGACCTCGGCTACGCCGCCTTCTTCGCCATCGGCGCGTACATCTACGGGATCGTCGCCTCCGGTCAGGTGTCGCCGCACTGGGCTGCCTTCTGGGAGCCGCTGCAGTGGCTGGGTCTCGTCAGCCGGTTCCACATCGAAGGCGTGCCGGACGTCGTGCAGCTCCATTTTTCGTTCTGGCTGATGCTCCCCGGCGCGGCGCTGGTGGCGGCGTTTTTCGGCGTGCTGTTCGGCGCCCCGACGCTGAGGTTGAAGGGCGACTATCTGGCGATCGTCACGCTGGGGTTTGGGGAGATCGTCCCCATCGTGGTGCGCAACACCCCCGTCCTCACCAACGGGGCCGCGGGCCTGAATGGGGTCATCCCGCCGAGGATCCTCGGTTTCAAGTTTGGGGTGGACTCGCTCCCGTACTACTATCTCGGGGTCATCGTGATCGCCCTGCTCATCTTCATCAGCTACCGGCTGAAGGATTCCCGCATCGGCCGGGCCTGGATGGCGATCCGGGAGGACGAGATCGCCGCCGGGGCGATGGGGGTCAACCGCACCCGGCTGAAGCTCCTGGCGTTTGCCATCGGGGCCTCGTTCGCCGGGGCGACCGGGACGATGTACGTGGCCAAGCTGCAGACCGCGACCCCCGACATGTTCATGTTCCCCGTCTCGGTGATGGTGCTGGTGATGATCGTGCTCGGCGGGATGGGCAGCGTGGCGGGGGTCGTGGTGGGAGCCCTGCTGTTGCAGCTCCTCCAGTCCTGGTTCCTGCAGGATCTCACCCAGGGGGTGCACGCGCTGGGCCGCTTCGTCCAGAGCCCCTGGTTGCAGACCCTCGATCTGGTCCAGTCGATCGAGCTCATCTTCGGCATCATCCTCGTGTTCATGATGCTGTACCGCCGCCAGGGGTTGATCCCAGCCTCTCGGCCGGCCGCGGCCCTGTCCCTCACCGAGCAGGCGGCGATGCCGTCGCGCGGCGGGACGGTGACCCTCAGCCGGATCGAGAGAGTGGAATTGCCGGCCGGAACCCCGATGCTCGAGACCCAAGGGCTGACGAAGCGGTTCGGGGGGATTACCGCGGTGAAGGGGGTCGACTTGAAGATCCAGCCCCATACCGTGGTCGGCCTGATCGGCCCCAACGGTTCCGGGAAGACCACCTTTTTCAATCTGATCACCGGCTTGGACACCCCCGACAGTGGGCGGGTGCTCTTCATGGGGCGGGAGATCACGGGCTTCCCCCCGCACGCCATCGTGGAGCGGGGCATCGCCCGAACGTTCCAGACGCTCCGTCTGTTCGCCAACATGACCGTGCTGGACAACGTGCTCGTGGGGATGCACGTCCGGACGCGCGCCACCGCCCTGGGCGCGGTGGTGCGCCCGCCGTCGGTACGGGCCGAAGAAGTCGCCTCGCGGGCGTGGGCGATGGAGGTCCTGGGCATTTTCGGCAACCGCTTGATCCCACGGGTGAATCACACGGCGGGCAGCCTCTCGTACGCGAACCGGCGCCGCCTGGAGATCGCCCGGGCGGTTGCCACCCGGCCCAAACTCCTCCTGCTCGACGAGCCGACCGCCGGCATGAACCCCGCGGAGACCCTCGAGCTCGCCGATCAGATCCGAAGCCTGCGGGATCTGGGGATCACGGTGCTCCTGATCGAGCACAAGCTCAACGTGGTCAACACCATCGCCGACAGCGTGACCGTGCTGGACTACGGCGAAAAGATCGCGGAAGGTCGGGCGGAGGAGGTTCAGCGCAACGACGATGTCATCCGGGCCTACCTCGGACGGACGGCCGCTGCTCGAGTTTAAGGACGTCGACACCTACTACGGGCAGCTGCACGCCCTCAAGGCGGTGAACTACGAGATCCGCGCGGGGGAGATCGTCTGCCTGCTCGGGGGGAACGCCTCCGGCAAGTCCACGACGATGAAGACGGTCCTGGGGATCGTCAAGCCGGCCCGTGGCACGGTGACCTACCGCGGTGAGTCGATCAACACCCTGTCCACGTCGGAGCGGGTGCGCCGGGGGATCGCGCCCGTCCCGGAGGCCCGCCGGCTGTTTCCGAAAATGACGGTCTACGAGAACCTGGAGATGGGGGCGTTCACGCGCGAGGACCCCGCCGGGATCCAGGAGGACCTCGAGCGCGTCTACAGCCTGTTCCCGCGGGTGAAGGAGCGGCGCACCCAACTGGCGGGGACCCTGTCCGGCGGCGAGCAGCAGATGGTGGCGATCGGGCGGGCGCTGATGGCACGGCCCACGCTGGTGTGCATGGACGAGCCCTCGATGGGGCTCTCGCCCGCGTTCGTGGAGCAGGTCTTCGACATCATCCAGACGATCAACCGGCAGGGGACGACGATCTTCGTCGTCGAGCAGAACGCCAACATGGCGCTCTCCATCGCCAACCGCGGCTACGTGCTGCAGACCGGTCAGGTGGTTCTCTCCGGGACGGCGAAGAGCCTGCGCGAGAACGAGATGATCCGCAGCGCGTACCTCGGAGAGATGAAGATCGCCTAGGGCGCGGTCAGGCCAGCGCCTCCGCAACGCTTCGCCGCAACAATCCACCCAACTCTTCGATCTCGCCCTCCGTGATCGTGAGGGGCGGCCCGACGAGAATCTGGTTGACGGTCGATCCCTCAAGCGCCCCACCCGCGGGGTAAACGAGGAGGCCGTTCCGGAAGGCGGCTTCGACCACCGCCCGGCCGGGCGCCCCGGCCGCCGGATGACCGGGCGGGGCGGCGAACTCCACCCCCCACATCAGCCCGCGGCCTCGGATCTCCTCGACGCCGCGCTGGGTCCGCAACGGTTCGAGCTCGCGGGCCAGGCGTTCGCCTTGCGTTTTCGCGGCGGTCACGAGATCGTGCGCCCGCACGTACTCCAGCACCGCCGCGGCGGTGGCGCAGGCCAGCGGGTTGCCGGCGTAGGTGTGCCCGTGGATGAACTGGCCGGAGGTGCGCAGGATCCGGTCGCTGATCCGTTGGTGCACGATCACGGCGCCGATGGGGATGTACCCGGCCCCGAGGCCCTTCGCGCACACGATGATGTCGGGGATCACCTTCCAGTGGTCGATGGCAAAGTTGGCGCCGGTGCGCCCGAACCCCGTCATCACCTCGTCGGCGATGAAGAGGATCTCGTGCCGGTCGCAGATCTCCCGGATCAGCGGGAAGTATTCGGGCGGCGGGACGACCGCCGCGTTGGCCGCACCCGACAGGGGCTCCGCGATGAACGCCGCGATTTCCTGCGCCCCCTCCCGTCGGATGGCCGCTTCTAGCGCGGTCGCACACTCGATCCCGCACCGGCCGTACGTCAGCCCGAACGGGCAGCGGCGGCAGTGCACCTCAGGGATTTGGGGAAACGGGAGCAGGAGGGGGGCGTAGGGGCCTCGGCGGGCGGCGAACCCGGACAGGGCGAGGGCGGCCAGGGTCGCCCCGTGATAGCTGGCCCGCTTGCTGATGATCTTGTACTTCTTCGGACGGCCGGCGTCGACCCAGTACTGGCGCGCCAGCTTGACCGCGGTCTCGGTGGCCTCGCTGCCTCCCGACACGAAGAACACCCGGGTGAGCCCCGGAGGGGCGAAGCTCACCGCGAGATCCGCAGCCCGCTCCTGCGCCTCGCTGCTGAAGGTGGAACCGTGCGCAAACGTCATCCGATGGAGCTGCGCCTCGATCGCCGCGAGGATCTCCGGCACCCCGTGGCCGAGGTTGGCGGCCAGCGGTCCCGACGATCCATCGAGATACCGCCGCCCCTGGTCGTCGTAGATGTAGATGCCGGCCGCGCGGACGGCGCGGACGCGGTCCGCGGCCCCCATCCGGTAGAGGACATGGCTCTCGGACGTGCGGATATTATCCATAGAAACCTCCTCGAAGGCGCGGGGTGGGAGTTCGTGTCGGCCCGCGGCGATTCCCTGCACGCCCGCCCCGCGCCGGCCGCTTCGACGTTCGGCAGGGACCGAAGGGTTCGGGCGGAAGATACTTCACCAGACACACGAAGGAGGCGCGGCGGGTCGATCGAGCGCTACCACGGCGCCGCCGCCGCGGCGGGCGATGGCGGGAGCAAAGGAAATCACCGACGAGATCCGGCGCCGGGTGAATATCCTGGAGGTCGTGTCCCAACACGTCACCCTGCGCCGGGCCGGCCGGAGTTACAAGGGGTTGTGCCCGTTCCACTCGGAGAAGACCCCCTCGTTTACGGTCGACCCGGAGCGGGGCTTCTTCTACTGCTTCGGCTGTCACGCCGGAGGCGACGTGTTTGACTTTGTGATGCGGATGGAAACGGTGACGTTCGCCGAGGCCCGGCGGGACCTGGCGGACCGCGCCGGCGTCCGGGTCGAGCACGCACCCAAGGATGATCCGTCGCAAGGGGAACGGGAGCGTCTTCTCCGGACCGTCGCCGAGGCGGCCGCTTTTTTCCAAGCGCAGCTGAAAGCGCCGGGGGGCGATCGGGCGCGTCGATACCTGGCCGGTCGACGGGTCGATCCGGAGATCCAGCTGGCGTTTCGGCTCGGCTTCGCGCCGCCGGGCTGGGACCACTTGATCCGGGCGCTGCACGCGCGGGGCTTCGACGCCGCCGTCCTGGAGTCGGCGGGTTTGGCGGTGGCGCGGCCCGGGGGGGATGGGCACTACGATGCGCTTCGGGATCGGGTGATTTTTCCGATCCACGACCTCCAGGGCCGGCCCGTGGCGTTTGGCGGCAGGGTCCTCGATGCCGGCACCCCCAAATATTTGAACACCCGCGAGACCGCCCTGTTCACGAAGGGAAAGACGCTCTACGCCCTGGGGGAGGCCCGGGAGGCCATCCGCGAGACCGGCGAGGCCGTCGTCGTCGAAGGCTACATGGATGCGCTGGCCTGCCACCAGTACGGCATCCGCAACGCCGTGGCCTCGCTGGGGACGGCGTTGACGCTCGATCAGGCGTTGTTGCTCAAGCGGTTTGCGGCTCGGGCGATCCTGGTCTACGACGCCGACGCCGCGGGGGTGGGGGCCTCGGAGCGGGGGCTCGAGGTGTTCGATCAGGCCGAGCTCCCGGTGAGGGTGGCGGTGCTGCCCGGAGAATCCGACCCCGACGCCTTCCTCCGGGAGGAGGGGCCGGAGGCTTTCCGGAGGCTTTGTGCCGCGGCCCTGCCGGTGTTCGACTACAAACTGGCCCTGGCTTCCAGCCGGTTCGACAGCAAGACCGTGGAAGGAAAGGTAGGAATTGTTAACGAAATTAGTCAGTTAATCGTATCGGTGACACATCCCGTGCGCCAGGAGGAATACGTTCGCCTCCTTGCCAATCGGCTGGGCGTCCGGGAGGAGGCCATCCGGGGACAGTTGCGGCGTATGGGTCGTTCCCGGCCTGGGGCGGCGGAGTTGAGGGCCCCGGTCCAGGTGCAGCCGGCGTCCGACGCGAGTGGGAGGGTGGTGACTGAGCGGGAGCTGCTCCACCTGTTGGTGACAAGCGCGGACGCGCGGGATTCCCTCCGGGGCGTAGTTACCCCGGAGATGTTTGTTGAGCCGGCACACCGGGAACTGGCAGCGGCGGTCTTCGCGGAGGAGGCGGCCGGGGTCGATGGGTCGGCGTGGCTGCGGGGGCGGCTCCGGAGCGAGACGGCGATCTCGCTCCTCAGCCGATTTTTGATTGCCGAGCCGTCCGCGGGAGACCCGCAGCGGGGTGCGGAGGCGTGCGCCCGACGGCTGAGACGGTTTGTGCTGCAGGGGAGGGTCGATGATCTGCGGGTGGCTTTGGAACGGGCCGAGCGCACCGGGGACCAGGTTCGCGTGGGAGCCCTACAAATTGAACTACAAGAATTGTACAGGGAGTTGAAGGGTAGTGCCCAAGCCTCGTAAAGCACAAGCGTTGCCCGGGACGGACGGAGCGGGACCGGCCCGGAAAAAGGCGGACGCCGAGAAGGTGCTGAGCACCCTCTCGAGCGAGATACGCCAACTCGTCGAGTCGGGCCGCAAGCGCGGCTACGTCACCTACGACGAGATTCAGGAAGCCGCGCCCGAAGTCGAGCACAACCTCGACGAGTACGACCGCATCTACGGGATGCTGGTCGATCTCGAGATCAAGGTTGTCGACGACCCCAAGGACGCGGAGAAGCCCGCGGACGACGAGGAGGAACCCGAAGCGGTGCTGGAGCCCCTGGAGGGGGTGAGCATCGACGATCCTGTCCGGATGTACCTCAAGGAGATCGGGAAAGTGCCCCTGCTCAACTCCGCGGAGGAAATCAAGCTGGCCAAGCGGATGGAGCGGGGCGACGAGGAGGCCAAGCGCCGCCTGATCGAGGCCAACCTGCGCTTGGTGGTGAGCATCGCCAAGAAGTACGTCGGCCGTGGCATGCTGTTCCTGGACCTGATCCAGGAAGGCAACCTGGGGTTGATCCGGGCCGTCGAAAAATTCGACTGGCGCAAGGGCTACAAGTTCAGCACGTATGCCACCTGGTGGATCCGACAGGCGATCACGCGCGCGCTCGCCGATCAGGCACGGACGATCCGGATTCCCGTGCACATGGTCGAGACGATCAACAAGCTGATCCGAATCTCCCGGCAACTGCTCCAGGAGCTCGGCCGCGAGCCGACCCCGGAGGAGATCGGCCAGGTGATGAAGATGCCGACGGAGCGGGTTCGGGAGATTATCAAGATCGCGCAGGAACCGATCTCGCTGGAGACCCCGATCGGGGAGGAGGAGGACAGCCACCTCGGGGACTTTATCGAGGATCAGGACGCCCTCGCCCCCGCCGAAGCCGCGTCGTTCACGATGCTGAAGGAGCAGTTGGAGGGCGTGCTCGACACTCTGACGCCGCGCGAGCGTAAGGTCCTCAAGTTGCGGTTCGGGCTCGACGACGGGCGGCCGCGCACCCTGGAAGAGGTGGGCCAGGAGTTTGGCGTCACGCGCGAGCGCATCCGCCAGATTGAGGCGAAGGCGCTCCGCAAACTCCGCCATCCCAGCCGCAGCAAGCGGCTCAAGGATTTTATCGAATAGCCGTCCGCACCCCTCGGACAACTGGACCGGCCCGGGCCCAACCGGCCCGGGCCGTTTGATGCGCGGCCCGGGCTCATTGCGTCAAGAGGAGAAGGCGGGAAGCGGGGCGGGGTCGGGTCAGGCTAGTGCGAGTGCTGGGTGCTTGCGGCCTTCGGCAGTCCCTCCAGATCCCAGATGCTCAGGTTCAACGCGACGATCCCGAGAACCAGGGACGTCCAGAAGTTTCCCGGTCTGGCCGTAAACGACAGCACCCACGGCGCGACGATGAACCAGATCCCGACGAGTCCGGTCACGATCTGGATCCAGACCCGCCGTCGCGCCCCTTCGCTGAGTGCGGCGCTCCCCGCGAGGACCAGCAGGATCACGCCGCCGATGACGCTCGTCCACGCCGTCACCGCGTTATCGGGAAACGGGAGGACGGCTGGAGCGATGATGAACCAGATCCCGATCAATGCGTTAACCACGTTCTGCCACAACATGGACGCTCACTTCCTTTCTGCCTTCACGCGTCCCGTCGGCCGCTTCCGCCTTCACCTTAATCGTACCGCGCCCGCCCACCCCCGGCAAGATCGTGGCCGCGCGCGCGGAAGTGCGCAGGGCCGCAAGGCGGAGCCTCGGCGCGCGGGGCCGGTGCGCTCTGCCGCGCTGGCGCCAAACGGCGCACGGTTTTAGAATAGGAGGCGGGCGGGGAGCGCTGGGGTTCGTGGGTTGGTGATCGGCCCGAAGTCTGACCGCGAGGGTGGAAGGCGATATGACGTACCGCCACCAGGCGGGCCCGGTAAGGGAAGGCACGGTGTTGTGGGAGCCGACGGCCGAGGATCGCTCGCGCGCCGCCATCACGAAGTACCTCGCCTGGCTCGAAGCCAGGCGGGGGCGGGCGTTCGACTCCTACGAAGAGCTGTGGCGCTGGTCGGTGACCGATCTGGAGGGGTTCTGGACCTCGATCTGGGAGTTCTTCGATGTCCGGTCGCACCACCCGTATGCCCGCGTGCTCGCCGATCGCCGGCTTCCCGGTGCGACCTGGTTTCCCGGGGCGGAGATCAACTATGCGGAGCACGCGTTGCGCCGCCGGGACGAGCATCCGGCGGTCTTATCCCGATCCGAGACGCGGCCGCCCACCACCCTGACCTACGCCCAACTCCACCGGCAGACCGCTGCGGTCGCCTCGGCGCTGCGGCAGATGGGGGTGGGGCGGGGAGACCGGGTCGTCGCCTACATGCCCAACATCCCCGAGACCTTGGTCGCGTTTCTGGCCGCGGCCAGCCTCGGGGCGATCTGGTCGAGTTGCCCCCCGGAGTTCGGGATCCGCAGCGTGGTCGACCGGTTTCGGCAGATCGAGCCGAACGTGTTGTTTGCCGTTGACGGGTACCGCTACGGCGGTGCATCGTACGACCGGATGGAGGCGGTGGCCGAGCTCCAACGCTGCCTGCCGACGGTGACGGCCACGGTGCTGGTTCCGTATCTCCGCGATGCTCCGCCTCGGGATCGGCTGTCGAGCGTGCAGCTCTGGTCGGAGGTCGCGGACCGTCCCAGTCCTTCGGCGCTCGAATTCCAGTCCGTGCCGTTCGACCACCCACTCTGGGTCCTCTACTCCTCGGGGACGACCGGCCTCCCCAAGGCGATCGTGCAGGGCCACGGGGGAATCCTGCTCGAGCACTTGAAGGCGCTGGCGCTGCATATGGACCTCACCTCCGAGGATCGTTTCTTCTGGTTCACCACGACCGGATGGATGATGTGGAACTTCCTTATCAGCGGACTGCTCCTGGGCATGACCGTGGTCCTCTTCGACGGCAGCCCGCATCACCCAGATTTGCGGACGCTGTGGCGGATGGCCGAGGAGACCGGGCTGACCTACTTTGGCACTAGCGCCCCGTTCATCCTGGCGTGCGCCAAAGCCGGTCTCGACCCGGGGCGGGAGTTCGATCTCGGGAAGGTGCGTGCGCTGGGCTCCACGGGGGCGCCGCTCACCCCGGACGGGTTCCTCTGGGTGTACGAGCACGTGAAGGAGGACCTGCGGCTGGGCTCGGTGAGCGGAGGCACCGACCTCTGCACGGCGTTCGTCCTGTCGTGCCCGCTGCTGCCGGTCGCCGCCGGCGAGATCCAGTGCCGGGGGCTCGGCGCCCGGGTGGAGGCGTTCAACACCGAGGGGCGGGCGGTGGTGGATGCGGTGGGCGAACTGGTGATCACCGAGCCGCTGCCTTCGATGCCGCTGTTCTTCTGGAACGATCCCGACGGCCGCCGTTACCGTGAAAGCTACTTCGAGACCTTTCCAGGGGCGTGGCGGCACGGGGACTGGATCCGGGTGACCCCCCGCGGCAGCTGCGTGATCTACGGGCGTTCGGATGCGACGCTGAACCGCGGCGGGGTGCGGATGGGAACGAGCGAGTTCTACCGTGTCGTGGAGGAGACCCCGGAGGTGCTCGACAGCCTGGTGGTCGACACTGGCGAGTCGGGCCGGGAAGGGCGGTTGCTGCTCTTCATCGTCCTGAAGGAGGGCGTCCGGCTCGATGCGGCCCTGCAGGCGCGGATCAAGCAGACGCTGCGCGCCGAGCTGTCGCCCCGTCACGTGCCCGACGCGATCTACTCGATCGGAGAGGTCCCTCGGACGCTCAACGGCAAGAAGCTCGAGGTGCCGGTGAAGCGGATTCTGGCGGGGGCGCCGGCGGAGGGGGTCGTCAGCCCGGACGCGATGAGCAACCCGCAGGCCCTCCGCCCCTTCGTCGAATTGGCCCACGCTCCGACCCCCGACCGGTAGCCGCGTTCGCATCGGCGGCTGGGCATGGGCCACGTGAGCGGCCGCAAATGTCCCTGACCGGGTCACCGCCCAAGGATTCCGGGAGGCTGGCCCGGGGTGTGCACGGCGCGCGCCCCCTGGGACCGGCGCGGGAATTTGGCCCGCTTCTCCTGCTTGCGTTGATTTGGGGCGGATCGGTCCCGCTGACGAAGCTCGGACTCCGAGAGATTCCTCCGTTGACCCTCACCGCCCTGCGGTACGTGGTCGCCGCGCCGTGTTTCGTTTGGCTGCTCCGCGGCCGGCCGCTGCCTCCCCCCCGGTCGCTGGCCGCCGCCGCCGGGCTCGGGGTGCTGGGCATCGCGGTAGGTCAGCTCTCGCAGACCTTGGGCGTCGGGAGAACATCCGCGTCGGTGGCAACGGTGATCTCGGCGACGATCCCCATTCTGGTCGTCGTCTTCGCGCGGATCCGGCTGCGCCAGGCGATCGCCCTCCGGCAGGGCCTTGGGTTTGCGGTGGCCCTGGGGGGCGTTGCCCTCGTCGCCACTGGTGATCCCCGCCATCTCATGCCTCTGCTGACCTCGCGCGCGTTGGGGGGAGAGGCCCTGGTGCTGTTTTCCGCCGTGACCATCGCGCTGTACTACGTGATGAGTGTGGAATTGGTCGGGCGGTATTCCGTGATCACGATCGCCGCCGTGACCTCGCTAGCGGGAACGTTGGCGTTGATCCCTGTCGCGGCGTGGGAGCTCCGGCACGCGGCGCTGCGGCTCACCGGCGAGGGGGTGGCCGTTGTCGGGTACCTCGCCCTGCTGGTCACCGTGGTGGGGCTTCTGATTTGGTTTCGCGCCCTGCACCGCCTCCCGGCCAGCGCCGCGGCCGCGCTCCAGTACCTGCAGCCGATCGTGGGAGTGGGTGCCTCCGCCGCGCTGTTTGGGGACCCGCTGGGGACGTGGTTCGGGGTGGGGACGGGGTTGGTGTTCCTCGGCATCGCCTTGAGCACGACCGGCCAGCCCGCCGGGGCGACGAGCCCCTCATCTTGAGCGGCAGGTTCCATAGGTCGGGGGGCAAAACCCTGCGGGCAGGCACGATCAATTCCCATGACACGTCATTCAGCGGATCCTGCCGATGCCGGCGCATAAGAGTCGGGGGGACCACTATCCGGATTCGGCCTAGTGCCAACGTACTACTTGGTACTCAAGACGCGACGCATGCGCTGACGCGGCGATATTGAATAGCAAGACCATCCTCGGGAAAGGCGCTGGAATGACATCCACCAGTGGTGCACTCCCCCATGAGTGCCTCGGAGGTTTCCTTCGGGCGCTGGCGGGTATTCGCCTCATTCTCATTAGAGAGGTGGATTTCCAGGTCCGCCACTAATGGGTAAGAACCAAATGAGAGCCAAAAGAGGAGGTGTGATATGGCTACACAGACCAAGCACGCGCACGGCGTCTTCTCTTGGGTACAGTTGGGGGTCCCCGACACCGCACCGGCAAAGCCCTTCTACGGGAGCCTGTTCGGGTGGGAGTTTGAGGACATGCCGGCCGGCCCTGGAATGACGTACGCGTTCATCAAGTACAAGGGCAAGAGTGTCGGTGGCCTCGCCGCTTTGCCCAAAGAGGTCATCGCCAAAGGCGTGCCGTCGCACTGGCTGCCCTTCGTCAACGTGACGAACGTCGATGACGTCGTCAAGAAGGCGAAGCAGAGCGGCGGCAAGTTGCCGATGGGCGAGGCCATGGACGTTCTGGATGCTGGACGCATGGCATTCCTGCAAGATCCTACAGGTGCGCATTTCGCAATCTGGCAGGCCAAGACCCATCAAGGCGCTGATGTTGTCAACGAAATCGGCGCGATGTGCTGGAACGAACTGATGACCTCGGACACCGAAGCTGCCGGGCGGTTCTACAAAACGACCTTCGGCTGGAACGCCGAACAGGTCGATATGGGCGAGGATGGCACGTACACGATCTTCAAGATCGGCGAAAAGCAGATCAGCGGGATGATGAAGCGACCACCGCGCTTGAAGGATGTGCCGCCCAACTGGCTCACGTACTTCGCCGTTACGAACGTCGACGATATGGCGAAGAAGGCCGCGAGCCTCGGCGGCAAGATCTTCCAGCCGCCAATGGACATCCCGGATATCGGCCGCTTCGCGGTGATCCAGGATCCGCAGGGCGCGGTGTTCGCACTCTTCAAGCCGAAGGCGTGACGAGCCGGCCTCAGACGGCTGGCCCGGGTGGCGTGGGTGGGGGTGGGGCGGGCACACCGGCTCCACCCCCCGGCATTCGGGCAAGCCCCACGCGCTGACAAATTCCCCGCCGACGTCCGGGACCACCACCACGGGAAAAGCGGACCAGGAAACCGGAGGAGCCCATCACCTCGTGCGTGCACGATCGTGCTACCCACCTACCGCTAGGCCTTGCGTTTCGCAGCGGCGCCTCATGGGTCACACCCGGGCCATCGCGCAGTGGAAGCGCCTCTCGGGCACCGCCGACGAGCGCGCCGCCGCTGCATCGACGGTGTCGAGGTCGACCGTCTGTTGGCCTCCTTGTGCCGGGCTGGCGATCGCGGAAGGCGGCCCCCGGGGGGGGTGAAGGGGGGCGGGACGCGAAATTCGTCTGGGCACATTCGGCCGACCGCGGGGCAGGAGAACGACCCCGTACGGTTGACTTTCCGCTCGGGGTGCATCCAATCTTGTTGGTGGGATGAGCGCCCACCGGGCGGGGCGCGCCGCGATGCGCTTCGGGCGGGCCGGGCGCCGTGGAGGCGGGAGAATTGGGCGACCCCGATCCAGTCCTGATCGATATTCCCGAGGAGCTCGACGGTCCCCGCGTGTGCTTTGGCCACCCCGGTCGGAGGATGCCTCCGCCGTCTGGGAGGCGATGGAAGAGTCGCGCGCGCATCTGGCCCCATGGGTGTCCTGGGTGCACGATCTGCGCTCGACGATCAGCAGGCGACGATTGCCCGGCTGAATGCGCGATGGGTCCTCCGCGAGTTCCTCACCGTCGGCATCTTTGACCGCGCGACGGGTCGCTATCTCGGGGGAGCGGCCTCCACCGGATCAACTGGTTGGTCAGGACATTTGAGATCGGCTATTGGATCCGGGCGGCGGCGCAGGGACGGGGGTATGTGGCCGAGGCCGTGCGGGTGCTGGTCCGGTTCGCCTTCGAGGCGTTGGGCGCCAACCGAGTGGAGATTCGGACGGGGGGTGGGAACGCCCGGAGCCGGAAGGTCGCGGAGGCGTGGGTTTGCGAGGGCACGCTCCGGGCGCGCCCGCATCGATGGGGAAGGGCGGGTCGCCGACACCGTCGTCTACGCCTTTGATCCCCGAGGACTATGTGCGGCTCCCTTGGCGCCCCACGCTGCTCCCGTATCCCCCCGCGCCCGGCCGGGGCTGAATGGCCGGCGCATCTTGGCGTTACGGGGGACCTTCAACGTGGGCGGCGCCATCTGCAGCGAGCCGTGCGATCCGACGATGAAGGGCGGCGGACCGCCGACGTCATCTTTCCCCGAGCGGGAGGAAGCGGAGAGGAGGCCGAAGGGGTGGGAGTGTTGAGCGGGCAGGGCGCGCTCGTGTTCGGGGCCAGTAGCGGGATCGGCCGGGCCACGGCCGTGGCCTTGGCCCGTGCCGGGGCGGCGGTGGTGGTGGCGGCCCGAACCGGGCCGGCGCTCGAGCAGGTAGCCGCGCAGATCCGGTCGGAAGGCGGACGGGCCGACGCGGTGGTCGTGGACGTGGCGGTGCGGGAGCAGGTCGATGCGGCCGTTGACCGGGTCCGTGCGTTGTGGGATGCCCTCGACATCGTGGTAAATGCTGCGGGCACCAACGTGCCCAGGCGGCGGCTCGACGTCCTCAGCCAAGCGGACTGGGATGAGCTGATCCGCGTGAACCTCAGCGGCGCGTTTCATACGATCCAGGCGGCGCTCCCGCCGATGCGGGACCGCCGGAGCGGACTGATCGTGCAGGTCTCGTCGGTGTCCGGGCGGTGGGGGGACACGTCGGGGGCGGCGTACCAGGCCAGCAAGCACGGCGTGATCGGGCTCTGTCAGGCCACCATGTTCGAGGAGCGCCGCAACGGCATCCGCGTGACCGCGGTCCTGCCGGGTTTGACCGACACCCCGATCCTGCAGCGTCGGTCCGAGCCGCCCCCGCGGTCGGTCCTGGACCAGGCGCTGCAGCCCGAGGATGTGGCGGCGGCCTGTGTCTTCCTGGCGAGCCTGCCGGCGCGGAGCTACGTTCCCGAGCTGATCATGCTGCCGCCGCAACTCCAGTGCGTGGGGCTGACGGCGATCTGAGGGGGTGGGTGGGTTCATGCAGACGTTCAGATTTCAGGCGGCTCCGCTCGAGGACCTCAGCGTCCGCGTCTTTCGCGCGCTGGGCGCGCCGGAGGCGACGGCGAGGACCGTTTCGTCCGCCCTGATCGAAGCCAACCTGATGGGACACGACTCGCACGGCGTGATGCGGATCCCCGAATACGTCAAGCGCGTCAAGGACGGAAAGGTCCGGCCCGCCGCCGAGCCCCGCATCCAGGCGGCGCGCGGGGCATCCGCGATCGTCAGCGGCGAGTGGGCCTTCGGCCAGGTCGCGGGCACCGTGGCGATCGACGCCGCGGTCGATCGGGCCCGGGAGTACGGCGTGGGAGCCGTGGCGCTCGTCCGCTGCACCCACCTTGGGCGGGTGGGTGCCTACCCCGAGCGGGCGGCCGCCTCGGACTGCGCGGCGATGGTGTGGGTCGGAGGGTTGGGCGAGGGGCCGGCGGTGCCCCACGGCGGCAGCCGGCCGGCGCTGGGCACCAACCCCGTGTCGTTCGGGTTCCCGGTCGAAGACGACCACCCGGCGGTCCTCGACTTCGCGACGACCGCGGTGGCGGCCGGCAAGGTGAGGGTGGCGCTGGACGCGCACAAGGCGCTCCCGCCCGGGTGCATCGTCGACAGTCTGGGACGCCCGACCACGGATCCCAACGAGTTCATGAACGGCGGAGGGCTGATGCCGTTCGGCGGCCATAAAGGATTTGCCATGTCGGTGATGGCGGAGCTGTTCGGACAGGCCCTGACCGGGGCCGATCAGCCCGGGGGACCGGACGAAGAGGTGTTCCGGCGATCGGGCGCGTTGTTCGTCGCGGTCTACGTCGGGGCGTTTCGCCCGGCGGAGCGGGCGAAGCAGGTCGCCAAGACCCTCGTCACCCGTTTGCGCGCGGTCCCCCCGGCGCAGGGGGTGGAATGTGTGCAGACCCCCGGGGAGCCGGAGGCGAGAACGCGCCGCCAGCGCACGGCCGGGGGCATCGAAGTCCCCGAGGATACCTGGCGGGCGATCGTGAAGGCCGCGGAGTCCGTCGGGCTCTCGGGGCAGGACCTTCCCGCGCCGGCGGCCTCGCCCCGGTGACGCGGCGGAGGCCCGGTCCGCGCCGGGGCGACGTGCGCCCACCGGGGGGCCTTCGACGCCGTGGTCCCTCCCCGACTTGAGATCGGCACCTCGGATGGGAGTCCGGGCGTGTTCTCTCGGCCGCGGCAAGGGGTGATCGTCGTCGCGCCGTCCCATGCCTGATCCCGCCGCGCCGCAGGGGCGGTGGGCGGCCCTCGCGTTGATCGCCGTGGCGCAGATCGGGGCGATGAGCACGTGGTTCAGCGCGGCCGCGGTTGCCCCGTCGCTGGCGCGGGAGTGGCATTTGACCGCCGCCGCCGTGGCCCTGCTCACGGTCGCCGTCCAGGTGGGCTTCGTCGCCGGCGCGCTGGCGTCCGCGATCACCGGGATCGCCGACATCGTCTCGACCCGCGCGGTGTTTGTGGTCAGCGCGCTCGCCGCCGCGGCCGCGAACGCGCTCCTTCCGGCCACGGCCGGCGACCTCCGGGTGGCCATCCCCCTGCGGTTGGTCTTGGGCGGGTGTCTCGCCGGAGTCTACCCGACGGGGATGAAGCTGATGACCGGGTGGTTCCGCCAGGGGCGGGGGTTTGCGATCGGCGTGCTGGTGGGGGCTCTGACGCTGGGATCGGCGTCCCCGCACCTCATCGCCGGAATCGGGTTGTCGGGGGCCTTCGCCTGGCAGACGGTGATCGTCGTCACCAGCCTCGGGGCGGTGGCCTCGGCCGCGATCGTTGCGGGGTTCGCCCGCTCGGGCCCCTTTGAGGCGCCTTCGGCGAGGTTGGATCTCGGCTGGGCCCTCCGCTCGCTCCGCGACCCGGCGATCCGGCTCGCCAACCTGGGCTATTTCGGGCACATGTGGGAGCTCTACGCGATGTGGACATGGATCCCGGCGTTTCTCTTCGCCAGTTATCTGGCGTCGGGCGTTGGAGGAGGGACGGGGGCGGCGGCCGGCCGGCTCGCGAGCATGGCGGCGGCGACCGTGATTGGCCTCGGCGCGTTCGGCTGCGTGGCGGCCGGCCTGCTGGCGGATCGCGTGGGGCGAACGGTGATCACCGCCACGGCGATGGCGATCAGCGGCAGCTGCGCGGTGCTCACCGGGCTGCTGTTCGCGAGTCCTCCGCTGCTCGTCACCGTGATCGCGGTGGTGTGGGGGGTCAGCGTCATCGCCGACTCGGCGCAGTTCTCCGCTTCGATCAGCGAACTCGCGGAGCCGCACCGCGTCGGCAGCGCGCTGGCCCTCCAGACGGCCCTCGGGTTCTTGCTCACCGCCGTGAGCATCCAGGTGCTCCCGTTCGTGCTGCGGGTGGGGGGGTGGTCCGCGGCGTTTACCACCCTGGCGATCGGGCCGGCGTTGGGCATGGTGGCGATGCTCCGCCTTCGCACCCGCCCCGAGGCGGCACGGCTGGCCGGCGGACGCCGGTAGCGCGGCGACTCCCGCGAGATGCCGGGTCGATCCGTGGAGTGAGCCCCGGGTTGGGGAGGAGTACGCCGCATGCAAGAGAAGGTAAGCGGCGGGGCGCCGCATCGGCGCCCGGAGGGCGTTGCGCTTGAAATCGGACGTGTCCAATCTCGGGCTGGTCGCGCAGGGATGGCAACGGATCTCGTGGGCGGACGGGGAGATGCCCGTGCTCCGGCTGATCCGCGACCGATTCGCCCGCGAACGGCCGCTGGAGGGCCTCCGGGTCGCGGCGTGTCTGCACGTCACGACCGAGACCGCCAATCTCATGCGCACGCTCCAGGCGGGCGGCGCGTCCCTGGCGCTCTGCGCGAGCAATCCCCTCTCCACGCAGGACGACGTGGCCGCGGCGCTGGTCGAGCACGCCCACCTGTCGGTGTTCGCGCGCAAGGGTGAAGACCGCGACACCTACTATCGGCACATCGACCAGGCGCTGGAGACCCGTCCCAACGTGACGATGGACGATGGGGCGGACCTCGTCTCCGTCCTGCACAGCACGCAGACGGACCGGCTGCGCGACGTGATCGCCGGCACGGAGGAGACCACCACCGGGGTGATCCGGCTGCGGAGCATGGCGCAGGCCAAGGCGCTGCGCTATCCGATCGTCGCGGTCAACGATGCCAACACGAAGCATCTCTTCGACAACCGGTACGGGACCGGGCAGTCGGCGATCGACGGGCTGATCCGGGCCACCAACCTGCTGCTCGCCGGGCGCACCATCGCCGTGGCGGGGTACGGAAGCTGCGGCCGCGGGCTCGCCACGCGGGCGAAGGGCATGGGCGCGCAGGTGGTGGTGACCGAGGTGGACCCGCTGCGGGCACTCGAAGCCCATATGGATGGCTACCGGGTGCTGCCGATGCTGGAGGCCGCGCGGATCTCGGACGTATTGCTCACCGTCACCGGGGATACCGGGGTAATCCGCCGCGAGCATTTTGAGGTGATGAAAGATCGGGCGATCGTGGGAAACGCCGGGCACTTCAACGTGGAAATCGACCTTCCGGTTCTCGCCGACCTCGCCGTGGAGCGGCGGCCCGTTCGAGAATACGTGGAGGAGTTCCGCCTTGCGGACGGCCGGCGGATCTACGTGCTGGCGGATGGACGGCTGCTCAATCTCGCCGCGGCCGAGGGCCACCCCGCGGCGGTGATGGACATGAGCTTTGCGAACCAAGCGTTGGCCCTGGAATATCTCGCCCGCCACGGACGGACCCTCGCCCCGGACGTCTACCCCGTTCCATCCGAGATCGACCAGCAAGTGGCCGCGCTCAAGCTCAGCGCCGAGGGCATCGCCATCGACACGTTGACCGAACAGCAGGAGCGGTACCTGCGGTCGTGGCAGGAAGGTACGTAATCGTCGCTGGGAGGGAGCATCGTGAATAGGGACACGTCGCCCGCCGGGGCCGGGCTGGCCGATCGGATGGGAAAGCTCGGCACGGAGACGGCGTTTGAGGTGCTGGCGCGGGCGAAGGCCCTCGAGGCCGAGGGTCGGTCGATCATCCACCTGGAGATCGGGGAGCCGGACTTCGACACGCCGGCGCACATCAAGGAAGCGGCGATCCGAGCCCTCCGAGACGGCTACACGCACTACACGCCCGCCGCGGGTATCCTCGAGGCGCGCGAGGCGATCGCGGAGCATGTGGGCGCGCGCCGGGGGATCACCGTCTCGCCGGACGAGGTGGTCATCACCCCGGGGGCCAAACCCGTCATGTTCTTCCTCGTGATGATGCTGGTCAACCCCGGCGACGAGGTCATCTTTCCCGATCCCGGGTTTCCGATCTACGAGTCGGTGGCCCGATTCGTCGGGGCGCGTGCCGTGCCTTGGGTCCTGCGCGAGGATCGCCAGTTTCGCGCGGATCCCGAGGAGCTTCGTGCGCTGATCACGCCTCGGACGAGGCTGATCATCCTCAACTCTCCCCACAACCCGACGGCCAGCGTGCTGTCGCGGGCGGATCTGGGGGCGATTGCGGAGATCGTCCGCGGTCGACCGATCACGGTGCTCGCCGACGAAATCTACAACCGCATCCTCTACGAAGGGACGTTTGTCAGCCTGGCCAGCCTCCCGGAGATGCGTTCCCAGACGGTGATCCTCGATGGGTTCAGCAAGACCTACGCGATGACCGGATGGCGGCTCGGGTACGGGGTGATGCCGACCCAACTCGCCGCTCGGATGACGCAGTTGATGGTCAACTCCAACTCCTGCACCGCGGCATTCACGCAGATGGCGGGGGTCGCCGCGCTGCGCGGACCGCAGGAGTGCGTCGACCGGATGGTCGCCGAATTCCGTCGCCGCCGCGACGTGATCGTCTCCGGGCTCAACGGTCTGCCGGGTGTGACCTGCCTCCGCCCGCCCGGGGCCTTCTATGCGTTCCCGAACGTGCGCGCGATCGACGCCGACGCGGGGCGGCTTCAGGATGCGCTGCTCCGCGACGCCGGCGTGGCGGTGCTCTCCGGCTCCGCGTTCGGCGGGCACGGCCAGGGGTACCTGCGCCTGAGCTACGCGAACTCCGTCGAGGCCATCACCGAGGCCCTGGCGCGGATCCGGCAGGCGCTTCCCCGCTACGCGCCGCGTCCGACGGCGTGATGCGGGTGTCGCAGCCGCGGTGACGGGCGCCGCGTCGCTGGTGCGGTTGATCAGGCGGGGACGTAGACGTGTGCGTCGAGGGCGCGCCCCTCGATGGTGTGGACGCTGACCACGATTCGCCGGTAGTGATCTCCCTCGTACGCATCGAGGATCCGGAGCGCTTCCGCGTCGATCCCATCGAGCAGTTTTCCGGCGACGTGCGTGCCGGGGCACGCCCGAATCACCGGATAGCCGATGGCCGGGTCGAATGCCCGCTCGTATCCCTGGAGGATCGCGGGGCGCCCAAACACATGGTGGCCCAGGAGCCCCTGGACCACCGCGTCATCCTTGAGGGTGCCGTAGACAAAGAGCCGCGAAACCGCTAGACCACCCGGCCCCGCTGGTGCAGCCACTGACGGACCGCCTCGTGCGCCGCTTCCCACCCCTCACGGAAGGCTTCCCGAGCGACCGACGCAGTATCCTCGCGTCCGCCGTGGTGCCTGGCCGCCGCGCCGGGCCGCGCTTCCCCGGTCGGGGCCAGGTCCTCGCACCGCATCCGCTCCAGGGCCGCGCGGAGTTCCTCGGGAGCGATGCTCCGCCCGATCTCGACGGGGAGATGCTCCATGCGGTGCAGGAGCTCGAGGTGGCGCTGGATGGCCTTCGTGTCCAGCGAATCCACGGCATCTTGAATCGACTCGATCCGTCCCTTGGCCGGGCGTTCTCGGTAGCCCTCGATGAAGTACGCCGGCGGCTGGTTCAACGCCTCGCACAGCCGCATGAACGTTTCGAACTTGGGAAGGGCCTTTCCCCGTTCCCAGTCGCCCACCGCCACGCCGCTTCGGAGGCCGAGGCGCGTGGCCAATTGCGCCTGGCTGATGTGCGCCGCTTGCCTTGCTTCGTGCACCCGGCTGCCAAAGGCGCGCCGCAACTCGATCACGGGCCGCTGATCCATAGGCTCATTCTAGGGGACGTTCCGTGAAAGTGCAATCCCGCGCCGCTCAGAACAGCCGCCCCTGCACGCGGGGTCGCTGAATCTGACGGACCGCCTTGCGCGCGGCGTCGAAGGTGAGACCGTCGTTCGTCATCAACCGGTGGATCAACTTGCCGTCGTGGCCGGGCCGGAATCGGGCGCCCCGAGTGATCGTCTGCTCGCCGCAGCCGCAGAGACACAACTCTCCGCGCCCGTCGCGACCGCGAACGATCGACGAGTGGCGGCGGAGCCACCGCTGCAACTCCGCCTCGTCGACCCGCCAGGCCCGGCCGACGCGGACGGAGGGAAGTTCGCCCCGCCGCAGGAGGCGATGGATCGCCGCCGCGGAAACGCGAAGCAACTCCGCAACCTCCTGGGGGGTGAGAAACCGCTTCGTCATGCCCCGTGTGTTTGGCGGTCGGATCGGTGTCTCCCTTCCGCCGCGTGCCGGCGGGAAACCCGGCCCCGGAGGCGAAGGGTCCGGCATGCGGTACGCGCGCATCCTCCAGACGATCGACTGCCACGCCGCGGGGGAGCCGCTGCGGATCATCACCGGGGGACTCCCGCCGATCCTGGGAGGCACCATGCTCGCGCGACGCCGGTACATGCACGACCACCTCGACCACGCGCGCCGGCTGCTGATGTGGGAACCGAGGGGGCACCAGGACATGTACGGTTGCGTCGTCACGCCCCCGGTCACGGCGGGGGGCGCAGGCGGGCGTGCTCTTCATGCACAACGAGGGGTACAGCACGATGTGCGGGCACGGCGTGATCGGCCTCGTGACCGTGCTGCTCGAGACCGGGCAGCTCCCCGCGGTGGCTCCGGAAACGTCGGTCACCCTGGACACGCCCGCCGGGGTTGTGCGGGCACGCGCGCGCGTCGAGGCCGGCCGCGTGCGGGACGTGACGATCGCCAATGTGCCGTCGTTCACCTACGCGACCCGCGAGGTCGCGGTGCCGGGGTGGGGCGTGGTGGCGGCGACGGTGGCCTACGGGGGGGCGTTTTACGTGCTGGTGGATGCCCCCGCCGCGGGCTTGGGAACCTCACCCGGTCCGCTCCCCTCGCTCGTCGCGACGAGCGCGGCGATCAAGGCGGCGGTCGGCGCGGCGCTGGAGGTGGCGCATCCGCTGGAGCCGGAGATCCGCGGTCTCTACGGCGTCGTCCTCTCCTGGCCCGGGCAGCATCCGGGGGCAAACCGCACGAGCCTCACCGTATTCGCGGACTCCGCCGTCGATCGATCCCCCTGCGGTACCTGCACCTCGGCGCTGATGGCCGCCCTCTGGACGGCGGGGGCCCTGGCTTTGGGTGAGCCGTTCGTCAACGAGAGCCTGGTCGGCACGCGGTTTTCGGGGCGGCTGCTTTCGGAGACCACCGTGGCGTCCTATCGCGCGGCGGTGCCGGAGGTGACGGGATCGGCGGCGATTACGGGGTTTCACACCTTCGTGTTGGACGAGGACGATCCACTTCCGGAGGGTTTTCTGTTGCGCTGAGGCGCAGGGGGAATTGCCGCGGATTCAGCGCGCCGGATTCTTCAGCCGGTACTCCCGCACGAGCCGCAGGTTCTGGTTGGCTTCCCCAAGGATCTCGGCGCGCGTGTCGGGAGGGAGCGGAGCCACCGCCTGCCGGACCGCCGAGACATATTCGTCATCGGACCGGAAGCTGGTTTCGGCAAGCCCGGCGGACACGACCCCGGTCCCCCCGATCTGGCTGCCGCTTCCCACCACCGAAAACGACAGCCGGGACCCAAGGTAGGTTCCAAAGAAGAGCAGGGTCGTCTGCTTCCCATCGTTGGTCATGAGGATTTCTCCGGCGTTGACGGATCCCGCTCGAGTCGCCAAGGTGAATGTTCCGCCGCCGGCGCGTTCGCTGGCACCGTTGCCATAGGCAAAGGTGGCGCCCGTGAGCGGGAGGCCGCCGAGGACCCCGCGGAGGGTTCCGGCGAACGAGCGCTTGGTGCCGTTGTCGGTCAGGGTGAACGCGGGGGTCGCCAGCGGGATCTCGAACCGATAGTACAGCGTGTAGACCGACTCGTCTTGGGCGGATGAAGGGGAACGGGGGACCCCCGCCAGCACCATGGCCAGTGCCAGGGCACCGGCGCACACCCACTGCCACCGCGGGGGACATCGAAGCACGGGTCTCCCTCCTCTCCTCCGGACCGGTTCGCGGTCCGCGGCCGCATCCCTTCGCCGAGGCCGCCGACGGCTTGTCACCTCGAGAGGCACAATCGTATAATCAGGCTAAGCTTGGCGTGCGCCGCCAGGACGAGTTGGTCTCGGGGGGAATGTCGCATGCCGTTCGTCGACAAGACCCTTCATTGCCTCGATTGCGGAAAGGAATTCGTCTTCACTGCCGGAGAGCAGGAGTTCTACCAAAAGAAGGGGTTCACGAACGAGCCGCTGCGGTGTCGAGACTGCCGGGACGCCCGTAAGCGATCCCGAGAGGGGGCGATGGGGACGCGGGAGTTGTTCGATGCCGTCTGCGCGAAGTGCGGAGCGAAGACCCAGGTCCCGTTTCGGCCCCGGGAGGATCGCCCCGTATACTGCCAGGAGTGCTTCCGCGAAATCCGCAGCCAGCAGCACGTGGGGTAGGGTTCTGGGCCGTTTCGGCATCCTGGTCGGGTTCGTCCTCCTCGGACTGTCCGCGTGCCGCGCCCCCGCGGCGCGGCCGCCGCTACCGCCGGCTCCCCATCCCTCGATCGCCGGCCCGGCGGTGAGGTCGATCAAGCAGGCTGGTGTGCTCCGGATCGCCGCGGATCTTTCCTATCCCCCGCTGGCGTTCCGTGAGGGACAGGTGCCGAGAGGGTTCGAGGTCGACCTCGCCGCGTTGCTGGCGTCGTCGCTGGGGGTACGCCTCGAGGTGCGCGATACGCCCCTGGCGCTGCTGGCGCAGGGACTGGCCGGGGCGGACATGGTCATCGGCCTGCCCCAAACCGCGGCCCCCCAAGGACTGGCGTCGGAGCCCTTCTACACGATGACGCAGGCGATCTTGTGGCGCGCCGGCGCCGCCCCCCCTGGCGTCCCTCCATTGCGGCATGTGCGCGTGGCGGTGCAGGCGAAGAGCGTGGGCGAGACGGTGGCGGAGCAGATGGGGGCGGGGCCGATCCTGCTGACCTACCGGCCCGGCGAAGCGCTGGCCATCGTATCCCGTGGGGAGGCGCAGGCCGCCGTGGCGGATCTGCCGTTGGTGGTCGAGTACCAGCGCACGCACCGGCATCTCAACGCCACGATGGGTCCGTGGGCGCCGACGCCGCTGGTCGTGCTGGTTCGGGCCGACGCCCCGGATCTGCTGGCGTTCACCTCCGCCGCGATCGGGGAACTCAAGCAGAACGGCGGCCTGGCGCAGTTGCGCCAGCGGTGGCATCTCTAACGCCGGATTGGGGTATTAGCAGGAGAAGACGGTGGATGGCCCCAGGAGGAACCGATGAACATCATCGTGGCCGGTCGGAACATCGAGGTCAGCGAGGCCCTTCGCGCAAAAGTCACGGAGAAGGTGGAGCGGCTGGCGCATCACTTTGAGCGGGTGCAGAAGGCGCAGGCGCTGCTGCGGGTGGAGCCGCATCCCGGCCGGAACCAGGTCGCCGAGGTGACTCTATGGGGAGACGGCGTCGTCCTTCGAGGAGAGGAAGCCAGCCAGGATATGTACGCCTCGATCGATCTTGTGGTCGACAAGTTGGATCATCAGATCAGCAAGTTTCGAGGCAAGTCGATCACGCGACGACGGGTGCTGGCGGGCCGCCACAAGCAGCAGGTGGCCGCCGCCGCGGAGGCGGCGCTGCGCGCCCAGGCGTCGGCGGACGCGGAGGGATCGGATGTTTCCTCTATCGAAATCACCCGGCGCAAGCGCTTCGACATGAAGCCGATGACCCCGGAAGATGCGGCCGTGCAGATGGAACTTCTGGGGCATGCCTTCTATATGTTCCGAAACTCGGAGACCTCAGAGGTCAATGTCGTCTACCGCCGCGCCGACGGACGGTATGGGCTGATCGAACCGGAAGGATAAGGAGCCCGCAGTGGAACAGCAGGAGCACCGGTCCCTGGCCCGCGATGCCGAAGGGGTGATCCGCCGCCTCCACGGGGTTTCCGCGGTGCGCGTGGAGCTCAGCGGCAACGGCCGGATCGGGCAGGTGCACGTTCTCGGGTCTCCCGACCGCACCGCTCGGGTCATTGCCGCAGATGTCGTCGCGGCGCTGGGCGCCGAGCTCGGCGAGGTTGTGGAGCCTTCCCAGGTCCGGGTCGCGGTCCTGCGGCCGGGGCAGACGCAGCCGGGGCCGGCGCCGCTGAGGGCGCGGCTCAAGTTCGTCGGGCTCAGCCTGGCGACGCTCCGCCAGTCCCTGGAGGTGAAGGTGCAGGTGGAGCACGAGGGGCTGACCTATGAAGGCGCGGCCGCCGGTGGAGAGGTGCCGGGGGACGAGGTCGTCGGGCAGGCGGCCCTGCGCGCGGTGGAAACGTACCTTCGGTCCGACGGGGTGTTTCAACTGAAGACGGTCACCGTCGTCCCCCTCGGCACCCAGCGGGTCGCGCTGGCCCTCGTCGCCTGGGCCGGGCCCGAACAGGAACTCCTCAGCGGGGCGGCGGTGGTTCGCGACGATCCCAGGGATGCCGTCGTGCGCGCCGTGCTCGACGCCGTCAACCGGCCCGTGAGCTGGCTTGGGAGCCGGTAGGTCCGGAGGCGGAACAAGCCGCATCGCGTGGGGCCTGGTGGTATTCGCCCTCGGCGTCGGCCCGATCGGCGCGCTCCCCGTCGCGGGGGCGACGGGGTCCGCGGGCGGGCGCGTGCCGGTGCTGATGTACCACCGAGTTGACCCGCAACTGACCGCGCACGATCCGATCACCGTCTCCCTCACCGTGATGGAACCGACGTTTCGCGCACAGCTCATGCTTCTCCGCGCGAACGGGTTTCAGACGATTACCCTGGGGGCCCTGCGGGACATGCTGGACCATCACGTGCCGCTGCCTCCGCGACGCGTCGTGCTGACCTTTGACGACGGGTACGTCGACAACTATGCGGTCGTCTTCCCGCTGCTTCGGCGGTACGGGTTCGTGGGCACGTTCTTCGTGGTGACGTCGTCGGTGGGCACTCCGGGCCATCTGACCGTGTCTCAGATTCGCGAGATGGCCGGGGCCGAAATGGAGATCGAGTCGCACGGCGTGCACCACGTCGATTTCTCGAGGCTCCCGCCGGGACAGGCGCGGCGCGAGCTCATCGACAGCCGAAGCGCGCTCGAGGGATGGACCGGCCGCTCGGTCGCGTTTTTCGCCTATCCGGCCGGGCGGTACAGCACCGCGGTCGAGCACCTCCTGGCGGACCTGGGGTATCGGGGGGCGCTGACCGAACGCCCTGGGTTCGTGTCCGCGGCCAGCCCGCCCTACCTCCTCGAACGCGTCCGGGTCTCCCACGACGAGACCCTCGGCGCGTTTGCCAGCACCCTCGGCCTCTCCGCACGGTGACCGGGGCGGACCCCAGCCGCCGCGGCCCGCTGGCCTCCCCGCGGCGCTTGCGGGGCGGATGGGGTACATTATAGAGGGACATTATAATTGAGGAAGGCTGCGGGGGGATCGAACGTTTTCCCGTATAGTGCGATCTCGGCCACCAGGAGCTGCGGATGCTGAAACTCTTCCAATCCTTGCTCGGCGACCATAGCGATCGGGTCGTCAAGCACCTGCGGGAATCGCTGGTCCCGCAGGTGGGAGCGCTGGAACCGGAGTTCGAGGCGCTCTCTCCCGAGGCGCTCGGGGGCAAGATCCAAGAGCTGCGCTCGCGGGCGCAGGGAGGGGAAACGCTCGCGGATCTCATGCCCGAGACGTTCGCCCTGGTGCGGGAGGCGAGCAAGCGCACGCTCCACCAGCGCCACCACGACGTCCAGTTGATCGGCGGGGCGGTGCTCTTCAGTGGAAAGATCGCGGAGATGCGGACCGGCGAAGGCAAAACCCTGGTCGCCACGCTCCCCCTGGTGCTCAACGCCCTGGAGGGACGCGGCGGTCACCTCGTCACCCCGAACGACTACCTCTCCCGGGTGGGGGCGGGCTGGATGGGTCCGATCTACACGCTGCTCGGCCTGCGGGTCGGGGTGATCACCCACGAGTTTGCCGGCATCTACGACCCCGCCTATGAGGATCCCGCCCACCACGCCGACGATCGCCTCAACCACTTCCGTCCGGCCCCACGGCGCGAGGCGTACCTCGCCGACATCACGTACGGGACCAACAACGAGTTCGGGTTCGACTACCTCCGCGACAACATGGTCATCCGCCGCGAGGATCTCGTCCAGCGGGACCTGCGCTATGCGATCGTCGATGAAGTGGACTTCATCCTGATCGACGAGGCGCGCACCCCGCTCATCATCTCCGGCCAGGTGGAGCAGTCCGTCGACGAATACTACCGCTTCGCCAAGCTGATCCCTCGGCTGCAATCGGACCGCGACTACCACGTCGACGAGAAGCTCAAGACGTCGGTGTTCACCGAGGACGGGATCACCACGTTCGAGGGGATGCTGGGCATCGAAAATCTCACCGACCCCCAGCACATCGAGTTGATGCACCACGCGCAGCAGGCGCTGCGGGCGCACACCCTCTACCACCGCGACGTCGAGTACGTCGTGAAGGACGGCCAGGTGATCATCGTCGACGAGTTCACCGGGCGGCTGATGTTCGGGCGCCGGTACAGCGACGGGCTCCACCAGGCGATCGAGGCCAAAGAAGGCGTCAAGATCGAAAAGGAGAGCCAGACCCTCGCGACGATCACGTTCCAGAACTACTTCCGGATGTACGACAAGCTGGCCGGGATGACCGGCACGGCGAAGACCGAGGAGGCGGAGCTGACCCAGATCTACAACCTCCCGGTGGTCGCGATTCCGACCGACCGGCCGATGGTCCGCAAAGATCTCGCCGATCTCGTCTACAAGCACGAGAAGGCCAAGAACCAGGCCGTGGCGGCGGAAATCGAGGAGTGCCACAAACGGCGGCAGCCGGTGCTCGTCGGGACCCGGTCGATCGAGAAGAGCGAGGCGCTGAGCGCGTTGCTCCGCCGGCGGGGCGTCCCCCACCAGGTGTTGAACGCCAAGTACCACGAGAAGGAGGCCGAGATCATCGCCCAGGCTGGCCGGTCGGGGGCGGTGACGATCGCCACCAACATGGCCGGCCGCGGAGTGGACATCATCCTCGGCGGCAGTCCACCGGATTCGGTCGATGGCGATCGGGTCCGGACGCTGGGCGGGTTGCACATCATCGGGACCGAACGGCATGAGGCCCGGCGGATCGATAACCAGCTCCGCGGGCGGGCCGGCCGCCAGGGGGACCCCGGATCGTCGCGATTCTACGTGGCGCTGGACGATGAGCTGATGCGGCTGTTCGCCGGCGAGCGGATCGCCGGCATCATGGAGCGGTTGGGGATCGAGGACGACGTGCCGATCGAACACGCGATGGTGACGCGCCAGATCGAGGGCGCGCAGAAGAAGGTGGAATCCTATCATTTCGACATGCGCAAGCACGTCCTGGAGTACGACGATGTGATGAACGTCCAGCGCCAGGTCATCTACGCCGAACGACGCAAGGTCCTCGTGGGCGACAGCGTCGCCGAGAACATCGTCGATTTCATCGAGACCCTCGTGGGCGATCTGGTCGATGGATTCTGCTCGACCGAGGTGCGGCCGGAAGAATGGGACTTGGCCGGATTGCTCGAGGAAGCCCGATTCATCTTCCCACTCCCCTCCGAGCTCTCCGAGGAGGGCCTGCACCGTCTTGACGCCGGGGAGGTCCGCGAGCGGATCGTCACCGCGGCGCTCGCCGCCTACGAGGCGAAGGTCCAGTCCGTGGGGCCGGAGACGATGCGGCAGCTGGAGCGGCTGGTCCTGCTGCAGACCCTTGACCGGAAGTGGATCGACCATCTGTACGCGATGGACGCGCTCCGCGAGGGCATCGGGTTGCGGGCCTACGGGCAGGCGAATCCGCTCATCGAGTACCAGAAGGAGGGGTACGCCCTCTTCGATCAGCTGAAACACGACGTCCAGGAGGAGACGGTCAAGTTCCTCTACCTGGTGCAGGTCCAGACGACCGGCCCGGTCCCGGTTCAGCCCGCCCGTCCGGCGTACCGGATCACCCCGCAGGATGGCAATGGGGCGCGCGTCCGCACCGCGGCGGCCGCAGGAGCGCCGGTGCCGGCGCGGGGGGCGAAGGTGGGCCGAAACGACCCGTGCCCGTGCGGCAGCGGGAAGAAGTACAAGAAGTGCCACGGCAGGGACGAGTGATCCCCAGGCCGCCGGATGGAGAGGGGGGGGCGTGAGCGGCCGCGCGTCCCGCCCGGCTCCGCGTTCGAGAGCGGCCCCCCCCTGGTGTGACTAGCGCGCGCCGTCTCGGCCGCGCCGACGTCCTCGCTTCCTCGAGGTCCGATCGTCCCGCGCGCCCCAGGCAGCTCCTCGCGGTGCTGCTCTCCGGGGCCGGGTTCGTCCTCGCGTATCCGATCCCCGATCTTGGCGTCGTCGCCTGGGTGACCCTCGTTCCCCTTTTCCTCGCCGCGCACCAGCGGACCCTTCGGACCGCGTTCTGGTTGGGATACCTCTGGGGGATCGTCGCCTTCGGCGGGGTCTTGTGGTGGATCACCACGTTTGGGGTGGGGGTGTGGGTGCTGACCGCGGCGCTCGCCGCCGTCTTCCCCGCGCTGGCGATGCTGGGGATCGCCGTGGTGGAGCGGGATCACGACGGCCCGTTGGTCTTCCTCTGGATCGCGCTGGTGTGGACCGCCGTCGAATTTCTGCGCGGGCAGGGCGCGCTCGGGTTCCCGTGGGCGCTGCTCGGCGCTTCCCAACACCGGGCGCTGCCGCTGATCCAGATCGCCTCACTGGGGGGCGTGTACGCCGTCAGCGGCGTTGTCGCGCTCACCAACGCGACCCTCTATGTGATCCTGACTCGCCGCGCCGTCGTCGTTCCCGTGGTGGGAACCGGCCTGGTGCTTGTCGGAACGCTCCTCTACGGACTGAACGCCCTGCGCCATCCGATTCCCGCTGTGTTTACCGCCGCCGTCGTGCAGCCCGATGTGTCCGGTCGCGGCCCCCTGCGGCCCGAGGAAGTGCGGCGGGGGCTCCTCGATCTGCAACAACTGACCCACGACGCGGCCGCGCGGGGCGCCCGCCTCGTCGTCTGGCCGGAGACCGCATCACCCACCGGAATCCTCGGGGAGGCATCCACCTTGGCGGCGATCCGCTCCTGGGTGCGGAGCGATCGCGTCGCCTTGATCGCCACCAGCCTCGAGGGGGACGTGACGAACTCGGCATTCGCGTTCGCGCCAACGGGTGCGCTGGTGGGCCGGTACGACAAGGTCCGGTTCGTCCCGTTCGCCGAATACGGCGAGCACGCCGGGTCAGCCTTCACGGTCCTCCGGACTCCGGAGGCCAGGGTGGGCGTGGCCATTTGCTTCGAGAGCATCTTCCCGGGGATCGCCCGGCGGTACGCGCAGGAGGGCGCCACGCTGCTGGCCGTGGTGAGCAACGATGCGTGGTTCGACGGCCGCGCGGCGCCGGAGCAGCACGCGGCGCTGGCGCCCTTTCGCGCGGTTGAGGAAGGGCGGTACCTGCTTCGGGCGGCGAACGAAGGGATCAGCGCCATCATCGACCCCCGGGGCCGAGTCCTCGATGCGCTGCCGCTGGGCGCGCGGGGGATTTTGGCGGCGCCGGTGGCCTCGCTCTCCGCCCTCACCCCGTACGCCCGATACGGCGACCTCGTCGGCTGGGGCGCGGTGCTCGCCACCGCCGGTCTCCTCGCGCCCCGCGCGCTGGCGTTCGCCGCGGAGGGGGCGGGGGGGGCGGCGTTCTCGCGGCTCTTCATCGATTCCGCGTTGCCGTTCCTCGCCCTTGTCGGTACGGCGTGGTTGGGTGGGGACCGGCGGGTCGACGTGGGGCCGGTGGCGCTGCCGGTCCCGATCCTGGCCCTCCTGGCGATCACAGGCCTCCTCAGCCTTGGACGGCCCCTGCGCGATCTCGGATTTCGGGTGCGGGGATTTGTCCCCGCCTCCGTCGTCGGGCTCGCGGGCGTCGGCCTGCTCGCCGCCGTCGCGCGGCATGCGTTTGCGAGCCACGGCGCGTCGGTGGCCGCGCTGCTGCCGCCCGCGGGGGAGTGGGGCGGGGCGGCCGTGCGGGCGCTGGTGGTCGGCGTGGCGCTGGAATGGTGGCTCCGCGGGTTGGTCTTCGCCGCGGCCGCTTCGTGGCGGACCTGGAGGTTCGCGGTGCTCTGGTCGGCGCTCCTTGGACTGGCCGCCGCGTCCGTGCAGGGCGCCGAGGCCATGGTCTGGGGGCTGTGCGCGGGAGTGATCTTTGGGCTGGTGCGCGCGCGGTGGAGCCAGGTGCCGGCGTGCGCCGTCGCCCACGCCGCGGGCATCGTCCTGCTCGGCTTTTTGTTTTCCGCGTGGTGAATGCTATAATAGGTCGTTGACCGCGCGCCGATGGGAGCCCGGCGAGGGCCGCGCGGCCCTCGGCGCGTCGACGGGAGGGTGACCGGGTGACGAGTGAGGAACTCCGCCGCACGCTCGGCGCGTATCGAGAGCGCGTGGAGAGCATCGGGAGGCACCTTTGACCTGCCCCGACAGCGGGCCCGCCTTGGCGATCTAGACCAGCGCATGCAGCAGCCGACGTTCTGGGAGGATCCGGAGGCGGCCCGTCGGACCTCGCGCGAGGTGGCGGCCCTCCGCTCCCGGATCGATGAGATCCACCGTCTGGAGCGAGAGGTTACCGATCTGTTGGAACTGGTCGACCTCGCGGCGGGGGAGGGAGATCGCGCTCTCGCCGAAGTCGAGGCGGAGGTCCAGAATCTCGGCGCCACGATCGACCGTCTCGAACTGGCGACCCTGCTCGGCGGCGAGCACGATGCCAGCAACGCCATCCTCTCCATCCACGCGGGCGCGGGCGGCACCGAGTCTCAGGACTGGGTGGAAATGCTCCTGCGCATGTACCTGCGGTGGGCGGAAGCGCACGCGTACCGCACGGAGGTCGTCGACATGTCCCCCGGCGAGGAAGCCGGGCTGAAGAGCGTCACCGTCATCGTCACCGGTCCAAGCGCGTACGGATATTTGAGAGGCGAGCGCGGCGTGCACCGCCTGGTGCGCCTCTCCCCATTCGACGCCGCCCACCGGCGCCACACGTCGTTCGCGCTCGTGGACGTCATCCCGGAAGTGGAGGCCGCCGAGGTCCACGTCAAAGAGGATGAGCTCCGCATCGACACGTACCGCTCCGGGGGCGCGGGCGGCCAGAACGTGAACAAGGTGGAGACGGCGGTGCGGATCACCCACCTCCCCAGCGGGATCGTGGTGCAGTGCCAGAACGAACGCTCGCAGCACGCCAACAAGCTCACGGCGATGAAGCTGCTCAAGGCCCGGCTCTACGAGCTGCAGCACGAGGAGCAGCGCCAAAAGCTTTCCGCCATTCGCGGCGAGCGCAGGGACGCAGCCTGGGGAAACCAGCTCCGGTCGTACGTGCTGCACCCGTACACGCTCGTGAAGGACCACCGCACCGGTCTGGAGACCGGGAATACGCAGGCGGTCCTCGATGGGGGGCTCGATGCCTTCATCGGCGCCTGGCTGCGCCTGGGGGCGCCGGGTGGGACCGCCGCGATCGCCGAGGGGCGGGGAGCGGGACCCACGGCGAGGCCCTAGCCGTGCCGCGTGCCCCTCGGCTGGGGAGGCTGTGGGCGGTCGTGGTCGGGGCGCTGGCGCTCGCGGTAGCGGTGAACCTCGGTACCCCGCTCGTCGCGGCGGCCGCGTTCAGAGGATACCTCAGGACCCTCCTGCCCTCGCGGGGACTGGACGTTCGGTTGGTCGCCCGGCCGCCGCTGGCGCTGTGGTGGGGACGCGTCGACCTCGTGACCGTGGCGGCCGACGACGTGCAGATCGGGACGCTGCAGCTGGCGCGCTTCGATGCGACGCTGAGCGGTGTGCGGTTCGATCCCGAGGCGCTGCTCGTGCACCACAGGGTGGTGGTCGACTCGGTGAGGTCCGGCGTGGCCCACGCTACGGTGTCCCAGGCCGAACTCGCGCACGCGCTGGTGCTGCAGCCGAATGTGCGGGTCGATTCGATCGTGCTCCGGCCCGGTCAAGTGCTCCTCCGGGGTGCCGTTCGGGTCCTCGGGGCGGAACTCCCCGCCGCAGGCGTTGGCCACCTCGTGCTGGCGGGGGACGAGGCGATCGACCTGGTTCTCGATCACGTCACGGTCGCCGGTGGGCCCGTCCCCGTGCCGGTGGGAGGGGCCGCGCTGACGCTCAAATCGGTCATCGTCGTCCCCCCGCTGCCGTTTGGCTTCCGGCTCACCGCGGTGCGCACCGATGACGGAGTGCTCGTGCTCGATGCCGGGACGGGCGCCTCGTAACCTCGTGCCTTCCGGAGGACATGGATGACCCTGCGACCCCTCATCACCCGGCACCCGCTGCTCAGCGCATGCGTCGTCGTCGGGCTCCTGGCCGCGTTGATCGTCCTCGCCCATCGCCAACACCTTGAGCAGTCCTACCGCACGGTGGAGATCACGGTCGATGGGGACGACTGGACCACCCTGGGCCGGCGTACCGGCACCGCCCCCGGGGTGCTCTACGACGCCCTGTACCGGGCGGGGGCGCGCAGCGTCACCGTGTATTCGGCCTCGCTCCGCCGCCTCGCCGATAGCGGCCGGGTGACCTACTTGACCGGGGCCGACGTGACGAACGCGGCTCGGACGTCCCCGATCGTCGGACCGCTCGGGGATCTCCTGCGGGGGAATCGGATCCAGCCGGGCGACACCTACGTCGCGGGGCCGCGGCCGCTGCTGGAACAGATTCGGATCGGGTTGTCCGCGCAGTTGCTGCCGCACATGGGCACGGCCCGGGCGACGATCCTCGACGGGAGTGCCCCGGTCCTCGAGATCCAGGGTCGGGGGCAGGAGCTGGAGGACGACTCGATCGGCCTGCTCTCGGAGGACGTCGCCGCGATCCGCGAGCACCATCTGGCCGTCGAAGCCCGGATCAAGAACCTGCACGAGGTCGCCCCGGACGGGCTGGAGGCGTTCTTCGCCCGGTTGCGCTCCGCGGGGGAACGCTTCACGTTGATCTTCGATGGGAACCAGGTGCTGGGGTTCGATCAGCTCATCCCCGACGTCGCGGCGCAGATGAAGAGCGCCGGGTTCGCGTTCGGACAGATCGAGAGCTTTACCGCCAGGCGCCGACAGCGGGGGGACCTCGACCTCGCCCGCGCCGTGGCCCCCGCCGTGATCCGGGTCTTCAGCCTGACCCCGGATGAGCTGGCCGGCCTCAGCCCCGACGATGCGCGGGACAAATTCGTGCTCGCCGCGCGGGAGCGCAACGTCCGGATCCTGTACATCAGGCCGTTCTTGGCGACGTCCGCCGGGATCGATGAGGTCCAGGCGAACGTGGACTACGTGGAGTCGATCTCCAACGACCTCCGCGGCGCCGGGTTCCAGATGGGCAAGGCCTCGTCGTTGCCGTTCGAGCCGATCTTTCCCCTCTGGGTTGTGTTGATGGCGCTCGGGACGCTCGCGGCGTCCGCGATCGCCGTCGCCGAGGGCGCAAGGCTCCTCGGCCGCCCCGTCCCCGCCCGGCCTCTCTACGTCGGGGTGGGTATCGGGCTCGTCCTCACCGTGGGTGTCCTGGCGGCGCACCACCTCACGCTCTGGAGCCAAGCCCTGGCGTTTCTCGCCGCGCTGGCCTTTCCCACGCTGTCGTTGATGGGGCTGCTGCCGGCGGTCGGCCCCGCCGCACCCCGCCCGGGCGCCGACGGGGGCCGCGCCCGGATCAGCGGCGGGGGGATGATCGCCAGGAGCATCGGGCGCCTCTGGGCGCTCTCGGGAGTGACCGCACTCGGCGGCGTGATGGTCGCGGCCCTGCTCAGCCAGTGGTCGTTCATGATGGAGATTCGGGAGTTCCTCGGCGTGAAGCTGGCGCACATCGTCCCGGTTGCGGTGCTCGGACTGCTGCTCGTCGCCGCGGAGGCACCGCCCGGGCAGCTCTGGCCGCGCCTTCGGGCGTGGGGGCGGCGGCCGCTTCTGCTGGAGTACGGGGTCGCGTTCATCGTCGTCGGGATCGCCGCGGTGTTTGCGCTGGGGCGGACCGGGAACGCGGGGCTGCCGGTGTTGGGGTCGGTGGAGCTGCGGACCCGTGTGATCCTGGAGCACCTCGTGATCGCACGCCCGCGGACCAAGGAGTTTCTGATCGGCGATCCGTTCATGGTCTTGACCTTTGCGCTCGCCATGCTGGGGGCTCGCCGGTGGCTCCTCCCGGCGGCGCTGATCGGGGCGGTGGGCCAGGTGGGGTTGGTGAACTCGTTCTCGCACATCCACACGCCGCTGGTCTACATCATTCTCCGCACGATCTACGCGCTCGCGATCGGGTCGGCCATCGGCGCGGTGCTGGTGGGCGTCGTGTTGTGGAGCCGGCGGGGGCCGGCGTCCGCCCCGGCGCGTCCCGATCCCGCCGCGGCCGGGGTCGGGGGCGTCGGATCGCCGCCGATGCGATGAGCCGGATCGTTCTCTCCGGCTACTACGGCTTCAACAATCTGGGGGACGAGGCGGTGCTCGGGGCGACCGTGGACGCCCTGCGCCGGCGGGATCCCGGGGTGGAGATCGCCGTCCTCTCCGCGGATCCGCGTTCGACCACGGGGACCTACGGCGTGGAAGGGATCCCGCGGGCGAGCCCGCGGGCCCTGCTGCGGGGCCTCAAGCGGTGTGACCTCTGCCTCTCCGGGGGCGGGAGCCTGTTTCAGGATGTCACGAGCTGGCGGAGCCCCTGGTACTACTTAGGGGTCCTGGCGCTGGCCCAGCGATTCGGCCGCCGCACCGCCGTGTACGCGCAGGGGATCGGGCCGCTGCGGGGCCGGGTGGTTCGATCGGCGGCCCGCCGGGTGTTGAACAGGGTCGACCTCGTCACACTGAGGGATCCGGCATCGCTCGCCTCCCTCGCGGAGTTGGGAGTGGACCGCCCGCCGGTCGCGCTTGCCGCCGACCCCGCGTTGCTCCTCGAGCCCGACCCCACCGCGCGTGTCGCGGCCGAGTACGCCCGGTGGGGGAGCGGCACATCGTTCGGGCTGGCGGTGCGAGCGTGGGACACGGGCGCGTGGCTCGCCGCCGTGGCGGCCGCCGCGCGAACGGTCGCGGAGCGGCGCGCCGCCCGGTGGATCTGCGTGCCGATGCACCCCCCGGGGGACGTGGCCGTGGCGGCGCGCCTCGCGGAGATGATTGGGGGAGGTGCCACCGTGGTCGAGGCGGCGCTGGGCCCCCGCGAGATGCTCGCGCTCTTCGGACGGCTAGCGGTCGTCGTCGGGATGCGCCTGCACGCGCTGGTGTTTGCGGCGATCCAGGGGGTGCCCCTGATCGCGCTTGCCTACGACCCCAAGGTCGCCGCGTTCGCCCGCGAACTGGGGGAGCCCGTCCTTCATCCGGGCACGCTGGAGATCGGCGCGCTCGTCGAGGCGATCGAGCACGCCGCCGACACCCAGGCCGCGGGCCACGCCCGACTCCTGGCGGCCGTCGCACCTCTTCGGGCGCGCGCCGCCATCGCCCCGGAGTTGGTCGGCCGCTTGGTGTCGTGAATCGGGTCGACGTCCTCGGGGTCGGATTCGATCCGGTTGATCTCGAGGCCGCCGCTGCGTTCGTCGTGGACCTGATTCGCCTGGGCGGTCCCCATCTCGTCGTGACCGCCAACGTGGAATTGGTGATGCGGGCCCGGCATTCCCCGGATCTGCGGGCGCTCCTCGGCCGCGCCGCCCTCGTCGTCTCCGACGGGGTGGGGGTGGTCTGGGGTGCCCGTCAGCTGGGGCGTCCGCTCCCGGGGCGCGTGCCGGGGATTGACCTCGCGGGTCGGCTGTGCCGCGAGGCGGCACGGCGCGGGTGGCGGATTTACCTTCTCGGCGGCGCCCCCGGGGTGGCCCTGGCGGCGGCCGAACGTTTGCGGGTCCAGCACCCCGGGATCCAGGTCGTCGGCGCGGCCCCCGGCTATTTTGCCCCCGCGGACGAATTGGCGGTGCTGGCCGCCATTCGCGGTGCCGCCCCGACGCTCTTGCTGGCCGGGCTCGGCAGCCCTCAGCAGGAGCAGTGGCTCGACCGTCACCTCGACGTCCTCGGCGTCCCCGTGGCGATCGGCGTGGGGGGGACGCTCGACGTGTGGGGGGGACGGGTCCGCCGCGCGCCGGTCCCGGTGCAGCGGCTGGGACTGGAATGGTGCTACCGGCTCATTCGCCAGCCCGGCCGCGCCGGCCGCCAAACCGCGATCCCGCGGTTTGTGATGGCTGTTTGGCAAGAGCGCCGCCGCACCGCGCGACGCTGAGCGCAGGGGAGGAGTTCTGAGACGGGTCATGGAATAGGGGCGGACACCCGGCCGGGTTCTCGGCAGTAGGGCTAGGAGCAGAGACGGCATGGGGGAGTTCCTCAAGGTCTCAGCCGACTCAAAGCCGAAGGCCGTTGCCGGGGCCCTGGCCGCCGTGTTGCGGGAAAAGGGATCGGTGGAGATCCAGGCGATCGGGGCCGGGGCGGTCAACCAGGCCGTCAAGGCGATCGCGATCAGCCGAGGGTTCGTAGCTCCGAACGGCATCGATCTCATCGCCATTCCCGCGTTCACCAAGGTCGTGATCGACGGGGAGGAACGCACGGCGATCCGGTTCATGGTGCAGGCCCGCTGAAGATCTTCTGCGGCACCGCCAACCGAGCGCTCGGCCAGGAGGTGGCCTCCGAGCTCGAATTGCCGCTGGGACGCGTCACCATCCAGCGATTCGAGGATGGGGAGATCTACGCTCGATTCGAGGAGAGCGTCCGCGGCGAGGACACCTTCGTGATTCAGCCCACCTGCCCTCCGGTCAACGAGAACCTGATGGAACTGCTGGTGATGGTGGATGCGCTGCGCCGGGCCTCGGCCGGGCGGATCACGGCGGTCATCCCGTACTACGGGTACGCGCGTCAGGATAAGAAGCACGCGCCCCGGGAACCGATCACGGGGCGGCTCGTGGCCGACCTCCTCCAGAGCGCGGGGGTGCATCGGATCCTCGCGCTCGACCTGGACGCCGATCAGATCGAGGGGTTCTTCAACATCCCGGTGGACCATTTGCGTGCGCTGCCGCTGTTTGCGGAATACCTCCAGCATCAGGCACTGGCCTCGGCGGTGGTGGTCGCGCCCGATGACGGCGCCGTCAAGATCGCCTACCGGCTCGCCGAGCGGCTGCGGCTTCCGCTGGCCGTGGTGTTCCAACGGCGGCCGACCCCCGACGTGAAGCAGACGGTCCAGGTGGTCGGTGAGGTGGAGGGCCGCATTCCCATCCTGATCGACCGCATCGTGTCGACCGGCGGCACCATCGCCAGCGCCTTGGACGCCTTGACGCGGCACGGGGCGCGCCCCGAGGCCTACGTGTGCGCGACCCACGCCGTGCTCGTCGGGTCCGTCTCGGAGACGCTGGAGCGCGAGGACGTTCGGGAGTTCGCCTTCACCAACAGCATCCCGGTGGCCCCCGAGATCGCGGACGACCGGATCCGGATCCTTTCCGCCGCGCCGCTGCTGGCCCGCGCGATGCGGAACATCAACCTCAACCAGTCGGTGAGCACGCTCTTCAGCTAGCGGCGTCCCCCACCGGCGCGCCGACCGGCGCGGTTTGCAGGCGCGCGAGGTCGTGTGTTACCCTGGCATCATGACGGTCCGCACCCGGTACGCCCCGAGCCCGACCGGGTATCTCCACGTCGGCGGCGCCTGGATGGCATTCTTCAACTGGCTGTTCGCCCGCCACAGCCGGGGGGAGTTTGTCATCCGGATCGAGGACACGGATCGGAGCCGGTCCACCGAGGAGTTCGAGGCCGCGATCATCCAGGATCTGCGGTGGCTCGGCCTCGACTGGGATGAGGGCCCGGATGTGGGCGGTGCCGCCGGCCCGTACCGCCAGACGGAGCGGACCGCGCTCTACCGGGCGCACGCCGAGGATCTCGTCGCCAGGGGGGCGGCCTACCCGTGCTACTGTACCCGTGAGGAGCTCGAGGCGGATCGGGAGCGCGCCGTGGCCGAGCACCGCGCGTACCGCTACGTCGGCCGGTGCCGGGGGCTGTCCCCGGCGGACCGCCGGCAGCGCGAAACCGAAGGGCGGGTATCGACGCTGCGGTTCCGCATTCCCGACGGGCACCCGCCGATCGTGGTCCAGGATCTCGTGCTTGGCCGCATCGAGTTCGCCCCGGCTGATCTCGATGACTTCATCATCCAGCGCTCGGACGGCACCCCGCTGTACAACTTCGCCAACGTCGTCGACGATCACGGGATGCAGATCACCGACATCGTGCGCGGGTCGGAGCACCTCTCGAACACGCCCCGCCAGTTCCTCATCTACGAGGCATATGCATGGCAGGTGCCGCGCGTCGCCCACCTGCCGGTCCTCCTGGGGATCGACCGGAAGAAGCTCAGCAAGCGCCACGGGGACACCTCGGTCCGCGACTACGCCGCGCAGGGGTATCTGCCGGAGGCGCTGGTGAACTTTTTTGCCCTGATGGGATGGTACCCGGAGGACGGCCGCGAACTTTTCACCCCCCGCGAACTGGTCGAGCGGTTTCGGATCGAGGAGATGGGGAAGAGCGGGGCGGTCTTCGACATCCAAAAGCTGAACTGGATGAACGGCGTCTACATGCAGGCCGCGATCCGCGAGGCCCCGGATCGAGTGATCGATCTTGTGATCGCCTGCCTGAGGGACGACCACCTCCTCGACGGAGAGGTCGGCCCCGCAACCCGCGCGTACGTGGGCCGCGTGGTCGAGATTCTGGGCGAGCGCCTGCGGCTGCCGAAGGATGTTGTGGTGTACGGGGACTTCTTCTTTCGAGAGGTTGCCTACGACCCCCAGGCCGTCTCAAAGCATCTCGGCGCACCCGGAGCCGCCGATCTGCTCCGGCGAGCCCGCGAGACCTTCGCGGCGCTCGACCCGTGGAATCTCTCAACGATCGAAGCGGGGGTGCGCGGGGTGGCCGAGCGCTTGGGGATCCCGGCGAAGGCGGTGATCCATCCGCTGCGGGTTGCCTTGACCGGCAAGACCGTCGGGCCGGGGTTGTTTGAATTGATCGATGTGCTGGGGAAACAGCGGGTCCTGGAGCGGCTGGACCGGGCGGTTGAACTGGTCGGGGTGTCCGATGCGCCGGCTTCGGGGAGTTGAGGGCGGGACCGGTCCGCGGTTACTCGTCGACGGAAGGAATCGACCGCCCCGCCCCTGATGTCAGCCATTCCAGGTGACCGCACGCGAAGCACAGCCAGGCATCGGGGTCGCGGTCCTCATAGAGGAACATCGGGTGCATCTCCCCACGGCACTTCGGACAGGGGAGGGTGGCATCGCGGATCTCGTCGGGCGTTGGCGCATCCGCCATCGCTTGCTCCTGGTCTGATCGTCCCACTCGTGGGCAGACGGGACAACCCCATGGTATCATACGGCGCACGCCCGCTCCACCGGACCCCGCGTGCGTTCGCGTTGACACTGGTCTTTGGGCCTCAGTATAATGAGGACGCTTCGCCGCCGTTGGGGGATCGTCTAGCGGTAGGACGACGGGCTCTGGACCCGTTAGCGGGGGTTCGAATCCTCCTCCCCCAGCCACCAAAACGCCGATTAGTTGACCCTCCCCGGCCCGCCGCGAGCGTCAGCACCCCCGCGAGCGTCCCGGCGACCTCCGCTTCCAGATGGCCCCCGACCGGGTGGAGCGTGACCGTCGTCTGGAACCCGGCGAGGACGGCCTTGGCGCGGTCCACATCTTCGACGGCGAGCAGGGTGTCGAGGTCTGAGAGGACCTCCCGCACGAGATCGGGGAGCCGCTCCAGCGCGGCCGCGACCCGTGCTGAGTCACCGTCTTCGGGGACACCGGTGGCCGCCACTAACTCGTCCCGTCGCCGTTGGGCCTCTTCGAGCATCCCCAGCAGGGTCGACGTCGCCTTGCCGAGGCGCACGGCCTGCTTGACGTGCTCGATCTCCCGCTCGATCCCGCGCAGCGCCTTGGCTTGGTTCTGGGAGGGCCCTGAGACGCGGCGCCCGAGGGCACGCACCCGGTTCGTGAAGGCCGCGAGGTGCTCCTCACCGCAGAGGCGGTCGCGGAGGATCTCAAGGACGGCCCGCTCAAGGCGCCGCCGCGAGATGGTCAGGTGGTTCGCACAGGCCACCTCGCCCCGGTTGCGGAAGGTCCCGCACCGATAGGAGTGTCGCGTGGCGATGGTGTAGTTCCCGCCGCACACCGCGCACTTGACGAACCCGCTGAGCAGGTACTTCCGGCGGCCGTCGCGCTCGCACGCCGTCGGGGCCACCCGCTGCGCCGCGAGCCACGCCTGGGCCCGGTCCCAGAGATTCTGTGGGACGATGCGCAACGTCGAGTCCTTCACCTCGATCCAGTCGCCCATCGGCCGCAGCCGATACGCCTCCCTACGGGTCTCCGGGTTGCGCAGCCACTTCGAGCGGTTCCACAGGACCGTCCCGGTATAGATCGGGTTGTGCAGGATGCCTTTTCGGAGTTGTCGGTGTGCGGTGATCGCCGTGTAACTCCATGTCGTGCATTGGCGCTTCGCCCGCCCCTGCCACCGCGCGCCCGGCGGGGCGATCCCGTCCCGGTTCAGGATCTTGGCGACCTCGCGGGCCAAGTGGGGGCGCCCGTCCTCATCGCCGACGTAGAGGCGGAAGATCTTCCTCACGACCTCGGCCTCGGGCTCGTAGACCACGCGCCGGTGGCCCAGGACCCGAACGATCTGTCCTCGGTCGTCGAGGACGGGTTCGCTGCGGTAGCCGTAGGGGAGGCCACCCGCGCTGTACCCTGCCCGAACCCGACCCTCCAGGCCCCGCCAGGTCTTCTCGGCGAGGTCCCGCCTGAACTCCTCGTTCATCACGCCTTTGATCCCGTAGACGAACCGAGAGGTCTTGGCGTTCGCCAGCGTATCGACACCGTCCGATCTACTCACGAACCCAACGCCGAGGAACTCTAGCACCTTGAAGGCCATCTACGCGTCAACGCTGTCGCGGCTGAGGCGCGAGGTGTCGTCAACCAGGAGCACATCAAACTCCCGCCGCTTCGCCGCCGCCATCATGGTCCGGTACCCCGGCCGCTGGTCCTCGCCGAGCGCGCCGCTGAGCGCGGCGTCGCTGAACTCGTTCACCACGATCCAGCCGCGCTGATCTGCCTCCTGACGACATAGGCGGATCTGGTCGTCGATCGACGATGCCCGCTGGTTCTCCGAACTGTACCGCGCATAGATCGCCGCTCTCATCTCATTCCCCCTTCACAAGCCGGCCTGCTGCTCTTGCCGCAGGAAGTCCTCGACCTTCACGTCGTTGATCGGCACACGGACGTGGTGCGCCAGCGCATAGGCCGCGAAGTTGTCCATCAGGGATTGGAACCCGTTCCAGAGATCGTCGCCGTTGGTAGCGCGGTCCTTGCGGACGAAGCCGTGCAGCGCAACCCAGTAGTGCAGGCCCCAGTGGTAGAAGAACTCAAACGCCATGGCGGTGTCGATGTGCTTGCGATCGTGCATGGTCGCCAAGGACTCGAAGAAGTTGGGCACCTCGTCGCCGATCACGGCGAACGTGGAATCCTGCATGACGGCATCGGCTTTGTACGCACCGCTGCCCAGTAGATGCCCGGCGAGCGCGCGCCGCCGCGCCATCATTTCAGAAGTCTCGAAGCGCTGCTCGTAGTCCAGCAGCAGCCGCATCTTGAGGTCCTCGTGCATCATCCGCAACTGTTCGCGGGCCGTCCGATGCTGTTCGGCGATGGCCTGCCGGGCAATGGTGCCCTGCCAGATCGCGACACCGAGAGCCAGGACCGCCGCCGCAGCGATGATGACCTGGGCCACGTCGACGATTTCTTTCAGCATGGCGTCATCTCCGTGCGGGTCTACTTGAGGATTAAAAAGACGAAAAGGACCCACATGGATCCAGTATGCTTCTCGAGAAGCATGGGCGTCAATGCCTCTCCGGAGCGTTTGCCGACCATGCTCACCGGGAGGTATACTTCACTCGTGACGCGCAAGAGGAAGAATCCGCACGCCCAGGCGCTCTCCCGCCTCGCCCAGAAGGCCCGGACACGGGCGCTGTCCCCCGAACGCCGCTCGGAGATTGCCCGCAAGGCCGCCCGGGCTCGGTGGAAACGGGCGAAAGAGACAAGATAGGCGGAGGTGCAAGAGTGTCTCACCAGCGCGATCTCATAGGGCCCCTCGCATTGCTTGTGATCGGCGTGATCCTGCTGCTTCGCAACCTCGGCTACCTCCCGGCCTCTTTGGACCAATGGTGGCCGGTGGTCCTGATCGTGATCGGTCTGGGAATTATCCTCCGTCGATCCAGTCCGGACGAGATGGTGCTCCCGAAAGAACCAAGCCCCGCCGCGCCGGGTTCCGCACGGCAGCCGGGGACCATGAAGGGACGCCGCCATTCTACGACCGGTGGCTTGATCTTGATCGGCCTTGGGTTAGCGTTCCTCGCCAGTAATCTGTTCGGCGGTCGGAGCACCGGCGCGCTAGTCATGATCGCCCTGGGACTTGCGCTCCTCATCGGCCGTATCTGGTAGGGGCCCAGCGGAGAGCGGACAAGCCCGAGGGTGCGAGAACCACCCACGCGCTGGCCCAGTCCTCCGGGGCGACCGAAATGAGATGCTCGCGCTGATGCTGTCACTCCCACTCGTGCGCTTCTTGCTATGGATGATCGCTGCGGTGGTCATCGCCATCGCCCGAGTCCATCCGGAGATTCACCGCTTTCTCCTGGTGATTTCGTCCGGCCTGACAGTCGATCGCTTTCGCCAAATCATCGCACCGTGGGGGCCATGGGCAGCGGGGGCATCCATTCTTATCATGGTCGTGCAGACATTTCTTCCACTACCCGCCGACCTCTTGATCATGGCCAACGGCGCTGCGTTCGGGATCTGGGAAGGCCTCGTCGTATCCATCATCGGAGCGGTCCTGAGCGGGTGCGTCGCTTTCGGGCTCGGGCGGATCTTGGGACGTGGCGTTGCCCTCCGTATCATGCCCGCGTCACTCGTAGATTGGGTAGGCGACATTGCGGCTCACGGAGCCTGGATGGCCGTCCTGTTGCTCCAGTTCATCCCGCTCATTCCTTTCAGCCTGCTGAACTTTCTCTTGGGGCTGACCCGGCTGTCGTGGATGACCTTCCTTTGGACGCTTGCCGCGAGCATCCTGCCCGCCGACGTGATCCTTGTTATGCTCGGGCGCGGGGTGGGGGAGGGGCACAGCGCCGTGCCGTGGGCGCTCGCCGCGTTGGGGCTGCTCACCATCGCGAGCGTGACCCTTCGGTCCCGGCTCGCACGTGTGTGGCAAGCCCCGCAGATGCCGCCGGTAGTCGACCGACCAGGACGCCGGGTCCCGCCCGCCAGTCTCGATCTGCATGACCCTGGAGGGAGGGACCCCAGGGGGTGACCGAGGGGCGCTCGCGCCAGCGGGCGTCGGCGACCGCGACCGCCGCCTCCTTCCAAGCCGTCATCGCTCAGCGTCGCCGGTGCACCTCGTTCGTGTATTGGGTGTAAAGGCTCGGGTCGCGCTTGAAGACCTCGACGAACGCCTGGGCCTCGGTCAACCGGCCGCCGCTCGACTTGGCCAATTCCTTGGCCATTGAGCGCGCCTTCCGCTCCGCCCGCGACTTCCCGGCTGCCTCTGCCCCGTCGCCGTCATCCCTGTTCCCGCCGACGGCGTCGAGCACGTCAGACGCCATGTCCTTATCCCACTTGGCCACAAGTAGACAGCGAAACGTGGAGCACCCTCGATCCAGCGGCACCAATGTGCTGGTGGTTCATGAGCTTCTGATCGATGCGGCCAGCGCCTTGATCATCCCCAGGGTTTGCCCGAGTCGGGCTCCGACGGTCCTCGCAAAAGGCAGCATCTCATCCGTGAACACCCTCGTGCCGGACGTCATGGCGAGTGCGCCGAGGCACGCGGTGTCGTTGAGAATTGGGGCGATAAGCGCCGTCTGGTCCGACCGCTCGCTGGGACGTATGACCTCCTCTGGCATGGTGAAGGAGAAAATCAGAGCGGGCGTTTGCTCTTGGATCAAGCGATGGAGCACCTCAGCGTGGCCGAAGAAGTCGCCTATGGCCTGCTCGGCCGAATACGGAAACCCACAGTGCGCTCGGGGCAGAAGGGCCCCATCAGACCCGAGCAAGTAAATGATCCCCTTGGACACACCCACCGTATGCAGGATCCGGTCAAGTATCTCATCCAGGATCTCATCCACGGAGCCTTGCTTGAGCCCACCCAAGAAAGCCGAAAGAACGGCCATCTCAGCTTCTCGCCGCATCAATCGTTCCCGGATGTTCGCATTGAGATTCACTTGCCGATTGAGTTGCTGTCCAAGCCGTTGCGCGTAGCTCTCTCTCAGTTCGGACGTGAGGGCGGTCGCTGGCGGTGGTGTCATGCTCAGGGCGGCGGTCACGGCATTAATAATCGACTCGTACCCTGGTGACATCACCACCAACTCACTGGCTCCCACTTCACGCGCGAATTGACGGTCGGTGTCGTCGCCTAACGCTAAGGAGAAGAGCACCACCGGGACAGCGGCGAGCACAGGATCCTTTCGTATCGTCAGACAGAATTGAAAGCCGTCCATCTGCTGCAGCAAGATGTCGGCCAGGATCAGATCGGGCGGAGACTCACGGGCGTAGGCGAGCGCTTGGGTCACATCCGAGCAGTGTGCAACGGCGAACCCCGCGCGCACCAACCGGCCTTTGATCAGGTTGAGGATGATCGGATCCTGATCTACGACAAGGAGTCGTTGCCCCACTCCAACCCGTTCGTGGCTGTCCTTCGTCGGCAGGTAGGTTTCGATGGTCTCGAGGAGGAGCGCTGGCACGATCGGTTTGAAAAGGTAATCGGTGAACCCGACCTCGATGCTCCGCGCCTCTTCGAGCCTTGTCATGACCCCCGAATAGGCGATGACTGGCATCTCTGCGCCGCCTGGGAGGGTTCGAAGCTTCTGAATAACCTCAAATCCGTCGATGTCCGGAAGGGCCAGATCTAGAATGACGAGGTCGGGGTGATGTGCCATCTGCTTGAGAGCGGAGCGTCCGTCCCGAGCTTGAAGCACGGCGTACCCGGCCTTCTCCAACGCCACCCGGACGATTTTCAGACCATTGGGGTGGTCTTCAGCGACCAATACAGTATATGGTTTCTGATCGACAGACGGTTCGGGCGATGTACTTGAATACTGTCGCTCCAAGGCGAGGTCACCTCCCACGAGTTTCCGAGGACCAGTGAAAAATGTTTCGACTGGTCTACCTGTGGTCGGTCGTGCCGCCGAAGGTGGCAGCACCTCCCACCTCGTCCCCCAGCCATGTTCCCCCGGGCATGTAGCCCATGGGCCTGGGATGTTCAGGAGCCTCGTTTCTAGACGTGCTCCTTGACTAACCCCGTTGGTAACTCATATGAGTACCCGCGATAAGATCTCCTCAGACCTCAGCGAGCCTTCCCCGGCGCGAGCCGAGCCCCCTCAGCCGACGTCAGAAGGGGCTAAACCGTCAGCGGCACGCGCACCGTGAGCGATTCTCCCAGGTCAACAAGTGGAGGAATCGGGCTCCCCCAGCCAACGTTTTTGACCTGCGATCGACCCGAGTAGGGGAAAGATCCCTTCTAGTTTCCCCGTGATCTCGACCTCGAGGTGATCCCCGCAGGGGTGCAGCGTGACCTTGGTGTCGAGCGCGCTCAGGATCTGCTTGCCCCGCTCGATCTGATGATCGGCGAGCAGGGCGTCGAGATCCGTGAAGCGCTCTGCCACCAGCTCCGGCAGCTGGTCAAGCACGCGCGCGAGACGCTCGGGCACCCCGCTACTGTTCCCGCCGTCGGCGGCCGAGAGGGTCGCGAGGCGGCGCTCGGCATCCTCCAGCATCTCGAGCAGGGTCGAGGTCGCTTTCCCAAGGCGCACCGCCTGCTTCACGTGCTCGATCTCCCGCTCGATCCGGCGCCGCTCCTTGGTCCGGTTCTCGCTCCGCGTCTCCAGGGCGTGCCGGCGGGCGCGCTCCACGAGGGCCTCGCGCACCCGGTCGGTGATCGCACGAATTCGCTCCTCGGTGTAGAGGCGGGTGCGCAGCGCCCCGAGCACGGTCGCCTCCAACCGCCGGCGGGAGACGGCGAGCGAGTTCGAGCACCCGACGGGCCCGCGGCTCTTGAACGTGCCGCAGCGGTAGCTGTGCCGCGTCGTGATGATGTAGTTCCAGCCGCAGGTCGCGCACTTCACGAACCCGCTGAGGAGATAGCGGTGCTGCGCCGGGGCCATCGGTTTCCCGCCGATGCGGCACGCGGCCATGCGCGCGCGGGCGCGGTCCCAGAGGTCCTGCGGGACGATGCGCAGCTCGGGGGCATCGATCTCGACCCACTCGTCCGGCCGGCGGAGCTGGTAGGTCTCGCGCTTGGTCACGGGGTGCCGGAGCCAGCGCGTCTTGTTCCAGACGTGCTTGCCGACGTAGAGGGGGTTGTGCAGGATCCCCTTGCACAGGCTCCGGTGCGCGGTGATCGCGGTGAAGCCACACGTCGCGCACTGGCGGGTCGTCTTGCCCTGCCGGCGGGCGCCGGCGGGCGGGATCCCGTCCAGATTTAGCGCATGCGCGATCTCGCGGGCGGAGTGGGGGTGCCCGCCCTCGTCGCCGACATAGAGCCGGAAAATTCTCCTCACGACCTCGGCCTCCGGCTCGTGGATCACGCGCTTGTGCCCCACGACCTGGCCGCGGCCGTCCAGTACAGCCTCCGACCGGTAGCCGTAGGGTAATCCGCCCGCGCTGTAGCCGGCCCGCACGCGCCCCTCGAGGCCGCGCCAGGTCTTCTCGCCGAGGTCGCGGAGGAATTCCTCGTTCATGGCCGACTTGATCCCGTACAGCAGGCGGGAGCTCTTGCCGTTGGCCACGGTGTCGATGCCGTCGGCGCGCGCGACGAACTTGACGCCGAGGAAGTCGAGCATGCGCAGCGTGACCGTGGCGTCCGCGCTATCGCGGCTGAGGCGCGAGCTATCGTCGACCACGAGCACGTCGAACTCCCGGCGCGACGCCGCGGCCATCATCTCCCGAAACCCCACCCGCTGGTCCTCACCGAGGGCGCCGCTGAGCGCCTCGTCCTTCTAGGTCGACACGACCGTCCAGCCGCGCCGCTCGGCCTCAGCCTTGCACAGGCGGATCTGGTCCTCGATCGACGACGCCCGCTGGTTCTCGCTGGAGTACCTTGCGTAGATCGCCGCCCTCATTCTCCGCCCCCCCTTTTGTATGCTCCATGGCGGTTCGTCACCTCTTCGCGGCCAGCGCCCGTTGCGCAACATATTGTACCGTCGCTTCAGTTACTTGGAGCACAAAACTCGCGTCTTCACGCGAGGGCAGGGGTGGATGGCTCCCTGGGCGGGAAGTCACGTTGAAGAAGGCTTCAAGAAGTGATGCTAACGCATCGACGAACGCTGCCTCGTGCTGATTGAATATCCCCTGCTTCACCAACGCCTGTTTCCCTTTAGCAAAATTCGTTGTCCCTGTGATGGTGCGGATCAGGCTCTCGATGGCGTTCCTGCAATTGGTTTTGACGTCGCCCATCGCTTCGGCAGTACCCTCTTCGAAACGTCGCCTGGCGTTGGTGAGATAAGTGACGGCCTCGGTGATGCCCAACTTTGATGAGAGCTCGTGCAGCATGATGATGTCCCGTGTCAATCGCTGAGCAACTGCCTCGACGGCATCCCTTCTGATCTTCCCGGTCGCGTTGACTGCTGTTCGAGGAAACGCAATCAAAAAAGGATTCTGGAAGCCGAATTCGCGCTGCACCTCCCTCATGACGATCTGGGGGTCGACGTCCGATTGATTCCTGGCATCTTTGTATCTCAGGCTGGCGGTATCTCCCGATGCAGGATCGCCGACAATTACCACCACCATCGGTCCATACCATACGTAGCGATGATGGGGATGCTCCCACTGCAGTCTTGTCCTACTCAACCCATGAGACTTCAGCTGAGTCTGCGCAGCTTGGATGACCACATTCATAAAGTCTTCGAGCGCCTCCCGGTCGGGAGCGGGCAAATCACTATGGTCGTAAGCCATGCTGGGTCGCCACATACTATCACTCCAAGTCAATTTTCTAGTCGCGCAAGACGAGTATACCATACTCACCGAAGAGTATACAGGCGAACACGCTCACCGGTGTGTAGTATAATACGCTCATGAGACGACGCCGGAAGGACCCCCACGCAGTCGCGATGGCACGTAAGGCGGCGAAAGCTCGGATGGTGAAGATCCCGCCCGAGCGACGTGCGGAGATCGCAAGGCACGCGGTCATGATGCGCTGGAAACGGGCGAAAGCGGGGCGGGCGTAGGGGGGGCTGTAGAGCTCCCGCCTGCCTTGAGTGTACATTACTAGAAACTGAGTCCAGGAAAACACGCTTTGGATTCTTATGGGTGGGGGAGAAGCCTGGCAAATGGTCGTGCCAAGTACAGTAAGCGATTCAAGGGGGGCATCATCATGGACATCTCGCTCTTGATCCTTCGGCTCGTGATCGGGCTCTTCGTTGCCGGCCATGGCACGCAGAAGCTCTTCGGGTGGTTTGAAGGGCACGGGCTGAAGGGTACGGCGGGCTGGCTCGGATCGATGGGCCTTCGGCCCGCAGGCGTCTGGGCGTTCCTGGCCGGCCTCGCCGAGTTCGGCGGAGGCGTACTGTTCGCTCTTGGTCTCGCGAGCCCACTGGGCGCGCTCGGGATCAGTGCCGCCATGGTGGTCGCGATCACGGGGGTGCACTGGCCGAAGGTATGGGCGGCCAAGGGTGGCTTTGAACTCCCCTTGATCAACCTCGCGGTCGCGGCGGCGGTGGGGATCGCGGGACCCGGTGGGTTCTCCCTAGACCAGCAGTTCGGGACGGCCCTTCCAGGGCCGGCCGCGCGTGTGGTCACCGTGCTCGTGGTTCTCGGCTGGCTCGCTGTCTTGACGATGAAGGCCGTGCGACCGGCGACCAACAACCCTTCCCACTAAGCGATCGGCCGGTGACTCCTACCGCTGCCCGACCTAATGAGCCGCCCCTTTCCAAGTGCCCGACTAAAGATTGAGCGGGCATACTACCATCTGGACTGCCTTGAACAGAAGATCCGTTTGTTCTCCGCCAGCCCATCTTCCCGATGCTCTCCTCCCCCTCTCCGAAGCTTGCGAGGTCTCGGTTGGAGGTTCCGGAGGTAGAGTGGTGACCCTCTTTTCATGGAGGACGCCTCCTCCAGTGTTAACACTAGATCGAAACAGTACAACCCTAGAGTGTGATCCCCGCCCGCCCCAGGATGGAGCGGATGCGCGTGCGCTGCGCGTCTGCGATGGTCAAGCGTTCCCCGAAATCCTCCCCGATCGGCGTGGTTGCGTCGATGCCGACCTTGGTGACGGTGTGATCGCCGGGGTCTGAGGTGGGGTCAAGCACCGCACCCATCGCGCCGGGGATTAGGATGAGACCTTTCTCCGCCCGCGTCCGGGTCAGGACCGCCCAGATGACATCCGAGAGATTGAAGATGTCGACGTCGTCGTCGACGACGATCGCCCATTTCATATAATACTCCGTCCCGAACGTGCTCATCATCGCCTGCTGCGGCTGGCCTTCTGCGGTCTTTTTCATAGAGATGATCGCCATCAGCGCACCGACCCCGGCCGTCGGCACGTGGACGGCCCTTACATTGGGCAGGTTGCGGCGCAGGGCGTTTAGGATCTCCGCCTCGCGGCTGATGGAGCCCACGAGGATGTGGTCGGCCGCCGTTCCGGATGCGATGCTGTGAAACATCGCATCACGCCGCATCTGCACGCACTTCGCCACGAAGACGTTCTGCGTGCTGCGATGGGACGCATAACCGGTGAACTCGCCGAAGGGGCCTTCGGGTTCGCGCACCTCGTTCAAGATCTCCCCTTCGATCACGATCTCGGCACCCACAGGTACCTCGAGGTCCACCGTTCGGCAGCGGGCGACGCGATAGGGCGCGCCGAAGAGTCCGCCGATGATCTCGTATTTCCTCACTTGAGACGGATAATGGTAGGCCATCGAGCCCATGTAGTGGAGCGGATGGACGCCGAGGACGACTACAGCGGGAAGAGACCGGCCGCGGGCCTCTGCGCGGCGGTGGAACTCGTACATGCGCCGCCGGGAATGCAGCGAAACGCCCAACCGGTTCTTATCCTTCAGCATCAGCCGGTGGAAGCCGGTCGTGTCGACGCCGGTCTCGGGATCGCGCGCCACGATCTGGCCGGCCGTGATGTACGGTGCCGCGTCGACCGCGAAGTGCCGGGGGATGGGGAGCCGCGTCAGGTCGATGTCTTCCCCTTCCCACACCGCGTCGTGCCACGGCGCGCGGTCGACGAGCTCCACGGGCTGATAGTGCTGACAGCGCTCGCGATAGGCGGTCGCCACTTCGTCGGGCCGCACTCCCAGGGCCGCGGCGAGCAGCTTGCGATTGCCCGCGAGGTTTGTGACGACGGGCAGCGGCGAGCCCTCCACGTGCTCAAAGATCATCACCGGGCTTTTGCCGGCGCGCGCGAGCTCGAATACGGCCGAAGTGATGTCGAGATCTCGGCGTACCGGCGCGGAGATCCGCACGATCTCGTCGGGATAGTCGGACTCGACCATCTCGAGATACGCCCGCATGCTTTGATCGTCTGACGAACCCATCGTTCTTGGAAATCCCCTTACTTCAGGTTGTGAAGGTCCCGAACTGCGGGGCCGAAGGGCAACTTGGCGGCGCTAAGAGACTCGCTCATGACGAAGTTCGCGGTCCGCACGGCGGCGTAGTGGCCTGGAGGGAGGAGTGCGCGAGGCTCCGGAACAGTTTGTGCGTGCGGTATCAGCAGCGCCCGATCCCATTTCCCGCGGCTCCGCAATCTTCCGCTGGACCCTGACCTCCTCCTAAGTCCGGCCCGCACCAACACCTGGGCATACTCCCGAATTTCCATCTGTGGTTGAAGTCAAGACGAAGCAGGTGTTCGCCGACGGCTCATCACATCCTCTTCTTCTCGAGCGTCTGCAGTTGGCCGCCGAGTGACGTCCTTTAGACACTGCAGTCGGCACGAGACTCCTCCAAAAGTTGCACGCCACCCATGAGGGCCTCCGGCTGACCTCGTCACGTCCGCTCCGTCATCGAGAGGGAGGCCGGGTCAACGCTCGGCCACATAATTTGTGCTCCGGCCGTGGCCGGGTAGCCTCCGGATGCAGATCTTTTCATAATTTCTTCACGAGATTTTCACCGGGACCGTTTACCATGACTGTGGTGGTACTCGGACCAATCGGGACACCCGCGGGTCGCGTGATCGGGCGGATGCCGCGTATCCCAGCGCGAAAGGAGAAACACATGGGTTGCAAATGGAAGGGCTGGACGCGGTTACAGTGGCGGGACGGCGTGCCTGGACGCCGCGTGATTCCTCCGATGCTGGCGCTGTTGCTGGCGGCCTGGATACCCTTCGGCAGCGTGCTCTGGATGGCGCCCGTCCACGCGGCGGCGGCGGTTTCGGCCGCAGTAGGCGTCGAGCGGTTCGTGATTGATCCGTCGGCATCGGAGGCGCTCTACCACGTCGGCGAAACGTTCTTCAATAGGAACAACCAGTTCAAGGTCGCGGTCGGCACCACGCACGGGATCCAGGGCCAGATCCTGATCGATCGGGTCCATCCGTTGCAGAGCCGGATCGGGCCGATCAGTGTGGACATCAGTCAGCTCACTTCGGACAGCCGCCGGCGCGACCGGGAGATCCGAAGCCAGTGGCTCGAATCATCGCGATATCCGACCGCGGTGTTCACCCCGACCGCGATCGATGGACTCCCAGGCGCCTATGTGGATGGCCGCGCGATCCCTGTCAGGATTGCCGGAAGCCTCGAGGTCCATGGCGTTACCAAGCCGGTCCTCTTCGCGGGCACAGTCACGCTCAGCGGACAGACGCTGTCCGGTGACGCCACCGCGAGCGTTCTGATGACCGACTTCGGATTCGATCCGCCGTCCCTCCTGGGCTTTCTCCAGGCGCAGAACAAGGTGGAACTGGAGATCCAATTTACTGCGCACCCCGGGCAGTAGCAGACGCGCCTCCGGCGCACGCGCCGTGTGAGACAGAAGGGGCCGTCCTGGCAGCACGGTGGTCCTCATCGACGGCGATTGAGAGCGTCGCCGAGCCACTCATCTTCCCCGGAGAGGAGGGAGGCGAATGAGCGTGTATCCACAGGGCGGACAAATGTGTGTGTGCGGCGCCGAGTTGCAGCGGTTGGGGGAGGGGGAACATTTTGAGGTCCCGCTCACACACGCGACGCTCGAGCATAGGGCGGGGATTGAGGTGGAGGTATTTCGCTGCCCGACGTGTCGCCGAATTGAGTTTTTCCAAGTGGGAGGCGGACCAGAAGCCATCGTACGTTACGGCGGCTGAGCCGAGGCGGTCAAAGACTGTCGCCATCGTCGTCACTTCCGTCGGCTTCGTCGTGGTTGTCGCGGGGAGGGACGGCCGATAGCCGTGCCTTCATCACGGCTCCACTTCCAGTTAGCGCGGACTCCCGGTACCACGTTGCCGCTCCCACCGTCGGGGATCATGAGGATCGGGGTGCCGCTTCTCGCTCCAAGGAACGCCCCCGAGTAGCCGCCGAGGTCGCTGGCGACCATCTACCCGAGGGTCTCGGCCAATTGCCCGACCCAGCCGATGTCCCCCCCATGATAGTATGCAAGGCTGAGACGTCAGAGGGAGGAGGGCTAAAGCCGCGAGTGGCACGCGGACCCTGAGGGGGTCAAATGCCAGGAGAATAGCGCCACTGCGTCTAGCCGGGCGGCCAGCGGGGTACTCTCCCCAAGTGAAGGGGTGAGACGGAGGGCACGTTTGAGGTTTGGTGACGCGGAGGTCAAGGAGATGAGGAAGATCGTTTGGACGTGGTTGGCCATTACGCTGTGCTTGGCGGCCGTCCCCCTCGCCGCCCGGGCGCAGTCGATGGGTACATGTCTCGCGATTAGCAATACTTATGACGGGCAGGCCGTGTCCATTACCGTGGATGGCTGGGGGAGTGGCACGTGGGATTATGCCCCGTATGAGGGCATTTCGGGTTTGTCAGTCCACGGCGAACGGATTCACAGCGGTCTATCTAACGGGGCTTTCACCATCCACTGGACCGGGTCCCATACCGTGTCTTGGCAATGGGAAGGTGACTACACCGGTGAGAATGGCGGCGAATGTGCCGGGGAGTGGGTTGGATACATTCACTGAACTGAGAACAAGATTCTCAGTCCTGTGGCACGGCTGGGCGAATCGGGCTCACCCGGCCAAATATTGGCGGTCTATATGGATCCCACTTCCGGCAATCTAAGCGCAATCCCGGAGGGAGTCTTACAACAGGACATAAAGGTAGTTCGATCTTAATGCCTCAGTGCGTTTGAGACATGAGCTTCAGCCCTACCTCGCTACCCGTCGGTGCGTAGCGCTCGCGAAAACCATTCGAGGGACAACTGGATGCGCTCGAACAGGCGGCTTCCGTGTGTCCCGTCGTGCTCGACCGCCTCGTGCGCAATGCCGGCTGCGGCCAACGCCGCGCTTAGGATGCGGTGACCGTAGTGGAGGTCAAATTCGTCGCGGTACCCGACGTCCAGTCGAATGCCGCGCAGCTGGCGTAGCTGTTCGGTTCGGGACCGCCATGAGACTATCGGATCATAGCTGAGCCAGCGATCCCACAAGCCCTTGATGATCTGACCACTCGGGAACTCGATCGGCAAGTCGACGTAGAATGGGGGCTTGGTGACGTTCGGCGTATAACACGAAGCCAGCCCGTAGGCGAACCACGAGTCGAGGTTCCCGTTGATCGGCCCATTCGGCACCCCTGGATACACCGCGTTGTAGAATCGGTACAGCCAAGGTTTGTGCGTGAAGTCAAAATACGAATCGGCGGAGAGCAGCAGCATCGCCCCGAAAACGGTGGGGTTGCGGGAGCCGAGGTGCCACGCACCGAGCCCTCCGGACGAGATGCCGAAGACGCCGCGGCTGTCTCGTTCCGGTATCGTTCGATAGCGGCGATCCACGTAGGCTACGACGTCCTCAGTAACGTACCGCTCGAAGTTCCCGTTTACCGGAGAGTCCACCCACTGGCTGCATCCCCACCGGCTCCACCCATCCGGCATCGCCACGATCATCTCGGCCGCTCCGTGCCTTGTGATAGCCTCGCCGATGACGTCCTCGATGGATGGCCGAAAGCTGCCGCGCTCCACGAGCGGGCCGGCGATCCAGCTGGTCGCCCGCCGGCCGAAACCGTGGAGGAGATAGGCCACCGGGTAGCGGCGGCGTGAAGCACCGTACCCCGGGGGCAGATAGATGACGATATCTCGTCGGCTGGGGTCGCCGACCAGATTCCCGGCTAGGTGCTGGCTATCGATCTGTGAAACCTCGACCACGATGTTTGCCTCCTCCCGTTTGGTCCGATGAAGGACTTCGAGTCTGTGTATTGTGTGTATGGTATTCTGGATTCCCGGAGTCTTGACCCCGATATCTTCGCAGGCTGTTTGGACGCATTCACGTGCGGCGTGCCTCCGCATGACGAGTTTGCGATCGGTTTGGCGCAGTGGGTTGCCGCACTGGTCGAGATCCCCAATGACCAGGAAGCGGCGCTATTTCCGCGCGATCGCCAGTGGTTACTCCAGTGAACGGACCCGGAATAACATGATCAATACCGTGGTGCTCCCTCGGGGGGCGGCGGACTATGCCCTCCCGAGGTACTTCGCTTCTCGGATTTACCTAGCCCCTTGGCGGTTGGGAGGGTTATCCGTTCGCCATTTGTGTACAGTGTGGATGCAGTTCTCACAGTTGATCGCTCATTCTAAGTCCAATGGAGGTCGATGCCTGTTCCGCAGCGTGGCGAACCCAACCGAGTTTCCAGGAAGCGGACAAAGCCACTTCTCGCTCACGTCCAACCAGTGTCGCTCGATAACCCCCGCGAAAGGCACGATGTAGACTGATCCGGTCGAACTGCGAAAGGTCAGACGTTCTTCTGTAGACGGGGACCCCAAACAATTTGTAGATGTGAAAGACTTTTCGCTGCGTTTGATCGATGCCGACCCACACATTGGTCGTCAGGTGGATCAGTAGAAAGCAGACTGCAAACGAAGCCACTAAGAATCCCGCCACGATCGGCAAGCCACCAGAGGCCATTTGATCCAACGATCGAAAAACCGATGAGGTAAAGATTATGGGCATGAACATTGCCAATGATATAATCGTGCCCAACTCTCGTGTCACTTTATCGTAAATAGGATTTTCCACTCTAGTGCAATGTCCGAAATGTATTGATACTTAACGATGGCTGGTGTATGCTCCATGCATGAGCCGACCCGCCGCGCCCCTGACGGTCCTGGAGGCGCAACGTCGTGAGATTCACCGACACCTGCGCCAACGCACGCTGCCCATGGGACGAGCGCTCCGCCTGCGCGCCGTCTTGCTGGCGGCGGACGGCGCGGGGCCGAGTGTGATCGCGGAACGGCTGGAG